>ENA-OQAZ01000667-OQAZ01000667.1-human-gut-metagenome-genome-assembly--contig:-NODE-667-length-18591-cov-1.815479_pt1 | contig 18591 bp, 23 predicted proteins | sample MGYA00242737_ERZ504531 | MGnify/ENA primary metagenome ERZ504531 (study PRJEB26092, sample SAMD00036244) | human gut metagenome | host: Homo sapiens | study: EMG produced TPA metagenomics assembly of... | reverse complement strand
GATCCTGTAAGTTATTTATGGAAGATAGTAGAAGTCATCAGCAGGTAACTGTCCACCTACAGATTTTGCATCAGCAGCTTCCAGTACAGATAAATAGCCTGAAAGAGCAGACTTCATCTCATCCCCAGTAATGCATACAATGTTGCAGGCCGGCATAGCCTTTTTCGCAACCGGTGCTTTTTCAACGATGCCCAGTGCAGCTACCATTTCAGCAGCCTCATCCAGATGTTCGCTGGTATAGGCAGCAGATACTTTGTGGTCTTCTATAAACAGCTTTACTGCATCTTCATGTTCCTTTAAGAAGTCACTGCGTACAATAGTAACGCCTGTTACTAACTGGCTTCCATTTTCCTTATTTAAAAGGTTCCACTGTTCAGTCAGGTCAAGAACTGGCTTTAAAGCTTCGTTCTGGATGCAGGCTGCAGTTGCAAAAGGCTGGGGAAGGACACCTACAGCAGATGGATCTTCTTTTAATACAGAAGCAACTTCCGCAGCTTCAGACTTAAATTCCAGAGTAACATCCCCATCTGTAAGGCCATTTTCAGAAAGGAGATAGTTCATTACATATTCCGGGGTAGTACCTTTTCCGGTCATGTAAAGGGTCTTTCCCTTCAGGTCTTTCATGGAGGAAATGGAGTCATCAGAAGCAACTACATAGAGAACACCAAGCGTATTGATATCGATCACATTTACATTGCCCTGGGTCTTGGTATACAGGATACTTGCAACATTGGCAGGTACTAAAACAATATCCAGATCGCCGTTTGCCACAGAACCAACCAGTTCATCGGCTTTTCCAACCATGGTAAAGGTGTAGTCATTTTCTGTTTCACCCTTTTTGGCACGGTCCATCAGCTGGGCCAGTCCCATAGAGGTAGGTCCCTTTAAAGAGCCGACACGGACAGAAGTATTGTCGCTGTTTTTTGGAAGCGTCGGTGGACGGGTCAGCAGTTTTCTGGGAACTTTCTGCTTCGTCAGAGCTTTTTGCTGTTGTTTCAGCAGCGGTTTGTAAAGCAGCTGTCGTAGAGGCAGCTGTCCCGGCAGAAGCAGTCTGTTTGTCAGCGTTATTTGCGCAGCCGCTTAAAACAAAAGTGCCTGCAAGGGCCATAGCCAGAAGTTTCATGGATTTTTTCATAATGTATTTTCCTCCTGAAAATGATAATGTCTTCTTAAAAATAAGAAAACATTCATAATAACAGGACTATCTTACCATAAAAATCCCTTGCTGTGGTAGATAAGTGCTGTTAAAATAGTTCTATTGATAAAAATAAAAGAAGATTGGAAAAAATAAAAGGAAATTGGAAAAAAATGGGAAAATTATACGGGATCGGAGTAGGACCGGGGGATCCGGAACTGCTTACACTGAAAGCATATAAAATATTACAGAAAGCAGATGTGATCTTTTGTCCGGAAAAGAAAAAAGGGGCGGGAAGCTTTGCTTTCGATATTATAAAAGAACACATAAAAGACAGTAAAGCCCGGATCGTAGATCTGGAATATCCCATGCATTATCATGGGGATGAATTAAAAAAATGTGGCAGGAAAATGGCCGCATTATCTCTGAATATTTAAAAGGTGAGAAAACAGGTGCATTTATCACACTGGGAGATCCTTCTGTATACAGCACATTTATGTACACCCTTCCTTATATAGAAGCTTTTGGCACAGAGATAGAAGTGATCCCCGGGATCCCGTCTTTCTGTGCAGCAGCAGCTATTTCCAGAATGCCTCTTACAGCCTGGGACGAGGACCTGCTTGTGGCACCGGTACGGAAAAACAGCCCGGAAGACCTGACAAAGCTTCTTAAAGAACATGACAATGTAGTATTTATGAAGCCTTCTTCTGATAAGGAAGCTCTCTTAACAGCCATCAAAGAAAGCGGACGGGAGAATTCCTTTGTACTGGTGGAAAAGGCGGGAACAAAGGAGCAGCGCCTGATCTGTGATTATAATGAATTAAAGGAAAATGACATTCCTTATCTGTCTTTGATGATACTTAAGGGTTAGAAGCAGTAAGCTGCATTTTTCTGCGGTATTCTCCGGGAAGACAGTCATAGCGTTAAAAAAAAGATTTTGCAAAAGCACGGCTGTTTGGAAATCCATTATTAATGGCAATATCATTTAAACTGCGGTCAGTGTGGAGCATTTCGCGGAAAGCATATTCTGTGCGCAGGTTTAAAAGATAGGTTTTGTAGCTGATCCCTGCATATAGACGGAACATACGTGACAAATAATTGGGGGAAAATCCAAAGGTTTCAGCGACACTTTCCAGGGTAATAGGCTGGTTATAATGTTTCTTCATATAAGAGGTGATCCTGGAGAGACGGTCTAAGTGCCGTTTTTGCCGTAAGGTTCCCTCATCTGCTTCCGTTTTCATAAAATTAGTGGTCATTTGGTATAAAAGTTCGTAGAAAAGGCTTTGCATCTTTAAAAGATAAGTCTTTTCTTTTTTTGTATACACATGATACATTTGTTCAATAAGAATGGCCAGAGTACGGTTTTTCTCCTGGGACTGGCTTATAAATACAGCATAGTTCTCTTTTCCCATATAAGGGGCAAAATAGGAAGCCGGGATCTGGAGAACAAGAGTCAGATTTGGCTTTGGTGCCTCAATGGAGTGGATCTCATTGGAATTGACGATGATCAGTTCCCCGGCGCTTAAAGGCTGGGACTGATTATTAATATAAAATCTCAATTCTCCTTCCAGGACCAGGAAGATCTCTACAGACTGGTGCCAGTGGTTAGCGCGGCGGTAATTGCCGTTTTTTCCTTCAAAAATAAAAAAATTTGCAGGGAAGATCTTCGTTTGGCACGACCATTTCATAAGTAAAATCTTTAAGAGCCATTGGGCAGTCCTCCTTTTACAGATAAAATATACCATATAATAAGAAAATATAAAAGGATTAAGAAAGTGACGTTATAAGGATAAGAATTGCTCTGGAATGATAGTTTAGGATAAGTTATAATCATTTTAGAATATAGTTGGCTTAGAGAAGGAGAATCGGGGATCATGAATTATCTCTTGGGAATTGATGTGGGGACTTCCGCAACAAAGACAGTGCTGTTTGATGAAAATGGAAGAGTGACCGCCTCTGCTTCACAGGAATATCCGTTGTATCAGCCAGAGAACGGATGGGCAGAGCAGAGGCCTGAGGACTGGGCAGATGCAGTTCTTAATACTATAAAAGAAGTTATTTCCCAGTCAGGCGCAGGCAAAGATGATGTAAAGGGGATCGGTATTTCCGGACAGATGCATGGTCTGGTCATGTTAGATGAGATGGGAGAAGTGATCCGTCCATCTATTATATGGTGCGACCAGAGGACCGGAGCAGAGGTAGAGGACATGTTAAAGATCATGCCCAGGGAAGAATGGATCCGGATTACTGCAAATCCGCCGCTGACCGGCTGGACTGCTGCAAAGATCCTCTGGGTACGGAAGAATGAGCCGGAAAATTATAACCGCTGCCGTCATATTTTACTGCCTAAGGATTATATCCGTTACATACTGACAGGTGTATTTGCCACAGAAGTTTCTGACGCAAGCGGTATGCAGCTTTTAGATGTTCCGGGCCGCTGCTGGTCAGATGAAGTGCTGAAAGCATTAAACATTGATAAGGATCTTTTAGGAAAGGTATATGAATCCTGTGAAGCAACAGGGACATTGCTTGCAGATGTGGCAAAAAGGACAGGTCTTTCTGAAAAATGTATGGTAGCAGGCGGTGCCGGTGACAACGCAGCAGCAGCAGTGGGAACCGGTGTTGTAAAAGACGGGACTGCCTTTACAACCATTGGTACCTCAGGTGTTGTATTTGCCCATACCAGCAAGCCTGCCATTGATCCAAAGGGAAGGATCCATACCTGCTGCTGCGCAGTACCAGGTGCATGGCATATGATGGGCGTGACCCAGGCAGCAGGTCTTTCTTTAAAATGGTTCAAGGATCAGTTCTGCCAGGATCTGGTAAAAGAGGCAGAGGAAACGGGAGCAGATGTATATGACCAGATCAATAAAGATGTGGCAGCTGTAGCGCCGGGAAGCAACCGTCTGTTGTATCTTCCTTATTTAATGGGAGAAAGGACTCCTCACCTTGATCCGGACTGCAGAGGCGTATTTTTCGGACTGTCTGCTATCCATACAAGAAAGCATCTGCTGCGGGCCGTCATGGAAGGTGTTACATATTCTCTCTGTGACTGCAATGAGATACTTAAGGAAATGGGGATCCGGGTAGACTGTATGAAAGCCTGCGGAGGCGGTGGAAAAAGCCCGGTATGGCGTCAGATGTTAGCAGATCTGTACAACTGTTCTGTGAAACGTGTAGTGCAGGATGAAGGCCCGGCACTGGGAGCTGCCATTTTAGCAGGTGTTGCCTGCGGTATTTATGAAAGTGTGGAAAAGGCATGTGACCAGCTGATCACATCCAGGGACAGCACAGAACCAAAGGCAGAAGAAGTGGTTGTTTATGAAAAATATCACAGACTGTACCAGAAAGTGTATACAAGTCTGAAAAATGATTATAAGGAGCTGGCAGAATTATCATGATCAAACAGATAAGTGTAATGGATACGGAATTTAAAAAGTACGGCAAGGTCATCGAAGGCTATGACCTGAAAGAAATTTTACAGAAAATGGAAGAAACCCCATGTCCGGATGATGTGGTGTATGTGGCTTCCGTAAAGGAACTGGAAGAGTTAAAGATCGCAGAAGAACTGGCAGACGGGGTTTACGGCCAGATGCCTGTCCAGATCGGTTACTGTAACGGACATAACCGCAGATTAAATGCACTGGAATATCACAGGGATTCAGAGATTAATATTGCAGTCACTGATATGGTACTGCTTTTGGCCAAAGAAGAGGAAATAGAAGATGATCATACATTAGATACATCTAAGGTAAAAGCATTTTTTGTTCCGGCAGGTACTATGATCGAAGTGTATGCAACTACTCTTCATTATGCGCCATGTCAGACCAGTGCTAAAGGTTTCCGCTGCGTAGTGGTCCTTCCAAAGGGGACAAACGGTGAATTAAGCCACAGACCGGAAAATAAGAGTGGTGAAGAGAAACTGTTGGCAGCTGTGAATAAATGGCTTATCGGCCATGAAGAAGGCGGACTTCCTGAGGGCAGTTTTATTGGACTGAAAGGTGAAAATATAGAAGTTTAAAAGGCAAGAATTACAAAAACATTAGAAAAGAGCATAGGGCATTAAGAGAATAAATAAGGGCTGTGGTGAAACAAGTCCTGTAAATATGGAGGAAAAAACATGTTTGAGAATATCCGAAGTAAAAATTGGTATTGTGGCAGTCAGCGTGACTGTTTCCCGGAGTCTTTATCTGTAAACCGCAGAAAAACCCTGGTAGATGCTTATAAGGCAAAATATGAGGCAGAGGACATTTATGAGTGCCCGGTCTGTATCGTAGAGAGTGAGATCCATATGGTACAGGCATTAGAAGATATTAAGAAAGAGGGCTGTAATGCTTTAGTTGTTTATCTTGGAAATTTCGGACCTGAGATTTCTGAAACATTACTTGCAAAACACTTTGAAGGGCCAAAGATGTTTGTTGCAGCAGCAGAAGAGATCGGAAATGATCTGGTATCCGGCAGAGGCGATGCATACTGCGGTATGTTAAATGCAAGCTATAACCTTCAGCTGCGAAATATCAAGCTTATATCCCTGAATATCCTGTAGGAACGGCAGCAGAATGCGCAGATATGATCCATGATTTCCTGCCAATTGCAAGAACCGTTATTGGTCTGTCGGATCTGAAGATCATCAGCTTTGGCCCAAGACCGTTAAATTTCCTGGCATGCAATGCCCCGATCAAACAGCTGTATAACCTTGGGGTTGAGATTGAAGAAAACTCAGAGCTGGATCTGTTTGAAGCGTTTAATAAGCATGCAGGTGATCCAAGAATTGCAGAAGTAGCAGCAGATATGGCAGCAGAGCTGGGAGAAGGAAATAAAAAGCCTGAGATCCTGGCAAAGCTGGCCCAGTATGAGCTTACTTTATCAGACTGGATCCGTGACCACAGAGGCTGCCGCAAATATGTTGCCATTGCAGGAAAATGCTGGCCTGCATTCCAGACCCAGTTTGGCTTTGTCCCCTGTTATGTAAACAGCCGCCTGACTGGACGCGGCATTCCAGTGTCCTGTGAAGTAGATATTTATGGTGCATTAAGTGAATTTATCGGAACCTGTATCAGCCAGGACGCAGTAACCCTTTTAGATATTAACAACTCTGTACCGGAAGACCTTTACAATGAGGATATCAAGGGCAAATTTAACTATGATTTAAAGGAGACCTTCATGGGCTTCCATTGTGGAAATACCAACTCAGGGAAGCTGGCATTCTGTGAAATGAAGTATCAGTTATAATGGCCCGTTCTCTTCCGGAAGAAGTTACACAGGGAACTCTGGAAGGTGATATCATACCTGGTGATATTACGTTTTACCGTTTACAGAGTACAGCTGACAACATTCTGCGCGCTTATGTAGCACAGGGCGAGGTACTGCCAGTGGCAACCCGGTCATTTGGTTCCATCGGCATCTTTGCAATTCCCCAGATGGGACGTTTCTACCGTCATGTACTGATCGAGAAGGGCTTCCCGCATCACGGTGCAGTTGCATTCGGTCACTTCGGCAAGAGCTTGTATGAGGTATTTAAGTATATTGGCGTTGATGTAGAAGAGATCGGCTTTAACCAGCCGGCAGGAATGCTGTATAAGACAGAAAATCCATTTGCATAAAAACATATCCGATGTCCGATTTGTGAATTTGTCCCCTTTCTGTGGAAGTTTTGCCACAGAAAGGGGACTTTTTTCGATTTACAGGTGCCACACTTGCATCAGAGCCGCTGTTTCGCTATACTAGTATAGCTGTGGATCATTTGCAGGAATATGAGGTTTACATCATGAAATACCAGATAAAAGACGGCACCGTTACCTTAGGCGGTGAAACTATATTATCCCATATTGATTTTGAAATACAGGGAAATCAGAAAATTGCAGTAGTTGGAAGAAATGGCGCGGGAAAGACTACGCTTTTGCGGCTGATCGCAGGAGAGTTGAGCCTGGACCGGGATGACAGACGTCAGGGACCGGGGATCCTGGCTTCCAGACAGCTGACGGTGGAGATGCTTGGACAGCAGGCTTTGGCAGAGGAAGAACGGACAGTAGAAGAGCTTATGATGCTTCATTGTCCTGCAAAAGGCCTTTTTGACAGGGAACGTTTTGAATATGAGCGGGAATATGACACCCTTTTTACAGGTCTGGGATTTCAGAAAGAGGACAAAAAGCGTTCTGTAGCAGCCTTTTCCGGAGGCCAGAAGACTAAGATCGCCTGATCCGGCTTCTTCTTCAAAAGCCGGATCTGTTATTGCTGGATGAGCCTACGAACCATCTGGATATGGAAACAGCCTGTTGGCTGGAAGGTTATCTGAAGCAGTATCAGGGAGCTGTAGTCATGGTCAGCCACGACCGCTTTTTTATGGACCGTACTGCGGATATTATTTATGAGCTGGATCAGGGGAAGATCACCCGGTATCCGGGAAATTATACCCAATACCGTGAACAGAAACGTAAAAACTATGAGATCCAGATGAAGTCATATCTGCGCCAGCAGGAGGAGATAGAACGTCAGGAAGAACTGATCAAAAGGTTTAAAAATAAGCCTTCAAAGGCCGCTTTCGCCCGTTCCAGGAAGAAGATATTAGAGCGGATGCATCCTGTGGAAAAGCCAAGGGAAGATATGGCACATATTTTTACAGGGACGATCACTCCGCTGGTATCAGGAAGTAAGTGGGTCTTTGAAGCAGAGCATTTAAAGATCGGTTATGATAAACATCCCCTGTTAGAACTGAGCCTGCGTATACGCAAAGGCAGAAGATCGGCTTTTAGGTGTAAATGGTTCCGGAAAAACTACATTTTTAAAGACAGTGGCAGGTTTCCTGCCTGCTGTAGCAGGAGAGTGTTCACTGGGAAATAATATTACCATTGGATATTTTGACCAGTATTCAGCGGCGATCCAGTCAGAAAAAACAGTGGTGGAGCATTTTTCAGACCTGTTTCCGTCTCTGACGGATAAGGAAGTGAGGACTATTTTAGGCGCCTATCTTTTTAAAGGGAAGGATGGTGCAAAACGGGTGGATGACCTATCCGGTGGTGAAAAAGCAAGGCTGGTACTGGCAGAACTTTTGCAGAGCCGGCCAAATTTTCTGATCCTGGACGAGCCCACCAACCATATGGACATTCAGGCAAAGGAGACACTGGAATCAGCATTCCAGGCATATGAAGGCACCATTCTTTTTGTATCCCATGACCGGTATTTTATCCGCCAGGTAGCCAGGTCTGTTGCTTATTTTTGAAAATAACGCTGCTTTTTATTATCCTTTTGGATATGAGCATTATCTGGAGCGGAAGGAAAAAGAAGCTTCCGGAGAGCCTTTGGCGGCCCGTATCAAAGCAGAGGAACAGGCACTGATCGAAGGTTTAAAAGCTGTGCCAAGGGCAGAACGTCACAGGCTGCGGGAGATCCCGGAGGAAGAAGCTTATGAACAGTGGAGACTGCGCCTGGCTGCAGAGGCTATAGAAAATGCTGCAGAGCGTGCAGAAGCAATATATCAGCAGATTCTGGAAAAAAATGGAAATAGAGAAGAATGGGAGCTGGAACACTGGTGTGAGACAGCAGATGCTGAAAATAAGCAGTTTTGGTCTGGGGACAGGAAAGAACCGGCAGAGGGAGAAATGGCTGCTCTTACAGAGCAATATGAAACTGCCCAGTCTGCATGGAAGGATGCCTGTCTTTTCTGGTACGATATCTGGTGTGAATCTCATCAGGAACCAGAGCCCTCCAGTACAGACGGCTCTGGAACGTCAGATTTCAAACAAGCAGAGGCACAGGATTAAAACAGCTTTGTAAACTTATTTTGGCACCTTTGGCATTATCATAGGGCTTATTGTGTATTTACCAGTGCTCCCAGCTCTGTGATCTCACAGCCGCCCCGGGTCCTGTGGATCTTAATATATCCGGCATTTGCCAGCCGCTGCAGGCTGGTGCGGATATTGGCCTGGGTCAGCTGCAGCCCTTCTTCATTTAGCTTGTCGCAGAGGAAAGAACGTCCGCTGCGGGGATTAGCAGCGATCAGGGATAAGATCCGGTGCTCTGTTATATCAAGCTGCTGTTCACGCCTGCGGATCTGATTTAAAATATAGCCCGGCAGATCACTTAAAGACAGTGGTTCTCTGTGATAGATACAGGAAAAGTAAGTACAAACATTTTTAAGCTCCAGTACATTTCCCGGCCAGTCGTACTGGTTTAAGAAAGTGAGTACCGGCTCTGTAAGCAGCTGTTTGGAGGTCAGTCCCGGTTCCTGGAAGGCCCGTTTTAAGAAGATTTCCAAAAGCAGGGGGATATCATTTCTGCGCTGTCTTAAAGGGATGGTATACAAAGATACCGTACTTAACAGGAAAAACAGCTCATCTAAGAATTTCCCTTCCAGAACGCGGGAGTACAGATCGCTGACAGAGGTAACGATCAGGCGCAGGTCCAGAGGCTGGGGGGAACAATTATTTCCCAGCGGGATAAAAAAGCCATTTTTTAAGATACTTAAAAGAAGGCGCTGCAGTTCTGAATCTGCATACTGAAGATTATTGATCAGTAGTGTTCCTCCTTTTGCAGCTTCCAGTGCGCCGGTTTTTTTACGGACACCATTTTCCTGCTGTTCATAGCTGCCAATGAGGGCTGCTTCAGCGGACTCTGACTTCAGGGAAGAAATATTTAAGGAAATAAATGGCCCGTCGTGACGGCGGGAATTTAAGTGGATGGCCTGGGCCAAAAGTTCCTTTTCCGTGCCGCTTTCCCCTTCTATAATAATAGGAAAATCATTGACAGATACTCTTCGTGCTGTGTCTAACATATGCAGCTGCAGTGGGTTTGCAGTAGAAAAGTAACTGAAATCGCATAATTTCGTAATACGGGTAGGAAACTGGGCATCCTGGAGTGGGTTTGTATGGATCAGGCGTACCTGACGGCTGTCTGCAATGCTGAAGTCCTGAAACCACATGCGGAAAGCTTCTTCTCCATTGTGTACAGCAATTCCGTCATTCTGGCTGGGATAATCGTAAATGATCCCGGCCTCTTCTAACAATCTTGAAAAATCTTTCCTGAATATCCCGTTCTTTGATCCCGGTCATCCTCAGAAAAGGGAATTACACAGTTCTATTTTGCCGGACTGGTTTAGCAGGCACAGGCCTTCTGAGGCATTCTCCAAAATTCCCCGCGTGATCTCTTTCATATCCAGAGCCTGGCTTAACTGCTGGTTGGAAAGCTTCTGTATCTGGATAATATGGTTTAAGTAATTTTTTGTAACCTCATCGGCCAGGCTGGAAGGAAGTTTGAAAACGGCGATCAGCTCGTTAATAGTAGAAATATCTACAATACGGTTGCCAATATCGATTACCTGATGGATGAAAGAAGGAACCAGATGAACTTCTCCCGGAGTTACACAATACTGGATATCTTTCCGTACCTCTCCAGTACCGGAAGATAGGGGAGAAAATGGTACTGGGAAAAGCCATATTCTTTTAACTGTTCCATGATCTCATAGGTGGTGTCCACTGTATCATTGACCAGGTATACAAAAGACCCAGGCGGGATCTGAAGGATGCGCTGGAGATAGGTATGGTTAAATGTACGCATACATACCAGCTGTTTTACAGAATCCGGAATGGAAAAAGGCATCTGCTCTTTTAATTCTCCTGCTGTATACAGGATACAGCCTGCATCTTCCATATCCTCCGGCTTCAGGTCAGCAATTCTGGTAGACACAATGGTAAGGTATTGTCCAAAAAGGGAAGAAAGGTAAGAGGCGATCCCTACTTTTGCCACCGGATTCCGGGTCAGGATCAATAGTTTATGCTTCATGTAAGTAATCCTCCTTATTAGGTTGATTATATATCAACAAAACAAATAAAACAACCTAAAGACAATAAAAAATAAATTTTAATAAGAAAACTGTTGTATTTTCTGTACGGACATTTGACAGCGATATAAAGAATCGTATAGAATGGTCACTAAAGCAAGGGCGCTTTGAAAACAGTCAGGGAACTGTGCATGCGAGAAGTGTGCCCTGCTTTTTCTATATAGTCTTCCCGCAAGGAAGGCTGGCGGAAAAAGTAAGATAGAGGAGGATATGAAAAATGAAGAAAAGAGCTTTATTAGTAGCACTTGCAACAGCAATGGCAGCAAGCCTTGCAGGCTGCGGCGGATCTTCTGCATCCAGCACCACAGCAGCTGGCAGTGCAGCAGAAAGCAGTGAAGCAGCTGGAAACACAGCAGCAGACGCTTCTGGAAAGGACAGCCTGGTTATCGTAACATCATCTGACGTACTGTCTATGGATCCATACAGGTATGATGAGGGACCTACAAACCAGATCAATGCTCCATATCTATGAGACAATGGTTGCCCAGAATGCAGATATGTCCTTTGGACCAAGTCTGGCAGAAAGCTGGGAGACATCTGAGGATGGTTTAACCTGGACTTTCCATTTAAGAGAAGGTGTTAAGTTCCATGATGGTGATGTAATGGATTCTGGCGACGTTGTTGCATCTATCAATCTGGCTTCCAATCCTGATTCCCCATCTGCATACAGCAGCTACACATCCAGCTTTGAGTCTGTAGAAGCACCTGATGCAAATACCGTTGTTATTAAGACTGAAAAACCAAATCCTATCATGCTGTTTGACGTTGCCCAGCTGTATGTATTAAAACAGGAAGTTGCAGAAGCTGGCACAGAAGAGCAGGTTGCAGACAATGTAATCGGTACCGGCCGTTACAAATTCGTAGAGCAGGTTAAGGAAGACCATATTGATCTGGCAGCAAACGAAGATTACTGGGGCGAAGTTCCGGCTATTAAGAATGTACGTTTCCGTCCTATTACAAATGAAGCAACCAGAACAGCTACCATGCTGACTGGTGATGTTGATTTTGCTATTGATGTATCTGCAAGAGATATTGACCGTCTGGATGCAACGGAAGGCATCAGCGTGATCAAGCAGAAGGGTCTCCGTGAGATCTACCTGAACCTGGACAGCCGTGAAGATTCTCCTCTGTTCCCTGGACAGAAGAATCCAATGTCTGATGTCAGAGTAAGACAGGCTATGTATCTGGCAATTGATGAAGGAACCATTATCAAGAACATCATGAATGGATGCGCATTTGAGATGAACTCTATTGTTCCGGAAAACTATGTAGGCTATACCGAAGTTACCCGTGAATCATATGATCCTGAAAAGGCAAAACAGCTGTTAGCAGAAGCAGGATATCCAGATGGTTTTTCAGTAACCTTAGATGCTCCAAATGACCGTTACATGAATGATGAGCAGATCGCCCAGGCAGTAGCAGGTTATTTTGAAAAAGTAGGTATCAAGGTTAACTTAAACCTGATGCCAAAGGCTAACTTCTTCAGCTACATTAAACCATTTGAGAATAAATCCATGTTATTAATGGCTGGATGGTCTGATGCTTCTGGTGATGGACTTTCTCTTATGCACGATATGCTTTACACCTTTAACCGTGAGGCAGGTGATGGCGGTGTCAACAGAGGTCATTACTCCAACGCACAGGTAGACGCCCTGATCGATCAGGCATTCGTTGAGATGGATGATACCAAGAGAGGTGAACTGGTAGCAGAGGCTGACAAGATCGCAAGAGAAGATTATGCATACATTCCGCTTCACTTTGAGCAGGATACATATGCGATCAAGGATACTTTAAATTACACCCCAAGAATGAACAAGTATGTATATGCATGGGAGTTCTCTTACAAATAAACGTTAGGTAACAAAGTAAAAGGGGCCGTATAAAATTAAACGGCTCCTTTTCATTAAAATATGCTTCCGGGATCCGCCGGAGCCCCAACATCCTCTCTGTACCTGCGTGTGCAGCTGACGGTGATGATCCAAACCAGCCGCAAAGGCAGGTGAAGATGAGGATAAAAGGAATATTAGATACTCTGATGATAACAGGAGGTAAGATTTTATGATAAAGTATGTTGTAAAACGGTTTGCGCAGATGATCGTGGTACTTTTTATAGTATCTCTTCTCGTATTTCTGCTGACCAACTTTATCGGTGACCCGGTTGATATGCTGGTACCGGAAAATGCAACCCTTGAACAGATCGAATCTGCAAGAACCAGATTGGGACTTGATAAGCCCCTTCCCGTTCAGTATGGTATTTTTATCAGAGATGTGCTTCATGGCAATTTTGGTAAATCTTATACATATGGAAAACCTGCCATGGATCTGATCTTTGAACGTATGCCTGCGACTCTTGAATTAGTTGCAGTTGCAGCCTGTCTTGTACTGTGTATTGCCATTCCTTTAGGTGTATATGCAGGTGCTTATCCTAAGAGAGCCAGCAGCAAGCTCATTATGTCCGGTTCTATTTTAGGTATTTCTCTTCCTTCCTTCTGGGTTGGCATGATGATGATTTACATTTTTGCAGTTGTTTTAAGACTGCTTCCGGCTTCCGGCCGTGGAAATACGGTAATGGTGGGAAATGTAGCTTTAAGCATTTTTGCTCCCGGAGGTATCCGTTATGTCATTCTTCCGGCAATAACACTGGCCCTGACCAATGTGGCTACCATGCTTCGACTGACCCGTTCCGGTATACTGGAAAATATGCGTCAGGATTATATTAAGTTTGCAAGAGCAAAAGGTGTTCCTGCCAAGTCCATTCTTTTTGGACATGCTTTAAAGAATGCGCTGATCCCGGTTGTTACTATTTTCGGTATGGATCTGGGAAATATGATCGCGTTCACCACCATTACAGAGACCATTTTTGCATGGCCTGGCATGGGCAAGCTGCTTATTGATGCTATTAATAAATCAGACAGACCTATTATCGTGGCTTATCTGATGGCAGCAGCCTGCATGTTTGTGGTGCTGAACTTTATTGTTGATATTTTATATACACTCATTGATCCTAGAATTGAATTGAGGTGATGAACATGGAAGAGAAAGTAACCATTGAAAAAACAGGATGGTGGAAAAACTTTTTAAAGTCTGAGTTTTTCTATCACTATAAACACAATATTCCAGCCATCATCGGAAGTATCCTGGTGGTAGTTGCAATCCTGGTTGCAGTATTTGGACGTTTCCTGGCTCCGCAGAACCCATATGACCTGACTGCCATCAGTCTGGCAGATTCTTATCTTCCACCTGTATGGTTAGACGGCGGAAAAGCCGGATTTTTTCTGGGAAGTGATGAACAGGGCCGTGATATTTTAAGTGCCATTATCTATGGTAGTGCAAGTTCCATTATGATCGGTCTGGTAGGCATGATCTGCTCCTGTGCTATTGGCACCACACTGGGACTGTTAGCAGGATATTTTGGCGGCAAAGTAGATGCTGTTATCATGCGTATTGCAGATGTACAGCTGTCTTTCCCATCAATGCTGATCGCATTATTCATCATGTCCGTATTTGGACGGGGCGTGGGAAAACTGCTCATCGCCCTGACTATGGTAGGTGGGTAACTTATGCAAGAACAGTCCGCGGTGAAACACTTTCCGTTAAAAAAATGGAATATGTGGAAGCAGCACGTACCATTGGCCTTCCAAACCGCATTATCATTATAAAACATGTACTTCCAAACGTTATCAATTCCATTATCGTTTTAGCAACTATCCAGATCGGAAGCTTTATCCTGACAGAGGCAACCTTAAGCTTTTTAGGTGTTGGTGTGCCGATCACACAGCCTTCTTTGGGACTGCTTGTAAAAACTGGTTTTGATGTATTGTTCTCAGGTCTGTGGTGGGCATCTGTGTTCCCAGGTCTGTATATCATGCTGATCGTATTCGGTATCAATCTTTTAGGTGACTTCTTAAGAGATGAGCTGAACCCGAATCTGAAATAGGAGGTGCGGTATGGAAGATAAAGTATTATTAGACGTACAGGGATTAAAAACATATTTCCACACCTTCAAGGGCGTGGTAAAAGCAGTAGATAATGTAAGCTTCAGCTTAAAAGAAGGTGAGATCTTAGGTATCGTAGGTGAGTCCGGAAGCGGAAAGTCTGTTACCAGTTTCTCTATCTTAAAGTTGGTAGAAGATCCGGGTGTGGTTGATGCAGACCATATCATGTTTGATGGAAAAGACTTGGCAAAGATCAGTGAAAGAGATATGTCAAAGATCCGTGGAAAAGACATTTCCATGGTATTCCAGGATCCTATGACATCTTTAAATCCTCTTTATACCATCCAGAGACAGATGGAAGAAGTGCTGATCCTTCATGAGCCACAGATGAACAAGGCACAGAGAAGAGAGCGCTGTATTGAGCTGCTCCATGCAGTAGGCATCCCAAATCCGGAAGAACGCTTAAAAGAATATCCAAACCAGTTTTCCGGTGGTATGCGCCAGCGTGTTATCATTGCCATTGCACTGGCTACTAATCCGAAGCTGCTGATCGCAGATGAGCCTACTACTGCCCTGGATGTTACCATTCAGGAACAGATATTAAAGCTTATGAAAAAGCTGGTGAAGGAGCATAATACCTCTCTGATGCTGATCACTCATGACCTGGCAGTTGTATCCCAGATGGTTGACAAGATCAATGTTATGTACTGTGGAAAACTGGTAGAGACCGGAAAGACAGAGGATATTATTTATCATAATGCACATCCATACACTGAGGGACTTTTAAATTCCATTCCAAAGCTGTATGAGGACAGAGACCGTCTGGACTATATTCCCGGTATGGTTCCAAATATGTTTGAGCTGCCGGAAGCTGTTATTTTGCACCAAGATGTAAATACTGCCAGGAGATCTGCCGCCATGAAAAGCCGCAGATGCAGGAAGTGGGACCGGGCCATATGGCTGCATGTCACTTCCCACTGTTAAAGAAAAAAGAACAGGAGGAAGCATAAATGGAAACATCCAAGACTCTCATTGAAGTAAAAAATGTATGTCAGGAGTTCCACCTTACAAAAGGCATCCTGCAGTCCCTTCGTTTTGAAAAGGGAAAGCTTGTAAAAGAAGATAAAGTAAGTTCACTGCGTGTAAATGATGTAAGCTTTGAGATTAAAAAGGGGAAGTTTTCAGTCTGGTAGGAGAAAGCGGTTGCGGTAAATCTACTACAGCAAGAACTGTTATCCGCCTTCTGGAGCCAACCTCCGGACAGGTACTCTATAAAGGAAAAGATATCAGCCACTTAGGACCAAATGAACTTCTTCCTTACCGCAAGAGCATGCAGATGATCTTCCAGGATCCTTATGCATCCTTAAATCCGAGACAGAGAGTTGCTGACATCATTATGGAACCCCTTCTGTTCCATGGCATTGCAAAGACCAAAGAAGAAGCAAGAGAGCGCTGCATGAATATTTTAGCCCGTGTTGGTTTAAGACCGGAGCAGGCTGGAAGATACCCTCATCAGTTCTCCGGCGGACAGAGACAGCGTATTGGTATTGCAAGAGCCTTAGCTGTAAATCCGGAGTTCATCATTGCCGATGAGCCGGTATCCGCTCTGGACGTATCCATTCAGGCCCAGATCTTAAACCTGTTAATGGATCTGAAAGATGAATTTAATTTCTCTTATCTGTTTATTGCACATGACTTATCAGTTGTACGTCACATCAGTGACAGACTGGGCGTTATGTATCTGGGAAGTATTGTGGAAATGGGAGATAAACACACCCTTTTCACCAATCCGGTACATCCGTATACCAAGGTGCTGTTTGCAGCAGTTCCTACTGTAGCGAAAAGCCGCTGGTTCAGGGAATTGATGCAAGGGGAGAGATCCCAAGCCCTGTAAACCTTCCAAAGGGCTGTTATTTCAGCGACCGATGCCATATGCTACCGACCGCTGCCGTCAGGAAAAGCCGGTGCTGCGTGAAGTAGAACCAGGACATATGGCTGCTTGTCATCTGCTTTAAGCTTTAATTAAGTAAGGCTGCAGGCGCCATTTGGATACGTCTGCAGCTTTTTGTATACACATTTTATTTTTTGGAGGTGTGGATCATGACAGAAATAAAAGGAATCTCTGTGGATGAATGGAAGAAAAAGATATGTGAGGAGACAGAGCGGTTAAGACCGCAGCTGATCCAGCTTTCCCATAGCATCCATGATGAGCCGGAGATCGGTTTTCAGGAGTTTAAATCAGCTGCCAAGATATGTGATTTCCTGGAAAAACAGGGATTTGAAACAGAAAGAGGCTACTGTGACCTTCCAACATCCTTTAAGGCAGTGAAAAAAGGAACAGGAAAAGGCCGGTAGTGGCTTTTTTAGCAGAATATGATGCTTTAAGAGGCGTAGGACATGGCTGCGGCCATAATGTGATCGCCACCTGTGCTTCCGGTGCATTTGCTTCTTTAGCGAAAATATTTGTGGAAATGGGAATTGCAGGAGAAGTTTGGATCATTGGAACTCCTGCAGAAGAAGCGGTGCCGGAAAGGCTATTATGCTGGAACGGGGCGGCTTTGATGGAGTGGATTTTGCACTGATGATCCATCCCACCTGTGGCGGTGAAAGCAGGAACTATATTAACCGGAACGGAAGAGCTTCCGGAAGTCTTACCATTTCCTTTACAGGACAGTCTGCCCATTCCTCTGCACCGGCAACCGGCATCAATGCCTGACAGCAGCTATCAGCGTGTTTAACCAGATCGATATGCTGCGCCCGTTATTTGAAACAGAGGACAATGTAAACGGGGTTATTTTAGAGGGCGGAACTGCCTCCAATATAATACCGGGATTTTCAAAATCTGAGTTCTGTATCCGTGCAGCAACGATGAAGCGAGTTGATGAGCTTCAGAATATGATCATCAGCTGTGCAAAGCGGGCGGAAAGCCTTACAGGTGCAAAGGTACAGATCCAGTCAGAACCGATCTATGCAGAGCGTTATCCATGTCTGCCGATTTGTGAAAGATTTTAAGGAAAATATTGGCCGCGTAGGCCGTTGGCAATGTGTCTGCCTGATCCGAAACTGCTCTTTGGTTCTTCTGACATTGGAAATGTGTCCATTAAGATCCCGGCGATCCATGATTATCTGTCTATTACAGATGAAGAGATCCCGGCCCATTCCAGCCAGTATGCCAAAGCTGCTGCAGAACCGGGGGCAGATGAGATCTGCATTAAAGGGGCAAAAGGGCTGGCAATGACCGGACTGGATCTGCTGCTTAACGAAAGTCTCCGTCAGGCAGCAGCTGAGTACCATGAAAAAGTTGTACCGGATTTCTACAAAGAGAAGTAAATATGGATATCCGGTCCAGATGTAGCTGCGTCTGGAAAATTTATAATATATTTAGGAGAAATATAACCATGATATTATTGAAACAAGCTGATGTATACGCACCGGAACACCTTGGAATCAAAGATGTTTTAGTGTGCGGAGGAAAGATCGAGGCAGTAGGAGATAACCTGGAAGGAGGTACTGGCTGTGAAGTCATCGATGCAAAAGGAATGCGCTTAACACCAGGTCTGATCGACCGTCATGTTCATGTAACAGGCGGCGGCGGAGAAGGAAGCTTTCATACAAGAACTCCCCAGGTTGAGCTTTCTTCTATTTTAAAAGCTGGTATCACTACTGTTTTAGGACTTCTTGGAACA
>ENA-OQAZ01000664-OQAZ01000664.1-human-gut-metagenome-genome-assembly--contig:-NODE-664-length-18599-cov-3.565342_pt1 | contig 18599 bp, 21 predicted proteins | sample MGYA00242737_ERZ504531 | MGnify/ENA primary metagenome ERZ504531 (study PRJEB26092, sample SAMD00036244) | human gut metagenome | host: Homo sapiens | study: EMG produced TPA metagenomics assembly of... | reverse complement strand
TTCTAACAACGATAATTCTTACGTACGTACTTTTCATCGTAATTTTTTTATTCTTACTTCTCGTCGTTTGCCTTTCAACCAGACTAACAATCCTTCAAAATTAATATCTTCATGTAATTTTGCACCATTTATTTTCTTTAATAATACATCTACCAATGTATCTGCCAATTCTTTTATTGGCTGTGAAACATAAGTCATTGACGGATAACTTATCTTTGCAATCAGCGTTCCATCATATCCTACTGCTTTAAATTCATCAGGAATACACATTCCCCTCTCACCTGCACATTTTAACGCATTCATAATGATCAAATCTTCCGAAAACATTGCATCCATTTCCGGATATTCATCAAAAAGTTTATTCATTTGCTGATAATATTCTTCTGTTCTTTGTTTTGTATTCCAGATATAATCGATACATTTTACACCATTTTTCTTCAATGTTTCTGAAAAAATCCTATGACGATTAACAGAAGGAGATTTATCTGTTACAACAGCCGTTACATTTAAAACGCATTTGCAGTCATTCTTTATAATTTCATTTGCAGCCAGCAAACCACCCTTATTATGGTCAGAATAGATGGTTGGAATCTCTTCCGCAACTCGATAATCAAATGCCACAATAGGAAGATCCAGATTCTGATATTCGGACTCTGCTAACATATGCGTTCCAAGAATAATACCATCTACCATATTTTCTCTCATCATTTTTATATAATCTCTTTCTTTATCTTCCGTATCTCCGGTATTACATAAAAAAAAGTTTATAATGATGTTTATAAAGTTTTTTTTCGATGTATTTCGTTATTTCCGCCCAAAAAGGATGCGAGCTGTCAGGCACGATCAGACTAATATAATAAGATTTTTGTCTAAAAAAGGTTTCTAGCAATCTGATTTGGGACATAATCAAGCTGATCAATTGCTTTATATACACTTTCGTATGTATCCTGTGATATATACCCTTTATTATTCAATACTCTTGAAACAGTTGTTACAGAAACTCCAGCCAGTTTGGCCACATCTTTAATATTTGCCATTCAATCCTCCGCGATTTTACAGATTCGCTTGTTTCTTTATATTATAACTATTTATTCATGTATTTTGCAAGCCAAACTCTACTTTTGCACACAAAATCTTCAAAATGCTCTAGTCAACCTCTTATTCTGTTTCTGTTCGGATCAATAATACCCTATTTTCCAACAATTTCTTTGAGAACACCCTGAACAACAGCTTTTACAAGTTCATCCTGGGATGGCTGGTCTAATACACCTTTTCCATTGCTTGAGAAAAGTATCATCTTCTTCATGGTTTCCTGTTTAACAGCCTCAACTGCCGCCGGAATCAAATCAATGATACCTTTATTCATACTTTCAAATTTGCGGAATTCAGCCTCTACTGCTGCCACATTGATATCCGTAAAAATATTGATCTTGCTTATACCTTCCTGAATCGCACGTTTGAAGTCGTTGTCTGTAAGTCCGGAACCGCCATGCAGAACAAGCGGTACATCTACTGTATGAGCAATGGTATTAATTCTCTCAAAATCAAGCTTTGGAGGCAACTTATATGCCCGTGGGCAGTTCCTACTGCAATTGCAAGAGCATCCACACCTGTTTTGTCAACAAAGTCTTTTGCCATCCTCGGATCTGTATAGAAATCAGCCGGATTGATATGGGCGCTTCCCTCTGCAGAATCCGGGTTGTCACCTACATGTCCGAGTTCGCCCTCGATGGTTGCTCCATAAGAATGCGCGATGTCTGCCATTTCTTTAACTTTTCTTACATTATCTTCATAAGAATCTGTAGAGCAGTCATACATAATGGATGAGAATCCAAGTTCCAGAGCTTTCAGGCATGTTTCTTTCTTAAGGCCATGATCCAGATGAATAACTACCGGAACATTTGCTTTCTTAGCCATAGGAATAAGATAATAGGAAACCTCTTCCAGTGGTCCGTATGGAAGAAGTACTTCCGCAGTTCCCATGATAACCGGTGACTGAGAATTTTCTGCTGCTGCAATGATTCCTCGCGCCAGTTCCAGGTTTACCGCATTAAATAGTCCTACTGCATATTTTCCCTTTTTTGCCGGATAAAGCACATCATTCATATTAACTAACATTTTTTCTACCTCTTACTTTCTTTTTTCCCAACCTGCGGCAATCTTCTTCTGTACTTCATCAAGTGGAATGATTCCACTGAGCGCATCATAGGTCTGTACACAGAGCGCTCCGGTCGCTGTTGCAAGATGAAGAGCATCCTCCCAGCTTTTGCCTTCCAGGATAGCACTTAAGAATGCAGCAATCGTCGTATCTCCGGCGCCTGTTCCAGATGCGACTTTGTCTTTTTCTACGAAATAACTCTTCTCAAAAGCTTCTTTGACTGCCCATGTCTCCGCAATCTCTTCTCCGATTCCACCACCAATCTTCAGAAGCTGTTCCTTGGCTGCTGTGCGAAAATAGATGCCCGGTGTACCACATTTGATCAGGATAACTTTTGCACCATAGGAGAGAAGCTTATCTGCCAGTGGCCTGATATCTTTTTCAACATCAAGGAAGTTCGTTACATCTGAACCATTTGCCTTTCGTTCCATTCATGATAACGGTCACGGTCCAGCATAATGCAGAGTTCTTCAACACTCGGCACAAAGAAATCAATGTACGGAATCACAGATTTCAGAACTTCGTTCCAATCCTGGGTACCTGCTTCTGTACTTTCTTCAAACATTGCCATATCAACAGAGATTGCAACTCCCTGTTCATGAACAGCCTTTAAAAGACGAACCAGTTCTTTTCCGCCATCAATATACATCTTCCGCATCAGCGATGGATAGCCAAAATGGAACAGATTTGCTCCTTTTACCTTTTCCAGATCGATATCATCCAGAGTAAATGTATCATTAGCACCTGAGCAGTGAAGGAAGATCCTGTCAATGCCTGCCGGTGCAAGGATTACAGAATAAGAAGTTCCGACTCCTTTTCTTACAATCATGCTCTCCGGAGATGCACCATATTTTTCCAGTTCGTTGAGAACCATCTGACCAAATGCATCATCTCCGACCATTCCCATTAGTTCTACATCTGCGCCAAGACGTTTCATGCCAACACCTGTGTTGGATACCGATCCGCCAAGACTTACTTTGGCCGTATCCATTGCGATTAGTTGCCCCGGTCTGAAAAGGTCTTTGATGTTTTTTTCTTCCTTGCTCTTAAAAGCCGGTGTAATATCCAGACAGATATGTCCGGCTGCAATTGCTTTCTTTATGCTCATGTTCTATCCTCACAGTTATTTCTTACCATACCGATTTTATTCAGTTTCATAAGCATATATATCCACCTTATGCTCTCCTGTCATTTCCTTGCCAAAGGAACCTTCCACCAGATTTCCATCCATTTTTACTGTATAGCTGTCACCATGCCCATGTATCTCAAATACAAATTTTGCATTCTGATATGGAACAGAATCAAGTACTGCTCCCTCAAATTCATCCAAAATACATGGATGTATCTGAATTCCCTGTTCACTATAACGTATTCCAAAAATTCCATTAACAATAAATCCAATAAAACCTGCCGCATGCCATGGCAGGTGCGGCCATCTCCACGCTCTTCCTGTATCAACATCCATTACTTCATGAAAAGATTTATTCAGGAGCACATTTCTCACCTGTGCATAAATAAGCTTTTTCAGAAACTCTTTATTTCCACTTTCACCAGCTGCCTCTGATAACCCAAGCGTCCATGATACCCAGCATGCTCTCCAGAAATGGTTTTTTTCTTTGCGGAACGGATACCAGTTAATTCCAAACTCAGAAAATGCCTCTGGATTACTTTCGATTGTCTTCAAAAACAGATTTCTCTGTCTCTCAGTTGCAATACCAAATCGTGGCCACAAAACCATTTCTGCCCCAGTCGTCTCCCACCAGCCTTTTTCGTATGCTTCACTTCCTATTGGTCCACTTGTAAAGCATTCTTTTTCTTCATTCCAGTATTTTTCCTTTATGGATGCAAGCATTTCCTTCGAACGACTTTCCCAGAACTTAATTCTCTCCGGATAGCATCCTGTCACCTCACATATTCTGGCGACATCCTGATACATCAGGGCAAATGCAATTTCTGTTCCAAGACAGTATCCGCCATTCTCCGGTTCTTCAAAAGCATCCTGCGCAAGACACATGGTTGCATGAACCAGCTGCATTTCTTCATCATAACGTGCATCCGCTTCTTCTGCATATTTTATAATTCCAGGTAACATTTCATACAAAAGCTGGATATCTCCAGTTGTTATATAATGATCCCATGCTGCAATCGCCGGCATGGCAGCACAGTCAACACCATTATTAAATCCATGTTCAGAAATATAGGATAACGACTCCCTGGCTTCATCCGGTGCAAGTAGATTCTGACATCGAAATGCTGCATGGCAGGTATCTCTTACCCAACTTCCAAAACCTTCTCCTTCTCTTTGAAAAACAGCCGCATTCATCAGACCTTCTTGTCCTGGCAAGGCATACTTTTTATTTCTGTTCTGACACATAATATCTGTTGCAAGCGAAAATGCTGCATTTATGACGTTATGCTCTGTATGTAATTTCGGGTAGGCTGAATCTTCCGGTGCGTCCCAACGCTCGGTTCGGTTCTGGATTCTTGTCATGTCTCCCCACGGAGTATCTCTCCAGCAGAATTCTTCCACCGCGCGTACAGGTGATAAAACTATTTTTCCACCACGCAGTGCCCATGCTGCAGGTTCTCCATAAATACGATCTTCTACACATTTCTCATATATTGTGTAAGATTCAGATTTAAACAACGGCTGTCCTTTTTCTTCCTGTTCGATCAGCCTTCTGTTTTCTTCTTCATATCTCGTAGATCTTAAACCCCATATATTCAGACAAATGACAGAGGCTGTTTTTCCATTCGTATGGATTTCAAAATACGGGTCCGCATTATATTGCAGATAAAATGATGGATTATTGATATTTTCCACCTGCTCACTTCGAATCTTATAATCTTCTTTTTTCGGTCCATTATCCTGTACTATGAGCATTGCATTCTTTCTGTCTGCATATAATTCCTGAATTGCCATGTCCCTGTAGAAATGCAGATACAGTCTTCCTTTTTCCGTTGGAATTTTCATTTTATATCCCTGACAGTTCAGTGTCTGATCTAATGCCTTCCAGACCCACTTCACTCCACACAGCTCAAACTCAATTTCCGGTTCCTGTCCGACAAACATCTCCAGTTCTACCTCACAGGCCTTTGTCTGAATATCAGATAAAATATTTTCAGGTGCCAGAAGTCGGACTTCCGGCCATACGTCTGGTCCCTGACGAAATCTCATGAGAAATTCAAACTTTTTATCAATATGCTCATTATGCCACTGTCTAACCCACACTCGCAGATTATCCATCTGTGCAGCTGGCTTTATCTGTTCTCCTGAAAAAATGGATGGAATACTGATTGCATTAGATGATGCAACACCTTCACACGTTTTTTTCGCAGTCTGACTTAGAATCCAGATTTTTCCATCTTCTTCAAATTCTATTTGTTTTTCGACATCTCCAATCCATTTATCTGATTTCCGGCAGTTGATTTCAATTTCTTCTAACTCATTCTCCTCGGATTTCCAGTGCAGCAGATCCTTGCTTACAAGTCTCATAGCTGTTTGATTTTCTTCATTTCCTGTCAGTGAACATGGATCGGTTACACAATCTAAAACCCACTGTTCTCCTGCTTTTTTTACACTGTTCAGTTCCCGGATACATCCGGTTGGCGGCATATAATGAATGACAGACTTAGACAGTTCTCTTCTTCTCTGTTTTTCCGGATCATCAGAAAGTTCTATTGCATTGATCCATCTGCTCGCCGGACCTTCTGCCTGAATATCGTCCCCGAAAAAATCTTTCAGGGGATATGCCATCCAATAGTCCACTCTTGTCTTAGATACTTTCATCTGAATAGTTTCTTTTTTTCCAGTACTGTCTGAAATAGTTATAATACATGGATCTGCATTCTCTTCATAAGGAATGCGCAACCAGTTTTCTTCGTGCTTTTTCAGAAAATGCTTTTTCATTTCTGTCTCTGTTCCTTTCTGTTAGCAATCTTCTTTATTCCACTACGTCAATCTTTTTACTTCTGTAAACTTCTTTCAGCAGCTCCAGCTGTTTTTCATCAGGTGCTTCAAACATCTGCTGATTCACTCCGACATGTTTTGCTTTTTCAACTCCAAAATCATGATACGGCAAAAATTCCACACTCTTGATGTTTTTTCCAAGAGCTGCAAAAAAATCTGCTGTTGCAACAGCATTTTCTATCTCATCATTGATTCCTTTTATAATTGGAAGCCTGATCATGATCGGTCTGTAATTCACCAGTTTTTTCAGATTCTCTTTGATCAGGGTATTTTCTGTTCCTGTATATTCTTTATGTTTTTCATTGTCAAACATCTTAAAATCTACAAGAAACAGATCTGCACATTCTGTCATTCTGTGTATCACTTTCCAAGGAAAAGCAAGTGCTGTTTCAAAAGCAACTGAAATATGCTCTTTCTGAAGTCTGTTGCACAAATCATATAGAATCTCTGCCTGCATCATTGGTTCTCCACCGGAAAAAGTAACACCACCTTCTGAAATTTCATAGAGTCTTCTGTCTCTGAGCAAAAGTTCCGATAATTCTTCAACAGAATAATAACTTCCTACGATTTCCAATGCTTCTGTGCAGCAAATTTCCACACACTTTCCACACACAGTACAAAGAGTTCTTTCATAAATATGCTGCCCGTTTTGTATCTGTTGTGCTCCTGAGGGACAGATTTCAATACACTGACCACAGCCAATACATTTATTTTCCGTATAACTCAGTATACTTTTCTTTTTCCATGTCTCCGGGTTGTGACACCATTTGCATCGCAAATTACATCCCTGTAAAAATACAGTTGTCCGTATTCCCGGTCCGTCATGCAGAGAAAAGTTCTGTATCTGACTTACCAGTAATTTTTGCTTCATTTTACCGCTTACCTCTGTGTACGCTGAATTACCTCATTCTGCATTTCCGAAGTCAATGTATGGAAATATGCACTGTATCCACACACTCTTACTACAATATTTTTATGTGTTTCCGGATTTTTCTGTGCCTCTAAAAGTGCATTCCTGCTGATAACATTAAAATCCATAATGCTTCCGCCATTTTCACAGAAGGCCCGCATCACACTTGCAAACAATGACGGCTGCGGAGTTTTATACATCAGTGGAATGTCCATATAAATAACTGCCCCACCCGGATATTTCGTGTAATCCATTGTTTTTATTGCATCAAGTAATGCTGCAATATTGATGTTTTCTGTACTTTCACTTGGGTTAACGCCTCGTGAGAGAGCACTTTCACTTTTTCGTCCATCGGCCGTTGCAATCGTTACATTTTTAAACCAGTTATAAGAATAAAAAGCAAATAATGACGCTCAAATTTTCCGCCTCTGTAATTTGCCTGTCCTCCAAGACATTCAGCCAGATCATCCATAACCTTTTTTCCAAATTCTGTAGCATCTTTATCCTTGCAGAATTTTGGGACTTTATGAAGCAAATATTGTCGAAGGATCTCATCATCTCTGAAGTCTTCTTTCATCGCTTTAAGCAGGTGACCAAATGTCGTAATCTTATCTTCATATACTGCCTTCTTTATCGCATATAACGAATCAATTACTGTCCCTGCACCCGCAGCAGCAAAATTATCTGTATTATAGACAGCACCGCCTTCTGAGACATCTTTTGCCGTCTCAGTACATGATGGCATAGTTGCAGAAAAGAACAACGACGGATTTATTATTTTCCACCATGAACCATATTCGTTATATTTTTTCACAAAGAAATTCAGTTCATTTCTATAATTTTCAATTACAATATGATAGAATTCTTCAAAATCGCTCGCATTCGCAGCTGGAATAAATTTAAATCCATCCCTTTTAAATACGTCATTCCAGTACTCTGGATATAAGGATCCATTTAACATCTGCACAAGATTAAGATAGGTATATGCTCTGCTGTTGACTTCATTAGAAAGACAGATTTCCTGGCAGCCACCTGCGACATAAAGTCGACAGTCTTCCAGACTTTTTCCCTGCTTCTGATTTGCTGGAATTATCACATCATCATTAAAGACAGACAGCACATTCAGACCCATTCCTGCCAATTCACCAACCTGCATCAGAAATTCATCCGGATGCTTTGCCGATATTCTCACCTGTAGTTTCGGATTTGCAAAATGATATTTTTTATAACTGTTTATGATCATCCTGCTTATGTCATTATAAACAATATTGCCATTTTTATCACATCCGCCTATAATAATATCTGCATTTGTGCCCCCTGGCAGGTCTGCTTCAAGATCCCATCTTGCATCTGTCATTGATACAAAACAGTCAACCAGTTCCTGCGCCTCATCCGGCGTTATTCGATTATTTTTCAAATCTCTTTCATAATAACTAATCAGGATTCTGTCCAAATGGCCAATCACAGCAAATCCAAGACCATCTAACGCATTGCACATCTCACGCGTAAACCAGATTGCACACATTGCTTCATAAAATGTTTCTGCCGGTTCAGATGGAATTCGGCGTGCCGTAACAGCAATCATTTTAAGTGCCTTTACATGTTCCTCATCGTGTTCTGTTTTCAGCATTTCCTCCGCTTTTTCTGCAAATCTTTCAGAAATTTTTTGCAGACTGCGGCATACATCGACCATACATTTTAAAAAATCCTGCTGATGATCTGTAAGATTTTTCTCTTCCAGACGCATCATTGCATGTCTGATTATTCCTGATAGACCATATTTCAACATAGTTTCACAATTTGCATAGTGATGCGCCGCATCCATAAACTGTGGTCCGTTCATGACACCATATTTTCCGTAGTATCCACTCCATTCTCCATATTCATCTACAAAATCTGGGTATTGCTTCATTAGCCAACATCCAATGCCTGGCTGTGGCGGGAACGATGCCGTAACACTGTTCTGTTCTCTTCCTGTATCAATTTCTGCATAAAACGGACTGGATGGAAAAAGAATCACTTCAGCATCCCTGGCTGCAATTCTGTAGATCCATGTTTTTTTCTGAAAAGAGCTTGCCTTTGGATTTTCTTTCTGGAGCGGTCCAGTTCTTCTTCCATTCTGGAAACATCGGTTGGATAATTAGAATATACCTCTTTGGTCTCTTTAAAATATTCTTCTTTATTGAATCGATAACCTGCCATCATGCGTTCCTCCTGAGTTGCCTTAAAAATTTAAAACTACCTTCAATGCAGTTCTGTCTTTTACTGCCTGAAATCCTTTTTCATAATCATCTATTGAAAATCTATGTGTCACAAATAAATCGATGTCTATTTTCCCATCCATAATCGCATCACAAACCGGCTTATGTACTTCTGCTTCTACCTCAGGCACCGGCCACTGCACATACTGAATATTGAAATTCCTAAGTTCCGGTAATGGTACATTCAGATTTTCTCCGCTTTTTAAGCCATATACAGCAATTGTCCCTGTCTCTTTAATATAGTCCAGACACTGCGTGATTGTCTGATTTGATCCAATCGTATCTATACAGATATCGGACTTTCTGTCAAACAGATCAGAAGCTTTTTTCTTTTCTTCTTCGTCTTTGTTAAGAAATGTACCTGCTGCTCCCAGTTTTTCTGCTGTTTCCAGCTTGTCTCTGTGATTTCCCAGGACATAAATCTCCTGAATTCCCATCAGTTTTGCACAGCTTAGAAAAGCAAGCGCAACCGGTCCGTCTCCGAGTATGACCATCTTCTTTTTATCTTCAACGCCGATTCTTTTTAATGCACTGTATGTTTCCTTTAAAGTTATCAGCATAGAAGCAGCTTCTGCCTGCATTCCTTCCGGGCACACCTGCTGTGTAATTCCAAGATTAATATCTTTTACATCGGCCTGGTCTGCATGGCTGCTTTATAATCTTTTACAATTCCATATTCAGCAAATCCGCCCCAAGCGCTGGAAAATTTCTCATTATCCGGTTGTCCTGCCCTGACTACAAGATCTCCCACTTTAAAAGAAGTAACTTTTTTGCCGATTTTAACAACTCTTCCTGCATCTTCGTGTCCTAAAACCGCCGGATATCTCGTTACTTCTCTGACTTTTCCTCCAATAACTCCCAGATCCGTTCCGTTACAGATCATACAGCATTCATTTTTTACCAGTGCTTCATACTCTCCGATCTCCGGAATCGGAAGCTTTTCTTCCAGGTACAGTTTATTGTCTTCTGTTACCACTAAACCTTTCATAACTGATCTCCTTTTTACTATTTAATGCCGGTTGCAGCTACAGACTGCATAAAATATTTCTGGAATGCAAAAAACAGAATCAGAACAGGAATCATTCCAATCACGATAACACCCATGATCAGATTCCATGTCGGCTGTTTGATTACAGATGCGCCACAGATTGAACTTATTCCCAATGTTACTGTCCATTTGCTTTCACTTCTGACGGATAACAACATCCAGATCAGATTATTCCACGCAGAAATAAATGTATAGATTCCTAATGTTGTCATACTTGATTTCGTATTTGGCAGTAAGATCTTCCAGAATATCTGGAAATGATTTGCTCCATCAATTTTTGCTGCTTCATCCAGTTGCTTCGGTATTCCCATATAAAACTGGCGCATAAGAAATGTTCCAAACGGAATGGACCATGCTACCTGCGGAAGTATCATCCCCATATATGTATCCAGCATATTGAGATTTCTACACAGATTATAAGACGGAATCAGTCTTACAGTAATCGGAATCATCATCGTTGACAAATAAAGAATAAAAACAATATTTCTGCCTTTGAACTCAAGTCTGGTAAATACATATGCAGCTAAACTACAGAGGAAAATAGTAAGTGCGGTCACTGCTATCGCAACAATAAATGAATTAAAAAAGCACTTGGGAAAATCCAGCAGCTGCCATGCTTTTGTAAAATTCTCCCATTGCGCTGCTTTCGGCAAAATTCTTCCAACACTTGTTGCAAGATCTGTATCCGATTTCAATGCAGTAGATAATATATAAACAAATGGAAACAGCATGATTACTACAAATGCAGCTATAATTACCCAGATTAAGCTGTCTCCCAGAATTTTCTTTCTTAATTTTCTGGACATAATCTCTTCTCCCTTCTCAGTCTTTGTCACTTGTCAACTTTAACTGTACAACCGAAATAATAATCGAAAGAATAAAGACAAATACTGCCATTGTACAGGAATATCCCATTTTCAAAGATGAAAAAGCAGTCTTATATAATGTCAGACCAGTTAAATACGTACTTGTTCCAGGTCCACCATTTGTCATCGTATAAACAAGATCAAATTCCTGGAAAGTACCGATTACACACATGAGAATAATATATGTAAGAACTGGTTTCAGCTGCGGCAATGCAATATAAACAAATTTATGCCATGCATTTGCACCGTCCAGATCTGCCGCTTCAAAAAATTCCTGCGAAATTTCCAGACGTCCTGCAACAACCATAACCATGTAATATCCTGCCCATCTCCAGATTGTTACGATTGCCATAGAACCAGTGCAATCTTGCCATCTGTCAGCCAGCCAATTTTTTCGAATCCCAATACACTCAGGAAGTTATTGATAACACCATAATTCGTTCCCATCAGATATCTCCATGCAACACCGGTTGCAACCAGAGAAAGTGCACATGGTAAAAAGAAACTGCCTCTGATAAATTTCGAAATAACTTCACTTTTATTATTTGCAAACAACACAAGTTCACACATAATGATAGAAAAAATGACAATTGGCGGAACATTCATCAGGATATACTTGATCGTGTTGCCCAGACTTGTCCACCAGAGTTTATCTTTCAGCAGATTTTGATAATTCTCTAATCCTGTAAATATCTTACCTTTTAATGGATTCCAGTCATAAAATGACATGCGGATGGAATCTACCATTGGCCAAAATACAAACAATCCCAGCAAAATCAGGGACGGCAACAGAAACAAAACAGCAATCCGCCAGTCTCCTTTTTTACGTTTTACTACTGTTTTTGCGTTACTCACATGAATCCCTCCTAGTTAAATCCAAGGGATGATACAGAGTATTTTCCATATCATCCTTTTATTCTTAGTTACTGAGCAAGTAAACCATTTAACTGATCTGCCATGCTATCCAGCGTACTCTTGATATCAGCATCATTATGCCAGATTCATCAAAATACTGTCCAATGATCGTCTGCTGGTCTGCAAATGTTTCTGTAAGGTCAATATATCCTGCATATTCCAGTCCTGTATTAAACAATTTCATATCATGGTTTTCGTCAAACATAGATACGGAAAGATCTGCCTGAGACTTTCTTACTGCAATCTGTGGAGATGTATTATCTTCAAGATATAATGCAAGCCCCTCTTCGCTGGTCAGATATTTAATAAACTTTTCTGCTGCTTCCGGGTTTTCACAGCTGCTTGAAATGCCAATACCATTCAGGAAAAGTACTTCTGCCTGTGTACCATCATTTGCACGTGGCGCATTCATTGCTTTCCAGTTTACATCGTCCTGAAGATATGTTGAATTCCAGAGAGCCACACGACACATAGCAATCTGACCCGCATTAAATTTTGTAATCAGTGCATCATAACCGTCTCCCAGTTTTTCTATTGCCGGCACATAACCTTCATCTACAAGACTCTTGACATATTCGAAAGCCGCAACGGTTTCATCTGAATTCCATCCACAGGTTTCATCATCATTCAAGTAGCTTCCACCAGCTTCTGTAATCCATGGATACATAGTATCGATTGCGGAAGACAGATCATTGATAATTGTCGGATATTCGATTCCAAGTTCATCTTTGTGTTCCATTAATGTTTTACATGCATCTGTAAACTCATCCCATGTAAATCCATCTTCCGGAACTTCTATTCCGCACTTGTCAAGCATGTCAACATTATAAACCCAGCCGTAATTTCCTCCATCCAGCGGAAGTGAATACCAGTCACCATCATATGTGCAATATCTTTCTGCGACATCCCAGAAATCATCAAATTTGTATTCTGTATCTGCTTTCAGCGCATCTACATCAAATTTCTGTAATGCCCCCGCATTTGCAAGAATCTGTGTAGTTCCTGTATTACAGTTGATAAGATCCGGAAGGTCACCCGCTGTAGCTTCTGTTAGAATTTTAGTTGCATAATCTGATACTTCTTCAAAATTGATTTCAATATCCGGATTTTCCTTTTCAAAAGCTTCGACAACTTTCTGATATTTATCATAGCTGTCATAGCTCTGCCAGTTTAATGTAATTTTGTCCCCAGAATCTCCCTTGGCAGCCATTACATCCACCCCACTGCCAACTGGCACCATACATGCTATTAATACAAGTGTAATTACCTTTTTCTTCATTTTGTTCTCCCTTCGTATTGTAATTTTTTCCATATGTCAACCGGTTTCATATTGTTTGTTTTTTCTATATTATCATTTATATTTTATTTTGTAAATATATTTTTTTCATTTCATGCATTATGTATGGTTTTATTAAATTATTTTTGTATATTATTCACAATTTCGCGGTTTTCTAAAGAATATAAAAAGCCCCTACAATGCCTTTCGACACCATAGGAGCTTTCTCAGCAATTTCTCTTTATTCTATTTTTTACATTGGTTGCCATTATGATTTTCCTTTTTATTTCGTAAGCTAAAATCAGTTCAGAATACTATCCATCTCATGCCAGGCTTCTCCGCCCCACACAGAACCGCCGATCCCATGGTCTTTAAAGCCAAATTTCTTATACATCTCAACCTTATCCGGGAGGCAGGTCAGGATCAGCTTCTTTCTTCCCCTGGCGCGCTCTCCTTCCTTATATTGTTCCATCAGTTTTCTTGCCAGCCCCTTGTGTTGGTACTCTGGGAGCACATCCAGCCCAAGAAGCATAATGTTTACGCCCTCCGGATCATGTAGATTCGCATCTGTAAAAAAGTCATCTGTCAGATGTTCTCTGTCTGTTGCAAGTCCGTTAAGAAAACCTGCAATCTTGCCTGTCTCCCGATCCACAACAACCAGAAAAAGATCCGATGCTTTTTTTATTCGTGACTCCATATGTTCGTAAGTACACGCTTCATTTGGCGGAAAACAGATGCTTTCAATCTCTGCAGCCTGTTCAATTTCATCCTTATGAATGTTTCTGAATTCATATTTTTCATGTATTACTTTGCTGTTCTGTTTCATCAATCCCTCTCCTGCTCATGACAGGTCAATACTGTTATGCTGATCACCTGCTACTATTTTAATATCTGTTTTACATTGTAACATATTTTGTCCCTCACCACATGTAAATAATACCAGCCGACTGGATTACTTCCTGATTTACTTCTCTCAAAAGATCCACTATCTGTTTATCTGATAGTCCATTCAGTTCTATGTCTGAAGATTCTTCTTTCATAGTTTCTTCATCTAGTCAAGCATGTCCTTCATCTTATCATATGATCTCTGACGGTCTGCCAGCGCCTCCTCCAATGAAACATTCTGGTATACATCTTTGACCTGCTCTTTCGTCCAGATATCACCCATTTTACCTGTTTCTCTGATAAAGTTGTTTATTTCCTTATCTTTCATGCTTTCCTTCTCCTTTACTTATTCTTTTTTATAAGTATAGTTCTTTTTAATTCTCTTTGTATTCACGATTCGTGAAGTCTTCTTCCATCAATTTTTCCATTTCGACATGATAACGCTGTGCTATCGCATATGCCGTTATAAGATCCGGGAGCCGTTCTCCGCTTTCATAATTAGCAATAGTTGTAGAACCATAACCAATGCTCTCCCCCAGTTCTGCCTGAGTCTCATTATGACTGATTCGCAGTCTTCGTATGTTTTCTCCTATTATTTTGTTCCATGTTTTTTTCTGTTTTTCCATAATATAAGCCCTTTCTGCACTTTGTTTTTTCTTACGTGCATAAAAGGACTTGTATTTTTCGCGTACCACCTGTAGAGGAAAGGGGCTGTCTTTCCGACAGCCCCAGTTCAATACTCACAATATTTTCTTATAGCACTCCAAAAAAATACTGCACACTCTTGACAACAGGACTATGATAGAGTCAAGAGGTGATTATTATGTTACATGATGAAACACGTAAACTACTTATTGAAGCTTGGAATAAAACGCACAATGCAAAAGAAATCCCAGAGTGTTTTTCTGTGAATACCAGTACTGTTTACCGCCTGAAAAAACAAATGCGTGAAACAGGTTCTGTAAAAACAAGAACATCACAGAGAGGACGTAAACATGCCCTGACACCGGAAGATATCCAAAATATTGACCGGGTGGTTCAGCAGGAACCAGATATCACAATTGATGAAATCATTGATAAACTTGGTCTGCATGTTTGTAATGAAACAGTCCACAAGGCAGTTATTAAACTCGGGTATTCTTACAAGAAAAAATCTCTTCATGCCTCAGAGCAGGAGCGTCCCCGATGTCAGGGAAAAACGCAGAAACTGGAAAAAACATATGTCGGAGAGAGACATAAATCATCTGGTCTTTCTGGACGAAAGCGGAGTAAACATCAATATGACGCGACATTATGCCAGAGCATGGAAAAACCGGAGAGCAGTAGATAAAACTCCACTCAACACGCCCTGCAATACAACCGTTCTTTCTTCCATACGTCTGAATGGAGACTGTGCCTATACAGTCTATCAGGGAGGAACTACTGCAGAGCGGTTTGCAGAATACCTGAAAACAAAGTTGCTGCCGACGCTTTCAGAAGCAGACATTATCGTTATGGATAATATGCGTTCCCATCATGCAAAAGTGGTGAAACAGCTACTGGACAGCTCAAAAGTAACCTATCTGTATTTACCCCCGTATAGTCCGGATCTGAATCCGATTGAAAAGATGTGGTCAAAACTCAAAGCATTTTTAAGGAAAGAAAAGATACGGATTGCATCGGAATTACCATCAGCTATTTCAAAAGGATTTTTAACAATTCGTCCAAAGGACTGCATAGGGTGGTTTCATTCGTGTAATTATGTGCAATAATTTATTGGATTGCTATAATAATGTAGAAAGCCTCTTAAGAGAAGAAACTAAACTGTCAATATTGGAGGCTGTTACAAAGTCTCCTTCTTTTACATTCGTATATCCAGAATATAGTGCTTTTTCATCTTCTGTCAGTTTCGAACTGTCTTTCAGGAAAGAAAATCGCAAAGCTTCCATACCTATGATATTTGCCAGGCCCTTACATGCAGCCTCAAAAGACTGACCTTCTACACCTTTCAGACTGATGAAAATGACAGGAAACTGCCCCATATAAGTCTCACACAGTTCTTTTTCTTTTGAAATATTCAGACTCTGAAACAGGTTTTTATCACAGCCGATTTCAAAAAATGATTTAAGCATATTCATATTAAGGCTTTTTCCGAAACGACGTGGACGAGTAAAAAGATTCACTTCACCCCAGTTTCTCAACAAATCTACAATCATCTCGGTCTTATCCACATAGTAAAAATCTTCTCTTATCAACTTTTCAAAATCATCCACACCAATGGGAAGTTTTTTTCCATATACCATGATCCTGCTCCTTTCAAAAGATTATTACATATATCTTATCATTTGACCTGTTTAATGGCAAGTTACAAGGTGATTTTCCACGTGTAAAACACAAGCCCTCCACCTACAATTTGTAAGCGAAGGGCTTGTATTATTTCATGATTGATCTATCTTTCAAATCAGATATTCAGCAGATCGCTGAATACTTTCAGTGCTCCATCTGTCTCATGTGCAAGAACACGTTTTGCAAGAACTTTACCAAGCTGAACACCTTCCTGGTCAAAGCTGTTCAGGTTCCACAGGAATCCCTGGAACATTACTTTGTTTTCAAAGTGTGCAAGGAGTGCACCAAGGCTTGCAGGATTTACCTGATCACCAATGATGATGCTTGACGGACGTCCACCTTCAAAGTTCTTATTGCTGTTTTCATCAGATTTACCACATGCAAATGCAACGATCTGAGCTGCAACGTTAGCGCAGAGTTTCTGCTGGCTTGTGCTGTCCTGGATCACTACATCTGTGCCCATCTGGTTATTTCTGTATCCGATGAACTGAAGCGGTACGATATCAGTTCCCTGATGAAGAAGCTGATAGAAGGAATGCTGTCCGTTTGTTCCTGGTTCTCCAAAGATTACCGGTCCTGTTACATAATTTACAGGATCACCGAAACGGTTTACAGATTTTCCGTTAGATTCCATATCAAGCTGCTGCAGATGTGCAGGGAAGCGGCTGAGTGCCTGTGAATATGGAAGAACTGCTGTGCTTGGATATCCAAGGATGTTTCTTTCATATACGCCGATCAGCGCATCCAGCATAGCCGGGTTCTGCATAACATCTTCGTTTTTAGCAAGTTTATCTTCTTCTGCTGCACCTTCAAGGAATTCTGCAAATACTTCCGGTCCGAATGCCAGAGATAATACAGCACCGCCAACTGCAGATGTGGAAGAATAACGTCCACCGATATAATCATCCATGAAAAATGCTGCAAGATAATCATCACTCTTAGCAAGTGGAGAAGTCTCACTTGTAACAGCGATCATATGCTTGGAAGCATCCAGTCCTGCATTTTTAAGAGCATCTTTTACGAAGGATTCATTTGTCAGTGTTTCAAGAGTTGTACCTGATTTAGATACCAGTACGAAAATGGAATGTGCAACATCAATAGAATTCAGGACTGCTGCTGCATCATCAGGATCTACATTGCTGATGAATCTGGCTTCCATTTTAAATTTGTCATTTTTCTTTGCCCAGTTCTCAAGTGCAAGGTACATTGCACGCGGACCAAGGTCACTTCCGCCGATACCGATCTGAACAACAGTTGTGAATTTTTCTCCTGCTGCGTTTGTAATCTCACCTGCATGTACTTTATTGGCAAAGTCAGCAATCTTCTGCTGCTGTTCTACATAGAAAGCACGTTTGTCAACGCCGTCAGCTGTAACAGTATCACCAAGCTGGCCACGTGTCAGCTGATGAAGAACGAGACGTTTCTCACCTGTATTGATCATTTCGCCATTGTAGAGAGCTGCGTATTTTTCAGTAAGCTGTGCTTCTTTTGCAAGCTTTTTGAGACCTTCAAGTACGTCGTCATCTACCTGTTTTGCAGCATAGTTATATGCAAGACCAGCAGCCATCGGTACGCTGTATTTTTTAACACGTTCTGCACCATTTTCTCCGGTCATAGCTTCTACAAGGTCTACTTTCTTTACATTTGAAAGTTCTTTGAAAGATTCAAGAGTATCCAGGTTGTTCCAGGTACTCATAATAAGATTCCTCCTTAAAATTAGATGTTCCCGCTGTTTTCAGGATTCGTTTCAATCTCTTTGATTATAATATCAAATGAAGGTAAATTCAAGTCTGCAAACGGAGGTGTGGATATTCTCTCTATAAAATCAACGCCCTTTTTCCCTCATCTGGATCGTACAACCTTAAAATACAGAGAAAGCTCCTACAATGCCATTCAACACTATAGGAACTTCTCTGTAATTTTTTTTATTCTATTCTGTTCGTTTGCCCTTTCACCAGACAAACATCCCTTCAAAACTTAAATAT
>ENA-OQAZ01000663-OQAZ01000663.1-human-gut-metagenome-genome-assembly--contig:-NODE-663-length-18648-cov-3.527185_pt1 | contig 18648 bp, 16 predicted proteins | sample MGYA00242737_ERZ504531 | MGnify/ENA primary metagenome ERZ504531 (study PRJEB26092, sample SAMD00036244) | human gut metagenome | host: Homo sapiens | study: EMG produced TPA metagenomics assembly of... | reverse complement strand
TTTAAAAACAATTTAATTTACTGATCACATAATTCAATACGATCACGACCACCTGAGCGACAAGCTTCACTGCCATGCTGTTAAATCCAAGCCAGGTGATAAATACCGCAAGGATTGCTTCCTCCACGACCAGAGTAAAGAGCCGGCCTCCGAAAAACGAAGCCATCTGCTTTAAAAATCCGGCAGCAGAGTCCACCTGTCCATCGAATACCCATGTCCTGTTTGTAAAATACTGGAACAATACACAGACCACCCAACAAATCACATTGGCGATCAGCGCATTCATACCCAGCCCCTTATCCAGCCATGCATACAACGCAATGTTCAGAAAAAATGTGAGCCTCCAAAGAACAGATACATCAGAACTTCCTTATGTTTCTTATAAAAAGGTTCAAATATATTCAGCACCGGAAGATGCATCAGTTTATCAAAAATATCCTTCTTTTCCTCCACATCCATATCCTTTCTCCTATTCGGTTTAAGCCGTAGCTTTATCATATGTAAACTTATATAACATAGCAAAAAATCCCGGATGTCAACGCATTCCAGGATTTTTCTGTTTCTGTATCAGAACTGCTCTTTCACTCTTCACTCAGCCTTCACAGCCCAGCGCATCTTCGTGGATCTGGCGCGGCCATTCTGTGCACATTCCTGTGCGGAAGGACGGATCACATCTTTTGAATAGTCGGAATAGATGCCGTCTTTATAGCCCTGCTTTAAGGCTTTCTTTACCAGCTTGTCCTCTCCGGAATGGAAGGTAAGGATCGCTACACGGCCGCCTGGCTTCAGCGCTCCAGGAAGTTTTTCCATAAAATCATAGAGTACCTCGAATTCCCGGTTCACATCAATACGCAGTGCCTGGAAAACTCTCTGGCATGTTTTTTTCACCGTGTCTTTCCTCTCTTTTTCAGGAAGGAAAGACAATGTCTTCTCAATGACTTCACGAAGCTTCGTAGTAGTATCTATGCGGTTTCCTCTTCGAATCTCATCTGTGATGGCCTTCGCGATCTCCTCACAATACGGCTCATCGGAATTCTCATCCAACATTCCGGCAAGCTCTTCTCTCGAAATGGTATCCAGCCGTTCCGCTGCGCTGATCCCGGTTTCCTGGTTCAGCCTTAAATCCAGAGGACCATCCACCTTAAAGGAAAACCCTCTCTTGGGATTGTCGATCTGCATGGAAGACACCCCAAGATCCGCCAGGATAAAATCAAAGCCACCAACTTCCTCTGCGATCTCATCAATAGTACAGAAATTCTGGAGTTTAATTGTCAGGATATCTTCTCCGAATCCCTGCTCTGCCAGACGTTTCCTTGTCTTGGCAGATTCTTCCGGGTCCACATCCGTGGCGTACATGTGTCCCTGACCTTTCAGGCATTCCAGCATGGCCTTTGTATGCCCACCGTAACCAAGTGTAGCATCAAATCCAACCTGCCCCGGCCTGATCTCCAGAAAATCAATGATTTCTTTTACCATAATGGAAATGTGCATTCCAGCCGGTGTGTTTCCCTTGCTGATCACATGTTCAATGGTATCCTTATACTTCTCAGGCTGAAGCTCTTTATATTTCTCCTCGAATTTCTTCGGATATTTGCCTTTATATCGTACACGTCTCTTATGAGGTGTCTGTGATTCCTGATTCATAAAATTCTCCTTATCCTCCGGCTTTATCTGCCTGTTTCTTTCATGATACCATGAATCCTATTTTTCGTAAACCGTCGGAATACTTCAAAAAATATCATAAAGAAAAAAACTCCTGACAATCTGTATTTCTACAGACTGCCAGAAGTTTTATATATGCTCAGACTGAAATTTCAGCCTGAAATGTATTCTTACTTATGCGTTCTTCTTAGCGATTGCTGCCTGTGCTGCTGCAAGACGAGCGATCGGTACACGGAACGGTGAGCAGGATACATAGTCAAGTCCGATCTCGTTGCAGAACTCTACGGAAGACGGATCTCCGCCGTGCTCACCGCAGATACCTACATGAAGTTTCGGGTTAACCGGTTTTCCAAGCTCGATAGCCATCTTCATAAGTTTGCCGACACCTGTCTGGTCAAGCTTAGCAAATGGATCGTTCTCGAAGATCTTAGCATCATAGTATGCGTTAAGGAACTTACCAGCGTCATCACGGGAGAATCCGTATGTCATCTGTGTAAGGTCGTTTGTACCGAAGCAGAAGAAGTCAGCCTCTTTAGCGATATCATCAGCTGTAAGAGCTGCTCTCGGGATCTCGATCATAGTACCAACCTCGTACTCAAGGTCAGAACCAGCTGCTTTGATCTCAGCGTCTGCTGTCTCTACAACGAATTTCTTAACATATTTAAGCTCTTTGATGTCACCAACAAGCGGAATCATGATCTCCGGTTTGATGTTCCAATCCGGATGATTCTTCTTAACGTTGATAGCTGCACGGATAACAGCGCTTGTCTGCATCTTAGCGATCTCTGGGTAAGTAACAGCAAGACGGCATCCACGATGTCCCATCATCGGGTTGAACTCGTGAAGGGAAGCGATGATTGTCTTAATCTGCTCTACAGTCTTGCCCTGAGCGTCAGCCAGTTTCTTGATGTCCTCTTCCTCTGTAGGAACGAACTCATGAAGTGGCGGATCAAGGAAACGGATAGTTACAGGATTTCCTTCAAGTGCCTCATAGAGTTTCTCGAAGTCTCCCTGCTGCTCCGGAAGGATCTTAGCAAGTGCTGCTTCTCTCTCCTCTACTGTCTCAGAGCAGATCATCTCACGGAATGCATCGATTCTGTTGCCCTCGAAGAACATATGCTCTGTACGGCAAAGACCGATTCCCTCTGCACCAAGCTCACGAGCTTTCTTAGCATCAGCAGGAGTATCAGCGTTTGTACGAACCTTCATTGTTCTGTACTTGTCAGCCCATCCCATGATACGTCCGAACTCACCAGCGATCTGAGCATCTACAGTCGGGATAAGTCCGTCATAGATGTTACCTGTTGTACCATCGATGGAGATTGCATCTCCCTCATGGAACTCTTTGCCAGCAAGTGTGAATTTCTTATTCTCCTCGTCCATAGCGATGTCGCCGCATCCGGATACACAGCAGGATCCCATTCCACGAGCAACTACAGCTGCGTGAGATGTCATACCACCACGAACTGTCAGGATACCCTGAGCAGCTTTCATACCTGTGATATCCTCTGGGGATGTCTCAAGACGAACAAGAACAACCTTCTCTCCTCTTTCAGCCCACTCAACAGCGTCCTCTGCAGAGAATACGATCTTACCGCAAGCAGCTCCTGGAGAAGCGCCAAGGCCTTTGCCCATCGGTGTAGCAGCCTTAAGAGCAGCTGCATCGAACTGCGGATGAAGAAGTGTATCAAGGTTACGAGGATCGATCATTGCAACAGCCTCTTCCTCAGTTCTCATTCCCTCATCAACGAGGTCACAAGCGATCTTAAGAGCAGCCTGTGCAGTTCTCTTACCATTACGTGTCTGAAGCATATACAGTTTACCATGCTCTACAGTAAACTCCATATCCTGCATATCTCTGTAATGTTTCTCCAGAGTCTCGCAAACCTGTTTGAACTGTACGAATGCTTCCGGGAACTTCTGCTCCATCTCGGAGATGTGCATTGGTGTACGAACACCGGCAACTACGTCCTCGCCCTGTGCATTAGTAAGGAACTCACCGAACAGACCGTTAGCACCTGTAGCAGGGTCACGTGTGAAGGCAACACCTGTACCACAGTCATCACCCATGTTACCGAATGCCATCATCTGTACGTTAACAGCTGTACCCCAGGAATATGGGATATCATTGTCACGACGATATACGTTCGCACGTGGGTTGTCCCAGGAACGGAATACGGCTTTGATCGCACCAACCAGCTGCTCCTTCGGATCAGTTGGGAAATCAGAACCGATTTTGGATTTATACTCAGCTTTGAACTGGTCAGCAAGCTCATGCAGGTCAGCAGCTGTAAGCTCAACGTCCTGCTTAACACCTCTCTTAGTCTTCATCTCATCGATGAGCTCCTCGAAGTATTTCTTACCAACTTCCATAACTACGTCAGAATACATCTGAATGAATCTTCTGTAGCAGTCCCAAGCCCAACGCTCATTGCCGGATTTCTCAGCAAGAGTGTTAACAACTTCTTCATTTAAACCAAGGTTGAGGATTGTGTCCATCATACCAGGCATAGATGCTCTCGCACCAGAACGAACGGATACAAGCAGAGGATTTTCTTTGTCACCGAATTTCTTACCGGTAACTCCTTCCATCTTGGTAATTGCTTCCATGATCTGAGCCATGATCTCATCATTGATGGATCTGCCATCCTCGTAGTACTGTGTGCAGGCCTCTGTTGTGATTGTGAAGCCCTGCGGTACAGGAAGACCGAGGTTTGTCATCTCAGCAAGGTTGGCACCTTTGCCGCCCAGAAGATTTCTCATAGTAGCATTACCTTCTGTAAACATGTAAACCCATTTTGCCATTTTACATTTTCCTCCTAATTATTGTTCTTTAAAACATAAAAATGTATGTTTTCTACGCACATAATTATTGTATAGATTTCTCCTTCATTAGTCAAGGTTATTCTTCCAAAAAACAGCAATTTCTCTTGGTAAATCTGACAGATTTTCCAGTTATTTTTTCCATGGATCGTATTTTTCTCGTTATCGTCTGTAAAATGTGCTAAAATAGAAAAAAACATGCAGCAATTCCGGGGTAATATTACCCGAATGCTGTCATACAGGAGGTTTATCATGACACGAACGATTGAAAACAGCTTTCTTAAGATTTCCGTTTCCGACCACGGTGCTGAACTCACCAGCATCTATGACAAGACTAATGACAGGGAGATCCTCTGGCAGGCAGATCCGGCTTACTGGAAACGCCATGCGCCTGTACTTTTTCCTAACGTGGGACGTAACTACAAAGATATCTGGCGTCTGAACGGAAAGGAATATCCTTCCAGACAGCACGGCTTTGCAAGGGACAGCGATTTTATCTGCACGGATATCACCGATACTTCCCTTTCCTTTGTCCTTAAGTCCTCCGAAGAAACCCTGAAGGTTTATCCGTTTGCTTTCGCTCTGAAGATCACCTACACTCTGAAGGAGCATGACCTGGACGTATGCTGGGAAGTAGTTAATAATGATTCTGAAACTATGTATTTTACCATCGGCGGCCATCCGGCATTCCGTGTTCCGGTACGTGAAGGAGAATCCCAGAGCGATTACCGTCTTGCTTTTGAAGGCCTGGACGCTCTTACCTATCTCCTTATCGATACGTCTGCAGGAACAGTCATTGCTGACGAGCCACATACACTTTCCCTTGAAAACGGAACCTGTTCCATTGCTCCTCATATGTTTGATAAAGACGCTCTTGTTTTTGATAACGGTCAGATCCAAAAGGCCGGTATCCTCTTCCCGGACGGAACTCCATATCTGACACTTACCAGTGAGGGCTTCCCGAATTTCGGTATCTGGTCCGTACCCGGTGCTCCCTTCGTATGCCTGGAGCCATGGATGGGACGCTGTGATGACTGTGGTTTTGAAAAATCGCTCTCTGAAAAAAATAATATCAACGTTCTGAAACCGGATGAAGAGTTATTAAAAGCTATCAGATTACCGTCCACTGATCTTATAATTCTCAGAATACATAATATTTCATCACAAACGATCAAAAAATCCGCCGATCAGACAGTTATCAGAGAACTGTTCGATCCGGCGGATCTTTTATTTTATCTTTATTTCACAGATTAAAAAAGCTCTGTTTTATTCTCTCACAAAATGATACTGATAAGCTCTGTACTCCCCAAACTCTGCTGGAAGCGGCATTCCACCATGCATCAGAGCAGCTCCGGAATAAATCCTGCCGGTAGCCTGCTCCTTATACAGAGCACTCTCATCAAGCCGCGAAGCTGCACATAATTCACAGTCATGTTTCCATGGATCTCCTCCATGACAACATTGAGCAGAACTTCTTCCTGAGAATTTCCAACGATCTCCCATGCACAGATCTCACTCTTAAACGGATCTGTCAGGCGATAGTATCGTCCGTTCTGGATCAGTGGCGCATATTTACGGAATTCCCCGATCTGGCTGCGGACCTCGTCTTTTTCTTCCTCAGTCAGCTTCAGAAGATCCAGCTCGTAGCCGAAGGTTCCGGACATGGCAACCACACCTCTGGTATGTAACGGAGTGATCCTTCCTGTCTGATGGTTCGGCACTGCAGACACATGTGCTCCCATGGCCGATACCGGATATCCGAAGGAAGTGCCATACTGGATCCGAAGCCTGTCAACAGCATCAGAGTTGTCGCTGCACCAGATCTGCGGTGTGTAATACAGCATGCCTGCGTCAAATCTTCCGCCACCGCCGCTGCAGCCCTCGATCAGAAGATCCGGATAACGTTTCACCATACGGTCCAGAAAATCGTACAATCCCAGGACATAATCATACATTACACGTCCCTGATCCTTAGTCATTACGGAAAATACATCCATCAGGCTTCGATTCATGTCCCATTTAACGTACTCAATATTGGCATTATCCAATACCGCACTGATCTGTCCGAAGATTCCGTCTACAACTTCTTTTCTGGAAAAATCAAGTACCAGCTGATTTCTGGATCTCACTGGTTTTCTTCCCGGAATCGTAAGTGCCCAGTCCGGATGCTCGCGGTAAAGATCACTGTCCTCAGAGATCATCTCCGGCTCGATCCAGATACCGAATTTCACTCCGAGGTCATTGACTCTTTTTACCAGTCCGCCGAGAGTCTCTCCAAGCTTCTTCTCATTGACATACCAGTCCCCAAGACACTGTTGTCATCGTCACGTTTTCCAAACCAGCCGTCATCCAGAACCAGCATATCGATTCCAAGGCTCTTTGCCTCTTTTGCCAGATTATATAAGGTCTCCCCTGTAAAATCAAAATATGCTGCCTCCCAGCTGTTCACCAGTACCGGACGAATCGCTGTTTTATATTTGCCGCGGCAGATATGGTGACGGATGCAGCTGTGCAGATTCTGGGAAAGACGGTTCATTCCCTGATCTGTGTAGCTTAAGATCACCTCAGGCGCATAGAAGGTCTCCCCGGCTTCCAGCGGATACCGGAAGCACTCCTCCTGTACACCAAGGAGCATTCTTGTCTGATTGTACTGATCCTTCAGAACCTCACCCTGAAAATTTCCACTGTATACAAAGGACATAGCATAGCAGCCTCCATGATCCTCTGTAGTGTCCTTTTCTGCAAGGATCATCATCGGATTATACTGATGACTGGATGTACCACGGACACTGCCGATCATCTGACTTCCGTGTGCTACCGGAACCCTCTGCAGATTCCGCTCCATGGCATGTCTTCCGTAAAAAGTAAGCAGGTCATAATCTCCGTAAAGAAAATCCAGTTCTGCGGACATCACCTTGTTCACATAGATCTTCTCACTGCTCTGATTGCGGACATAGACGCTTCTTGTAATGATATCCAGTTCCGGAAGTACACCGTAAAGAAGCATGGCCTCCACGCCGGTAGCCGGATCCTCCAGTACGATCTCCAGAGTCTGTGCCTCATCATTATCCGCATAAACAGCCGGAAGCCCCGGAAGGCTGTATTTACCGTCACGGATAGTATAGTTCTTGTAACGCATATCACAGCTCATGCTTCCGTCACCATTTTCCAGCATCAGTGATGCACTGCGGAAATCTCCGTTTCCGTAGCAGGAAAGCTCCTGTGGAAGAGAGTCCATGGAATAGGTTCTGTCTGTTCCCGCATCATAGGGATTTCCGGAAAATCCTCTGTCATAGTAGGTCAGAAGGTAATCCATGCAGCCTTCTGCCTTTTTGCCATAATAGAGATGAAGAAGAAATCCGTACTGATCCACCTGCATCTGATATGTAGTTTCTTTTGTCTGCAGGGTAAACGTCCTGTCTTTCTCACAGTAGATGATTCCCATATGTGAATCCTCCTTTTTCTTGTGTTTTTATTTTACGGCACCGTTTACAACACCATTTAAAATGTGCTTCTGGCAGATCAGATAAAACAGAAGGATCGGAAGCAGTGCCAGCAGATAAGAAGCAAACGCAAGGTTATAGTTTGTTCCGAACTGAGTCTGGAAATTCAGCTGTGCCAGAGGCAATGTGGTTCCACCTGTAGATCCGGACATGATAACCAGCGGAGTCATAACATCATTCCAGGTTCCAAGCGCTGTCAGAACTGCCACTGTGGCATGCATCGGCTTCATGATCGGAAAGATGATCTTCCAGTATGTTTTCCAGGTGCTGGCTCCATCCACACAGGCAGCCTCCTCAAGGGCCATTGGAATGTTTGTCAGATATCCGGAATAAAGAAGCACGTTCATAGGCATATAAAATACCGTATAAAGAATGATCACACCGACTTTGTTATCAAGCCCCATCTCAGCAGTCTGCTTTACAAGCGGCATCATCAGGATAGCAAACGGAACAAACATACCGCTCACTACATAGAGATAGATAAATTTATAAAATTTACTTCTCTTGTTTCTGGCTATAGCATAACCTAAAAGTGAATGAATTACAATAGCAAGAACCACTGTGATCACAGTGATCAATACACTGTTTCCAAGAGAATGCCAGAAGTCTGTTACCTCCATAGCTTCCCTGAAATTGGCAAGACTGAATTTCTGCGGCAGAGACAGAATCCCGGCTACACTGTTGGTCATCTCTGTCGGCTGCTTGAATGCGATCACAATTGTCATATAAAGCGGAAATACCACTGTGATAAGGCCAAGGATCAGAAGGATCGTTACCGGCCAGTTCGCTTTTTCTCTTACTTTCGTTTTCATTACAGCTGCTCCTCCTTTTTCCCTGTGATAGTCAACTGCATTGCAGAAATGATCACGATCACAATAAAGAATATAACCGCATTGGCACTCTGGAATCCAAACTGACCGCCACTCATACCATTGTTATAGATCAGATAGGAAATGGATTCTGTACTCTGTGCAGGACCACCCTTTGTCAAAGCCATGATCTGATCAAATACCATCAGGAAGTTTTTCACACAGAGAACCATGTTGATACTGAAAAACGGAACGATCAGCGGGAATGTCAGGTAACGGAACTTACTGAATCCGGTAGCACCGTCAATAGCTCCTGCCTCGTATACATCCTCCGGCACTGTCTGGAGGCCCGAAATATAGATAATGGTATTCATTGCGATGGACTGCCATGCACAAACGATCACGATGGCTACCCATGCAAGGCTCGTACTGGAAAGCATGCTGGAAGATAATGCTTTATTTCCGATCATCTTTCCGAATGCAGGCAGGATATATGTAAAGAAATAATTGAAAATATATCCTACGACCAGTGCGCCAAGTACATTAGGAATAAAATAAGCTCCACGCAGTGCACTCTTGAAACGGATCTTGCTGTTCAGTCCAAGTGCCAGGATCAGGCTGAGTACATTCGTTACGATAGTTGCCACGATGGCCAGCTTAAAGGTAAACAGATAGGAACCGCCAACACGGCTGTCTGTAAAAAGATCCTTATAGTTTCGAAGTCCTACCCAGTCATAGCTTCCATAGCCTTTAAAGTTCGTAAAGCTGTAGATCACACCCTTGATCAGAGGCAGTGTGTTAAAGCAGAAAAATAATGCCACGATCGGAATGGTGATCAGAAGAAAGGTCAGCTTTCTTCCACTCATAGATTTTTTTCCCATGATCAGTTCTCTCCTTCCCCGTTCTTCTCCTCATAGTCCTGTACTTTACGGATAATGTCACGGTTATATCTTGTCCAGTCTGTATCAAATTTTTTCAGGAATGCATCTTTATCCTTTTTCATCAGGAATGTCTGTATCTGTGCATCCACAGCCATTTCTGTAGGATAATAATGATCCTGGTAATCTGCCATTCTTCCCTCTTCTATGTATTCCTTCATACCATCCAGAGTAGCGGGAAGTGTGAAATCACCCTCTTTGCATGGAACTGCCTTCTGGTCATCCAGATATGTCTGTATATTCTCATCCTCAAGGAGAAAATCCAGCACTTCATAGGCAGCTTCCTTATTCTCACAGTCATTCATCACACAGAACTGAAGGTCAACTCCGGAATTCAGTTTGTTTTCTGACGGATCATTGCTTGCCGGTGTCACAAAAGAATCAATATCCATATCCGGGTTTACACTCTGGATCTGCGGGATCGCATAGCTTCCGATGGGATACATGGCAGCTTCCCCTTTTGCAAAAGCGGTGCAGGCTCCATTGTAATCATAGGCAAAGGGATCATCCGGTCCATACTGGATAAGCTCCAGCATACGGTCTGCTACTTCCTTATACTCTTTTTCAAAAGTAGTTTTTCCCTGGTTTACCTGATGGCATACATCAGATGGTGCAAGATCCACCGAAATAGAATTCCACGGTGCAAGACAGGTCCAGGTATCTTTAAATCCGAAATAAAGCGGCTGGATACCTGCATCCTGGATTTTCTGGCAAAGGCTCATAAATTCATCCCATGTAGTCGGGATCTGCCAGCCATGCTCCTTGAAAAGCTCACGATTGTAAAGGATCCCGGCGGCATTGGCCACGTAAGGAACCGCATAGACTCCGTCTTCCGGAACGAATTCCAGCGCTTTATCAATTTCTTTATATGCATCTTTGATCGAATCCAGTCCCTGATAATCGGAAATATCCATCAGCATATCAGAATCAATAAAATTGGAAAAGTTAACATCGCCTCCGATTCCGATGATATCCGGATTGTCCTCACGGATAAATCTTGTCTTCAACACAGTCATAGCATCGTTTGGGGATTCGATGGTAAGATGGATATCATCATGAGTGGCATTGAATTTTTCTTCCAGCTTTTCAAATGCCTTGACTGCTTCCGGTTTATACTGCACAAGTTCGATCTCTGTCTTTCCGCTGTCCTTTTTACCTGTGCCGCATCCGCTCAATGTAACGGAAGCTGCCATGGTAAAAGCAAGTCCCATACAGAGGATCCATTTACTTCTGTTGCGCATCTTGTAATGCTCCTTCCTTTTCCTTTTATTTGATAAGTCGGATATCACCCATTTAACTGATATGGCCATCCGGGTTCTCCAATACTTATTCTCTGGTTTCTTTTTTCTGAAATCTATTTTAACATAGCTTTATGCTTGCATAAATAGCAGCATTTTTCTTGTTTTATATCAAAATGCAATTTTTCTCTGTCTTCATTAAAGTCATCTAGCATTTTGATATATTTTATACCTATATCACTACTTTTATCTAAAATTAGTATATTCCAGATTTATCGAAAATCAATAGGTTTCTCGAGAAACTTGATTTTCTCACAAAGTTTGATCGATTATTTTTCTCTTTTTTGTATATTTTACAGGCTGTCTTTGTAATTACATTTTTATACATATGTTGAAGTTCCCTGCTGTTTTAATGTATAATGTTACTGAAACCTGACAAGATCATGCGCCTAAAGGATAAAAATATGAATGACCTTCTCTTCTCCGTTTTTCCAAATGAAAACTTTGTTGATATCGGACTATATCAATACGGCTGGGAGCACTGCACTCCGGCACATTCATTCGGCCCGGCCGCACGAAACCATTATATTTTTCATTATGTGATCTCCGGTACAGGAACTCTGATGGCAGACAATTCCGCAGGAGAGACCATCACCTATCAGGTAAAAAGCGGCCAGGGTTTCATGCTTTTTCCCGGTCAGATCAACACCTACATTGCAGATACCGACTTTCCATGGGAGTACACCTGGTGGAATTTGACGGACTCCGGGCAAAAGAGATCGTGGAAACTGCAGGTTTAAGTCAGGACCATCCGGTCTATCACAGCCACTCTGCAGATCTCCGCCAGAAAATGATGGAGGAAATGCTTTATATCAGCCATAATTCCCAGGAATCACCCTTCCATCTTATCGGACATACCTGGCTTTTTCTGGATTACTTTATGCGCTCTGCTGAAACTGTCCGCATGAAACAGGATGGAAGTATCCGTGATTTTTATATCAAGGAAGCGCTCTCTTTTATTGAACAGAATTTCCAGAATGATATTTCCATTGAGGATATCGCAGCCTGCTGCGGCCTGAACCGAAGCTACTTCGGCAAGATCTTCCACGACACCATCGGACGTTCTCCCCAGGAATTTCTGATCAGCTATCGCATGACCAAAGCTGCAGAACTTCTTAAGATCACAGCCCTGTCTATCGCAGATATCGGAAATGCAGTCGGATATCCCAATCAGCTGCATTTTTCCCGGGCTTTCAAAAATATATACGGAATTTCGCCAAGAAACTGGCGGATGAAAAACAGACTTGTTGAAAAAAAGCCTCCGGCCAGGAAATAGCCGGAGGTTTTTTATTAAAAAATATACTTACTTAAAATGTAAATTTATCAGCAAAATATGCGTCAAGCTCATCGATCTTCACACGTACCTGCTCCATAGTGTCACGGTCACGGACTGTAACTGCACCGTCATTTTCAGACTCGAAGTCATAAGTGATACAGAACGGAGTACCGATCTCATCCTGTCTGCGGTAACGTTTACCGATGTTTCCACGGTCATCGTACTCACAATTGTACTTCTTGGAAAGCTGCTGATAAATCTTCTCAGCACCCTCGTTAAGCTTCTTGGAAAGCGGAAGCACACCGATCTTAACCGGTGCAAGTACCGGATGGAAATGAAGGACTGTACGGACATCGTTCTTCTCTGCATCCAGAACTTCCTCATCGTAAGCGCTGCAGAGGAAAGCAAGTACATACGGTCTGCTCCAAGTGATGGCTCGATAACGTATGGGATATATTTCTGTTTCTTCTCATCATCAAAGTATGTGAGATCCTGGCCGGATACATTCTGATGCTGTGTCAGGTCATAATCTGTTCTGTCAGCGATTCCCCAGAGCTCACCCCATCCGAATGGGAAAAGGAATTCCACATCTGTGGTAGCCTTGCTGTAGAAGCTCAGCTCTTCCTTATCATGGTCACGGTAACGAACCTCATCATCCTTAAGTCCGAGAGCACTCAGCCAGTCAAGGCAGAACTTCTTCCAGTATGCAAACCACTCAAGATCTGTATCCGGCTCACAGAAGAACTCAAGCTCCATCTGCTCGAACTCACGGGTACGGAATGTGAAGTTACCCGGTGTGATCTCGTTACGGAAGGATTTACCGATCTGGCCAATACCAAACGGAATCTTTTTACGGGATGTTCTCTGTACGTTCTTGAAGTTTACGAAAATACCCTGTGCAGTCTCCGGTCTTAAATATACAGTATTCTTGGCATCCTCGGTAACACCCTGGAATGTCTTGAACATCAGGTTGAACTGACGGATATCTGTGAAGTTGTGTTTACCACAGCTCGGACATCCTACCTCGTGTTCCTTGATGAAGTCCATCATCTTCTCCTGGGACCATGCATCTACACTTCCCTCAATGGCAATGTCATGCTCTGCACAGAAGTCCTCAATGAGCTTATCTGCACGGAAACGCTCGTGGCACTCTTTACAGTCCATAAGAGGATCAGAAAATCCGCCAAGATGTCCGGAAGCGATCCATGTCTGCGGTTCATAAGGATCGCACAGTCAACACCTACATTGTACGGAGACTCCTGAATGAATTTCTGCCACCATGCACGTTTTACGTTATTTTTAAGCTCTACACCAAGATTTCCATAATCCCATGTGTTTGCCAGGCCGCCGTAGATCTCGGAACCCGGATAAACAAATCCTCTGGCTTTTGCAAGAGCTACGATCTTTTCCATTGTCTTTTCCATGATTTCTCTCCTCTTGACTTGCAGCTGTTCCGCCAAATGCGTCCGGAAAACTCCGGAAAAAGCTGCTTTTTTACATTTTGGTCTTATTATACTAGTATCCTCATGATTTTTCAAGGATATTTCCATATGCGTTGCATCCTGTCCTGCTTTTGAAAAATAAATCGTTACGGTTATTCCGCAGCCGGCAGGGATCTACCTCATCATTTCCAGGATCTCCAGACTTTTAAATCGTTTGTCTGTATTCAGCTCCGTATACCGGTAAATGTGGCGTTCCAGTTCCCGCAGCACATCATCCGCACAGTAAACGTATACAGTTTTGCTAAAGGGGACACGGCTATGTAGCGCATAGCATACAGGGCAGCCGCTGAGATCCGTTTCCTGTCCATGGTCATCGTTTTGCAGTCTGCACACAGGATCCCATGCTCGTCCTGGGAGAAAAAAAGTTCTCCTGTTTCTTCCTCCGCAAGCTCTCTCCCGCAGCCCGCACACTGGAACAGCTGCGGCATCACGCCCTGGATCACCATAGTCCGCAGTTCATAGATACAGCGCACCAGCCGATCTTCTATATGAGGATTCAAAATGGCTTTGATGGTCACATAGAGAAGATTCATCATCTCCTTCTCATCCGTTCCCTCTTTGCCAAAATAATCTGCCAGCTCCAGAAAATAATATCCATAATAAACCCCCGGCTGCCGGGTAGCCAGCTCCACAAAATGATGCTGCACGCTGACCTGGTTCAGATTATAGCTTGTCCTTCCCTCATAAAGAGTAAAGCTTCCGAATACAAACGGGTTAGTTGCTGCCATGAACGGACTGTTCTGTCGTCTCGCTCCCTTGGCAAAAGCGGATATCTTCCCCCTCTCTCTTGTGAGAAGGACGATCCGCTTGTCATAATCCCCTACCGGCATGGCAGAAAGTACCACTCCCTGTACGGTAATCAGATCACTCATTTTCAGATTTCTTTCTTATCATATCCAAAGTTCTTGATCAGGAAATCACTGTCTCTCCAGTTCTTAGTCACCTTGACCCAGAGCTTTAGGTTTACCTTTGCTTCCAGCATACGCTCCAGCTCATAGCGGGCATTGCTTCCGATCTTTTTCAGCATGGCACCCTGTTTTCCGATGATGATGCCTTTGTGGGAATTACGCTCGCAGATGATGGTCGCATCAATATCTATGATGCTGCTTCTTCCCGGACGTTTCTTCATACGGTCGATGGCAACGGCGATCCCGTGAGGGATTTCCTCATCCAGTGCATGCAGAGCCTTCTCACGGATGATTTCTGCGGCTATCTGGCGCTGAGGCTGGTCGGTAACTGTATCCTCATCATAGAACATCGGTCCGTACGGAAGATATTTGAAAATACTTGGAATGATATCCTGTGTGTTTTTTCCGCGGAGGGCAGAGCAGGGAATGATCTCTGCAAAATCACAGATCTTACGGTAGGTATCGATCGCAGGAAGAAGCTCTTCTTTTTTTACCGTATCGATCTTGTTGATGATGAGAATCACAGGAACTCCAACCTTCTGCAGCTGCTCGGCAATGTGGCGCTCTCCCGCACCTACGAATGTGGATGGCTCCACCAGCCACATAATGGCATCTACTTCCTTCAGGGTTCTCTCCGCAACCTGTACCATGTATTCCCCGAGCTTGTTTTTTGCCTTGTGGATACCCGGTGTGTCCAGAAATACGATCTGTCCCTCATCACAGGTGTACACGGTCTGTATCTTGTTTCTGGTTGTCTGTGGCTTGTTTGATGTGATGGCGATCTTCTGTCCGATAAGATGGTTCATCAGCGTGGATTTTCCAACATTCGGTCTTCCGATGATCGCAACAAAGCCTGATCTAAAATTGTTATCCATTCTTTATCCTCTCATAATTCTTTCACGGCCTGCTATCCCATTTACTGGATAGCAGGCTTTGTTTCTCAGCAGCCGATCAGTGGCTTCACTTCCATGAATACATCTTCTGCATTCTCTATTGCGGTCTCACTTCCCACTACGCAGATCTGATCATCGGAAAGTACTGCTTCTACAAGAGCTGCCAGTTTCTGGATATCCTCCTTCTGCGCTCCGAGGATCTGGTTTCTTTCCTTCTGGAGCATATCCTCTGTAACCTTGGAGAAATATGCGGTTTTTGAGATACTTCCCTGCATCTGCGGGGTTCTTGGCACATCCTTGTTGCTGATCGTTCCGATGATATATTTTGTCATCTCACGCTCATCAGCCTCAAAGGCACGGATATAATCCGGCACGCCTGGTATACTTCCAGGGTTCTCTTAAGATGGGGATCACGGTAGGATACCAGGAAGCTCTCCCCGTTTCTCTTAAAGCCGCTCATGCAGCCATACGCTCCACCCTTTACACGAAGGTTGATCCAGAGATAATCGTAGCTTAAGATTACTTTCAGGATCTCCAGTGCGCCGGTATACTCCAGGCCTTTTTTGCGGAAATTTCCGTTCTGTGCCACATACTGGACCTGGCCGGAGGTCTTGAAGGCTTCGTTTTTCTTTATGCAGGGGGCCTGCTTCACAGGCTCCGGCTTCTGTCCGTTAAACAGGACTTTTTTGATCCCGGCAGCCTGTGTTTTTACTACATCCAGAGATTCTCTCTCTCCGGTATAGCTTACACAGAAATTCTCCGGACGAAGGACCTCTTTCATCACCTTACGGAGATTTTTCACGATCTCATCCTTGCAGCTGTCAAAATCCTTTTCCAGTTTTTCGATAAACTGATAATATCCGATTCCTGCCATCTCATCCTGGAATGCCGCCATCGGAGATGCGTAGGAAGCACCACGGAGAACTGCTGTGGAATGGCCTGCACTTGCAAGGCTGGCCTGGGCTCTGGATCTCACTCTGGCAATGATCTCATAGAGACGTTTGGTGTCATCCAGCTTCGAAGTTGTAAGAACCTCCCGGATCATGGAAAACATGAAATCCATCTCCGGATATAACGCTTTTCCTCTTACGGCAAACATGGCACGGAATGCATCGGTATCCTGGGCATCATCAAAAACCTCGATTCCATAGGCAATACCGCCGGTTCTCGCATTCACTTCATTAAACAACTCGCCATAAGTGTAATTCTCCGTATCCACTGCACCAAGCACGGATTTCAGAAGTCCCAGATAATGGACTGTGTCAACATCAAAGTCATGGATCTCAAAAAGAAGGTCTGCATAACCGATACCATTGGTGCACACATCATGATACAGAAACAGGCTGTCAGCTACGTGGTGCTCCTCGTTTGTCAGCCCTGTGATCTCTTTTTTGATGTCTTCTCTGGAGAGCATAGGGATGCAGGTCAGCGCTTCCGGAGCTTCCTCTGCTTCCTGATAAGCCTCCAGCGCTTTGGTGTGCTCTACCATCCGGGTAAGCTCTTCATCAGAAAGGCTCTTTCTGTAATTCTCCAGCTTTACTTCCAGTTCCTTATCTCTCTTTGCTGCAAGGCCCTTCTCCGGTACCAGAGAAAGGATCGCACCATGGTATTATCCAGAAGATATTTCCGGATCAGCTCCTCAAAATATCCCTCTTCCAGGGCTTTCTTAAGGAACTCAAAGCCTCCAGAAGCTGTACCTCGCAGAACGGCTTCGTATCATCATAAAGCCAGCTGCTTAAAATATCCAGGCCATACATCAGTCCCTTCGGATAAGAAGAAAAATCTGCTTCGCGAAAACGGAATTCGTAGTAATTAATCCCGGCTGTTAACTGCCTTTTTATCAATTCCCTCCTCTGCGATCTTTGTGAGAGTGTCACGGATCACCTTTATGAATTCCTCTTTCTGGTTTAAGTTTGCTCCTTTTGCCACAATGGAAAAAAAAGGTCTGCTTGATGCCATCCTCAAAGGAACCGTAGATATCTTTGCCGATCTTTGCATCCAGAAGTGCCTGCTTCAGTGGTGCACCCGGTGCGCTCAAGAGAGCATAATCCAGAACCTCGAAAGCAAGACTCAGGTTGATATCTGCCGCTTCACCCACAACCATATTGTAGGAAAGATAGGTGTTATCCTCTTCCCCCTCATCCTCTGATACCGGATAAGGCTTCTGAATGTCCTTTACCTGAGCAAAGGCTTCCTGATCCCGGATCTCAGAATCAATGGCAAGAGAATCAAAGGCAGACAGATAATGGCTGTCAAGAAATTCCAGCTTCTCCTCCATATCTATGTTTCCGTAGAGATAGATAAAGCTGTTGGACGGATGATAGTACTGTCTGTGAAAATCCAGAAATTCCTCATAGCTGAGATCCGGAATATTTACAGGATCTCCGCCGGACTCACAGCCATAGGTTGTATCCGGGAACAGCGAATTCATGATCTCTCGCTCCAGAACATCATCCGGCGAGGAAAAAGCACCCTTCATTTCATTGTAAACGACACCGTTGTATTTCAGCGGGCCTTCTTTTTTCTCCAGATGGTAGTTCCAGCCTTCCTGACGGAAGATCTCTTCTTTTTTGTAAATATTCGGATAGAATACTGCATCCAGATATACATGCATCAGATTCTGGAAATCCCGGTCATTGCAGCTTGCTACCGGGTAGCAGGTCTTATCCGGATAGGTCATGGCATTAAGGAAGGTATTAAGAGAACCTTTTACCAGCTCCACAAAAGGATCCTTAAGCGGGAAATTCCCTGGAGCCGCACAGTACGCTGTGTTCCAGTATATGAGCAACACCTGTACTGTTTTTCGGCGGTGTACGGAATGCAATGTTAAAAACCTTATTCTCATCACTATTCTCGATGAGCATCACTCTGGCTCCTGTTTTTTTGTGTCTCAGAAGCCATCCTTTTGAATGAATATCCTGAAGCTCTTCTTCCTTCAGGACTTCATATGCGTTCAGATGATTGGGATTCATAAAATAGTACCTCCTGAATGTTTCTATTCACACCCGATATGAATCTTCGTTCAAACAGTCTCAG
>ENA-OQAZ01000662-OQAZ01000662.1-human-gut-metagenome-genome-assembly--contig:-NODE-662-length-18651-cov-1.763118_pt1 | contig 18651 bp, 20 predicted proteins | sample MGYA00242737_ERZ504531 | MGnify/ENA primary metagenome ERZ504531 (study PRJEB26092, sample SAMD00036244) | human gut metagenome | host: Homo sapiens | study: EMG produced TPA metagenomics assembly of... | reverse complement strand
AAAAAGCTTATCCGGAAGCATTTAAGGCTAACGTTAAAAATGCCACCTATGGGACATTATGGCGATGTAGAAAAAGAAATCGGTCGTGTTTGCGTTCAGCTTGCTTCACCGGATTTTAAATTTATGACAGGCGAAACAATAACATTGGAAGGTGGACTTGGACAGCGTCCGTAAAACATATCGTAAAAATATAATTTAAATGATTATAAGAAAAACTATTTTCATAAGGTAAATCTGATTACATAGATTGTTCTTTTGGAACATCGAAGTCAGATTAAATAAATGTTATGAAAATAGTTTTTTCTTTGTTAAAAATGTAACGAAAATGTAATAAGATTATTCCAAAATGTAGCCTAAATGTAGTTAAAATATGACATTAAGAAACAATATAAAAATATTACAAAATTACGGAAAAAACAGCTTGAAAATAAAACTTTTAGTGCTATTATGTACATAGCAAATATCACAATGACATCACATGATATTACTTGATTAAAATATGGGGAAGGTTATCTGATATTTTACGATTGACATAACGGGATAACTAAGGTTATGGAAAATGAAGGGAGCACAGAAAGATGAAAGAGAAGAACAGAAGAACGAAAAAGATGACACAGAAAATAATGATTTTTTCTGGCAGTAATGATTTGCGTAGGAATGATAAGCGCAGTAACGACGACAGCAGTAACAAATGACAAAACACCAACTACAACAAATCAGGCGGAAAACAAAATTAACGTAACGAAAACAACTGTAAACAAAAACAATACAGATTTAAACAATAAAGAAACTGTAAACAAAAATAACACAGATTCAAATAATAAAACAATAAAAGCAAAAAGTAAGAAACAGAAAACCCCTGTTGCAAAATTTAAAACTAAAAAGGGCAAGACTTATTGCAAGATATCAGGCAAAAAAATAAAGAACCAGTTAGTTACAGTAAAGAATAAAACATACCTTTTTGATAAAAAAGGAGTAATGGTTACAGGTTGGGCTAAGTACAAAAAGGACTATTATTATTTAGGACGTACTAATGGAAAGATGGCTAAGAAATGTACTGTTGACGGCATTAAACTTGACAAAGCCGGAAAGGCTAAGCAGACTGACCTTAGCGTTGCCAAAATCAAAACAATGATGAGAGCAAGAAAGCAGTTAAATGAATTATGCAAATATACAGATACAAAGCAGCAGAAACTAAGAAAATGTTTTGACTGGATTGCAAAACGTCCATATAAGAGATATAGATTCCTTAAAAAGATTTATAAGCAGAAAGGTTGGGAGTCAACTTTCGCAGACGATATTTTTATCCACGGAGATGGTTGTTGTGTTTCAGAATCAGCAGCACTTGCATTTTTACTTCACGAAGCAGGATACAAGGATGTTTATGTGGCACATGATTCAGAACATGCATGGGTTGAATTAAACGGAAAAGTATATGACGTTTTATTTGCAAGAGCAAAGGATTATAACAAGTACTATAATTTATCATATAAGAATTACAATTGTCATCCGGTAGACAAGAGAAAAATCTAATAAAAACATAGATAAGACGTTAAGAAATACAGACAACGTTTACGAGGAGCAAATTATGGTTTTTAGTTCGGCAATATTCCTTTTTGTGTTTTTGCCTATTGTCTGCGCATTATATTTTATAGTGCCGGGAATAAAGGGGAAGAATACATTATTGATTATCGCAAGCCTAATATTTTATGCATTTGGAGAACCAATATATGTATTATTAATGATTGGTTCAATAATAGCTAATTACATATTTGGTTTGATGGAGGGAAGATTTAGTAAGGCTAATAATATAGCAGGAAAAAAAATTGTCTTAATTATAGCAGTTATTTGTAATATAGGTGTGCTGTGTGTGTTTAAATACACAGCATTTATCTTGGAAAATATTAATTATGCAGGAAGACTTAATATAAAGATTCCGGGAATTGCCCTGCCAATAGGAATTTCATTTTTTACATTTCAGGCATTGTCATATGTAATTGATGTGTACAGAAATCCTGAAATGGTTCAGAAGAATCTATTTAACCTGATGCTTTATGTATCATTCTTTCCGCAACTTATTGCCGGACCTATTATCAGATACAATGAAATAGCAAAACAGATTAACAACAGAACAAGCAGTATTGAAAAAACAACTGAAGGAATTAGCAGATTTATAAGAGGCCTTACAAAGAAGCTTATTATTGCAAATGCCACAGGATATATGGCGGATTCAATATTTGCATTAAAGATTACCGATTATAATTTTCTTGTGGCGTGGGTTGGAGCAATAGCCTATACACTTCAGATTTATTATGATTTTAGTGGATATTCTGATATGGCAATAGGAATGGCAAAAATATTTGGTTTTGAGTTTAATGAAAACTTTAACCACCCATACAGCGCAAAAGGAATAAAGGATTTTTGGCGAAGATGGCATATTTCCCTATCACTTTGGTTTAGAGAATATGTTTACATACCTTTAGGTGGAAATCGAAAAGGAAAGTTTAGATGTGAATTTAACAAGATGATAGTATTTCTTCTGACAGGAATATGGCACGGAGCCAACTGGACATTTGTAATATGGGGATTAATCCACGGAGTTGCCAATGTAATAGAAGACACATTGGGAAGTATAATTAAAATAAAAAATAACATTATAAAAAATATTAATTACATGGATAGTTGTGGTTTGCGGATTTGTAATGTTCAGGGCAGATTCAGTAGGACTTGGTCTTACGATGTTAAAAACAATGTTTACCGGCTTTAATATGGAAGTAAAGTCAATCAGCTTTGTGGCAGGACTTCTTAGTCCATATTATATATTTGTTATAATAATGGCAATTATTTTTGCATATCCGTTAAGACAGAAGTTGGAAAATGCCATTTCTAAAAAGATTGGCAACAACATAAATGAAACAATAATTCGCATAGCAGATATAGGATTACTACTTGTATGTATTATAAGCCTTGCAACAGCAACCTATAATCCGTTTATTTATTTTAGATTTTAAGAGGTGACCGAAATGAAGAAAAAAATATTTATAATAATATTTTTTCTGTTTACTGTGTCTACCATCTCTTGGAATGTTATTTTTTAAAACAGATGTAAGTGTGGAGCAGAGACAGGTACAGATTTTCCCGTCAATTAAGACAGGCGGAAAGTTAAATGTAAAGTTTTTTGATCAGTTAAACGACTATTTTTCAGACAATTTTGCTTTTAGGCAGAATTTAATTGAAGCAGATGCTATAATAAAGAAGAATGTTTTCAGACAATCAGGAAATGAAAAAGTTATAGTTGGCAGTAAAGGCTATTTGTTTTTCAGTGAAACATTAGATGATTATCTTGGACAAAATACTTTGTCAAAAAGAGAAATCTATTCCTGTGGAAGAGTTTTATCTTTATTGCAGGAAAATGTGGAACAGAACAACAGACAGTTTCTATTTGTAATAGCACCAAATAAGAACTCGCTTTATCCTGAATATATGCCAAAACGATACATAAAAACAAGTGAGCAGAATAATTACAGCTTATTACAGGCAGAAATGAAAAAAGAAAATATAAACACAGTTGATTTAAAGAAAATGTTCATTGATTCCGGAAAAGAAGTATATCACAAGCTTGATAGCCATTGGAATAATCAGGGAGCGGCAATGGGCTGTAATGCCATACTTAACTATTTAGGAAAAAACCACTACGATTATACTAATGAAAGGCACACTATAAAGAAAAACTTTTCAGGGGACTTGTATGGAATGTTATTTCCAAAAGGAAACAAAAAAGATACAAATGTAATCTACAATAAAAAAAGTTCGTACAAAGTAACTTCAAACAACAAAAAAGTTACAGATATATCAATTGAAACAGAATGCAAAGACAAAAAAGAATCAATTGTAATGTACCGTGACTCATTTGGAAATGCGTTAATACCGTTTGTGGCAGATGAATTTCACAATGGCTATTTTACCAAGGCAGTTCCATACAACTGGAATCTGCAAAATGAAAAAAAAGCAGACAAAGTAGTAATTGAACTTGTAGAAAGACACATACATTCACTTATAGAAGAGGCACCATATATGGCAGCCCCATTAAGAGCAGGTAACTTAAACACAATGGAAGTAAACAGCAACACAACTGCAGAAATTGGCGACGATGAAGAATATGTACCAATAAGTGGAAAAGTGGATTCAAAATACATAGATGACGATAGCAAAATCTATGTACGCCTAAAAAGTGAAGACAATGAATACACATATGAAGCATTTCCGGCACCAATAGACGTAACGTCAAAAAACGAAGGATATGACTACGGCATGTACTTAGACACATCCCAAGTAGAAGCAGGAACATATGACATAGATGTAATAACCCAAAAGGATAACAAATACTATTCTTCCGGTGTAAAAACATCATTAGAACTAGAAGAATAAACAACTTAATATACGTCGGTATATTTCAAAATAAGAAAATCAACGTGTTTGCGTTAAAAAATGTTTTGGAATATGGAATAACGTATATTAAGTTGTTAAATATTGTAAGTTAAGGAGATAATAGAGAATGAGAAAGTATTTTATGATTGGAACTGTTATGGCAGCCATGGTTTTAACAGTAGGTTGTGGAAATGGCAAGAAGGAAGAGGCAACTACAGCTGTAGCAACTACGGTTGCAGAAACAACTGTGCAGGAGACTACTGTGGAGGAAACAACTACTGTTGCTGAAACTACAGCTGTGGAAGAGGCTACTACAAAGGCAAAAAAAGAAAACAAAGAAAGAAGGCTGATAATGGTGAAACAGCCATTATGAAAAAAAATAAAGAAGAAACAACGGAGAAGGTAACAGAGACGGCTACTGAAAAGGTAACTAAAAAGGTTGAAACCACAACTAAGAAGGCTAAGAAGGTTGTAAAGAAGAGTTCTGAAAAGGCAACTAAGGCTAAGTCAAATAGCAATGGTAAGAGTACTGCTAAAAAGTATATTGGAAAGAATATGGATGAGTTAGTAGCTGCAATTGGAAAGTATAAGAGTATGGATAAGGATAAGAGCTGTCTTGAAGAAGGTGAGTATGATGGCTTCTTCTATTATGATGGTTTTACAGTATCTGCTACAACTAAGAATGGTCAGTGGATTATTAATTCAGTAGATTAATTTTCATACTGATTTATTTACAAAGATTTGTTTATATAGATTTATTCATATATATTTATTTACATAGATTTATCATAGAATAATATTAAAATAATTACATATTAAGTAAAATAGCACGTGGAAATTACCTGCGTGTTATTTTTTTGTGCAAAATAACAATAAACTCTTGCAAAAAACGTTTTTATTTGTTTAGATATATTATGGAATCAAAGGGTATTGTACTACCTATGTTTGAATAATGGTGGACGAAGACCTTGGAACGTATAATTAAAATTAAGGAGAATGATATGAAGAAGAGTTTATTGACAAAGGCTTTATTGACATTTTCTGTCATTGGAACGGTATTTGCTTTTAGTAATACTGTTAAAGCAGCAGACAATTATGAATTGGTTTGGTCAGATGAGTTTAATGGTAATTCTCTTGACACTAACACATGGAACTATGAAATAGGAACAGGAAGCTGGGGCTGGGGTAATAACGAACAGCAGTATTATACTGACAGAAATATTAGGGTAAGTAATGGTACTATGAAGATTACAGCCAAGCGTGAAGACTATGGCAGAATGAAATATACATCTTCAAGAATTACAACAAAGAATAAGAAGAACTTCAAATATGGAAAGATTGAAGCGAGAATTAAAATGCCAAAGTTTAAAGGTGTTTGGCCTGCGTTTTGGATGCTTGGAGCAAATCAGGATTCTGTAGGTTGGCCTAAATGTGGTGAAATAGACATTATGGAAGCAATCAATGATGAAAATCTTGTATATGGAACATTGCATTGGTTTAATGATCCGGGAAATAATAACGCATATTCAGGAAGTTCAGTAGCAGTGGCTGACAGAACAGAATATCACGTATATGGAGTTGAATGGACAGCAGACAAGTTAAGATGGTATGTGGATGGTAAAGTTTATAGAACGATGGATGTTTCAAACGACTCATTTAGCGAGGTAAGAAAGGAATACTTTGTTATCTTTAATATGGCAATTGGCGGTCAGTGGCGGGATATAACATTGATGAAACAGCTTTCCCGGCAACAATGGAAGTTGACTGGGTTAGAGCATATAAGAAAGTTGAAGAAACAACAACTAAGTATACGGGACCTATGATTACTGTAACAGAAGATGCTGTTGAAACATGTAGTGGAAAATGGGGTTCTTATTTTGGCTCTGACTGGGCAGGAGCTTCAGGTACATTAAAATCTACAGACAAAGCAGTAACAGGCGCAACAATGAACATTACATCAATAGGTAATTCACAGTGGGGAGTTCAGCAGTACTTAAAAGGATTACATTACTATCCGGGCAGAACATATAACTATAGTTTTACAATGAAATCTGATGTGAATAAGAGGGTTTTTGTAAAAGTAGCTGGAGATGGACGACGAAGAAATATTTGGTGAATATATTGACTTAAAAGCGGAGTGCTTATAACTTCTCAAGACAAGTAACTTTGGCTAAAGATATGGAAGGCGTTCTTGACTTATACTTTGGAATGGGAAAGTGTGATGGTGATGCAGCAGCAACTAATTCAGCAGCAAACATTACTTTATCTAATGTATCATTTAAGACAACAACACAGATTCCTGATCCTAATTATAATAAAGGAGAAAGCACAACAAATAAACCAACACTACCAAGTGAAGAAAAGACAACAACTAATAATGGAGTGACAACAACTAATAACGGACTGACAACAACTAATAATGGAGTGACAACTACATCTAAGGTTGTAGTAAGCAGACCGGGAAAAGTAAGCGTAAAAAAGGTAGTACGTTCAAAGAACAACAGAAATATTAAGATAAATATTAAGAAGGTAAAAGGTGTTACAGGCTATCAGATAAAATATTCAACAAACAAAAAGTTGAAAAAGGCTAAAACAGTAACAACAAAATCTGTAAAAAAGACTTTGAAGAAGCTTAAGAAGAAAACTTATTATATTCAGGTACGTGCATATGTAGTTAAGTCAGGCAATGTGAAAGTAACAGGTAATTGGAGTAAAATTAAGAAAGTTAAAGTAAGAAAATAGTAAAAATAATAGAAAAATTAAATTAGGAAGAATTGAATTTTTGAGGGTCTGGCAATGTCAGACCCTTTTTTTGAATGATTGTGCAAAAGTGTGAATAAAAATTTGAAAAATTGTTGACATATTTGGAAATAAATGCTAAAATAATTTTAACAGTTGAGAGAACGTTATTATGGATTGTTACTATTTTGTTAGGCAAGACCGGTTTTCGCAAATCAAGTTATTTTTTGTGAGACCAGGTCTATTTTTTTTACAAAAACAATTTTATGAAAAAAGCAAATGATTTAGTAAAGCTATTATATGATATAGATAATAAAATAGGAAAAATTATGATAATAAATAAAGTAATAAACAATAATGTGTTAAGTACCCATGACGAAAACAATAGGGAGATTGTTCTTATGGGGAAAGGAATAGGATTTCAAAAGAAGGTTGGAGACGAAGTAGCTGAGGATAAGATTGAAAAGAGATTCGTTTTGGATAGTGAAGATGAAGTTGGTAAGTTTAGTGAATTGATTGAAATGATTCCACATAATTATTTGAATCTTTCTGTAGACATTATTTCATATGCACAGCAGGTTATGTCTAAAAGATTAAGTCCAAGTATATATATTTCATTGACGGATCATATTAATTTCTTACTTGAACGGTCAACCAAAGGAGAATTATTTGAAAATCCTTATTTAATGAGATTAAGAGCTTTTATCCTAGTGAATATTTGGGTTGGTGAAAAGGCACTGGAACTTATTGAGAGTGAGGCAGGAATAAAATTGCCACAAGATGAAGCTGCATCTATAGCACTTCATTTTGTAATTGCAGAGTACAATATGGGAATGAGTGATACAGTTAATGCTACAACAATGATTAGGGAATGTATCAGTATTGTTGAAAAAGAATTAGGTATAAAACTTGATGAATTAGGTTTACACTGCTCAAGGTTTATAACACATTTGAAATTCTTTGCACAACGTATGTTTGCCGGAGAATTGTTGGACAATCAGGATCAGGAATTTTTAGATATGATTATTAATAAGTATCCTAAGGAATATGATATAAGTGAGAAAATAAGTCAGTTTGTACAAAGTAAATATGGATATGATATTCCTAAAGAGGAAAAAGTATATTTGGCAGTTTACATTAAACGTATTCAGCCACATATTGAAATATAAGCGATAGGAGGATTATTAAATGTTTGAATTTTTTTGAAAAAAAAAGTGGTAGCGCCTGATGATGTTTTGGTAGCACCAATAAAAGGAATGGCTGTTCCAAGTTCAAGTATTAACGATCCAACATTTGGTCAGGAAATGTTGGGAAAAGGAATGGCAATTGAGCCTAGTGAAGGGAAACTATATTCCCCAATAGACGGAAGCGTGGCAGTAGTTATTGATACAAAGCATGCTCTAAGTATTGTTTCAGATAATGGAGCAGAAATATTAATGCATGTAGGCCTTGATACTGTAAAATTAAAAGGAAAGTATTTTACACCTAAAGTTAGTGTAGGAGACAAGGTTAAAAAAGGAGATTTGCTTTTAGAGTTTGATATTGATGCACTTAAAGGTGAAGGATTTGATGTAATTACCCCTATTATAATCTGCAATTCGGACATCTATAAAGAAGTGAAAACAAATGTTGGTCAGGAAGTTAATGTGGGTGACACAATAATTGAACTTACAAAATAAAGTAAATAAAGTCCTAAAAGACGGGATTTTAAAAATAATATTATAATAATGAGAAAGGAGGATGTTTTTATTGATGAATATCTTCAAAAATTAGGTAAAGCATTAATGCTTCCAGTAGCCGTACTTCCAATATGTGGGCTTTTAATGGGTATTGGCTACGCATTATGTCCTGCAACAATGCAGGGTGGTGATATCAAAGGACTTATTCCTTTGATTGGTTTATTTTTGGTTAAGGCCGGTGCTGCTTTAATTGATAATATGGCACTTTTATTTGTAATCGGTGTTGGTGTTGGTTTATCCAAGGATAATGATGGTACAGGTGGTGTTGCAGCATTAGCATCATGGCTAATGATAACAACATTATTAAACACAGGATTTGTTACAACTATTATGCCGGCAATTGCTGAAAATGCTAATAAGACATTGGCATTTGACAAGATTGTAAACCCATTTATCGGTATCTTGGCAGGTATTATTGGTTCAACATGCTATAACAAGTTTAAAGATACTAAATTACCTGATTGGTTATCATTCTTCAGTGGTAAGAGATGTGTAGCAATTGTTGCAGGAGTTGTTTCAATTCTTGTATCAGTAGTATTATTATTTGTATGGCCATTAGTATTCGGTGCACTTATTGCTTTAGGTGAAGGAATCGTTAAATTAGGTGGTGTTGGAGCAGGTTTATATGCATTCTTTAACAGATTGTTAATTCCAACAGGATTACATCACGCACTTAACAATGTATTCTGGTTCGATACAATCGGACTTGGTGATTTAACAAACTTCTGGGGTGGTAAGACTTCAGCAGATGTAAGCTGGTCACTTGGTATGTATATGTCAGGTTTCTTCCCATGTATGATGTTTGGTGTTCCGGGTGCAGCTTTAGCAATGCTTCACTGTGCAAAGGATAATAAGAAGAAAGTAGCAGCAGGTCTTTTACTTTCAGCAGCAATTTGTGCATTCGTATGTGGTGTTACAGAACCATTTGAATTTGGTTTTATGTTCTTAGCACCTGTACTTTACTTAATTTATGCTATCCTTTACGGTATCTTTACAGTAATTACATATTATGTAGGATTTAGAGCAGGATTCTCATTCTCAGCAGGTTGTACAGACTTAGTATTCTCATCAACACTTCCTGCAGCATCAAAGACATGGTTAATCATTCCTTTGGGAATTGCAGCATTTATAGTATTCTATGTAGTATTCAGATTCGCAATTACAAAGTTTGACCTTAAGACACCAGGTCGTGAAGATGACGATGTTGAAGCTGAAAAGCAGGCAGAACTTGGAAATAATGATTATACACAGGTTGCTTCTATTATATTAGAAGGTATCGGTGGAAAAGAAAATGTAGTTGAAATTGATAACTGCATTACAAGACTTCGTCTCGAAGTAAAAGATAATACAATCGTAGATGAAAAGAAGATTAAATCAGCAGGCGTAGCAGGGGTTCTCAGACCGGGCAAGAATAATGTTCAGGTTATTATTGGAACAAAAGTACAGTTTGTAGCTGATGAATTTAAGAAACTTTGCAAATAAAAGTAAATAATTAAAGTTTAAGGGGTGTCATTTAGGCATCCCTTTGACTTTAATAAGACAATTTTTTTAACAAAAATAAAACTTATAAGATAGACACAGGGAGGATGAAATGTTTAAAGTAGTAAGAGAGCATCCAAAGGTTTTTTGGGCAGTAATAATTATAATAATCGTGGTAAGCATACTGTCTGTTTATGAGAAACAGAAATATAAGGCTAATCCGTATGAAAAGCAGATAGGAAATCCTCCGAGAGAAAATAAAGTATTTGATGATAACTTTTATTATGAAAAGCTTACTGATAATGAAAAAAAAGCATATGAAAAAATAAAGGATGCAAATAGTTAATTTTAAAGGTGGAGAACTTACATTTGACAGTCCATTGAATGGAAAAGAATACTCAAGAGTTACTCAGGCATTGTATTGTGGTGAGGATGATTTGTTTTACGCAATTGTAAATGTGCCAATGACAGAAAATAATCAAAGTGTAAGCTCAGTAACAAAAAATATTACGGATATAAAAGAACAGACAATAGTAAAATGCATTATTTTATTGTATCCTGCAGAGGGAATCAATGAACAGGGTGATATAGACGATCAGGGATACGTAAAAAATCTGGAAGATTTAAAAAATCCATTGGCAACCATGAATGAAGATAAAAAGTCGACGGTTTTGGAAATGCAGCAGGCGTCAGAAGAAATACTTAATAAGGTAGTTAGTGATATGCCTAAGGAATATGGGAAAAAACAGGCAATCGATTATTTTCTGGATTGGATGGATAAGAATCTGATTTTAGATAGTGATACAATGGAAAACACGGATAAACTTTCAAATATGACAGAGGTTTTCGAAAAAAATTATTTTGAAGGCTGCACTTCATGTGTAGTAGATGGTAAGGCTGTAGCTACAGGATATTCAAAGGTATTAACCAGGTTGTGTAATAAGGCCGGAATTTCTGCTCATATGACTATTGGAAGTTGGAAATATTCAGGAAGCTATACATTAGTAAATGTGGATTTTGAAGGAAAACAGGTCTATATTGATGCGTCCGGATGCAAGAAGGATGACCTTTGGAATCAGAGATATATTAGTGATACTTTAATGGCAAGAAATATGACTATATCAGATTTGTTTAATGATGAAAAATAATATAGTTAATATAAAAATAACGGTAATGGAAAGTGGATTATAAAAATTCATAAGAGGTGTTAGATATGAAGATTTATGTTGGTGAAGATTATAAAGAGATGAGCAGAAAGGCGGCAAATATTATGTCAGCAGATTATTTTAAAACCGGATAGTGTAATTGGCCTTGCAACAGGCTCAACACCCATTGGCATATATGATCAACTTGTAAAATGGTACGAAAAGGGTGATTTGGATTTTTCGAATGTAGTTTCAATTAATCTGGATGAATATAAAGGTTTATCAGGAGACAATGATCAAAGCTATAGATATTTTATGAATAAGCATTTGTTTGACAGAATTAACATTGATAAGAATAAAACATATGTACCGGATGGTCTTGAACAGGATTCTTATAAGGCATGTCAGCAGTATAATAATATTATTGAAAAGTCAGGCGGAATTGATATGCAGCTTTTGGGACTTGGACATAATGGTCATATAGGATTTAATGAACCGGGTGAGGCTTTTGAAAAGGAAACACATTGTGTTAATCTGACAAAGAGTACTATTGAAGCAAATAAAAGGTTTTTTGAAAGAGAAGAGGATGTTCCAAAGCAGGCATACACAATGGGAATAAAATCAATAATGCAGGCAAAGAAGATTTTGATAGTTGTTTCAGGAAAGGGAAAGGCTGACATAGTAAAGAAAGCATTCTTTGGACCGGTTACACCGGAGGTTCCGGCTTCAGTATTACAGCTTCATAATGATGTTACATTAGTTGGAGACAGAGATGCATTGTGTGAAATATTATAGAGATTGAAATTCGAAAAAGTAGTTTAGCTGTGTAATGCGTAGGGCATTGCTTACAGAAACACATATATTGAGGTAATAAAGATGATTATTAAGAACGGATTAGTATTTAACGAAGAAGGAAGATTTGAGGAAAAAGATGTATTCATAGATGGTGATAGAATTTCTACAGAAGCTACAGGTGAGGTCATTGATGCCAAGGGCTTGTATGTTATACCGGGATTAACAGATATTCACTTCCATGCATGTGTAGGCTATGACTTTTGTGATGGAACGCAGGAAGCTATTTCAAAAATGGCACGCTATGAATTGGAAAACGGAATTACTACAATTTGTCCTGCGTCTATGACTTTTTCTGAGGAAAAGCTTGGGCAGATTTTCGAAACAGCTAAGGAATATGACGGAAAGGACGGAGCAGAGCTTGTTGGTATTAATATGGAGGGACCTTTTATTTCAATGGAGAAAAAGGGAGCCCAAAATCCTGAATTCATTCACAAACCTGATGCTGAAATGTTTTATAGATTACAGGAAAAAGCAGGAGGGTTAATTAAGCTTGTTGATATTGCACCGGAGGTTGATGGTGCTATTGACTGTATCAAAAAAATAAAGGATGATGTAAGAGTATCAGTTGCACATACTGCCGCAACATACGACCAGGCCAAAGAAGCTTTTGATAACGGAGCAAAGCATGTTACCCACTTATATAATGGAATGAATGCATTTCACCATAGAAATCCGGGAGTAATTGGTGCAGCCTGTGATAATGAGAATGTAACAGTAGAGTTAATAGTGGACGGTGTTCACAGCCATCCTTCTACAGTAAGAACTACATTTAAGATGTTTGGCGATGATAGAATAATTATGATAAGTGATAGTATGATGGCATGTGGACTTGACGATGGTCAGTATACTCTTGGCGGATTAGACGTTACGGTAAAGGGCAATGTGGCTACACTTACGGGAGAAGGAAATATAGCAGGTTCAGTTACTAATCTGATGAACTGTGTAAGAACAGCCGTTAAAAAAATGGAAATTCCACTTGAAAGTGCCATTAAATGTGCAGCGGTTAATCCGGCAAAGGCTATAGGTATATATGACAGATTCGGAAGTATTGCCCCTGGCAAAGTAGCCAATATTGTACTTTTAGATAAGGATTTAAATATAAAATCCATAATAAAAGATGGAAACATTATATAAAAGCATTTCAAAAAGTTGAATAATTTATTATAATAGAGCCAGTTATTGTTTTTAGATTAAAAGAGCTAAAAAAATGCCGGCTCTTTTGTATTCTAAAAGGAAAATCGGAAATGAGGAATGTCATGGAAAAAGAAAAAAGTATGACTAAACAGGAAACAGAAGAATGATGAAACAGCTTGAAAAAGTTTTTTCAATAGTAAGAATTTTGGATGTAGAAGGACTTGAAACAGCTAATTCTTTTAATAAAGGTAAGATGCCGGATCATCCATGCCAGTGCTATTCTTTTTGGAATAGAGATACACGTTGTGAGAATTGTATATCTGCCAGAGTATTAGCAGATAAGAAGCAGAGAACAAAGATTGAGTTTATAGATTCAGATATGTACCAGGTTATTTCAAGATATATTGAAATAGACAATGTGCCTCATATTATTGAAATGATTAACTGCTTAGACAGTGATACATTAATAGATTCGGATGGAAGAAAAGAGCTAATTGGAAAGATTGCAGGCTTTGATAAAGAAATATATTTGGATGTGTTAACAGGCGCATATAACAGAAAGTATTATGAAGATAATGTTAAGATGTCAACAAGAGTGTCAGGCATTGCAATGTTAGATATTGATGATTTTAAATTATATAATGATACTTTCGGTCATATGGCCGGAGACGTGGCATTGGAAACTGTTGTAGGAGTTATAAAAGAAGAAATAAGAAAGATAGATTTAATAATCAGATATGGTGGTGATGAATTTCTTATTGTTATGCCCGGAATAGAGGAAAACAGCTTTGTTAAGAAAATAAGACATATAAGAGAGAAAATAGATAATACTAAGGTGTCCGGATATCCGGAACTTAAATTATCAGTAAGTATTGGTGGTGTAGTGTCAGACGGACGACCTATTGAATATGCAATAGATAAGGCTGATAAGCTGATGTATAAGGCGAAAATCAGAAAAAATATGGTTGTTACGGAAAACGATATTAATGAAGGCAATAATAATACCAGTGAGGTCAAAAGATTTAAAATTTTAATTATTGACGATTCTGAGAAAAATCGCGGAGAATTAACAGAAATGCTGGAGAGAGAATTCGATGTGATTAATGCTTCTGATGCAAAGCAGGGGATAGAAATGATTAATAAATACGGAGAGGATATTGCATTGCTGCTTCTTGAAGTTAAAATTTGTGGAATGAGCGGATTTGAGGTTTTAACTTATATGAAGCATAGTGGGATTACAGAAAATATTCCGGTAATAATGATTTCAGATGAAAAGTCAGAGTCATTTATTAGAAGGCTTATGATCTTGGAGCAGTTGATTATATTGGAAGACCTTTTGATTTTCAAACAGTATATACAAGAGTTCTTAATACTATTAAGCTTTATGCAAAACAACGCCGTTTGGAAAAGCTTGTTGCCAGGAATATGGTTGAAAAAGAGAAAAATAACAGAATGTTAATAGGCATGCTGGAACAGGTTATTGAATATAGAAATGGTGAAAGTGGAATTCATGTATCACACATTAAAATTTTAACTGAAATGTTATTGGACAAGCTAATGCAGAAAACGGACAAGTATAATCTTAGCTGGTCACAGAGAATGATGATTATAACATCCTCTGCTCTTCATGACATAGGAAAGGTAGGAATTGAAGAAAAAAATAATAAACAAAACGGAGAAGCTAACAGAAGAAGAAAGCAATGAAATGAAAATGCACACATTAATTGGTGCAGGCATGATAGAAAATCTTGATGAGTATAAGGATGAGGAGCTTATGCAAATTGCCTATGGAATATGTAGGGGACATCATGAAAGATATGATGGCAAAGGATATCCTGACGGACTTAAAGGAGATGATATACCTATAGGTGCACAGGTTGTTGCACTGGCAGATGAATATGACAGATTGGTTATGGGCAGACCTAATAAGAAGTCAGTAAGCCATGAACAGGCAGTTAATATGATAAAGGATAGGGAATGCGGAAAGTTTAATCCTATCCTGGTTGAGTGTTTCTTAGAAATAAGTGATGAAATAAAAGCAAGGTTACAGTAACGAAGATAGGGGGGAAAAATGAGTGATTTTTGGTTAATAATAAATGTTATTTTAGATGCTTTTCCGTGGATTTTCCTTTTATATATGCCTTTTAAGGACAGGTTGAGATTTTCCCGGATTACAACAGTACTTGCAAATTTTGTGGTGCTAACACTTTATTATATTTCATTCAAAAGAATAATCGGAGAAGATTTTTACAATCTTGATATTATGCTGGCATATCGTATGGTGCAGATATTTGTTGTTTTGATATTATGTATCTATTTTATAAATGATTTTATACAGAAAGTTTTGTTTGTGTTTGGCCAACTATTACCAATAAGTGTTTTTGTTTTGGTATGGGCAAGTCACACAAATAACTATATAACAATTAAGCAGTCAGCAACGTATCTGGATACAGCAGTTTTAAGAATAATAATATCATGTGTATGCTTTCCTTTTATGTATATATTGTGGAAGAAATATATTGTGCCTGTGGTAAAAACAGATAATAAGCGACAGTGGAAATATGGTTGGATAATTCCAATGATTTTTTCAATAGTAAGTCTGTCTTATTGTGAGAACAATTTTGAAATAACTTATATGCATCTTCATCAGGTTCTTGCAAGGCTTACGTTAAGTATAGGTGTTGTAATTGTTAGTGTGATGCAGTTTAGGGCCGTGAGAACAGAAGAAAGCTTTGTAAGAGCAGAAGAAAAGGCTAAGCGCAGCAGAATGTTAATTGAAATGCAGGCAGAGCAATATAATATGATTACTGAAAAAATAGAAAAAACCAGAAAAAGCAGACATGACATACATCATCATATTAATGTTGTTTATCAGTTAGCAAAGGAAAATAAAATAGAGCAGTTAATAGAATATTTGGAAGAATATAATAAGATTGATTCTACAAAAGAGCCAATGGTTTATTGTAATAACAGCACAGTTGATGCAATTTTGAATCATTATATTTTGCTGGCAAAAGATAATGGAATAGAGGTACATTTAAATGTGGCATTACCGGAAGAATTAAAGATACGTGATACAGACTTATGTATTGTAATAGGAAATCTTCTGGAAAATGCCATTGAAGCAAGCAAAAAAGAAGAAAATAAAAGAATAAAATTAAGAATAAACAGAAGTAATGAGTATATATGTATGTTAGTTTCGAACTTGTACAATGGCGAAATTAAGAAAGGTCATTCGGGTTATTATTCGAGAAAACGGGAGTTTAAAGATACAGGAATAGGTCTGTCTTCGGTTAGTGCCGTAGTTGAAAAATATGATGGCAGAATGGAAGTAGACCATACCAATGGAGAGTTCAATGTTTTTATTATGATGGCAAACATTAGCAGTAATTTAACATAAAAAACCATTAATTTTTTTGTAAAAAATTCACAAAGTATAGACGAAAAAAGCATAATCACAAGAATAAGAATTAGACATATGTATAATGAAAATGTGTACAAAATATACAAAATACACTAAAAAAAAGTATCTTTATAATCTTAAAAATGTGAAATATAGCCAATATACATAATTGACAAATTGACAAAAAATCATAATTAGTAAAAAAAAGACTACCATTATTTGGAGAAAGTAGTATAATTGCGAATTGTGAGAGATATTTGACAATAATTGCATAGGCAATGACATATACACAAGGGAGTGGAGTTACGGTCGGATGAAGGGCTGTGACATCTGCTCTTTTATACTATATGAGAAAAAATATTATAGTAAATATAATAAAAAAAAGTATGGTATTTGTACATAATATATGTTAGTGCAGGCAATTAACAGCCAAAGGTTCTACACTGAGAAATCAATTTTCAAGGTAACATGTTTAAGTGTAAGATGCGAAGTAATTCGTGCGATTAAAACTTGGATGTTTGATATCCGATAAATAAGTCAGACACGTAAATATGTTCAATACTAAGAGAGGAGGTTCAAAAATGGGAAATCTGTCAGAGGAATTAATGGCAGAATTAAATTGTGAGACAGCATTTACAATTCCGATTTTTGGAGGAATTCCGGTTGCCGAATCTGTCGTGGTCACGTGGATTATTATGGCAGTATTAATTGTGGCAGCGTTCTTCCTTGGAAGAAATTTAAAGGTAGAAAACGTTGGAAAAAGACAACTGGTTGTAGAAACTGTTATCGGAGGATTACACAATTTCTTCTACGATATGTTAGGAGAGGCAGGAAAGAGATACATTCCTTATATGATGACAGTTGGAATTTATATTGCAATCTCAAACATGATTGGTCTGTTTGGACTGAAATCACCAACTAAAGATGTAGGTGTAACAGGAGCATTGGCACTGATGAGTATTATTCTTGTAGAATATGCAGGAATACATCAGAAAGGTGTAAAGGGATTTTTGAAAAGCTTTGCAGAGCCGATAATAATAATGCTTCCTATGAACATATTGGAAGTGTTTATCAGACCACTGTCGTTGTGTATGCGTTTATTTGGTAATATTTTAGGCGCATTCGTTTATTATGGAACTTATTTAAAATCGTAGCGCCTGGTTTTGGTTTCCGGTTTCCATTAAGTTTGTTATTTTGATTTATTTGATGGTTTTATACAGGCATTATGTGTTTGTATTTTTAACATCGCTATTTATTAAAGAAAGTATAGAGTAAAAGGAGATAAATATTATGACATCATTAGTAGCAATTGGAGCAGGTTTAGCAGCATTAACAGGTATTGGAGCAGGTGTAGGTATTGGTATTGCAACATCAAAGGCAACAGATGCAATCGCAAGACAGCCGGAAGCAGAAGGAAAGATTACTAAGGCATTATTACTTGGTTGTGCCCTTGCAGAAGGTACTGCAATTTTCGGTATGGTTGTAGCTATTTTAATTATTTTATTCTTAGGATAAGAAAGGATTTGGTAGAGAATGCAGTTATTAAGAATAGATTGGAACGTTGTATTTACCATCATCAATCTAATTGTACTTTACCTTGCACTTAGAAAGTTTTTAATCAAACCGGTAACTAATATTATGGAACAGCGTAAGCAGATGATTGAAGGAGAGATTGCTGATGCCCGAAAAGAAAAGGATAAAGCGTATGACTTGAAAGCTCAGTATGAAG
>ENA-OQAZ01000661-OQAZ01000661.1-human-gut-metagenome-genome-assembly--contig:-NODE-661-length-18704-cov-4.597459_pt1 | contig 18704 bp, 14 predicted proteins | sample MGYA00242737_ERZ504531 | MGnify/ENA primary metagenome ERZ504531 (study PRJEB26092, sample SAMD00036244) | human gut metagenome | host: Homo sapiens | study: EMG produced TPA metagenomics assembly of... | reverse complement strand
CGCCGCACCCACCGCAACCGCTGCCCCGCAGCCCACCGAAGCCCCGGCGGACAGCGAGAATACCGCCGCCGAGCCAACAGCCAGCAAAATTTTGATTGCCTACTTCACCGCCGCTGAAAACAGCGGCGTGGATGCCGTGGCCTCGGCCAGTTACAGCACGGTGGAGGGTACTGCCATCGGGCGCGTTCGCGCACTGGCGGACTTTATTCAAGACGATGTGGGCGGTGACCTTTTCTCCATCCGCACGGTGGAGACTTACCCGGTGGGCATCAACGAGGTGATCGACCAAGCAGCGCAGGAGCAGGCTGCCAACGCTCGCCCAGAGTTAGCTGACCACATCGACAACCTTGACGACTACGATACCATCTTCATCGGTTATCCCAACTGGTGGGGCGATCTGCCGATGCCGGTCTACTCTTTCTTTGACGAGTATGACCTCTCTGGCAAGACCATCATCCCGTTCAACACCCACAACGGCAGCCGTCTGTCCCGCACGGTGCAGACCATTCAAGAATTGGAACCCAACGCCACCGTTGTTACCGATGCGTTCACCGTCCATGAAAGCCAAGTGCCGGACGCCAAGAGCGATATTGACGCATGGCTGACCGACATTGGATTTACGATGCAATAAAAAGGAGCAATCACAATGAAAGTTTTACTGACAAATGGCAGCCCGCACCAGAAGGCTGTACCTACACCGCCCTGTGTGAAGTTTCCCAAGCGCTGAACGACAACGGCATCGATACCGATATGTTCTGGATTGGCAACAAGTCTATCCGTGGCTGCATCGGCTGCCACGCATGCGCCAAAACCGGCAAGTGCGTTTTTGCAGATGATACCGTGGACGAGTTTTTGAACCTTGCCGGAGATTATGACGGCTTTGTGTTTGGCACGCCCGTGCATTGGGGCGGTGCCTGCGGCGCAATCACCTCGTTCTTGGACCGTGTTTTCTACGCCGACCTGAACGCAGGCACGAATCGCTTCCTGCTCAAGCCCGCCGCCGCGGTCATCTCGGCTCGCCGTGCAGGCACTACCGCCACATGGGACCAGATGAACAAATATTTCGGTCTGATGCAGATGCCCATTGTGACCTCCCGCTACTGGAACATGGTTCACGGTGCCGCACCGGAGCAGGTCAAGCAGGATGCTGAGGGCTTGCAGACCATGCGTGTGCTGGGCAACAACATGGCGTATCTGCTGCACTGCAAAGACATTGCCGAAAAATCCGGTCTGACTGCTCCGCAGCAGGAGCCGATGATTTTTACAAACTTTATCCGATAAACCATGAAAAACCAGACAATAAAAATATGGGTGGATGCTGCTATGACGCTCTGCCTGATGCTGCTCATGTCCTATTCCCTCATCGGGGAACAGGCGCATGAGTGGATCGGTATGGGGATGTTTGTGCTGTTCATCCTGCACCACTGGCTCAACTGCCACTGGCTGGCAGGGCTGCGGCACGGGCGGTACACGGCGTTCCGCATTTTACAGACTGTCACAGCAGGACTTGTCTGCCTGTGCATGATAGGGGCGATGGTCAGTGCGGTCATCATTTCCCGCACGGTGTTTGCGTTTCTGCCCGCCGTGGGCAACGCCGCCTTTGGCCGCACGCTGCATCTGCTGTCGGCCTACTGGGGCTTTATGTGCATGGCGCTGCACCTTGGCGTAAACTGGCGCATGGTCATAGCGACCATGCAGCGCGGATACCCGACACTGAAAAAGCACGGTAAACCGCTGGCGATAGGGGTGTTGGCTGTCAGCGTCTACGGTATCTTTGCCTTTTTCCGCCGTAGTTTGCCGGACTATCTTTTCCTGCGCACCCACTTTGTCTATTTTGATTTTGAGAAACCGCTGATTTTCTTTTATCTCGACTACCTGTGCATTATGGTGCTGGTTGCCTTTGTGGGTACATCCTTGCCGGGGCTGCACAGGGTGTGCATCGCAAACCCGGCCAATAGGAGAAATACCAATGGCAAATTTCCGAAAATGGGGTGCATTGCTGCTTTGCGCGGTGCTGCTGGCGGGCTGCGCCGCACAGCCCACCGCAACGCCGACACCCACCGAGAGTCCAACACCGACTGCAACGCCGCAGCCAACGACAGAAGCAACCGCCGAGACCGTCACACCCGGCACGGTAGAGGATCGCGGCTTTGTTCATGACAATGTGCTGCGCTCTGCCGCAAATGGTGATATTCATTTCAGCAGCTACATTCCGCCGACTACGATGGCAACCGGCCTTATGCGCTGTTTGTTTCGCTGCCCGGCTGGGAGGGGCTGTACTTTCAAGGCGTGGGCGAGAATCTGCACTGGGAAGAATTTGCCTTTACCGCGCAGAACTATGTGCCGGATATGATTATCATTTCGCCCCAGCTCAACGATTGGGGCGAGACCTCGGCGGAGCAGACCATCGCCTTGACCGAATATTTTTTACAAACCTATAACATTGACCCCGCCCGCGTCTATCTGGAGGGGTACTCCGGCGGCGGGGAGGCAGGCTCGATTGTCATGGGGCTGCACCCGGATCTGTACACGGCGTATCTGGCACTGGCTACCCAATGGGACGGCGATTTGAATGTACTGGCCGATGCCGAAACGCCTGTTTACATGGGTGTGGGGGATAACGATAGCTATTATGGCTCCGGCCCATTGCGGCAGGCGTATGCCGAGTTGTGCGAAATTTATAAGTTACGCGGCAAAACGCAGGAAGAAATCGACCGCTTGGTGGTGCTGGATGTGCGCGGCCAGCAGTTCTTTACGGAATACGGCTTCACCGATCAGCACGCGGGCGGTGGAGCATTTGCCCACGATGAAACCACGATGGGCTGGCTTTTTGGCCTCCACGAGAAAGGAACTTCGCAATGAAAAAGATGCTGATCGTCTATTATTCATGGTCGAACGGCAATACCAAGCGCATTGCCGAGCAGCTGCAAACTGCCACCGGCGCGGACATCGTGCGCATTGAAACCGTACAGCCTACCAAGGCACCCACAATGCGGTGGTACGCCAAGGTCAGGACGAAGTAAATACCGGATATGAGCCGCCGATCCGCCCGACGCCCTACGATGTGCAGGACTATGACATCATCGCCGTTGGCACACCCACATGGTGGTATACGATGGCCCCAGCCGTAAAGACATTTTTGCACAGCAACAGCTGGCACGGCAAAACGGTTGTCCCGTTCATGACAAACGGCGGTTGGCCGGGCACCGTCCTGCGCGATATGCGCGCCGTCTGTCGTGGTGCCTCGTTTGCACAGGAACGGGAATTCCGCTTTGATTCCACCGGCGGCCCCCAGCTCGTCACACCCCAGTCCGCAATCGACACATGGGTGGACGAAGTGCGCGCATTGCTGTAAAATCCATAGGGGAGGAAATCCAAATGGGGAATTGCTGATCTGCCCATTGTGCGGCAGAAAAACAAAAATTCGTATTTTGCCGGAAATGGTGCTGCTTCATTTTCCGTTATATTGTTCACGGTGCAAAAAAGAGGTAGTCATCAGTGTAGTAGGTAATAAATTGAAAATCGAAACCCCAGAAGCTTAGAGCCAAAAAGGAGCCTGCATTCTGAAGTCCAGACGGACTTGAATGCAGGCTCCTTTTTTGTTTTAGGGGTTATTTTGCCAATGCGGGTTCTTTGTTGGGGTTCACCGCATCCTTTGTAGAACCGCCTCGCATAACAGACAGCACAGCGCGGCTGACAACAAGCAACATTTCAGCCTCATAGGGAGAGCAAGTTGAAACGATACTTTGTAAGTCGTGAATAGTGTCCCGACCATCCGCAGCAGAACCCCAAAAACACAAATCGTCCAATGACATGTGCAATGCCCGCGCGATGGGGAACAGGGAAGTCATCTCCGGAATGTATCTATGGCAACACCGCATAATTCCCGCCTTACGGCTTACGCACCGCTCCGGCAGCTGTCGCACCTCGCTCGCCGTATCGGCACTTAGAATTATGCGGTATTGCCCTATAGTCCGTAGTATACCGCAAAAAAGTTTCACTGACAATATAAACTGTGCCGCCAGCACTCCGCCCAGGGGATTGCAAAGCACCCGGTATCGTGCTATACTACAATGGCAGTGATATAAGTCATACTTGTCATGAACGGACAAAAGGCTTGTAAAACCGGCAGGAAGGCCGGGATTGCAGGCCTTTTGTTTTTTGCGGCAAAATCAAAAGGCAAGAGGTATGGGGTTTTATGGTTCTTGAAGCAATTGCAACCATCAATCAGGCGGTCAACAACTTTGTGTGGGGCATCCCGGCGATGGTGTGCATCATCGGCGTGGGGCTGCTGCTCAGTGTGCGGACGGGCTTTTTGCAGATCCGCAAATTCCCGTATGCGATCAAAACCACCATCGGGCGTATGTTCCGCAAAAAGGATGCCTCTGACGGTGCGATGACGCCGTTCCAAGCCGTCTGCACGGCGCTGGCAGGCACGGTGGGCACGGGCAACATTGCGGGCGTTGCGGGCGCTATCGCCATCGGCGGGCCGGGCGCAGTGTTCTGGATGTGGTGCTCTGCGCTGCTGGGTATGTGCACCAAATTTGCGGAGGTCACGGCTCGCTGTACATTTTCGGGAGCGCAGCGCCGCCGGCGAGTGGGTCGGCGGCCCGATGTACTACATCAAAAACGGTCTGGGCAGGCACTGGCAGTTCCTGGCCGTGCTCTACTCGCTGTTTGGCGTGCTGACGGTTTTTGGCACCGGCAACGCGACCCAGGTCAACACCATCGTCGCCGCCATCGACACGGCCCTGACGGAGTTCAATGTGGTCGGTCAGAACGCGCTTTCCACCCTGAACCTCGTTGTCGGCATCGTTGTGGCGATGCTCGTCGCCATGGTGCTGCTGGGCGGCATCAAGCGCATCGGCAGCGTCAGTGAACGGCTGGTGCCCTTCATGGCACTGTTCTACATCGTGCTGGCTGTGGGCGTCGTTATTCTGAACATTCAGCGCTTCCCGGCGGTGATCGAGGCCGTCTTTGCAGGTGCGTTCAACCCGGCGGCCTTCACGGGCGGCACCATCGGCAGCCTGTTCATCAGTATGCAGAAGGGCGTCTCCCGCGGCATCTTCTCCAACGAGGCAGGCCTTGGTACGGGTTCCATCGCCCACGCCTGTGCTGACACGAAAAAGCCGGTCAAGCAGGGCATGTTCGGCATCTTTGAAGTCTTTGCGGACACCATCGTCATCTGCACGCTGACGGCTATGGTCATTCTGTGCAGCGGCACGACGGTCAACTACGGCACCGCCGCGGGCGCGGAGCTGACGATCTCCGGCTTTACCACGACCTACGGCGGCTGGGCATCCATCTTCACGGCGGTGGCACTGTGCTGCTTTGCTTTCTCCACTATCATCGGCTGGGGCTGTACGGCTCACGCTTTATCGCATTCCTCTGCCGCAGCGACAAGGTCGTGCGCCCCTTCTTCGTGGTGTACTCCTTCGTTTCCATCCTGGGTGCTACGATGGACCTGGGCCTGATGTGGAGCATTGCCGATACCTTCAACGGTCTGATGAGCATCCCGAACCTGATTGCGCTGCTGCTGCTTTCCGGCACGGTGGCGCAGCTGACAAAGGAATATTTTGAAAAGGAAAAGGTGTAAGAAATGTTTGTAGGAACTTGGTGGTCCCTGATGCCGCCGATCATCGCCATTCTGCTGGCGCTGTTCACAAAGGAAGTCTATCTCTCGCTGTTCGCTGGCTGTGCGCTGGGTGCGCTGCTGGTGGCAGAGTTTCACCCCTGGGTCGCGTTTGACACACTGTTCAACACGATGATCGACAGCGTTGACTTCTCGATTCTGATGTTCATGATCCTGCTTGGCATGGTCGTTATGCTCATGCAGGAGTCCGGCGGCACCCGCGCTTATGGTGAGTGGGCGGCGAAAAAGCTCAAGAGCAAGCGCGCCACGCTCGTGGCGACCTCGCTGCTGGGTGCGCTGATTTTTGTGGACGACTACTTCAACTGCCTGACCGTCGGCTCCGTCATGCGCCCGGTTACCGACAAGTACAAGGTTTCCCGCGCCAAGCTGGCCTACCTCATCGACGCCACGGCGGCCCCGGTCTGCATCATTGCGCCGATCTCGTCCTGGGCGGCGGCGGTCAACTCCTACGTCCCGGCGGGCAGCTCGATGTCCGGCTTTGAGATGTTCGTCCGCACGATCCCGTTCAACCTGTACGCGATGCTGACGCTCTACATGGTGTTCTTTACCTCGCTGCTGGGCTTCGACTTCGGCTGATGAAAAAGCACGAGCGCAACGCCGCCCACGGTGACCTGTTCACCTCGGGCGGGGAGGCATTCCAAAACCAGGAAATCAAGGACCCCACCGAGGGCGGCAAATTTGCCAAGGGCAAGGTCATTGACCTGATTGCACCGATGATCGTCATGATCTTTACGGCCATCGCACGATGATCTGGACCGGCTACCTGAACGGCGGCACGAACCTTGTCGAGGACTTTGCCAACTGCTCCTCGTCGGAGTCGCTTGTCTTTGCGGGCCTTGTCACGGTGGGCTTCCTGCTGCTGTTCTACCTGCCGCGCCGCGTTATTGGCTTTAAGGACTTCATGAACTCCGTGCCCGAGGGCGGCAAGCTGATGATGCCGCCCATCCTGATTCTGGTGCTGGCCTGGACGCTGAAGGGCATGACAGACGCGCTGGGCATCGGCGACTTTGTGCGCCAGGCCGTCAGCCTGAATGAGAGTCTCATGCGCTTTGTGCCGCTGCTGATCTTCTGCATTGCAATTTTTATTGCGTTCTCCTCCGGCACCAGCTGGGGCACGTTTGCGATTTTGGTCCCCATCGTCGTCAATATGTTCTCCGAGACGGACCCCACCATGATGATCGTAGCGGTATCCGCGGTGCTGGCGGGTGCGGTCTGCGGCGACCATATTTCGCCGATCTCGGATACGACCATCATGTCCAGCTCCGGTGCACAGTCGAACCACATCAACCACGTGCAGACCCAGATGCAGTACGCCATGGTCGTCGTGGCGGCCTGTGTGCCCGGCTACCTGATCGCGGGCTTTACCGAAAACTGGCTCATCACGCTGGTGTCGTCGCTTGCCATTCTGACCGCAGCCCTGCTGTATCTGCGCAGGCGCAGTCTGGCCGAGGACGCCAGGGCATAAAGAAAAAGCAGTGCTTTCCAAGCGGAAAGCACTGCTTTTTCTGTAGGGGCGACCATTGGTCGCCCGCAGCCGTTTGCGGCGGCGAAAAGCCCCGCAGGTCGTCGAGGACGCCGACCCCTACACCGTAGGGACAAATTCCGTATCCGCCCGGCCCAAAGCCTTTACTTCAGCGTACCGTCCAGAATCTGCTGGTAATACCACGGCTTCTCGGCGTGGAATACCCGCCCGGCGAGATGCGCAAACCGCGGGTCGCTGATTTGCGCAGGAAAGCGCAACTCCCACGCGCAGAGCGCCTGATACTTGAACCGCAGCTCGCGGTTGGCGGCGTTGTTGCCGTACTTGGAATCACCCAGAATCGGGCAGCCGATGTGTGCTAAATGCGCGCGGATCTGATGGGTGCGCCCGGTCACAAGCTCGACCTCCAACAGGGCCAGCCGCCCGCTGACAGCCAGCGTTTCATACCCGGTGATGACCTCCTTCGCGCCGCCCGCCGTCGTGTCGGTGATGCGCACAATGCCGCGCTCGGCGTCTTTCAAAAGGTAGTCGCGCAGCAGGGCGGCGGGCGGGTTCGGGCGGCCAAACGTCACGCAGAGGTAGCGCTTTTCAATATCGCGCGCCTTAATGGCGGCGGTCAGAAACGCCTCCGCCGCACTGTTCTTCGCCAGCAGCACCAGCCCGCTTGTACCGGTGTCCAGCCGGTGGCAGAGCACGGCGTGGGCAGCCTTGCCCTCGGCGGCCAGCTTCGTTTGCACGCGGCGGAGCAGCGTGTCACTGTCCGGGCCGTCCACAGCGATGCCTGCGGGCTTGCTGGCAATGATGATGTCGTCGTCCTCATACACAAACACGGCGGCGGGGGTAGGGCGGTTCTCCAGCTGGTCGTCGTTCAGGAACAGCTTGATAATATCGCCGTTCTGCACGCGGGTGGAGAGCGGCTGCTTCTTTCCGTTCAGCTTGATCTTGTTCTCGCGCAGGGCCTTGTTCAGCCGCCCCATGCCCAAAGCGGGGAACTGGTCCATCAGGTACTTGTCCAGCCGCACGGGCAGCAGGCTTTTTACATGCAGTTCTTTCATTTTGTCGTCAACTCCTGATCCCACAAAACCGTGGCATCCTCAATATCCAAGGTGACCATCAGCCAACCGGCGTCGTGGTCATCGACCTTCAAAATCGGGTACTCCTGCCCGCCCGCGCAAAGCAATGACGCACCGTCCAGCTTAGTGCGCGCAAACGGAGAATCCTTAAAGCAGACCGTCTGCTTTGTCTCGTCCAGCACGCCGCGGTTCCACAGCGCGTCGGTGTAGTCTGCCAGGCGCAGGGATAGTCCTCGTCGTAGGGTGTGCACAGAGCGTCAAACGTCTGTCCCTGCAGCCCCGGCGCAATGACGTACCAGCTGGCGCTGCCGTCGGCGCTCGTCACGCGCCCGCACCAGGCCAGCGCCTTGACCGGTTCCACGGCCTGCAAAAAGGCACCCTCGTCCTCGAACAGGTAGAGCGTGTCACTCTGCGGCGTGCCCGCGTCCAGAGCGTCCAACGCGGTCTGGCGCTCGGCGGCAAGAGCAGTCTCGTCGTAGCGGGCGGCGAACGGATCGTTCGTCGTCATGCCGTTGTCGGCAACCCACAGCGCTAAGTGTAAGCTGTCGGCCTGCATGCCCTGCACGGATTCGATGTGGCGGTACTGTGCCGCGCTCTGCCAGAAATCGCTGTCCAGCTCGGACGGGAACGCGTCCGTGACCTGCGCGGCCTGCATGGCGTCGTGCCGCTGGCAGAGCGCCGGGCTTACATCCCACAGCTGCACGGCGGCAAACAGTGCGACCCAGACGGCCCCGCGGGGCAGACGCGCCAGCCCTGCGAACGCTGCCAGCGTCAGCAGGTAGTAGACGGGCCAGAACAGCCGCCCGCCGGAGCGAAAGACCGAGAACAGCTTAATAAAGGAAGCGGGCAGCGGCAGCGTAGCGAGCGTCACGCCGGTTGGCGTGATGACGTTGCTGACGGCAAACGCGGTCAGCACAGCGCAGACCGCGCACAGCGCCCAGTGACGGCGCACAGCGCCCAGGATATGCCGCCGCGCTGACACGACCACGACAGGCAGTGCAGCCAGCACGCCCAGCCCCAGATAGGCAAAGGCGTCATAGTTGCCGCCGACCTGATTCTGTGCGGGCAGCAGGCGGCTGTACAAAACGCCGTTCACACCCGCCGGGTTCCACAGCGCGTTCAGATTCATGGCAAAATAGCCGTACAGCGCCTGCCCGCCGCTGGTGGCTGTGCCGTAAAGCAGCCCCAGCGCCCAGCCCAGCGCCGCGGTGCAGAGCATGTTGCCGCCCAAAAACAGCGCGGGCCGCAGCCATTGCCGCTGCTTTACGGCATACTCAAGCAAAAGCGCCAGTGTGACAGCGTAGGTCATGGGCAGAAAATACGGGTGGATACCGACGGCCAGAATGTTGATGACAAACAATCCGCGCGACGCAAACCGGCTCTGTCGGCGGCAGACAAAATAACAGTACAGCGCCGCCAGCACAAGCCACTGCGCGCCGAGCGAGGTGTGCCGGAACGCGCGCTCCAGTAAAATCGGGCTGGCCGCAAACACAAGCGAGCCCGTCAAAGGGGCGGCAAGCCCCTCAGCAAACAGCCCGCACAGCAGCGCCGCAAAGCCGCCCTGCAAAGCAAAGCAGACAAGGGTAAACCAGCCGAAATACTGGAACGTCCCGCCCAGCGCTGCCGCCAGCGGGCGGCACAGCACAGCCAGCAGCGGGATAGAATCGGTGTACGCAACGCTGACGCCCTGCGGCGCGTTGACGGCCTGCGTTACGCCGAGCGGCCAGCCCGGCGCACTGCTTCGGTAGAACAGCCAGCCCGCGTAGTGCTGCTGGATGTCCTTTTCAATGTAGCCGCCGCGACAGAAGGCGTCGTTGGCTACGTCCAGTGGTGCAAGGCCGTACACAAGCAAAAATACGGCAGCGCCGAGCAGCGCCCCCAGCCAGAACAGCCGGGCGCTGCGGGTAGATTTATGGTTCAGCATACCATGCCTCACAGGGTCCAATAGAAAAAGCCGAAACAACCGGTAAAGCTGTTTCGGCTCGGGTAAATGCCGCTGACCGGGATCGAACCGGTACGGTATCGCTACCGAGGGATTTTAAGTCCCACTAAAAGCGGCATTTCTACATATTGAGTCCAAACACCTTTTGGTTAGCATGTTTTTCTATATATTGTGTGTATCTAAAGTAACAGGAAAAATAAGGAAAGAGATTGAAGAATTGAAATTATGGTAGAGGGATTTTCAAATAGGCATAAAAATATTTAATCTTTACCTTCATAGCGCTTCACCAGTCGATAAAATGTAGGCTTCGTAAGGTTCAATTCTCGCATTGCGTCAACAGCGAGAATCTGATTCTGTTTCCATTTGATATACACGGTCTGCCAATTTTCGGGGTAGTCCTTTGTGGGGCGGCCCATCTTAACGCCGTGTGCGCGCGCGACCTCAATGCCTTGCGCTTGACGCTTACGGATGTTTGTACGCTCTTTCTCGGCGGTATAGCTAAGAATCTGCAAGACCAAATCTGCAATGAAGCGTTTGTCAAGGTTCTCTGTTGCGGTGCTGGTGTCCAGCAGGGGCATATCGAGAACTTTAATATCCGCGCCGATCTCGGTGGTGATGTATGCCCACTGCTTGCGAATTTCGGTATAGTTACGGCCTAGTCTGTCAAGGGAGAGAACAACAAGCAAATCACCTTTGCGCAAAAGGGGAGCACTTGTATCTGTGCCGACTAGGAGATTCCATGTGCGGCGCTCAAAATCCTTGCCCGATGCCTTATCGCAGAGAATGTGCTTCTCATCGATGCCCTCGGCCAGCATAGCGGCCTTTTGGCGGTCAAGGTTCTGATCTACACTGCTAACACGGCAATAGCCCAAACGGTTCTGTCCATCTGTCAGCGCTCCTTTCATTTGCTAATATAAATATACCACAGAAGTATCAAAAAGTCAATACTTTTATTGATACGTTTCTAAAGGAAAATTAAAGAATCTGAGACGCAGAAAATGCCCTCCGAATAGGCTTCGGAGGGCGTTTCTTTAAGTATACCTTTTGGAACGGTTTAGATATTTGCCTATATTATTGGAAATCAGAGGAATTGATTTCAAATGTCCCTTGGCGGCTTTGCAGTTCAACTTTGTTCCAACCATCGGGAACTTTAACAACCATATAGCCACTCATAGATTTACCGCTTGGAATTGCTGTACCATCTTGCGCATATAGGCTATCCACTCCGTCTATTTCTGTTCCGATGAAATATGTTAAGCTGTCAGCATAGTCATCAATAAAGGTGTCGTAATTATACAGCCACTTGATTTTTTGCGGCTGATTCAATGTGTTTGTAATGTCAAAGAACAGGATCAAGAAATGCTCGCCTGGATCTGGCTCAAAATACGAGTACGCGCTATAACTCACATAGTCAGTTAGTTTTGCGCTGGACAGAGTAATTGCTAATCCATTGCGATACATTGTGTCGCCAATGTAATAAATTGTAGATTCATTACTGCCGTTCTTTCTTGACATCGCATCCAAATCATTATGATCAAAAGCAAATGTTACACCGTCAGAGGTAATAAGCTGAACTTCTTTCCAATCAACAGGAATCGTTGCCGAAATATACGCTACCGTTTTGCGTCCTGCCTGTAAATCACTGTATTCATCAAATTCATCAACGCCGTTGTACTTTTCGTAAGTGCTTCTTGTAGATGCCCTTTCACCATCTACTACGATGGAGAGGAAAGACCGAGTTGCTAATGCTTCATCAGAGGTGTTTTCCAGTTCAAAACTCACAAAGAAATATTCTTGGCTACTGTCAGATGGCGTATACGCTTCAAATTCAGGCGTTGCATCAACAGTATCAACTGTCAATTTATAGTTTGCAGTCTCTGCGGTTTCGCCTTTTCGATAGACTTTCGACTTTGCTTCAAGTTCGGCTGCTGCATTTGCGTCATCTGTTTTAAACGCTTCTGCGATTTCCTCGGCAGATTTTGCTGCATAGTTGACACTGACTGTATAGCTGTCATTGCTATTAATTGTAAATAGCGTTACCGCTTTACTATCATCTTTCCATACGGTTGCTTCTGCCGTTTCGTTGGTAAAATAAGCATCTCCATATTGCTTATTTAAGTCAGAAGTGAGTGTGTTGCAAAGTTCGGTATATTCATCGTTGGTTTTGGGTAAAGAAATCCACTGAATACTAATCGGCTTTCCGTCTGATCCAAAGCTGATATAAACTGCACCGTCTTTTCCTTTATAGTCTGACAAATAAGTATATACATTTCCGCCTTGGTCGTTGGTTGAAATGTTGCTACACTCACCATAGGCTTTCACTACATCATCTTCGGAACAATCCAGAGAAACTTTTGAAAATGGCGGCGTGTCCTTTCCTGCTTCGCTTGCTCCACAAGCAAACAGTGACAAAGCAAGTGCTATTGTCATAATTAGGGCAAGTAATTTTCGGGTTTTCATCTTTGAAATCCTCCTTATTTTTGCAAAAGCCGCCTATATGAACTATATAGACAATAAACAGCCCATGCGGTTTATTAAAATATAGCATATTTGCCTATATAATTCAAGTAGAAATGTATTGTGTAGGTGATTTATAGCATGGACTACTACCAAATCGGTCAAAGAATCCGTAAAATCCGTAAAGCTCATAAACTTTCACAAGATGAATTAGCTTCAAAAGTAGGTATTTCAACTACACACATGAGCCATATTGAGACAGGAAACACGAAATTGAGTTTGCCTGTTCTGGTTGACTTGGCGGACGCTTTGCAAATCCGTGTTGACGATCTTCTATTTGACAGTCCGCGTGATAGTGTTAGCTCAACAGGTGATGAATTACAGCAGCTTCTTGATGGCTGCAATGCTCAACAGGCAAAGGCTATATTAGATATTGCAAAATCAGCGAAAACCGCTTTAGAAAAGTATTATTGAAATCAATGGGCGCGTGTATCTTTACCCGATACACGCGCCTTTCTATTAGGATACAAGGTCAAGCTGCTCCTGCTGGGAGTTGTTAGCTACTTCAAGCGGCACATTCTGCTCTACTGCTTTATCTTCGTCAGTAGCCTTTTTGTTTGTTCGTTTGGCTTTCTTTGCGGCGGCTTCGCGCGCTTTCTTAGCTTTCTCTGCTTCTTCACCTTCGCGCTTCTCAACAAACCATTTGCGAATTACAGCAAACTTCACCTTGCGGACGCTCTTAGTTGCGTTGGTCTTGCTGGGAATCTTCTCACCGAACAGCTTGTCAAACTCGACCTTCCATTCTTTGTGTTCATCGTCACCAATGTAGGCTTCAATATCGTCCATAGTCGTATGGTCATACTTGCCAACGCGCTTTTTAGCTTCTTCAACCTCAATCTTGAACATGGGGAACTTGGCTTTCGTTTCAACATAAAGGTCATAGGCTTCTTTGTTGCCGTTGTTGAGCTTCTTCTCAAATGCAGCGGTGAAGATGATGGTTTCATTCTGGAGGCTTACGGTATAAAACTTAGACATAATGTTTTCTTCCTTTCGTTTCTTGAGATTGTCTCTTTCGGGTTTGTTTCCCTTTCTTTACTTATATTATAGCACATGACGTGTCCCATAGTCCGTACTATATACAAGAATTTGACACGATATTTGAACTTTTTTACTTTTATTTTATTTCCAATTATCGTCTATTTCTTTGCAAACCTTAGTTTTCCTTAGTTTTTGTTCTTTGCTTCTGAATTGCATGTTCCTGCTGCTTTAAAATCCTTATTTCTACGCTATTTTTTCTTGCCGTTTCGTGTCCTAATTCAGACCGTGCTTTTTTTCTTTTGATTTTCGCTGCGCAGAATCGACAAAATTACTTTTCCTATCTTTTGGTTATATACGGCGCGCGCTCTATATACTTCAAAAATGGACAGAGAAAACAGCGCGCAATTTTTTCTATTTCCGCAATTAAACAACAAGGTCGTTTCTTCTCTTGTTTGGGACTATTCCATGTAGAACTTGAAACAAAACATCAGTATCCCACATTATAGTTTCCTTACTATATTCTTACCTGTATGTTCGGAGACACTTTCTCTATTGCTTCTTCTTTACCTGTTTTCTCTGCTTCTCTTAATTCTTCTATATTATTCTCTTTATATCGTTATATTTCTTCTTATATTATCTCTTATATAATTCCTTACACTATCCCCTTTATTATTCCTATTATTATTTTCATTACTATCCCTTTACTGTTATCCCTATTATTCTTTGCAATTCCTGTTTGGTTTTATCAGCGCGCTTAACCAGACACGCGCTAACGCGCTGTCAGCTACGCGCGCGGTCTGTCTTAATTCTATTTATTATAATTTATATATTATATTTTATAATATCGTTTTTAAAAAGAGTAATAAGAAAACAAGAAAAATCCAAAAAATAAGATATAATAATTAACACAAAATCGCAAATTTTCGGAAGCCGTTTGCACTTCAACAGTCAGCAAATACCGTTTTTTGATTTTGCCTTTTGTGATTATCCTGCATTATATCCCCCTCATACGAACCAACAGAGGTGTTGAACAATGACAAAACAAGAGCAACTAAACAGCGCCGTTTCTATGCTGCGTCCCTTGTGCGGCGTTTCAAGGGCTGCATTTGCAGCGTAGGCGGGTTTAAATGTCTACGACTTATACGACCTTTCACGCACCAAAAGAAAGGCTTCTAAGCGGCTCTGTGAGCGCGTCGAAAGAGCTTTGTTGAAATACTATCCCTTTGAGTATGAAACGCTTACACAGAGCCTTACAGCGTTGGAGGATTCAGCCTATGAAAACAACGAACATCTTCTATAATCCAGAACATGAAGCGTGGCACGATGAACGCAGCCACAAAATCGCCCAATAGGAAATAAACCGCCTTGTTCCCTCAATAGCAAAGAAAGAAGCAGCGCGCCTTTATAATGAGCGCATGGACAGATTGCTTGCTGACTTACAGGCCGACTTGCAAACAACCATCTATGCTGCTTTTGAGGATAATAAAAATGTTCTCTTGGGACAAACCGCGCGCGCCGTTCTTTCCGATGCGCTGTTTGAGCGTATCCGCAATGATGTGGAACGCTTAAAAATTACAATAGAATGAGAAAGAAATTGCGCCCACAGATTCTAAGCTGTGAGCGCGCTTTTATTTTCTGAAAGCTAACTTTGTTTTGCCTCGATTTATGCGAACAGTATTGATAGGGCGTGTTCTTCGACCATCGGTTTTGTGTCCTCTGCGAACAAATTAGAGTAGCGCTGAACCATCTTCAAAGAACGATGGCCTAATATCTTCTGTAAGGATAAAATATCACCGCCAGATTGAATCCATCGTTTGGCGAACGTGTGTCGCCAGAGGTGGCAGCTTGTTTTTTGAACGCCACGACTTTTGTTGTATTCTCCGAGGCTTTTTCCTAGGGCAACAGGGCCGCATTTGCTGCCGTAAGAATTGCAAAAGACATAGGCTTATTTAAGGGAATGCCGTTTTCATCACAGCGATAGTGGCGAATGTATTCTATAAGAATCGGCTTTAGCTTTTCGGCCATTGCAATGCGGGAGGGGTCACGATTCTTTTGAACATTGACGGTTATAATGCCTTCATCAAAATCTAGATCGCTTATTTTCAGATTGGCAACGGAGGAAATGCGGTTTCCAGTAGCAAGAAAATAGTTGATGATAACCCAATTTCGGTATTCTATGAAATCTTCGGGCCTAGGCTTTACAAGTAACTTTTCGATTTCAGAATCGGTGTACACTTCTTTGATTGCGGGCGCTACTTCTCTTATATAGATATTGCGCGTATCTATCCAGCCTTTATCCATGCAGAAGTAAGCAATAGCACGCCAACCACGGAAAATGTTGTTTAGCGTTTGCTCATTACATTCTAGGTAGTCTAAAATGTAGTCGTGATACTCGGCTTCAAAATCATCCGTTTCGAGAACGACCAACGGCATGATTTTGCCAAACTCGAGATCGCTCAATGTGTGCTCTGTAAGAGCCTCTTTTGAAGTGTTTAGCATTTTGGCGTAATCGGCAGGGGATTCACTCACGAGATAAGCAACAAATCTGTAAAGGTTGCGAAAAACCTTTTGATAGTATTTGATGGTGGCTTCTGTGTTGTTTTTGCCCCTTTGATAGCTGATAAACATATCTTCGATTTGCCAAAGGGGAGTGGTGAACTTATTGACTTGCTTGCTTTTTAAGCGCGCGATTCTTCCTTTTGGGAGAGATGCTTCTTGCATTTCCAGCGCGTGCCGAAATGTTTGACGAGTTTCTTCGTCAACGGTTGAGTTGGATTTATTTAAGGCTTCTGCTTCTTCTGGCGTGGCTTCAATAGTAAGACTGGCATTGAAGATAGGCTCTTTCATTGTAAAACCTCCAAACATCGACCTTTTGATACAGAAATTATACCGCAAAATCGAGGGATTGTCAACAGAATCGAGGGATTTTTGGCCGAAAAAATACTAGGGATTGCCAGAATAAAATTGACTAGGGATTACTTTTGATACACAGAAATCAAAACAAAAAAGGCCCTATATTCAGCGAATGAACGTTGAATATAGGGCTATATGCCGCTGACGGGAATCGAACCCGTACGATGTTTCCATCGAGATTTTAAGTCCCTTGCGTCTGCCAGTTCCGCCACAGCGGCATAATATATGTATTGTAGCGCAAGAAGGCGGAAATGTCAATCTTCCCGCCGCGTCTTTTTGCTGTCTTTTTGCGGAACGGGTGCAAAAAGCGGATTCCCCGCCCGACGGCACAAAAAATTCACCTTCTGCCGCTTGTGCTTTTGCTTCGAATTTGTTATACTAATATGGTATGTTTGGATAGGTGCGCCCATTTGGGCGTTTATATAAGGAGAAATTCACTTGGAAAAACTGACCTACACCCACAACGATGCCGCCGCCAAGGCGTTGGCGGCGTTCTATGAGACACCGCCGCTGGCGTATGTGCGCAGCTACGGCTGCCAGCAGAACGTCAACGACGGCGAGAAAATCAAGGGCGTTTTGCAGGATGTCGGCTACGGCCTGTGCGACAATGTCGAACACGCCGACCTCATCCTGTTCAACACCTGCGCCGTGCGTGAGCACGCCGAGCAGCGCGTTTTCGGCAATATCGGCGCGCTGAAAAAGCTCAAGGAGCAGAACCCGCGCCTGATGATCGGTGTCTGCGGCTGCATGGCCCAGCAGGAGCACATCGTCGAAAAGCTGCGCCAGAGCTACCCCTATGTGGACCTTGTCTTTGGCGTGGACGGCATTGACCGGCTGCCCGCCATGCTGGCCGAGCGCATCCGCAAGGGCAAGCGCTATCTGGAAAAGCCCGCCGAGCGCAACGCCGTGGTCGAGGAGCTGCCCATCCGCCGCGATTCCGGCTTCCGCGCATGGCTGCCCATCATGTACGGGTGCGACAACTTCTGCACCTACTGCATCGTGCCCTACGTCCGCGGGCGGGAGCGCAGCCGCGAGCCCGCCGCAATTCTGGCAGAGTTCAGGCGGCTTGTCGAGCAGGGCTATAAGGAGATCACCCTCCTGGGCCAGAACGTCAACAGCTACGGCAAAGGGCTGGAACATCCCATCGACTTTGCCGACCTATTGAACCTGCTGTGCGAGGTCCCCGGCGACTACCAGATCCGCTTCATGACGAGCCACCCGAAGGACGCCAGCCGCAAGCTCATCGACACGATCGCCGCGCAGGAGCATCTGTGCAAGCATATCCACCTGCCCGTGCAGTCCGGCTCGGACCGGCTGCTCAAGGAGATGAACCGCCACTACAACGTCGCGCAGTACATGGATCTGATCCGCTACGCCAAGGAAAAAATTCCCGGTGTGACCTTCTCCAGCGACATCATTGTCGGCTTCCCCGGCGAGACGGAGGAGGACTTTGCCGCAACGCTCGACCTCATCCGTGAGGTGGGCTATATGCAGCTGTTTACCTTCATCTATTCCAAGCGCGCCGGCACCCCGGCGGCCAAGCTGCCCGACCCAACGACCCACGCTGAGAAGGCCGCCCGCATGGACCGCCTGCTGAAAACGCAGGAGGAGTTCGCCTTTGCTGCCACCGCCGCCATGGCAGGCCGGACCGTCCGCGTGCTGGTCGAGGCTGCGGGCCGCAATGAGGGCACCGTCAACGGACGCCTTGACAACAATCTGGTCGTGGAGTTCAAGGCTCCTGAAAGTCTTATCGGCCAGTGGGCTGATGTCCACATCACCGGCTCGCGCGCCGCACTGCTTGTGGGCGAGCTTGCTGAATAAACCTATACATTATATATAAGGAGAATTTTACAATGGATTGCATTGATCTTTTCAAGAAAGCCGCCGCTGCCCTGCAGACTGACCCCCGCTACCTGGAGCTGGACGCTGCCCGCCGTGAGAACGACATGGACGAGGAGTTGCAGAACATGATCGGTGAGTTCAACCTCGCCCGCCTCGACCTGAACAATGAGAGTGCCAAGGCCGAGACCGATGCCGCCCGCGTGGCCGAGCTGAACCAGCGCGTCAACGACCTGTACAGCCAGATCATGGCCAGCGAGGGCATGGTCCGCTACAACGCCGCCAAGGCCGAGTGCGAGGCAATGGTCA
>ENA-OQAZ01000660-OQAZ01000660.1-human-gut-metagenome-genome-assembly--contig:-NODE-660-length-18705-cov-3.683497_pt1 | contig 18705 bp, 14 predicted proteins | sample MGYA00242737_ERZ504531 | MGnify/ENA primary metagenome ERZ504531 (study PRJEB26092, sample SAMD00036244) | human gut metagenome | host: Homo sapiens | study: EMG produced TPA metagenomics assembly of... | reverse complement strand
CTTTCTGTAGGACTTTGGCTGATCTATCTTACCATGAACAATCCGGGTGAATATACGGACAGTATGACAGGTTTATTTGACAAACAGTATTTTGACAATGGATCGGAGAAAAGCTCTATCGAAAAGAAAGCTTTCATCTGCTTGCTGTGGATGCCTGCAATATAAAGCAGATCAACAGGATCTACGGGACCAGAGTGGAGATCAGCTGCTGATCCGGGCGGCGAAGGGTTCCGGGAGATCACGGGATTCGGTGCAGATCTTTCGTATCACAGGCAATTGCTTTCTGGCAGTGCTGGACTCTCTGACAGATTATGAAAAAGCCAGAGACGGAATAGAAGAATTTCTGAAAAAGCCGTTTTTTATCGAAAACGAAAAGGTGTCGTTCCATGCTGCGATCTGCGGGATCATGAATGCGGAAAAACTGGAAAAAGAGGATAGTATCCTTTCTTATATCGAATATATGATATCTCTGATACAGAACCGGCAGGATACGGTCCTGATCCAGTCGGACAGCAAGATCCTGGAGGGCTTCCGCTATGAGCAGGAAGTGGAGCATTTTCTTCAGAAAGCGGTGAAAGAGGATCTGTTCGAGGTATATTATCAGCCGGTATATTCCATAAAAAACAAGGATTTTATTACTCTGGAGGCACTGAGCCGGCTGAAACATCCTGTTCTGGGAATGATTCCGCCGGATGTGTTTATCGGGATCGCGGAAAAACAGGGAATGATCTCTGCAGTGGGATGTCTTCAGCTTCACAAGGTTTGCCGTTTTATAAAAGAACATGAATATATCATGAAGAAGATCCGGAATGTGAAATTCAATCTTTCTCCTTCCGAACTGATGAAACCCGGATACAGCCACGTGCTTATCGGATCATACAGGAGTATGGATTAGATCCGGGATATTTTCAGTTTGAGATCACGGAAAACGTGGCAACCGAATACAGCGAAAGCTCTGCACAGCCATTGATGATTTTGCAGAAGTGGGGATCCACATGTGCCTGGATGATTTCGGTTCCGGTTATGCAAATCTGAACGCAGTCTTCGCATTCCGTTTTCAGCGGTAAAAATGGACCGTTCTCTTCTGTCCGGGATCAGCAGCGATCCTCAGACGGCTACTTTTTATCGCAGCATTGTCATGATCCTGCAGGATATGGGATATAAGGTGATCGCAGAAGGTGCTGAGACCGAAAAGGAGGTAAAACTTCTGGAAAAATGGGGCGTGGATATGATACAGGGATATTATTTTTCCAGACCCCTGTGCGAGGAGAAGCTTCTGGAAAAAATTTCCTGAAATGATCAGAAACAGGCGGAAAACATGCTTCCATAAAAAGCAGGGTTTTCCGCCTGTTGTATTCTGACAGACACAAATTGCTTGAAGTTTACAGATACTTTTGATAGAATAGATAGGCTGTGGCGGCTGAAGAAAGCGATTTTTCGGAAGACCGGTTCCTTGAACTGCCACGAGTATCTTTTGGAAAAATTGCAGAGAAAAGATGATCATGTGGACTTTACAAGTACATATATTTTGAGTATAATACAAACAAACGTTCGAATATAAAAAGAAAGGAATCAGTGGAATGGCAAAAAAAGACACTTATGATGCGGGCAGTATCTCTGTCCTGGAGGCCTCGAGGCCGTGCGAAAGCGCCCCGGTATGTATATCGGAAGCGTATCCAGAAAGGGACTGAACCATCTGATATATGAGATCGTAGACAATGCGGTGGATGAGCACCTTGCAGGGTACTGCAGCCGTATCCATGTAGTTCTTGAGAAGGACGGTTCCTGTACAGTAGAAGATAATGGACGAGGGATCCCGGTGGATATGCATGCCAAGGGAATATCTGCGGAGCGTCTTGTTTTTACAACCCTTCATGCAGGCGGTAAGTTTGATAATTCCGCATATAAGACAAGCGGCGGACTTCATGGTGTAGGTTCTTCCGTAGTGAACGCATTATCTACGTATCTGGATATTAAGATCAGCCGTGATGGTTATATACATCATGACCACTATGAGAGAGGAATCCCTACCATTGAACTGGAAGCAGGACTTCTCCCAAATTAGGGAAGACCAGAGGTACCGGAACTTGTGTGAATTTCCTTCCGGATCCGGAGATTTTTGAGAAAACAAGATTCGGAGCAGCGGATGTAAAGAGCCGTCTCCATGAGACTGCTTATCTGAATCCGGAGCTTACCATCCATTTTGAGGATCGGAGAGGGGATACTCCTGAGGATATCGAGTATCATGAGCCGGAGGGAATCGTAGGCTTTATCCGTGACCTTAACAAGAATGCACAGCCTCTCCATGATCCGGTTTATTTTAAAGGAGAGGCAGACGGGATCCAGGTGGAAGTTGCTTTTCAGTTTACCAATGAGTTCCGTGAGAATGTTCTGGGATTCTGCAATAATATCTACAATGCAGAGGGAGGAACTCATCTGACCGGATTTAAGACTACCTTCACAACGGTAATGAACACCTACGCACGTGAGATCGGTGTACTGAAGGATAAAGACCCCAATTTTACAGGTGCAGATATCCGAAACGGAATGACTGCTGTAGTCTCCATCAAGCATCCGGCACCCCGCTTTGAGGGACAGACCAAGACCAAGCTGGACAACCAGGACGCATCCAGAGCTACCGGCAAGGTGGCAGGAGAACAGCTGGTACTGTTTTTTGACCGAAATCTGGAAATACTGAAGACCGTCCTTTCCTGTGCGGAAAAAGCGGCCAAGATCCGTAAGACCGAGGAGCGTGCCAAAACAAACCTTCTTACCAAACAGAAATATTCTTTTGATTCCAACGGCAAGCTGGCCAACTGTGAGAAGAAGGATCCGTCACAGTGTGAGATCTTTATCGTAGAGGGAGATTCCGCCGGCGGTTCGGCCAAGACAGCCAGAGACCGTAACTATCAGGCAATCCTTCCAATCCGCGGTAAGATCCTCAACGTAGAGAAGGCTACCATCGACAAGGTGCTGGCCAACGCAGAGATCAAGACTATGATCAATGCCTTTGGCTGCGGTTTTTCCGAGGGCTACGGAAATGATTTTGATATCACGAAGCTTCGTTATGATAAGATCGTGATCATGGCCGATGCGGATGTGGATGGTGCTCATATCTCTACTCTGCTTCTGACTTTGTTTTACCGTTTTATGCCGGAGCTTATCTATGAGGGACATGTGTATATTGCCATGCCACCTCTTTATAAGGTAATGCCGAAGAAGGGGCAGGAGGAATATCTCTACGATGATAAGGCCCTTGAGAAATACCGTAAGAGTCATAAACCAGGAAGCTTCACACTCCAGAGATACAAAGGTCTCGGTGAGATGGACGCCCAGCAGCTCTGGGAGACTACCCTGAACCCTGAGACAAGAATGATGAAGCGTGTGGAGATCGAAGATGCCCGCATGGCCTCCGATGTGACAGAGATCCTGATGGGAAGCGATGTTCCGCCGCGTAAGGCATTCATTTATGAGCACGCGACAGATGCGGAACTGGATATCTGATAGATAATGAGCAGGATTTGTTACTGTTCATAGGGAATATTCTGCGAGGTGGTTTTTGTGAGCGAAGGTCACAGAAAAACCGAGAATTGTAACCCGGAATTAGATTGGGAGAATTGAACAATGAATACGAAACAGGACAATATCATCCGCACTGACTATGCGGAGATCATGCAGAAATCATATATCGATTACGCCATGAGCGTTATCATTTCCAGAGCGCTGCCGGATGTACGTGACGGACTGAAGCCGGTACAGCGCCGTACCCTTTACGATATGTATGAGCTGGGCATCCGCTACGACCGCCCGTACCGTAAATGTGCCCGTATTGTAGGAGATACCATGGGTAAATATCATCCCCACGGTGATAGATCCATTTATGATGCGCTTGTAGTCATGGCGCAGGAATTTAAAAAGGGTCGTACACTGGTGGACGGACATGGAAATTTTGGTTCTATTGAAGGCGACGGAGCTGCAGCCATGCGATACACAGAGGCCCGCCTGGAGAAACTGACCCAGGAGGTTTTTCTGGAAGATCTTGATAAGAACGTTGTGGACTTTATGCCGAACTTTGATGAAACAGAGAAGGAGCCGGTAGTACTTCCGGTGCGTATTCCAAACCTTCTTGTAAACGGAGCAGACGGAATCGCCGTTGGTATGGCTACCAGCATCCCGCCGCATAACCTGGGCGAAGTGGTAGATGCGGTGAAGGCATATATGAAGAACAACGACATCAGCACCAGAGGACTGATGCGTTATCTCAAGGGACCGGATTTTCCTACCGGCGGCATCGTGGTAAACAAGGACGATCTTGTAAAGATCTACGAGTCCGGAACCGGCAAGCTCCGTATCCGTGGACGTGTGGAAGTGGAGAAATTAAAAGGCGGCCGTCAGCAGCTGGTGATCACAGAGATCCCATATACCATGATCGGTGCCAATATCGGAAAATTCCTTAATGATATCGCAACTCTGGTAGAAACCAAGAAGACCACAGATATCGTGGATATTTCCAACCAGTCCTCCAAAGAAGGGATCCGTATCGTTCTGGAACTGAAGCGCGACGCAGATGTTGAGAACCTTACCAACATGCTCTATAAGAAGACCCGACTGGAGGATACCTTTGGTGTCAATATGCTGGCAGTTGCAGACGGAAGACCGGAGACACTGGGACTGAAGCAGATCATTGCTCACCATGTGGACTTTGTATTTGAAGTAAATTCCAGAAAATATACAACCCTTCTTGCCAAGGAACAGGAGAAAAGGGAGGTCCAGGAAGGCCTTATCAAAGCCTGTGATGTCATTGACCTGATCATCGAGATCCTCCGTGGCAGCAAGAGTCGCGACCAGGTAAAGAAATGTCTGACCGACGGTATCACAGAAGGGATTAAATTCAAGACCAAGACATCCGAAAAAGCGGCAAGATCCCTGAAATTCACAGAGAAACAGGCCACAGCTATCCTGGACATGCGTCTTTACAAGCTGATCGGACTGGAGATCGATGCTCTGATGAGGGAGCATGAGGAAACCATGAAGAACATTGCTGCTTATGAGGATATCCTGAATAATTATGACTCCATGGCAGCAGTGATCATGGGTGAACTGGATCAGATCAAGAAGGAATACGGCAGTAAGCGTAAGACTTCCATTGAAAATGCAGAGGAAGCTGTTTATGAGGAGAAGAAGATGGAAGAGACCGAAGTCTGCTTCCTGATGGATCGTTTCGGATATATGCGTCTCATTGACAAGAATGCCTACGAGCGTAATAAAGAAGCTGCTCATGCAGAGAGCCGTTATGTCTTTACCTGCATGAATACGGACAAGATCTGTATCTTTACAGATACCGGCAAGCTCCACACAGTGAAGGCAGAGGATATTCCGCTGGTGCGTTTCCGTGATAAAGGTGTTCCGGCAGATAATCTGGGTAATTATGACAGTACTTCCGAGCAGATCCTCTATGTGGCACCGCTGAGTCAGGTAGCAGCCTCCACGGTACTCTTTGTTACAGAGAACGGCATGTGCAAGCTGGTAAAAGGAGAAGAGTTCCGTGCTTCCAAGCGTACCATTGTTTCCACCAAGCTTGCGGAGGATGACCGCCTTGTATTCGTAGGAGCAGCCGACGAGATGGATCAGGTTGTGTTCCAGTCTGAGAAAGGTTACTTCCTCCGTATCCTGAAAACCGAGATCTCCGTCACCAAGAAAAACGCCCTGGGTGTCCGAGGCATGAAGCTTACCGGCGAAGACCGTATCCACCACGCCTATCTCCTGGAAAGCCGCCAGGAATATGCCATTGAGTATCATGATAAGCCGTATGTACTGAATAAAGTGAAGCTGGCCAAGAGAGATACGAAGGGCGTGAAGCCGAGGATCTGATGTAAGCTTATACGGATGTTAAATAATTTTTGATATGCTCCGGAAGGATAACAGATGCAGATTGCCTTTACAAAAAAGAATAATTAGGTTATACTTAGCATAGACAATAAAGGCTTTACCCAAAGAATTATTGAAGTAGAGATTGTGCTGCTACACACCCTCGCGGTCAAAAGAAATGTGGGAAAGGGCACACCCACCAATAATTCTTTGGTTTAGCAGATATATTGAGAAATATGAGCACACCCGGAATTATAGCAGCATCCGGGTGCGTTTTGCTTATATGGAGTGATGATTTATGAAACAGCTTGATAATTTTTCTGCCCGCCTTAGGATACTGAAAAATGCAGATTTCAGACTGACAGATTACGATGATATTTACAGAATGGGTGTGATGAGACTGTTTGACCAGACGTTTTTCCTTGCCTGGAAAGCACTTCAGGAGATCCTGCGGCTCCACGGGGCAGAAGAAGCAGACACCGGTTCACCGAGAGAAATCCTGCAGCTTGGCTATAAGCTGGGCTTCGTAAACGATTCAGCAGTGTGGCTGCTCATGCTGAAAAAGCGTAACACATCTGTCCATATATATAATGAGCAGGAAGTAGATGAGATGATCCTTCTCATCCGTGACAGCTTCATTCCGGCATTTGTGGCTCTTGAGAAAACATTGAAGGAGAAGCTGGCAGAAGCAGAGAGCGACTGGACGTAAAAGCAGTGATCCTGAAAGATACAGGACAAACAGGAGCGTGATCATATGACAATGAAAAAAAAGAAGCTGCCTATAGGAATTGAAAATTTTGAAGAGCTGCAGAAAGAGGAGTTTTATTATGTGGATAAGACGAATCTGATCAGGGATTTACTGATGCAGTGGTCAAAAGTAAATCTTTTTACGCGCCCGCGCAGATTTGGAAAATCTTTGAATATGAGTATGCTGAAATATTTCTTTGAACCGGGTGGAGATAAGGAAATATTTAAAAAACTTGCAATCTCAGGGGAAACGGAAATTTGTGAGAAGTACATGGGAAAGTTTCCGGTAGTGTCAATTTCGTTGAAAGGAATAAATGGGGAATCTTACGAGAAGGCATGTGCAATGGCGGTGCAGGTGATTCAGAGTGAAGCGAGGCGTTTTCAGTACCTTCTGGAAAGCGAACGTCTGACCGCTTATGAAAAGAAAGTGTTTGCTTCTCTGCTGCAGGCAGATATGGGAGAGGATCTTTTATGCAGCAGCCTGAAAATTATGTCTGAGCTTCTTGAAAAACATCATGGATGCAAAGTGATTCTGCTGATCGATGAGTACGATGTGCCATTGGCAAAAGCTTTTGAGCGAGGCTATTATGATCAGATGGTCATATTCATCCGAAATATGTTTGAGTATGCCCTGAAAACAAATGACAGTCTGAAATTTGCGGTACTGACCGGGTGTATGCGCATTTCAAAAGAAAGTATTTTTACAGGATTGAACAATATTAAAGTTCTGTCTGTGGCAGACGTACAGTTTGATGAATACTTTGGTTTCACAGATCAGGAAGTAAAGGATATGCTGGATTATTACGGCTTTTCTGACAGGTATGATGAGGTAAAAGAATGGTATGATGGTTATCAGTTTGGAAATGTCGGAGTGTACTGCCCGTGGGATGTGATCAATTACTGTGACACTCTGAAAGCAGATCCGGATGCACAGCCGAGGAATTACTGGCTGAACACCAGCAGTAACGAGGCGGTTCGAAGATTTATCCGGGAGTCAGATCATGCAGCCACCAGACGGGAAATCGAAAATCTTGTGGCAGGAGAGGCGATCACGAAGGAAATCCATCAGGAACTGACATATAAAGATATGTATGATTCCATTGATAATTTGTGGAGTGTCCTGTTCACAACGGGATATCTTACCCAGAGGGGAAAGCCAGACGGAGATAACTTCCGGTTGGTGATCCCGAATGTTGAGATCAGAAAAATCTTCACTTCACAGATCATGGAGTTGTTCAAAGAAAGTGTTCCCAAAAACGGAGAAGCCCTGAGGAATTTTTGCCAGGCCCTGAGAAACGGGGACGCAAAGAGTGTGGAACGTCTGCTGGGAGAATATTTGAGAAAGACCATCAGTATTCGTGACACCTTTGTAAAAAGGCAGATGAAGGAGAATTTTTATCATGGTATTCTGATTGGCATCCTGGGATTTGCGGATACATGGAGCGTTTCTTCTAACAAAGAGTCCGGTGATGGTTACAGTGACATTCTGGTAGAAACGGATGATGGAGAAACCGGCATTATTCTGGAACTGAAATATGCGGAAGATGGAAAACTGGATGAATCCTGCCGAGAAGCGTTACGGCAGATAAATCTGCGGCGGTACGAAGAAGAACTTCTCGATGAAGGCGTTGAACATATTTTAAAATATGGGATTGCATTTTATAAAAAAAGATGCCGGGTAATGCTTGCTGATGTTGATACAGATAATTAAGCAATATATATTCCCACCGACCAGGTACAAACCAACCCCGGGCGGTGGGGATTTTTTTGCCCTCTTGACAGAAAACCTCCCCATCTCCTATAATAACAATTAGCCTGAACTAACATAGCCGCAAATACAAATAAAGTTCAGTACAGAAAAACCATGAAAAATGATCAGGATTTCACAGAAGAACTGGGCCACAGCATGCCTTCTTCCAAAAGAGAAACCGAGGAAGACATGCTGGAAGAGCTCTGTTCTCTTGCAAAAAAGGACGCCCGGATCACCATTCCGGAGATCTGCGGGCGGATGGAGATGACCCGGCGGGAAGTGCTGGCCTATCTGAAACAGCTCTCCGCACGGGGCTATGTAAAAACAGAAGAAAACAAATCCTACGTCCGTCTTACAGAGCTGGGATGCATCCGCGGAGAAGAATGCCGCCACCGTCATGAAACCTTCACCCAGTTTCTGGAGTATGTAGGCGTAAACAGCGAAACTGCAGAAGAAGACGCCTGCCGCATGGAACATGTGGCAAGCGAAGAGACCGTGCAGCAAATCCATAATTTCATCAACTACGGAAGCACCTTTGAGCGTGTCATGAAAAAAACAGACCTCCGGTATTACTATGAACCGGGAGACTACACCTTCATGATGGGCATCTACTACATGGAAAAAACCTGCCCGAGAAGACTGACCACAGAATTTAAAGACTACCGGGAACAGATCAGCCTCCACGTAAAAGAAGAAGACAGCTGCTTCGAACTCCTCCGCACAGACCAGACCAAGAACCGTCTGGATCTCTGGTACCGGGATCCGGAGACCGGCTGGATGAAAGCTGCCGAAAAAGACGGAAACCCGCTGATCCCTACTGGCGTATTTCAATATTTTCTCCGGCATCACGATCCGGTCATAGAAGGAACCGCCCTGGTGGCATTTGCCAGAGAAGGAGAGAACCCCATGGAGTGGAACAGCCGGGAGCTGGATGTACATATCTGGTAGGAGGAATCTTATGGAAAAAGAAAACACTGAAGGACTGCTCCATCCATCCATGCTGCAGATCCGCTATCTGACAGAACTGGCAAAAATAGGCAAAAAACGAGGCAGCGTGGCGCTGATCGCCGATACCTGCGGAGTCAGCCATGGCCCGGTAAGCCGCTTTTTTAAAGAATGCATTGGTGCAGGATACCTGAGTGAAGGTTATGAATTTACCGAAAAAGGTACCCGCGCACTGAAAACATACCAGAGGATCCTGAAAGAAGTCGGCGCCTATCTGGAACGAATCGGGATCGCGGCATCCGAGATCCCCGAAAAAACAAGACAGCTCATTGAGAAACGTAGATTACAGCTTCTCATGACAATGACCAGAAATTCCGGCAGGTAAAGGAATCCCGAAACCAGACAAATGCAGAAAAAGGAAGCCTCTATTATCTGGATCATGTGCTGGAAAAAGGCCGCTTCGAAGTAGGAATTGCCATTTATCAGCTGAACACAGAAGGCACAACGAAGCTTTCCATGGCAAACAACGGTTCGAGCATCTGGCCTGCATCCGGAACAATACCCGAGGAAGCTGGCTGGAATTGACCACCCGTGAGATGCACGCCCATTCCCGGATCGACGGGGCAGATATGCGGGGAAGGCTCTCATCCCTGAAATACGTAGACCAGGGCCAGCTCTACGAAGCCGCCATCCGGGAGGGCAAAGTTCGCATTCCCCTAAGTGCCTGCCGCTTCATGAAGACCCACCTGGGAAACGTAAAGGGAATGGTCTCCATCACCGTTACCTGCAGCGTAGGCAAAGCCATATGCCGGAGAGCACCGCACTTCTGATGTTCTGGCTGTAGAAAATAATCAGACCGATTAAAAGCCGAAATGAAAAAAAATCGGCTTTTTTTTGTGCCAAAAATCCGGAAATGCCCATGTTTACGGGATTTTTGAAAAATATAAATGGTTCCCGCAGGGAACGGAAAACGAAAAAATAGTTGACCCAAACTAACACTTGTGATTAAATGACAGCAGAGAGTTAGACATGGGTAACAGGAGAGAATGTGCCCTGGCCTGCTTAAAAGAAGGGTGTGCGACACCTTACCACATAAGGAGGAAAGAAATGAGAAGAAAGAATTTATGGCTTCGCCTGTCATCCTGTACGATGGCAGCCCTGATTGCAACAACATCCATCGTGCCGGTATCTGCGGCAGAAGTGGAATTTCAGGATGAAGCTTCCGCAGAGGTAGCAGAAACACCGGAAACTGCAGAAGCACCTGAGGAAGATGCAGCAGCAGAGAAAGTACAGGAAGCAGCTGGCGATGAGGCAGAAGCTGAGGACGTGACACTTGCTACCGGCGAGAATGCAGAGCAGACTGAGACAGAAGACGCAGCAGAAGCTGAGCTTTCTATCGAAGACGGATTCTCTGACGGAGAAAGCGATGGGGCACTGGTGCAGGAGAGCCCGGCAGCTGAACTTACCGGTACGGTACAGACCGGATTCGGAGCTGCAAACACCAATCTGGAAAAAGGTACTTATAAAGTAACCATATCCATGATGAAGGCAGACGATACCACAGCAGCATCCATGGCAAACGCTGCATCGCAGGAAAAGGAACTCTGGTAGTAGCAGAAGACGGAAGCGCTAAACTGACCGTACCGATCCAGGCCATCACCATGATGGGACAGACTGTTTATGCAACAGACTGGAAGGTATACAAGGGAGCTGTAGGAACGGAAGCGACAGCAGCAGAGTATACAACCGATAAAGACGGAAATGTAAACAGCATTACATTCGCAATCCCGGATAAAGCCCAGGACGGCGTATATGTAACCATGACTATGGCAGCAGGAAGAACACAGGATGCATTTCTGAAAGCTGATTATGCAAACGCAGAGAAGAATGCCGCAGCAGTAGACACATCCGCACTGGAGGCAACCATCGCACAGGCAGATGCCCTTGATGAGATGGCATACACCAAGCATCCTGGGACGGAAATAAGGATGCCATTGATGCAGCTAAGACAGCAGCCAAAGCAGCACTGGAGAAAAAAGAATCTCAGGAGGCTGTGGATGCGGCGAATACTGCACTGGCAGATGTAGTAAGCAAACTTGAAGCAGCTGGTGACCCGGCAGAACTTCTGGCACTTCTTGACCAGGCAAAAGCAATGGTAGAAACAGATTATACTGTAGAAAGTGTACAGCAGTGGTGGAAAAATCTTCAGACTTCGATCACAAATGCGGAAACAGCAATCAATGGCCGTGAGACAGAAAAGGTTCTTGCAAGCAAGAAAAGTTTTCTGAACACTCCGATAGGACGTCTGGTAAAAGCTTACGATACAACAGTATTATTACAGAAGCTTACAGAAGCAGAGGCACTGAAAGAGGAAGATTATACGGAAGACAGCTGGAAAGAGGCAGGCCTTGCAGCTGTGATTCAGAGAGCAAAAGATGTCATTGACAATCGTGGAAGTAAAGATGAGGTAAAAGGTGCTGCCAATGAACTGGAAACAGCAATGGATAAACTGATAGCAGTTTCCATGGAAGTGACAGTTGGACGTGGAGATTTCGTAAAGAAACTCACACCTGGAACCTACAGCCTTCCGATCAATCTTCTGAATGCAGGACATATTGATGCTACACAGCAGTATACAACCAAAGATTACATGAAACATACATCCATGGCATCCGGATGCTTCACAGGAGATGCAACTCTGGTAATCCATGAAGATGGAACTGCAACTCTTACAACTGGTTTAGGAGCAGTTACTTCTGATGCTTTGGGATCTGCACAGTCCGGTGGTGCAGATGACTGGTCCATTTATGAAAATACTCAGGATTTCCTCAATGGAACTGCAAATTCTGCTAAAGGTGCCCGTTATAAAGCACATGTAGATAAATTGGGTATCCTTGGAGGAAAGAGAAAACCGACCAAGATTAGCTTTACTGTGCCGGATCTGAAACAGAACGTAGTTGCAACCCGTATGCACATTGAGATCATGGGCGTTTATCAGGATGCCTGCATTGGCCTTGACTGGAATAATGTAAAGAAAGTAAGCGATGATACAAGTGCAACTTCTACCGTAGAAAAAACTTACGAGATCGCACCGGATGTACAGACACAGCTTGAGAACATGAAAGCAGGAAGTACTGTAAAACTGGATGCAGATGTGACTCTCAGTGATGACTTGATCATCCGTGGCGGTACCTTGGATCTCAATGGTCATGCACTGAACCAGGCAGACAACCTGATCCGTATCAAAGGTGATGTAACGATCATCGACAGCAGTACGGAAAAAACAGGTAAGCTCACCCGTGAGAAATATGTAAGCAATACGAATTCCAGTGCTTCCATTACTGTAGAAAAGGGATCCTTGTCTGCAGAAGGTGTTACGATTGACGGACAGATTGGAAATGCAATGTCTTATAATTCACTGAATTATCTGGCTGGACTTCCTCGTGTTGCGGTATCACTGAAAAACTGTGCACTGGTTAATACATTACAAGCTGTAGGCAATACTACAAGTAATAATAATGTATATTTTAGTAATATGTCCAACGGAATTGATGTGACAGTAGATAATTGTACATCTGATAAGGGAATGGAAGTTTCCTCCTGTGTGGGAGAAAAAGTTTCGGTTACAAATTCAACACTGTGGAGCTATAGTCAGTATAGTAATGAAGGTGGTGTTGCAACATTTACCGGTAATACAGTAAGTGGTAGTGTTACTATTAAAGCAGATGAACTCACGGTCAGAGCTGATAAAATCAGCAATGGTATAACCTTTAGTGGTAATGGTGATGTTACACTGGAAAACATGGATGTTTCAACTAATGACTCCCGTGGAGCAGCTGTTAAATCATACGGAACAGGAACTGTAACAATCAAAAGCGGTGTTTACACTTCTGAAGGTAAGAGAGGCTATGCAATCAATTCGTCTGGAGCACCGGTAGTAATCGAAGGTGGTTATTTCAAGAGTGCGAATAAGCTTGTAAATAATAATTCATACAAAACTCCTGCAAATAAAAAACTGGGAGAAGTAACAGAAGGTGATTATGCCGGATATTATACACTGGTAGATGATCTGGATGGAACTGTTGCAGATCCGGTAGCAACCATCTACAATGCAGATGGCAGTGAAGCAGAGAAACTGGGAGAGGATAAAGCAGACTGATCGTTTCTTTTGCCGGTGAAGGACAGACAGTAAAACTGAACAAAGATATCAGCACAAGTTCTGAAACAAACTACAAGAATATGACACTGGATCTGAATGGACATACACTGACACTTGCAGAGGGAATGGTTTCTTTCAGTGGAACTTGCCGTGTGATTGACAGTTCTGCAGATAAGAGTGGAAAATTGGTGGCTAATGGATGGGCATTTACTTCTCAGCAGAATTTTGACTCTGGCCTGATTCTTGATAATGTAACTTGTGAAACACCAGTGCTTCAGTATGTTTCTATTGGTAAATTATACGTTATCAATGGTACTAAAATTATTGGAACAACAGTAATTAATCCGGCAATAGGTTCCGGCGCTGCATATGTTCAGGATAGTACATGGACATTTGGAGCGCAGGATGAAGACGGAAATGCTGTAGATGGACAGGCCCTTCTTGAAAATACAGTAAGAGCTGCCCAGTATACAATTACCAAGAACGAAGATGGTTCTTTCTCAGTAGCATCTACAAATCTTGGTAAAAACATGAGAGCTTTTGAAGCTCTGGATGCTTCTGCTTACACCAAGGCAAGCTACAAGGCAGCAAAAGATCTCTATGACACACTGGATGGAACAATCGATGAGGATATCACAGAAGAGCAGATCAAAGCATTCAACGATGCAGTAACCGCTCTTCAGCCGGTAGCTACAGAGACTTCTATCAACGCTCTGAAATCTGCCATCACAGCAGCCAAAAAGGTAAAAGCAGCAGACTACACCGCAGCATCCTACAAGACATACAAAGCAGCCATCACAGCCGCAGAGACAGTCCTGAATGGTGAAGATTTCTCCGATACAGAGGTAACAGCAGCAACCAAGGCTCTTACCGATGCCAAGGCAAAACTTGTCAAGCTGAAAACACAGTCCATCACCGTTTCTGTAAAGAACACCAAAAATGTGGTTTCCAAGAAATACGGTGACAAGGCATTCTCCCTTGGAGCAAAAGCGAAGACTACTTTAACTTACAAGTCTTCCAACACAAAGATCGCAACTGTAGACAGAAAAGGTAAAGTTACCATCAAGCTGCCGGTACTGTAAAGATCACCATCAACGCAAAAGCAACCAGCACTTATAAAGCAGCAACAGCCAAAGTACTGACTATCAAGATCGCTAAGAAAGCTCCGACCATCAAGACAAAGATCGGAACCAAGAACCTTTCTTACAACGCTCTGAAGAAGAAAACACAGGTATTTACACTTGGCACTTCTGTAAACAGCAAAGGTACTTTAACTTACAAGAAACTTTCCGGATCCAGAGCAGTTTCCGTAAACAGCAAGACCGGCAAGCTCACAGTTAAGAAAGGCCTCAAGAAAGGCACTTACAGAGTAAAAGTTCAGATCAAGTCTGCAGCAAAAGGCAACTACACTGCAGGAAGCAGAACTGTAACCGTAACTGTAAGAGTTAAATAATTTACGGATCTTCGGATCAACAGATTCCACTTATGTGAAATCCCCCGGCTTTTTCTCCTGAAAGCCGGGGGATTTTGTCAATATCGATTAAAGGCCGAAATGAAAAAAAATCGGCCTTTTTTTGTGCCGAAAGTACGGAAAAGCCTGTATTTAAAGCATTTTTAAAATTTTAAAACCGTTCCCGTAAGGAACCAAAGGCGAAAAAACAGTTGACTGAGACTAACAATCGTGGTTACAATGCCAGTATAGAGTTAGCCTGAGACAACAAGCGGCTATTTGTCCGGGCACAAAAGCACAAATAACAGAAAGGCAGAGAAAGAATGAAAAAGAAAGTAATCGCAGTTCTTCTTGCCTCCATGATGGCAACTTCCATGGTTCCGGTAACGGCCATGGCAGAGGATCAGCCTGACGTAGTGAGCGCAGAAGAGACACAGGACCAGGGATTTTTTGAAGAAGAAACCGATGTGCAGGAAGCGGAGACAAAAGCTCCGGCAGAAGAGGAATCCCAAGAAGAAGATTCCCGTGACGCTGTAGAGCTGGAGAAGAGCGAAGATGCAGATTCTCTGGATCTTTCCCAGGATACGTTAGAGAGCGATTCTGATGAGGCAGATCCTTTCGGCCTTACCGATGGAACCGCACCGGCAGCAGAAGCAGCCGGAACAGTGACTCTTAACGGAGTTGCTTTTGATACTGCAAAAACCTACATCGTTCCGCTGACTCTGAAAAATGCCCACAATCTGGAGCAGGACAGTGCGGCAGTTGCATGCCCGGGTAAATTCGGAACCCTGACATTTGACGCAGACGGAACTCCGAAGATTTCCACAAACCTTCGAAGCGTAACCGTGGGAACGCTTACCGATTATGCCTATGATTTCAAGATCTATCAGGGAACAAAGCCGTCTGGGGAGACGGTGGCTACGGATATCGTGGCAGCACAGACGGTAGCCAAGGCAGACGGAAACGGAAACCATGAAGTTCCGGAAACCATCTCCTTTGCCATTCCGAAAGATGCGTACAACACAACAGGCGTATACTTAAGCATGTATGTAGATGCCATGGGCTATGCGCCGGATGCTTATCTTCAGATCGACTATGCAGGCGCAAAGGAATCCGGGGATCCGTCTCTGAATTTTACTACAGAGATCAGCACAGCCGAGGTGGAGCAGTTTGGTAATTACAATGTTACCTCCCAGGTGACGGTAAAGGATGGCCGTATTACCGATGTTGCCCTTGCAGGAAATGATTTCAAGGGAACCCATGCGGACGATAACCAGATGTACCTGAACAAGGCCATCAATGGTCTTGGTAGCACAAAGGGTATGAAGGAAAAGCTTACCGGCCTCTATATGAACGATGCCAGAAGCTCAACGATCTGGATACTGTTTCCGGAGCAACCTATTCTTCCAACGCCATAAAGAACGCCACCATGAATGCCCTTGGTGTAAAGATCGAGCAGGAAGTGATCCCGGATGCCCCGACAGAAAAACCGGCGCCAGGTCTTTACTACATCGAGATGAAAGACCGTACAGATGTGGTTGACCATGGACTGGTTGGCGAGAGCAAGAAAGTCGGCGCATATCTTCGTGTGGACAATGATGGAAAAATGTGGCTGACCTACAAGATGGTTTCCGGAACGACCGGAGAGCCGCTGTATGTTCTTGGCTATAACGGATATTATCCAAACGGTGATACTACACAGCCTCTTACAAAAGAGGGCGTAACATATTCCACAGAGAGCACAACAGCTCCGACCATCGGTGACTGCACGGTTGTTACGGATATCACAGTTCCTCTTGACGGCATCAGCCAGACCTATGTGAACAACGTATATCTCTATGTGGAAGCTATGAAAAACCTTAACGGCGAAGTTTCCGGTGTATACTTTGACGCAGGTAAGTTCAACATCAATTCCACCATTACTCTGTACTGGGATACTCTTTATAATCTTTCTGAGGATTCCGGCGCAGCAGAGCTTGCAAAGCTTTCCGATGGTGTATACAAATTAACAGGTGAGATGGTAAAAGTGAACAAAGTGGACATGTCCATGAGCAACAATGCCATCAACCACAACATCAAACTGGTAGTAAAGAACGGTGTTCCATATGTGAACATGAACTTCAACAGCCTGACCATCACTTCTCTGAAGGGATATCTGAAGGATCTGAACTACTATGCGAGTGGTTATGAGGTTTCCAAGACAGGAGAACCAAGCGGAACTCTGGTTCCGGTAACTGTAAATTCTCTTCAGAAGTTCTCTAACGGAAAGACTCTGAAGGATGATTTCGGAACAGATTATCCGAATGACATCAGCTTCCCGCTGTGTGAAGAGGCTCTGGAAGGAAACAATGAGATCCCGCTTCAGGTATTCGTTCCGATCATGGATGCCATCACTCCTGGTTCCGGAAAACAGAACGTTTATCTGCGCCTGGATTATTCCACACTGAAAGAGACCACAGATGCAGATGCAGATTTCGCTGAGACTGAGAAGCTCCGACAGATCCTTCCACCATCAAGAAACAGGCAGCACAGAGCATCACAGTTGCAGTTAAGAACACCAAGAACGTGGTTTCCAAAAAATACGGTAACAAGGCATTCTCCATTGGAGCAAAGGCAAAGACAGCCATGACTTACAAGTCTTCCAACACAAAAGTTGCCACTGTAGACAGAAAAGGTAAAGTGACTATCAAAGCTGCCGGAACCGCAAAGATCACCATCGCTGCAAAAGCGACCAGCAGTTACAAAGCTGCCACAAAGACCCTGACTGTCAAAGTTGCCAAGGCAGCACCGGTCCTGAAGACAAAGATCACATCCAAAAATGTTTCCTACAGTGCACTTCGTAAGAAAGCGCAGGTGTTTACTCTTGGCGCTTCCGTGAGCAGTAAGGGAACACTGACCTATGCAAAAACAGCAGGAAGCTCTGCATTTACCGTAAATAAGACAAACGGAAAGATCACGGTAAAGAAGGGCCTGAAGAAAGGTACCTACAAGATTAAAGTGAAGATTTCCGCAAAAGCGACTGCAAACTACAATGCAGGAACAAAGACAGTTCTTGTTACTGTAAGAGTGAAATAAGCTCTGAAAAATTGATAACCTGACAAATTTCCCCCTCATCCGGCCCATGCTTCCCCTGGCATACGGCAGGACAGAGGGGGATTTTTTGCAGAGGGTATGTTATACTTGATACAGCGGAGGAGTTTTTACAGATCGATACAGACAGGAGAAGGGATTTTATGAAGATTACGATAACAGCGGTTTCCGTACCTGCTCTCCGGCAGATCCAGGCATTCCGGAAACGTTATGAACAGCAGTACCCGGAGGATGATCTGACCATCGTCTGTTTCTATGTTGCGGGACAGGAACAGCGATACGTTCTGGAACCGGAAAGGATCATAAAGGATATTGCCACGGCAGATGTGGCGGTGGTGGATACCATGGGGGCTTCCGAAGAGCTTCAGGAGATCGTGGTAAAAGGCCTCGAAGCCTGTAAGGGCCATCGGATCGTCATTGGAAACGCACTTCGGGACTATATCCGCCTGGGTTCTTTTTCCATGGGTACCATGGGAAAAATGATGAAAGGCTCCGGCGGGAAAAAAGATTCCGGGAATGTGTCCGGGACGTCCGGAACCGACAGCGCAGAGGTATCCGGCACCGGTGAGAAAAAATCCTCCGCCAGTGCACTTACAAAAATGCACCGGATGCGGCGGATGGCAATGATGATGGGAAATGTGCTGCCTTTTGGTGTCACCCGGAGTATGAAGAACGATGATTCTTCTTCTATCGATT
>ENA-OQAZ01000659-OQAZ01000659.1-human-gut-metagenome-genome-assembly--contig:-NODE-659-length-18708-cov-1.663689_pt1 | contig 18708 bp, 23 predicted proteins | sample MGYA00242737_ERZ504531 | MGnify/ENA primary metagenome ERZ504531 (study PRJEB26092, sample SAMD00036244) | human gut metagenome | host: Homo sapiens | study: EMG produced TPA metagenomics assembly of... | reverse complement strand
AGAAAAGATGAATCGATGGGTTTATTTAAATGATCTGGCGGAAAAAATAGAGTCACAGAAAGGTTGATGAAAGTGGAAACATTCCAGGCAATGGGAGCCGTTCCGGTCAAAGACGGAATCGTCTTTTCGATGGAACGTAAAAACAACGAAGAAGCCAGCCTGCTTCTTTATAAAAAAGGCAGTAAAGAAGTAATACAGGAAATACCGTTTCCTGCAACAAACACGATTGGAGATATCGTCTGTGTCAAAGCAGAAAAAATAGCATCTGCACGATATGAATACAATTTTGCATAGATGGAAAAGTAACTTTGGATCCTTATGCAAAAGTACTGATCGGAACCGGGAAATTTGGTGAGGAGCATCCGGAGGGACACGAAGTCCGCTGTGCGATGATCGCCGGAAATTACGACTGGGAGGATGACCGGAAACCGCAGATCGCATACGAAGATGCCGTGATGTACAGCTTTCATGTACGTGGGTTTACAAAACAGCGTTATTCCGGTGTGCGTCATAAGGGAACCTTCCTTGGAATCACCGAGAAGGCGGAATATTTCAAAGAGCTTGGCATCAATCAGATCAAGCTGATGCCGGCCTATGAATTCACTGAAATGGAGTCTGTGAAAACACATGCCCGGTACCGTAAAGAAGAAGAGCTTCCGAAGCGTCTGAACTACTGGGGCTATACAAAGGCCTTTCATTTTGCCCCGAAACGTGCCTATGCAGCGACAAAAGATCCGGTGCGTGAATTTAAAGATATGGTAAAGACCATGCACCGTCTTGGTATCGAAGTTCTGATGGAATTTTATTTTCCGGAAGGATGCAGCCCGCGTTATATTACAGAATGTCTGCAATACTGGGTGCAGGAATATCATGTGGATGGATTTCATGTCCGCGGCGTGCAGGGCATCTGTAACCTGATGGCGACGGATCCACTGTTTGCAGATACCAAGCTTTTAAATATTTATTTCCCGGTGGAGGAGATCTATGGTAAGAAGAATCTGCCAAAAAACGGATGGTGGCAGAGTGCAACGATGGGTTTATGATCGATGTCCGGCGTTTCTTAAAAGGAGACGAAGAAAGCCTGAAAGCATTTGCAGAGCGGATGAGACGGAATCCAAAGGGCAGCGGGCTGATCAATTACATAGCAAGCCATGACGGGTTCACATTATGTGACCTGGTATCTTATGAAGAACGTCACAATGAAGATAACGGCGAGCAGAACCGTGACGGAAGAGTGCAGAATTACAGCTGGAACTGTGGAGAAGAAGGAAAAAGCCGCAAAAAGAAAATTCTGGAGCTTCGAAACCGTCAGATGAAAAATGCATGGTGTATGCTGCTTTTGTCGGCAGGAACGCCGATGATCCTTGCCGGGGATGAGTTCTGCAACTCGCAGCTTGGCAACAACAATCCATATTGTCTGGACAATGAGATTTCCTGGCTTGACTGGAAAGGATATAAATCCGGAAACAGTGAAATGTTCCGGTTTGTAAAAGATCTGATTGCATTTCGAAAAAAGCATAAAATCCTGCATATGGGACAGGAACTGAGCATGACGGACAGCTTATCCTGCGGTTTTCCGGGGATTTCCTATCACAGCAGCAGTGCGTGGTATGGGGAACTGGACGGGCAGAACCGTAAGATCGGTGTCATGTACTGCGGCAAATATGCCGATGAGGATGAACTGATCTATATTGCCTATAATATGCACTGGATGGAGCATACTTTTGCACTTCCGGCTTTGCCGGGCGGCTATCGCTGGAATGTGGCTCTGGATACGAGTGAGGGCATTTTGGAAGAGGACAAATGGCGTCTGTTGCCGGACAGCAGACAGGTACAGGTATCGTCAAGGACGGTAATCGTGTTGATTGGAAGGAAGCATAAAGATGTTAAAGAAAGTAATCGGACACTTCACAACCATCACAAGGCATAAGATCCTGGTGATGAAAGAGTGTTTTAAAATCGGACTTTACAAACAGGGACTGACACACGACCTGTCAAAATATTCGCCGACGGAGTTTCTGGTCGGATGCAAATATTATCAGGGCAACCGCAGTCCGAACAATGCAGAGAGAGAAGAGACCGGCGTATCCAAAGCATGGTTGCATCACAAAGGACGCAACCGCCATCATTTTGAATACTGGATCGATTACAGTGTGGAAAAAGACGGCAACCCGATGACCGGTATGCCGATGCCGAGAAAATATATCGCAGAGATGATGATGGATCGTATGGCGGCATCCAAGATCTACAACGGAAAAAACTATAACGATCATTTCCCGCTGCAGTATTATGAAAAGGGGAAGCACCATTATATGATGCATCCCCAGACAGAAAAAGATCTGGTAAAACTGTTGACAATCCTCGATAAAAAAGGCGAAGATTATCTTTACCGTTATATCCGGCAGGTTTACCTGAAAGGAAAGTGATCATTCCGGATAGATCAGGCGGTCTGCTTTGATATCGGTCAGAACTTCATCTAAATATTTTTTTGCCAGGTAGTTTGCCATGGAAAGATTCATATCCAGATAATTGCCGCAGTCTTTTGGTGATGCCCCAGGTACTTCATCGTGGAAATCGCGGATAAAGGTAAACATTTCTGTGACCAGAGGGACGATGTCTTTGGATTCATAATCTCCTGCGAGAAGCAGATAAAAACCGGTGCGACATCCCATCGGGCCAAAGTATACAGTTTTATCAGCAAAAGTCGGATGATTGCGAAGGAAAGTAGCACCGAGATGCTCGATCGTGTGGAGTTCAGCGGTATTCATGACAGGCTCCTCATTTGGGGAAGTCATGCGAAGATCAAACGTTGTGATCGTATCTGCACCGATGTGGTCCTTGCGGGATACATAAATGCCCGGCTGCAGTTTGATATGGTCTATGGTGAAACTTGCTATTTTTTTTCAATGGAAAAACCCTCTTCTTCTGTTTTTTCAATATTTTTGATGTGGGTATCAGACGAGAAGGCACATATTGCGGCTTCCTGTTTTGATCCAGACATCCTGTCTTCAGTATAGCATTTTGAAAGGCATGTGAAAAGCAGAAATTTGTTGAGTCCGGACAAAAAGAGTGGTAGAATAAAAGACAGTCATAGTGATACAAAAGGAGTGATAGCATATGACGATTGATGAATTATTGGGGCTGCTTGATATGCAGGAAGAGATCTTGCAGTTTTCTCACTTTACAAATGCAGATGCATGGGAGGTGGGCAACTGTATCGTGGCGGAAGCAATCAAAAGAAAACTTCCGGTGGCAGTCAGTATCCGTTTGAATAACGGGCTGACGGTATTTCAGTATGCATCTGACAGTGTGAACCTTCAGAGCGAACGGTGGCTTCAGCGAAAAATGAATACCGTGCGTACCTTAGAGAGAAGTTCCCTTTATACGAGTGTGCTTCTGCGTAAAAGCGAAGAGACGCTTGCAGACTGGTATCTTGATGAGAAAGATTACGCAGCCTGCGGAGGAGGATTTCCGATCCGCATCGAAGAAGTAGGTGTGATCGGAGCCATTCTGGTCGAAGGGCAGGATCATTTTTCTGATCACGATCTGATCGTAAAGAGCATCAGCCGTTATCTGCATATTGATGAAGTTCCACGCATCCGCACGCAAATGTTTTAAAATCATCCGGAATCGGGGCAGTAAAATCCATGGGCTTTCCACTGATCGGGTGGCAGAAAGTCAGCCGACAAGAGTGGAGAGCCTGTCTTTTTATAAGCGGTAACTCCGGATTGTAAAGATAGTCTCCGGGAAGCGGGTGGCCGATGTGGTTCATATGAACCCGGATCTGATGCGTACGTCCCGTTTCCAGCTGTAAAAGCACAAGAGAATAAAAACCGTCAAATTTAAGCAGGCGATAATGCGTTATTGCCCGTTCACCATGGACAAAATCAACCTGCCGCAGGATGGCAGAATCACAGGCTCTTGCGATCGGTGCATCGATCGTACCACATTTTGGAATCTCTCCTGTAGCGATGGCAAGATACTGCCGGTGGATCTTACGTTCTGCACGTCATTCTGGAGAGCAGGGCACCGCTTAAACGGTTTTTGGCCAGGATCAGAAGTCCGGTGGTATCACGGTCCAGTCGGTTGATGCAGCGATAAACAAAGTTTTCTCCTTTTTGCCCAAAATACCAGGCAGCAGCGTTGGCGAGTGTATTCTCATAATTATGGATCGATGGATGGATCGGCATATCCGATGGTTTATTGATGATCATCAGATCTTCATCTTCATAGACAACCGGAAAAGGAAGGTTTACAGGAACGATATGTTCCGACGGTGTTTCTTCCGGTATCACAATGGTCAGCCGGTCATCCGGCTGAAGGACATAGTTCATATAAACGCCTAAACCGTTTACAAGAACCGTGTCGTCGGTATGCTTCAGACAGGTCAGAATGTGGCGGGAATAGCGTGATTTCTCAGGTAATCCGTTATTTTTGTGCCGGATTCTTCGGCAGATATGGAGTAAACAAATGTACGTGTCATAGAAAATCCTTTCAGAGTTACTTTTTGTAAAACTAAAGAAGAGTATAGGGCACAAATTTTTTGCTTGTCAAAGAAAAGATGAAAAAGAAAGGAAAAAGTAAGAAATGGAACGAGAGAAGTTTGGTTCAAGACTTGGTTTTATCTTGATCTCGGCAGGATGTGCCATCGGTCTTGGAAATGTATGGAGGTTTCCGTACATTGTTGGAAAGTACGGAGGAGCGGCGTTTGTACTGATCTACCTGGCGTTTCTTCTGATCCTCGGTCTGCCGGTCATGGTAGCTGAGTTTGCGGTCGGACGTGCGAGTCAGAAAAGTGCAGCCTGTTCGTTTGATGTTCTGGAGCCGAAAGGAACGAAATGGCACTTGTATAAATATGGTGCGATCGCCGGAAATTATTTGCTGATGATGTTCTACACAACGATCGCCGGATGGATGATCCTGTATTTTGTGAAGATGGCAACGGGACAGTTTGATGGCTTAAATTCCGATCAGGTAGGGGAGGCCTTCAGTCATATGCTCGAACAGCCGGTCCTGATGACGGTATTTATGGCGATCGCTGTTTTGCTTTGCTTCGGCATTTGTGCAAAAGGTCTTCAGAAAGGTGTGGAGCGTATCACAAAAGTGATGATGGTATGTCTGCTCTCCCTGATGGTCGTTCTGGCAGTTCGTTCGGTCCTGCTTCCGGGCGGACAGGAAGGACTGAAGTTCTATCTGTATCCAGATTTCGGAAAAGTAAAAGAAGCCGGGATCGGTGAAGTGGTCTATGCTGCGATGGGACAGGCATTCTTTACGCTCAGTATCGGAATTGGGGCACTGGCTATCTTTGGAAGCTACATTGGAAAAGAGCGTGCCCTGACAGGCGAGGCAGTCAGCATCTGTGTGCTGGATACCTTTGTGGCACTGATGTCAGGACTGATCATTTTTCCGTCCTGTTTTGCCTACAATGTGCAGCCGGACAGCGGCCCGAGCCTGATCTTTATCACACTGCCGAATGTATTTAACGCCATGGCAGGAGGAAGATTGTGGGGTACGTTATTCTTTCTGTTTATGACATTTGCATCCTTATCTACGGTTATCGCCGTTTTTGAAAACATCATTTCTTTTACTATGGATCTGAAAGGATGGGATGCAAAAGGCGGTTTTGATCAATCTGGTCGGTGTACTGGTTCTTTCTATGCCATGCGTGCTTGGCTATAATGTATGGAGCGGTATCACACCACTTGGAGCTGGAAGCACGATCCTGGATCTGGAGGACTTTATTGTCAGCAACAATCTGCTGCCACTTGGAAGTCTTGTCTACCTGCTGTTCTGTACGACGAAGCTTGGATGGGGATATGAGAATTTCCTCAAAGAGACGAATACCGGAAAAGGTATGAAATTCCCAAGACAGAATCGCGTTTTATGTGAAATACATTTTGCCGCTGATCGTCCTGTTTATCTTTGTGATGGGATATTATACAAAATTCTTTGCATAAAAAGATACCTGGTTAAACGGTCTTTTGAACTGGTATCATGGTGTCACATATTATAGAAAAAAGTGACAGATTCACAATCGAAATCTGTCACTTTTTCTATGAGCAATTATGCAAGATTGTACAAATGTTTTATTCACGGACCAGTATTTTTTCAATCTCCAGAATGTACATGGTATGATAATCTTTCTGAGGATACCATTTTTCGTCAAGAGATGAATCGATAAAGCATTCTGGTCTGTATTCCTGTGCATAGAGTTTTTTGCCTGTGATCACGGTATTTGCTTCGGCAAAATACGGAACATCGTCCGTGTGAGCTACGGTAAGACCGCTTTTGGCAATCTTGTTCTCGTCTCTTCCGGATACGGAGCCAAGATAGCTGAGTGTCTTGCGGTACTCTTCATCAAGTACAGAGAGAGAAAGCTTATCGGAAGCGTCGATAAATTCTTTTGTATAACGTTGCGGACGGATCACGATAAAGGCCACGTTTCTGCCCCACATCACACCGACACCGCCCCAGGAAGCAGTCATGGTGTTTGCTTTTCCGTCTTTTTCAGCTGTTACGAGCAGCCATTCTTTTCCAATCATCTGAAATGGATTTTTCTGAAGTTCTTCTGGTTTGATCTCTTTAAAACTCATAGTATATACCTCCGGGTTATTTCGATTTTACTTTATTCCAAAGTTCATTATACACCTCATCGTTCTTTGTGCCAAGATACTGAAACGTTTCCAGATTTGGTACAGTGGAAAGATCCGGGAAAGCGATCTTGCTGTTGCGGATGCTTTCATCCTCGATCAGTTCGCGTGCCGCAGTGTTTGGCGTTGAGTAGGTAATGTATTCAAAATTCATCAGGGCGATATCCGGGCGGCAGAGGAAGTTGATAAATTGCTCAGCATTTTCCTTGTGCTCGGCATTTTTCGGGATCACCCAGGAATCGATCCAGAGATTGCTTCCCTCTTTCGGGATCACGTACTCCAGATTCGGGTTTTCCTGCTGGGTGTAGATGGCTTCACCGGAATAAATGACACCGATCGCTGCTTCATTTCCGATCATTTTGTCACGGACCTGATCGATGACATATGCCTGTACCAGCGGTTTCTGGCGGGTCAGCAGGTCTTTAGCTTCGTTCAGTTCATCCAGATCCGTGGAATTTAAGGAGTAGCCGAGGTATTTGAGTGCCACGCCAAATGCGTCACGGACGGAATCCTGCATCAAGATGTTGTCTTTGTATTTCTCATCCCACAGAACACTCCAGCTGTCGATCGGCTCATCTACCATGGTCTTATTATAGAGGATACCAACGGTACCCCAGCAGTACGGAACCGAGTATTTGTTTTCCGGATCAAACTCTTTTGAACGTTCCAGATAGTCTTTGCCGATATTTTTGATATTCGGAATATTGTCAAAATTGATTTCGGCGAGCAGGTCATTCTCCCTCATTCTCTGGATCATATAGTCTGAAGGACATACCAGATCATAGGCAATGGCACCGGAACTGATCTTCGGATACATGATCTCGTTTGTCTCAAATTCTTCATATACAACATCAATGCCGGTTTCTTCTTCAAACAGGGTGATGACATCCGGATCCATGTATTCGCCCCAGTTGTAGACGATCAGTTTTTCTTTTGTCAGCATCTGACCCTTGGAAGCATAGTAAATACCGCCTCCGACAAATACCAGGCAGATCGCGACAGGGATCACACGTTTGATCAGAATCCTGCCGGCTCTGGAACGGCGGCGGACGTGTTTTCTGGCTGCCGCTGTCTCTGCGTCCTTTTTCGGTGATACGTTGACCAGGATCAGAAGTACCAGAACCGTAACAAACAGCAGGGTAGAAAGTGCGTACATTTCCGGTTTGATGCCCTTACGCACTTCTGAATAGATTTTGGTAGAAAGGGTATCCACACCTGGACCTTTTGTAAAATGTGTGATTACAAAATCATCCAGTGACATGGTAAACGCCAGCATAAAACCGGAGAGCACACCCGGCAGAATGTCAGGAAACGTCACTTTAAAAAAGGCATAAAGAGGAGAAGCCCCAAGATCCAGTGCCGCCTCATAAGTACGTCGGCTCGTCTGTCGCAGTTTCGGTGCCACACTCAGTATGACATAAGGTATATTGAACGTGATATGGGCGATCAGGATTGTTCCGAATCCAAGCGTAACGTGAAAGGCAATAAATAAAAGCATCAGAGAAACACCCATCACGATCTCTGCATTCATCATCGGGATGTTGGTCAGTCCGGAATATAAAGTACGCCATTTCTGTTTCATGCCATGGATCGCGATCGCTGCGGCTGTTCCGATCACGGTTGCGATCACGGCTGCGAGCAGGGAGATGATCAAAGTGGTGTAAAGTGCATTCATGATCTGTTCATTCTGAAAAAGGCTGCTGTACCATTTCAGAGTAAATCCACCCCATTTTGCCCTGGTCTTTGAATTATTGAAAGACAGCACGATCAGAGTGAGGATCGGTGCGTAGAGCAGGATGAAGATCAGGAAAAGATATATTTTTTCGAGATATTTCTTTATCAAAACGAAGAGCCCTCCCCTTCTTTGTCATATTTTGCTACCAGTGCCATGCTGGCAATGATAAATACCATCAGGACCATGGAAAGTCCGCTTCCGACGTGCCAGTTGCTGTTTTGCTTGAAAGACTGTTCGATGACATTGCCGATCAGCAGGATCTTGCCTCCGCCGAGAAGATCGGAAATAACGAAAGTTGTCAGAGCCGGTACAAATACCATCGTAATGCCGCTGATGATGCCGGGGATGCTCAGCGGCAGTATGATTTTTAAAAAGGTATAAGAAGAGCTTCCTCCAAGGTCTCTTGCTGCATTGATGACATCACGGTCAATCTTGATCAGTACATTGTAGATCGGCAGCACCATAAAAGGCAGAAAATTGTAAACCATGCCAAGAATGATCGCTCCTGGAGTGTTGATGATCTCCAGTGCCGGGAGATGCACAAAAGAAAGGATGCTGTTGATCACACCGTTTTTTTCCAGAAGCGTCTGCCATGCCATGGTGCGGAGCAGGAAATTCATCCACATCGGAAGAATGAAAATCAGCACGATAAAACTGGACTGATTGACATTCTTGCTGCTTAAGATCATGGCAAGCGGATAGGCAAGCAGCAGACAGATCGCTGTACTCACGAAAGAGAGGAGCAGTGACATGCCAAGTGCCTTTAAATTTTCCTGTGTGGTGATCTGGGCAAGGTTTGCAAAAGTGATACTGCCTTCATCATTTGTCATGGCATAGTAGAAGACCACCAGCAGAGGGATCACGACAAAAGAAATCGACCAGAACAGGTACGGCCCTGCAAGATAACGTTTATTCTTCAATGTTGACGGCTCCTCATCTTCAGATTCCGGTTTTTTCATGATCTGGATATCAAAAGGATCTACATGGATGGAAACCTGTGTGCCGACCGGGAACATCTTGGTGCTGTGCACCAGCCAGTCGTATTCATTTGCACGGACTTCCATTTCATAATGAACGCCTTTAAAGATCAGATGCGTGACAACACCGTCAATGCTTCCTTCACCCGGTTTGCGAAGGCAGATATCTTCCGGACGGATCACGACATCGACCGGTTTGTTCTGCCCGAATCCTTCGTCCACGCAGGCAAACGGAACACCGAGTATTTTTACCAGACGGTCTTTTAACATCAGGCTCGGAATGATGTTGCTCTCACCGATAAAGTCAGCGACAAAAGCATTTTCCGGTTCATTGTAAATACGCTCCGGCGTGCCAATCTGCTGAATATAGCCCTGATTCATAACCACGATCGTGTCAGACATGGTAAGTGCCTCTTCCTGATCGTGTGTTACATAAATAAAAGTAATGCCAAGTTCGTTTTTGAGGCGGATCAGTTCATACTGCATATCCTGACGCAGTTTCAGATCCAGGGCACCGAGCGGTTCATCCAGAAGAAGTACTTTCGGTTCATTTACAATCGCACGGGCAATCGCAATACGCTGTTGCTGGCCGCCGCTTAAAGAATCCGGCATACGGTTTTCATATCCGTCCAGATTGACAAGCTTTAAGGCATACTTGATCTTATCATAAATATACTGTTTGCTTTTTTTCTTGATCTTCAGGCCAAACGCAATATTTTCGGCAATAGTCATGTGGGTAAACAGTGCATATTTCTGAAAAACGGTATTCAGCTGCCTTTTATTAGGCGGAAGATTCGTAATATCTTCACCGTCAAAGATTACCTGACCGCAGTCGGGAGTTTCAAATCCGCCCAGAATACGAAGCGTCGTTGTTTTGCCGCAGCCGCTTGGACCAAGCAGGGTCAGAAATTCATTTTCACGGATATAAAGGTTCAGATCATCCAGAACGGTCTGTGTACCGTAGGATTTTGAAATGTTGATAAAATCAATCAGCTTGTTGCTCATGCTTTATACCTCCAGTCTGAGTTTGTTTTTTAGTGAAGCACCTCCTAATCTTACAACAAAAAAAAGGCCGTCTGCAGTGCTTTCTGCGAACATCGGGCATCTTGCCGGATATAGCGCAGAGTGCTTACGCAGTGACCTCTTTGCTTCCAAAAATATCATACACGTATCGATAAAAAATTGCAATATCTTTTTTGTGCAAAATGTTTTAATTTGTCTTAACAAATCAAAAAAAAATATGGTAAAATAAAAACAAGACTGACAAGTTAAAGGAGGATTACAGATGAGTAAGGATAAGTATGTTGCATATGTCGGAACTTATACACACGGAAGCAGTATTGGTATCCATGTATACGACCTGGACGTAGAAAATGGTTACATGACAGAACGCGAAGTCGTTCCGGTAAATAACGCATCTCATGTGGCAAAATCCAACAATGGAAAATATCTGTATTCGATTGCAGATGAAGGTGTTGAAGTCCTGAAGATCAAAGAGGACGGCGGACTGGAACCAATCAACAAAGTCGGTATTGACGGTATGAGAGGATGTTTCCTTTCAACAGACAAAGAAGGAAAATTCCTTTTTGTTTGCGGCTACCATGACGGCAAGATCACAGTGGTGCGTATCAAAGAAGATGGAAGTCTTGGAGAAGTGCTCGACGGTATTTTCCATCAGGGACTCGGCAGCGTTGCAGAGCGAAATTTCCGCCCGCGTGTCACCTGTGCGATGATCACACCGGACGATAAATATCTGTGCGTGGTAGACAATGGTATTGACCAGATCAAAGTCTATACGGTAAATCAGACGAACGGTAAACTGAAACTCTATGATATCATCCGCTGCGAGCTGGAGTCCGGACCGCGTCTGATCCGTTTCAGCAGAGACGGACGTTTCGCTATGTGAACTGCGAGCTGACCAACGAAGTGCTGGTCTATGCATACGATGCGAGCGGAGAGGGCGGCAAATTCGAACAGATTCAGAAAGTGGACATCTCCGACAGCAAAGACCACTATGGATGTGCTTCTTCCGGACTGCGTATCGCACCGAGCGGCAAATATCTCTACTGCACCACAGCAGGTTCTGAGACAGCCGGCGTGTTTAAAATTGATCCAGAGACAGGTATGCTTTCCAAGATCTGTATCCTTCCGATCAGCGGAAAGTATCCAAAAGATATTGCTGTATTCCCGGATGAGAAGACCATGGTCGTGCTGAACCATGAGTCCAATGAGATCCGCTTCTTCACGGTGGATTACGAAAAGGGTCTGCTTTATATGAAAGGAAAACCGATCAAGATCGATACGCCGAACTGTATCCTGATCTCCAAAGCCGGACAGCCGGATTAAGGACGGACACCGGATCAAAGGGATTCAGAAAAACAGAAAGAATATAAAAATACCGACTTTCTCTGAAATAAGATTGAAAAATCAAAAAACAGAAAGTCGGTATTTTTTATGTAATGCTTTTCGAATCATACAGAAAGGATTCATGATCTTATATGCTTTTTCAGCATTTTATTTACGGAAAAATCGCTCCAGATTTGTTATGTTGGAAGTAATGCTGCACATCAGCATATCGACCAGCGTGATCGCAGCCATGGATTCAACGACGACAACGGCACGCGGTACGATGACCGGATCGTGGCGGCCTTTTACAGAAATCTGTCTGCTGCCTCCGTCTTTTGTAATGGTGACTGTTCTCTTGAGATCGAAGCGTCGGTTTGACGGATACACGCAAAAAGATGTCACTTCCGTCGCTGATGCCGCCCAGGATACCGCCGGAGTGGTTGGTAAGCTTGATGATCTTTCCATCCGGATCCCTTGTATACTGGTCATTGTTTGTATGACCGAGTGCATGGGCAACTGCCGTGCCGTCACCGATTTCGAAAGCCTTTACGGCACCGATCGATAAAATCGCTTTGCCCAGGTTGGCACTTAATTTTTCAAATACCGGTTCACCGATACCGACCGGCATATTCTGGATCACGCACTCAATGCTTCCGCCGCTGGAATCTTCATTTTTCATACATTCTTCAAGAAATTCCCCTGCTTTTTTTGCTGCGTCGGCATCCGGCATATAAAAAGGATTTTCCATGATCACACTGCGGTCAAAGCAGGCCGGATCTGCGGTGATGTCACCGATCGATTTTGTGTAAGTTAAAATCTTGATGCCGAGCTGATCAAGAATCTTGCAGGCGATTGCACCGGCTGCAACGCGTCCGATCGTCTCACGGCCGGAAGAACGTCCTCCGCCGCGGTAATCACGGAAACCATATTTCAGATCAAAGGTCAGATCGGCATGTCCCGGGCGGTAATAGGAAGCGATCTCACTGTAGTCTTTGGAACGCTGATTCTGATTGCGTACCAGCATGGAAATCGGCGTTCCGGTTGTCTTTCCTTCAAAAACACCGGAGAGGATCTCAACCGCATCATCCTCTTTTCGCGGAGTCGTGTAACGACTCTGTCCCGGTTTCCTGCGGTTTAAAAATTTTTGGATATCGTCCTCGCAAAGCGAAAGACCGGCAGGGCATCCGTCCACAACGACACCGACGCCGGCACCGTGAGATTCGCCCCATGTAGTTATTTTAAATAAAGTTCCAAATGTAGAACCTGCCATAAAATTACCTCCTAAGTAAAATAAGATGTCGGGACCAAAAGACAGCTGCCCCATACCGGATGCCTGAAAACAGTTCTGTTACAGAGTTACAGAGAAATTTTCTTACTTTTAAATATCCCATATCATCATTTTGAGGTTATTATAATGAAAGATTTCAGAAAATTCAATAGAAAGTTGGAAATAGTGGAAAGCCTTGGAGGCTATCGTTTGCCGAATATCTGTGAACAGCAGCAGGCTGTGCTTCATATAATAGAGCGAGCAGAAAGCAATCGTGGAGCTGACAGAGAATGGACAATGCAAAAACATGTCGTTTTGGATTTATTCATGTGATCGAGCAGGGAGATACTTTATATAAACTAGGAAAGAGATATGGTGTAACCGTTTCGGCCCTTCTGTTTGCCAATCCCTGGGTAAACGTATACAATCTGCAGATCGGAGATGAACTGTGCATTCCGGATTTCGGATGCCGAAGATGCAAAGAGACAAAAGGGGAAAATTTGGATGAGAAAAGAGCGGATGAAATGCAGAGCCTTTCATAATCTAAAGTGTTTGTAAACTTTGTGAAAAATCAGGCACTTTGATTGACAAAAGATACAATCAAATTTATAATAGATTCGGCATTGACAGGCAGGCGGGACAGAGCATTTTTGTCCCGTGAAAGCTTGCAGAACACACGATGCGGAAAGGAAGATGAAAGAACTTTTTATGAACTTTTTAAACAAAATGGAACGTAAATTCGGACGGTATGCCATACACAATCTGTCCACGTACATCATCGGAGCTTATGTTATCGGTTATTTTCTGTATTTCCTGGCACCGGGTGTACTGTATAACTATTTAAGCCTTGAGCCGTATTATATCTTAAGAGGGCAGATCTGGAGACTGATCACCTGGTTTTAATTCCGCCGGAATCACCTGGTATTTTTACGATCATCATGCTGATGCTGTATTATTCTCTTGGCAATTCACTGGAGCAGACCTGGGGGGCGTTCCGGTATAATGCTTATATTTTTTCAGGAATTATTTCGACAATTATCGGAGCATTTATCTTATATGCTGTGATGGGCGGAAATATCGTGTTCGGGCAGGCACTGTTTTCCACATATTATATCAACATGTCCATTTTTCTGGCGTTTGCAGTCTGCTATCCGAATATGGAGCTGCTGTTGTATTTTATCATACCGATCAAGGTCAAATGGTTTGGGATTCTTTACGGAGCTTTCATTGTCCTTTCCTTCCTTCAGACAAACTGGGCTGGAAGAGTGGCGATCATTGCATCCATGTTCAATTTCATCCTGTTTTTCCTGATGACGAGAAATTACAACAAGGTTTCACCAAAAGAAATCCGTCGGAAGCAAAATTTCAAAAGGCAGACCAGTCAGACAGGCAGATCCGGTATTACCAAGCACAAGTGTGCGATCTGCGGCAGAACCGAGCTGGACGGGGATGATCTCGAATTCCGTTTCTGTTCCAAATGCGACGGAAATTATGAATATTGCCAGGATCATCTGTTTACGCACAAACATATCAAAAAATAAAAATGTGGTCAGGCCGCAAAGCGGCAGCAGGAGGAATAATGAAGAAAACAAAGATTATCTGTACAATGGGACCAAGAACGATGGACAAGATCATTCTCAAAGAACTGATCGCAGGCGGAATGAACGTGGCACGTTTCAATTTTTCTCATGGAGCTACGAAGAACATGCTGAGCGTATCGCACTGGTGCGTCAGGTTTCCGAACAGCTTGGCATTCCGGTTGCACTGATGCTGGATACGAAAGGACCGGAGATCCGTACCGGGCTTCTCAAAGACGGCAAGAAAGTATCTCTGGAGCAGGGAAAGGAATTTACACTGTATACAGAAGAGCGAGAAGGCGATAAAACAGGATGTTCCATCACCTATCAGCAGCTTGTCTACGATGTGAGAAAGGGTGACACGATCCTGATCGATGACGGTCTGATCGGTCTGGAAGTACAGCGTGTTTCTGCCGACAAGATTGAGTGTATTATCAAAAACGGCGGTGAGCTGGGTGAGCGAAAAGGCGTCAATGTTCCAAATGTAAAAATACATCTTCCGGGTGTGACACAGAAAGACAGAGAAGATATTCTGTTTGGTATTGAACAGGGTGTGGATTATATCGCAGCTTCCTTTGTACGAAACAGTGACTGCATCATGGATATCCGCGAGATCTTGGAAGATAATCACGGCAGAGATATCGGCATTATTGCAAGATCGAAAATGCAGAAGGTGTGGAAAATATTGATGAGATCCTGGATGCGGCAGACGGCATCATGGTTGCACGAGGGGATCTCGGCGTGGAGATCCCGGCAGACCAGGTTCCGCATATCCAGAAGAAGATCATCAACAAATGCAACCGCAAATGTAAACCGGTTGTCACTGCAACACAGATGCTGGATTCGATGATCCGCAATCCGCGTCCGACCAGAGCAGAGGCCGGTGATGTGGCAAATGCGATCTACGACGGCAGTGATGCGATCATGCTTTCCGGAGAGACTGCAATGGGCAAATATCCAGTAGAGGCAGTCCGCATGATGGCAAAGATCGCAGAGACGACAGAAGCTCATCTGGATTACTCCAATCTTCAGAAATTAAATAAAAAACAGCGTAAAAAAGATATTTCCATGGCAGTTGGATTTGCAAGTGTGTCCACAGCTGAGATCCTTAAAGCATCCTGTCTGGTTGTTCCGACCATGACCGGCTACACGGCAAGGATGATCTCCAGCCTGCGTCCGAAGACACCAATCTATGCGATCTCTCCAAGTGAGCAGGCAGTCCGCAGGATGCAGCTTTACTGGGGTGTCTATGCGATGCCGGGTGAAACAGAAGACAGCACAAGGCATATGATCACCAACTCCATGAAGATCATTTACGCCGCAAACTGATTAAGAAAGGAGAACTGGCTGTATTTACAGCGGGCGATCCGGCAACCAACATGGTGTCTGGCCGTGGACGTTCCACAAATGTAATGCAGGTGGTTGAGGCAAAATAGGCGATGACAAAGTCGAAGACGAGAAGAGGAGTTGCACTTGGTGCAGCTCTTCTTATGATTATTTTAGAAATACTGGCAGTAAAAGGCGATGGATTTCAGGTGGCAAAAGCAGGACTGGCACTGCTCCTTGCAATCCTGGCGGGCGGTTTTATCGCTGGGATTTTAAAATACCAAAGAAATTAAGCCCGATCGTGTTTCTGGCACTTCCGGCGGCAGCTTGTGCTGCATGGAGTTTTTTACCCATGTGCCATGGGATCTGACACCGTTAATCTTTTTTTTGAACTATCTGTTTTATCTGGTGTTATATCTGATCGTAACAGCAGTATCCGGCAATATGAGATGGGGAGCTATGCTTACACCGGTTTTTCCGGCTCTGGCAGGGACAGTCAACTATTTTGTGGTCAGTTTTCGTTCTTCTCCAATCGTGCCCTGGGATCTGTATTCGCTTCGCACGGCAGCAAGCGTGGCAGATAATTATAGCTGGATGTTTCCTGGCGGCTGTATTTTGTACTTATGGGATTTCTGTGGCTCGCGATCCTCGGAGAAAAGATGCACTTTTCCTTTGGAAATGTGAAAAAACGCCTACTCTCCGTTGCAGTATCTTTGGTACTGATGTTTGCTTTTGTCAGCTATGTGCAGACAGAAAACTTGTGAGAAAATTTTTGGACTGGATGATATTCTGTTTACGCCAAATGTCCTTTACCTGAAACAATTGGTTTTATGGTAGCGTTATCTTTGCCAACTTGCAGTATCTGCATATTGAAAAGCCGCAGGGATATTCCACAGATGCGGCACAGAAGATTGCAGAGGAAACATCCGTTTCATCCGGAGGCGAAGAGAACCATACCGACAAAACGGATATGGAAGATCAGCCAAATATTCTTGTGATCATGAATGAGGCATTTTCAGATCTTTCTGTCTATGGAGACTTTAACACAACGGAAGATACATGCCGTTCTGGCGGTCCCTGAAAAAGAATACCGTCCGCGGCAATCTCTATGTTTCGGTAAAGGGCGGAAATACGGCAAATACCGAGTTTGAGTTTCTGACCGGAAATACGATGGCATTTCTGCCGACCGGAAGTGTTCCGTATCAGCAGTTTTTAAACGGAGCCATGCCGTCCCTTGCATCACAGCTTGGAAAACTGGGCTATCAGACAGCAGCTCTTCATCCTTATTATTCAACCGGATGGAACCGGGACAAAGTTTTATCCGTATCTTGGCTTTGACAGCGAGTATTTCCGGGATACCGGAGACTTTCCGGATGCAACGTTGCTGCGTGGCTGGGTGGATGATGAGTCTGCTTTTGACAAGCTGATCGAGCTTTATGAAGAAAAAGAGGAAGGCAGTCACTGTTTGCATTTGAAGTAACGATGCAGAACCACGGAGGCTACAGCAAAGAATATGAAGATCTGACAAATGAGATCCAGTTCAGCGATGCCGGCGAAGATCTGCGTTCGGTTCATCAGGTTCAGATCGAGGCAACTGAGAAATATCTGACTCTGATCAAAAAAACCGATGAGGCTTTTGAAAATCTGATCGACTATTTCCAGGATGAGGATGAAAAGACCATCATTCTGATGTTTGGTGATCATCAGCCTGCAGAATATATCACCAACTCTGTTCTGCGTGTTTTAGGAGAAGACACAGCCATGCGAAACGATACAACGGACAAACTGAAAACCAGCTACGAAGTGCCGTTTGTCATGTGGGCGAATTACGACATCGAGGAAAAAGAAGTCGATGCGATCAGTACCAATTATTTGAGTGGTCTGCTGATGGATACTGCCGGACTTGAAAAGACTGGTTATCAGAGCTGGCTGGAAAAACTGCAGCAGCAGTATCCGGTTGTGACAGCGAACTTCTATCAGGGAACAGATGGCACATTTCAGCAGTGGAGCAATGAAAAACAGAGCGGTATTTTGAATGATTATGCAATTTTGCAGTATAATATCTTGTTGATAAAAAACATCGGATAAAAAATTTCTTTGCAGATATCAGTGAAAAGGCTCTGGAATAATTCAAAAGTGCATTGCAATGCAGGTATTGACAAACAAAGGCTTCCGTATTATATTTTTTACATATTGTTGTCTGACAGAGCAGCGTGCTAAAGTTGCAGATATAAAAAGGAATCTGTCGGCAGCATATTCTGCAGGTGTTCATGCAAGTGAACAGGAAAGGAACGTACCGATGAATAAAAAACCATTTGTGACTTACGATAAACTTCAGGAAATTGTAAAAGAATTTCCGACACCGTTCCATCTTTACGATGAAAAAGGCATCCGTGAAAATGCGAAAGCTTTAAAAGAAGCCTTTGCATGGAACAAGGGATATAAGGAATATTTTGCAGTCAAGGCAACGCCAAACCCGTTTCTGATCCAGATTTTAAGAGAATACGGCTGTGGCTGCGACTGTTCTTCCATGACAGAGCTGATGCTCTCCAAAGCGATCGGTGCAACCGGAGATGACATTATGTTTTCTTCCAACGATACACCGGAACAGGAGTTTGCTTATGCAGCATCTTTGAACGGTATCATCAACCTGGATGATATCACACACATTGAAAAAGTGGAGAAAGCTGTTGGAAAGTTGCCGAAAAAGATGAGCTGCCGCTACAATCCGGGAGGAATCTTTAAGATCAGCAATGACATCATGGATAACCCTGGCGATTCCAAATACGGTATGACAACAGAACAGATCTTCGAAGCATTCCGTATCATG
>ENA-OQAZ01000658-OQAZ01000658.1-human-gut-metagenome-genome-assembly--contig:-NODE-658-length-18740-cov-2.231666_pt1 | contig 18740 bp, 24 predicted proteins | sample MGYA00242737_ERZ504531 | MGnify/ENA primary metagenome ERZ504531 (study PRJEB26092, sample SAMD00036244) | human gut metagenome | host: Homo sapiens | study: EMG produced TPA metagenomics assembly of... | reverse complement strand
ATTAAAGGAACCCGGGTTGCGGCTCCCAGCGTCTGCTTCGCTGCCGCTCGCATCCTGCTGGCCGCAGCCCCAACAGCTCCTCCCTGTTTCCGCCACTGGCGGCGGTCGTCGCCGTTTGCATTTGTAAGTGGCTTGACGGATGGCTGAAGGGCCGTAAGCACTAAAAAGGACCCCCTTTCGGAGGATTGCCGCTCCGGGAGGGGTCTTTTCCTTTGGGTGTGCCAATGACATATCGGCTTCCACATTTATCATCTTTATTATATGCGATTTCCTGCAAAAGTCAAGCACCGCACAGAAAATTTACAACTGTGCTCTGAGACCGACGTGTTATCTGGCGAAGTTCCAAAATAATGACGCAGCAACGCTGCAAAACAAACTTCGCAGAGTGGCGAACTTCGGGTCAGCTGGCGAAGTTCGAACTTCGCCAATCAGGGGAACTTCGCCAAGTTGGCGAACATCCAATATTAAACTATATATCGTTTATTTTATAGAACTTCGCCACTTATTCCACCACAGTATCGCTCACATCAGCGGGCTCAGCAGGCGGAGCACACTGTCCAGCAGCGTCCCGGCCAGCGAGGTGCGGCAGTCGGCCAGCTGCACTTCCCGGCACTCTGGCAGGGTGCGAAGCACATCGTCCCGCAGCGCAATGACCTGACTGTTATAGAGCAGCAGCGCCCCGCACTCAAAGTGAGGAAGAGGCTGCGGTAATCCATGTTGATGCTGCCCACCACGGCGGCGCGGTCATCGCTGACGTAGCACTTGGCGTGGAGGAAGCCGGGCGTGAACTCGTAGATGCGCACCCCCGCCCGGAGCAGCGGACACATAAATAGGAAGCGGGTCAGCCGGAAGATGAGCTTCTTGTCCGGGATGCCCGGCAGCACCAGCCGCACATCCACCCGCGCTTGGCGGCGTTTTTCAGCGCATCCAGCATCTCTTCGCCCACAGCCAGATAGGGCGTGTAGATATACACATACTGCTCGGCCGGGCCAGCAGGTTCAGGTACACCCGTCTCCGCACCGGTTCTCGTCCAGCGGCTGTCGCGGTAGGCTGCACGATGCCGTCCTGCACCGGGTGTGCACTGTGCTGGGGGCGGAAGGCGCTGTAGTCCGTCTCACTGGGGCGGAAAGCGTTCCAGAAGTTGAGGAACATCACGGTGAAATTCCACGCAGCATCGCCTTCGATGCGCAGGGCGCGTCCTTCCAGTAGCCGAAGCGCTGCTCCGCGTTGATATACTCGTCGGCCAGGTTCACGCCGCCGGTGTAGGCGATGCGCCCGTCGATGACCACGATCTTGCGGTGGTCGCGGTGGTTCATCACCAGCGAGAGCACCGGCACCACCGGGTTGAAGGGGATGCACCGGATGTGCGCCCGCTCCATGCGCACCACAAAATCGGTGGGCAGGCCCAGCAGGCTGCCAAAGTCGTCGTAGATCAGGCGCACGTCCACTCCCTGCGCGGCCTTGCGCCGGAGGATGGCTTCCACACCGTCCCACATTTTGCCGGTGTGCACGATGAAATATTCCACAAAGATCGTGTGCTCGGCCCGCTCCAGATCGCAGCAGCTGGGGGTACATGGCTTCGCCGCAGGCAAAATACTGCGCGGCGGTGTTCTTCCAGCCGGTAGCGGCCGTACCGTGCCAGATAGCGGCTCATGCCGAGGCCGGAAGCATCCAGTCCGGCCACCTGGTCCGGCTGCTGGACAAGATCAGCCCTGTGGGCTCGTCCACCGCCTGCAGCTTGCTGCGCAGCTGCTTGGCCGGGCGCTTGTTGCCAAAGGAGAGGTACAGTGCCCCGCCCAGCAGCGGCAGCACCCCCATGAGCGCGATCCAGCCGATCTTGTAGGCGCTGTTCTCGTCCTTGCGCACGAGGTACAGCATCATAAACAGACTGAGCAGCTGCAAGCCGACGTTGACCCACACGCGGCCGGTGGTGAGGGAGAAAAACGCCCACAGCACCCATGCCACCTGCAGGGCCACCAGCACCACCGTGATGGTGATCCGATTGAGGATGCGGCTGAAAAATTTTACGATCGGCAGCCGGAACATCAGGCTCCCTCCTTTCGCTCTGCATGATAATATATGTCAGTATAGCGCGGTTTGTGCGGTTTGCAAGGGATGCAAAAAAAGCCAGCCGACAAAGCTTTGCAGGCGGTGCCGGTTGGCATGGTTTGCGGGGTGCGGCTGCTTATTCTGCCGTTTTGCGGCGCAGCAGGCTCATGGGCGGCAGCTCCGGCGTGGGAATGGTGTATTTTTCCATGGCATGCGGGGTGCTCTCCACCCGTTCACCGGCTTCGTTTTCGATCCACTCAGGGTTCAGCGGAATGCTGCGGCCATCCGGCAGAGGGCTTCCAGAGTGTCGCCCAGGCTCCACTTGCCGCGCTGCTGGCAGGAGGCAACGCCGTTCTCCCAGCCGTTCACCGTGCCCACAAACTCCCACTCGCGGATGTAAGTAGCGCTGTCGGTGGCCTGTCTGGCCTGCTCGCGGCCAAAGTAGAAGCCCGGCGAGTAATGGCGGTGGCTGGTACGGGTAAGCTCCTCGTACACTTCAGCAGGCAGCTCAAAGTTGTCGTTGAGCGGGTCGGCCAGATAAGCGTCCAGCGCCCTGCGGTAGCGGCGGTAACGCTTGCCACATAGTAGAAGGTCTTGGCACGGCCCTCGATCTTCAGGCTGTCCACACCGGCCTTGCAGATCAGATCAAGGAAAGGCGCGGTGCACATATCATTGGCGTTGAGGATGTAGCTGCCGTTCTCGTTCTCGCCGATCTCGTACAGCTGGCCCGGACGGGTCTCCTCGCTGAGATAGTATTTCCAGCGGCAGGGCTGGGCGCACTGGCCGCGGTTCGCGTCGCGGCCCGCCATGTAGTTGGAAAGCAGGCATCGGCCCGAAACGCTCATGCACATAGCACCGTGCACAAAGGCTTCGATCTCCAGCTCCGGCGGTGTTTTATCGCGCAGGATCGCAATATCCTGCAGGGTCATCTCACGGGCCAGCACCACGCGCTTTGCGCCCATGTTGTAGGCGGCGCGGGCCGCAGCCCAGTTGGTGATGCCTGTCTGGGTGGACATGTGCACATCGATGTCCGGTGCAAAGGTCTTGCAGGCATCCAACACACCAAGGTCTGCCACGATAAAGGCATCCACACCGGCCTTGGCTGCTTCCTTGATGGCCTCGGGCAGACGGTCAGCTTCCTCGTTGGTGGGCAGGGTGTTCATGGTCAGGTAGACCTTGCGGCCGCGGGCGTGAGCGTAGATGACACCCTCGGCCAGCTGTTCCGGCGTAAAGTTGGCCGGAGCAGACCGCATTCCAAATTCAGGCAGGCCGCAGTAAACGGCATCGGCACCGTAGTTGATGGCATAGCGCAGGCGTTCCAGATCGCCTGCCGGGGCCAGCAGTTCCGGGATTTGCAGCATAGTTCAAATTCCTCTCATTTTTCCGTATTCACAGTTTTGTTCACTTGTGCTGCCTTCTGGCAGTTTGCGCTGTGTTCGCTCAGGGTGCGGGCATAATAATAGCTGCCCTTGAGGTCGGTCACAAAGAAATAGGCATCCTTGGCCTCCTCATTGGGCTGGGGGGCCAGCGCTGCCCTGATGGCCGCAATGCCGGGGTTCGAGATCGGCCCGGCAGGCAGGCCCTTGCAACTGTAGGTATCATACGCAGCCACGATATTTTCCGGGATATTATCCCAGCCGCCATAGTAGGGTGCCACCCAGTTCCAGAGGTAATTGTTGTCACTGTCGCTCTGGATATAGCTGGAGGTGTTGCTCTGCAGGCGCGGGTAGGGCGAATCCGCAGCCAGACGGTTGCGGAACACCTGTGCCACGTTCGAGTCCTGACTGTTGCCTGCTTCCTCCTGCACAAAGGATGCCAGTGTGATCAGCTGGGGCAGGGTCATATCCTGCTTTTTAAGTTCTGCATACATCTCATCGGTGATCTGTGCATCGAACTGGGCATAGAAGGTGGCTACATAGTTGTGCACGGTGTCGTCCTTTAAGAATTCGTAGGTCTCCGGGAAGAGATAGCCCTCGCACTTCATAAAGCGGTCCGGCGCGTCGGCATCGTCCGGCACGTACTGCCAGAAGGTGTATTCGCTGAAATCGCCCTCGTTGGCTTCCTTCAAAAAGTCCTCGGCGCTGCACAGCCCGGCGGCTTCCATCTTCTGGGCAATGGCAATGGCCGTGGTTCCCTCTGGGATGGTCACGCGCACCGTTTCGGCCTTAGCGTAAGTGGACAGGACCGCAATAATGGCATCGTAAGAGCAGGCGCTCTTCTGCAGGGTAAAATCGCCATACTGCAGCTTTGATGCCGCACCCTTTTGCCCCACATACCAGCGGAACAGATAGGCCGAGCGGATCACACCCGCATCCTTGAGCTTTTGCGCAATGACGGAAACGCCGCTGCCTGCGGGATGCTCACCGTTACCTCCGTGCCGGGTCTGCCATTGCCGCTGATCTCGTTGTGCGCAAACAGCAGCGCCCCGCCAACGGCCAGCGCCAGCAGTACCACCAGCACCAGCAGGATCTTCCCTACACCGCCTTTTTTGCGGGTGTTTTTTTCGTGTGCCATAAGCACCTTCCTTTTATCTTAGTTTTCCAGCATCAGGCGCATGTAGCTTTCGGCTACATCAAAGGGTTCGGCATCAAAGCGGATCATCCGTAGTCCTGCCGGGTGCCCTCGCCGAGGAACAGCGGCTGGGATGCGCCCACGGTAATGACCGCCTTTTCCACAATGACTTCCTTTTCGCGGGCGCTTCCATCAGTACTTCGGCGGCGCGGTCATTGTCGGCCTGCAGCTCCACAAAGTAAAGCGTATCCTCCTTGCGGAAATAAATACCATAGCCGTGGGCGCTGGAAACGATGGTGGCACCGGAGGAGTACAGATCTCCCAGCACCACGGCCATGCGCTCCGGGGTCAGCTGCACGGTATCGGGCCAGAAGCGCTCCCGCAGCTCACACAGCTTTTTGGCGGTGACGGAATCAAACTCCGCCTGGCTCCACAGGTTGCGCTCCACCTCGCGGGGAAGACAGCGCAGGGCGAAGGCCCATGCAAAGCCCTTATCCTGCAGCAGTGCGGCCCTGCTCCGGGCTGGTGGCACTGCCACCGTAAACCCTGCGCCGCGCAGCTTCTGCTGGGCACACAGATAGTCTACAAGGCCCGCCAGGATCAGGCTGCCCTCGCCGCACAGACCGTACAGGTAGGTGCCGCTGCGGCCCTGCAGCGTGACCGGCACAGCCAGCACCACCGCGGCGATCTCATCATTTTCCTCGGCCACATAGACGTTCTGCTCGCCTGCAAACTGCTCAATGGCCTTTTTGGCAAATTCTTCTGATTCATTGCGCTGGCTCTGCCATAAAGCCAGCACTGCCGGTTTATCTTCCGGCTGCATCAAACGATACATCTGTCAGGATGCCCCCTCTTATCGAAAATTATGTCAGCTGCTTCAACACGATCTCCTGCACTTCAGCCTGAATGTCTTCGATGCTGCGCATGTTGTCCCCGCTGGTGCAATGCACGACGGCCCAGCCAAGGTGCGCGGCACAATACTCGGCGGCGCAGCGGCTGCGGGCAAGATACTCGGTATCCTTCTCGTGCACATCCTTCCTGCTCTCATCGCCGTGGTAACGCTGGGTCATAAGCTTCTGGCTCACGGCGGGGTCTACCTGTAAGTAGATCACCTCATCCGGCGCAGGCAGGCCCAGCAGATGGAACTCAAAATCAAACAGCCAGCCGAGAAAACTCTCCCACTGCTCCGGCGGCAGCTTGGAGCACTGGTGCACTGCGTTGGAGGTGGTGTAGCGGTCGGCAATGACGATGCCGCCATTCTCGTAAAAACTGCCCCAGTCCTTTTTGTAGCTAGCATAGCGGTCCACCGCATAAAGCTGGAGGCTGCATAGGCGTTTACATCGTCCGGGTGCTGGCCGAACTGCCCGGCCAGATACATTTTTACAAGGGCGCTGGAGTCGCTCTCATAATTCGGGAAGGTGATCTCCCGCACAGAAAAGCCCTGTTCCTTTAAATGTGCTGCCAGCAGCTTTGCCTGCGTGGCCTTGCCGCTGCCGTCCAGCCCTTCCAGTACGATCAGTTTTCCCTTGCTCATGCTTCGGCACCTTCTTTGATCGCGGCATATTTTGCACGCACCTCGGCGGTTTTTCCGCAGCACATCCTGCCTTCCGGGCAGGGGCCGGATACACAGGCCGGGCCGGACTTGCAAAGATATGCGGTGCCACCGGATACACCAGCTCGAACATTTTTTCGGCCAGCTCCCGGATCTCCCACTGGGCGCGGCTGCAGCAGCGCAGGTGGAAAAAGTTCTGCAGGCTGCGGGCATTCATGGTGACCACCATCTTGGTCTCGCAGGCGTTGGGCAGTACAAAGCGGGCATCCTCGTTGGCCTGCTTACTGGCCTTGGCGCGGGCCTGCTTTTCCGGCATTCCTTCAGCCATCAGGCGGGCGGTGTGGCCTTCTTCCAGCTTGTGGGCAAGGTCGAGGTAGCGCTTTGCGTCCTCTTCCATGCTGGCAAGGAAAGCTTCCTTTGCTTCCGGGATGGCTTCAATCTCGGGCGGTACCACATAGCGGAAATCGTCCAGCCGCACATAGCGCTGGCTCTGCACGCTGAAGGATGCAATGCGGTGGCGGGTGATCTGCGCCAGCAAAGTGCGGCTGACCCCCTCGATGCCAAAGGTGAAGCTGGCATGTTCAATGGGGCTGGCATGGCCAGATCGCTGAGCATGGTCAGGAACTTCGCGGTCTTTTCCTCGGTCAGGCCGTCCAGCAGGTCGGTGATGTGCGCATCGGAATAGCAGAGCTTTGCCGCTGCAGCCACCACCTTTTCCGGTTCCGGGGTATGTGCGATCAAACGAACAGTCATCATAAGTGTGTTATTCCTCCGCAGTGATTTTGGTCAGGGGCGCAAAATTGGCCATGGTCTTTTTGATGCCCACCTTTTCAAAGTTGATCTCCACGATCTGATCTCCGGCGGCAGGCTTCACAGCCACTACCTGACCGCGTCCGAACACCTTGTGCTCCACAAGATCGCCCGGCTCATAGTGTTTTGCGCCTTTTGCAGCGGTTTTTGCTGCCGGTGCGCCTGTAAAGGAGATTTGCTTTTCAGATTTTTTCTGCGTTGTTCCGTCAGAATATGCAGAACTGTAACCAGAACATATCCAGTACCTGCGCCGCTGCGGCCATAGCCGGAACCGTATCCGCTCTGGCTCTGGCCCCGGTTTGCATAGGCCGAGCCAAAGCCGCGGCACTCGCCTGCGTTGTATTCGCGGTTCAGGTAGCCGCTGCGATTGCTATAGCCGCTTCCGTAGCCGCCCGAACCGTACCCACTGGCGCTGCGGCCCCATCCGGACGGCCCGGAGTAACCGGACGCACCACCGGCACCGTATCACGATAGCTGTCGCCCCAGCCGCCAAAGCGGGAGCGCTGCTCCAGCACCGGGCTGCGGGTCTCCTCGATATACTCCGGCTCGATCTCCCGCAAAAAGCGGCTCGGCTCGTTGCGCTGGGTACGGCCATACAGCATCCGGGAAACGCTGTTGGAGATATACAGCTCCTTCTTAGCGCGGGTGATGCCCACGTAGGCAAGGCGGCGCTCCTCTTCCAGATCAGCTTCGGAATACTTGCTCATCTCGCTGGGGAACACGCCCTCCTCCATGCCAATCAGGAACACATACGGAAATTCCAGACCCTTGGCGGAGTGGATGGTCATGAGCACCACCTGATCGGCGCTCTCGTTATAGCTGTCGATATCGCTGATGAGGGCGATATCTTCCAGATAGCCTTCCAGCGTGGCTTCCTCACCGTGCTGGTCGCAGTAGTTCTTGACGTTATTCACCAGCTGACCAAGGTTCTGCAGGCGGTCAGCCGCATCCTCGTGGCCCTTGGCTGCATCGGCTTCCAGCATGGCCTTATAGCCGGTCAGCTCGATCACATCGGCTGCAAACTCGTCCAGCGTGCGGGTCTCCAAAGAATCCTGCAGGCGCTGATAGATCTGCCAGAACTTGAGCAGCGGCATTACGGCGCGGCTGAGCTTTGCATATTGGTCGGCATGGCCGATGATGTCCAGCATGCTCACGCCCTCCTGCGCGGCCAGATCGGCAATGACCTCCACGGTGGTGGCACCGATCTTGCGGGCAGGCTCGTTGATGATGCGGCGCAGGCGCACATCATCGCGGGGGTTCGCCACGATGGACATGTAGGAATGGATATCCTTGACCTCTTTGCGGTCGTTGAAGCGCTGGCCGCCCACGATCTTGTGAGGGATGCCTGCACGGGTAAAGTAGCTTTCGATGGGGCCGATTGGGCGTTCATGCGGTAGAGGATGGCGTGGTCGGCCAGATGTCCGCCCTCTTTCAGGTGCTGGCCGATCACATCCGCGATGTGGCTGGCCTCGTCCTGCTCGTTCTCGGCGGTGTACACCTGCACCTTATCGCCCTCGCCATTGCTGGTCCACAGGGTCTTGCCCTTGCGCTCGGTGTTGTGCTGAATGACACAGTTCGCAGCGTTCAGGATATTGGACGTAGAGCGGTAGTTTTGTTCCAGACGGATGGTCTTGGTGCCCGGGTAAATGCGCTCGAAATTAAGGATGTTCTCAATGGTAGCGCCGCGGAAGCGGTAGATGCTCTGGTCATCATCGCCCACCACGCAGATGTTCTTTTCCGGGCCGGTGAGGAGGCTCACCAGACGGAACTGCGCCACACTGGTGTCCTGATACTCGTCCACCAGCAGATAGCGGTATTTGTTCTGGTAGAAATCCCGCACATCCTTGTGCTCGGCCAGTAGCTGCACAGTCTGGTAGATCAGGTCGTCAAAGTCGAATGCTCCGGCTTCCTTCAGGCGCTTTTCGTAGGCCGCGTAGATGCGGGCCGTCAGCGCGCCTTTGGTATCTTTTGCGGGGCTGGCAAGAGCCTGTTCCGGGCTGACAAGCTGATCCTTCCATCGGCTCATCTGGTTGATCGCAGCCTTGATGGGCAGGAACTTATCGTCCACATTCAGGTCTTTGTAGACAGCCTTCATCACACGCTGGGAATCATCGGTATCGTAGATGGTAAAACTGCGCGGGTAGCCGATCTCCTCCGCCCAGCGGCGCAGGATGCGTACACAGGCCGAGTGGAAGGTGGAAGCGAACACTTCGTCGCCCTCCTCGCCGCCCAGCATCCGGCGCAGACGTTCCTTCAGCTCCCCTGCTGCCTTGTTGGTAAAGGTGATGGCCATCACGTTCCAACTGCGGACAGCGTTCTGCCGCAGCATCCCGTCCAGCCAGCTGGGGGCGGCAGTGCCGGTCATGATGGCGTTGCGCAGAGCCTTGATATCGTCCTCCGTGGCCGGGCGCGGTGTCTGTTTGGAGCCGTGGGCCGAGCCAAACCGGATGAGGTTTGCAATGCGGTTTACCAGCACGGTGGTCTTGCCGCTGCCTGCACCAGCAAGGATGAGCAGCGGGCCATCGGTGGTGAACACTGCCTGCCGCTGCATATCGTTCAGGCGGCCAAACTGTTTTTCGATATAGGTATCGCGCAGAGCGCAGAATTCCTGTGTGAGATCTGTTGCCATGGTTTCCCCTGTTCCTTTTATGTTTATACTATCAAAATACAGTATACCACATTTCAAAACGATTGAGAATAGCCGCCGCGTTCGCTCTGGCTATTTTCAGCGGAAAAATATTTTATAATTTGTAACTCCGAAAAGCCTGCGGGCTTTTCGGAGTTACTTTTTCACGAAAGAGGTCGTAGAGAAAAATTGCATCTGATAAAACAGCAGCCGTTTTTCGTTACGGCCTTTTTATGAAAATGTGTTTGGAGCAGCCCGCAGGCTGCGACAAACACGAAATAAATAATATAATTTCCTTATTTTATGCCCAAAGCAAACGCGGCGGGCATTTCAAATCGTAAAACAAAAACCGCCCGGCAGCTCTTGCGAACCGACGGGCGGAAAAAATGCTTTTCAGAAAGCGCTTAGCTGAAAATGTTGATCAGGATACCAGCAGCAACGGCAGAGCCGATAACACCGGCCACGTTGGGGCCATTGCGTGCATCAGCAGGAAGTTGGAGGGATTCTCGCTCTGGCCAACCTTCTGGGAAACGCGAGCGGCCATAGGCACAGCGGAAACGCCTGCGGAACCGATCAGCGGGTTCACCTGACCGCCGGTCAGCACATACATCAGCTTGCCGAACAGCACACCTGCGGCAGTGCCGAAGGAGAATGCGATCAGGCCCAGCACGATGATGAACAGGGTGCGGGTGTTCAGGAAGGTGTTTGCAGAGGTGGTGCAGCCAACGGACAGTGCCAGGAAGATGGTGATAATGTTCATCAGCTCATTGCCGGCAGTCTTCTGGATGCGATCCACCACGCCGCACTCCTTCATCAGGTTGCCCAGCATCAGCATACCCACCAGAACGGCGGCATCCGGAACGATCAGGGAAACGATGATGGTGACCATGATGGGGAAGATGACCCTCTCGGTCTTGGAGACGGTGCGCAGCTGCTTCATCACGACGGTACGTTCCTTCTTGGTGGTCAGTGCCTTCATGATGGGCGGCTGGATAACAGGCACCAGCGCCATGTAGCTGTATGCTGCAACAGCGATGGAGCCCAGCAGCTCAGGAGCCAGACGGGAGGTAACGAAGATAGCGGTAGGACCGTCTGCACCGCCGATGATGGCGATGGCAGCGGACTGCTTCTGGGTGAAGTCCACCAGCCGGTAGCGGTCAGCAGGCGGGCGCCATGTAAGTACCGAAGATGCCGAACTGAGCGGCAGCGCCCAGCAGCAGGCTCTTGGGGTTGGAGATCAGGGGTGCGAAGTCGGTCATGGTGCCGATGCCCAGGAAGATCAGCGGCGGGTAGATGCCCAGCTTAACGCCCATGTAGAGCATATCGGCCAGACCACCGTTGTTCAGGATCTCCACCCACATGGGGTGTTCCAGACCGTCACCGACGAAATATTGCATGTGGATAACGCCGCTGCCGGGCAGGTTTGCCAGGATCATGCCGAATGCCATGGGCAGCAGGATCAGCGGCTCAAACTCTTTGACGATGGCCAGGTACAGCAAAAAGCAGCCCACGCAGATCATAACTGCGTACAGGTAGCCGCCCGGCTCGCCAAACTTCGCAAAGCCGGAGCTTTGGAAAATACCGACCAGAGTATCAATAAACTGTGTCATGCTCTTCCTCCTCTGTTAAAATGGTGCGGTGGTGTCGTTTACACCCGCATTGCCCCAGCCGTTCTTGCTGCGGCGCACAGCCTTGAGGGTGTACTTGCCGTTGCCCATTGCATGGATTGCTGCCATAATGGCGGCGATCACATCACCGGGAATGCCCTCTTCCACCTGAGGAGCGGGAGCAGCTGCGGCCTGCTGCACGGGTGCAGCGGGCTGTACAGCGGGAGCCTTGGCGGCTTCCTTGGCAGCCTTCTTCTTTGCGTTCATCGAATCGAAGATCTTGCCTTCCAGCGTGATAATCGCCATCAGCAGGATAAGGATCAAGAACACCAGTACGATGCCGGTAATGGTAACGACCACGTCAAAACCTAAATCCATGGTTTTCCTCCTGTTTCTTGTATACTGCGTCCGATACAAGATCGTCAGCAGAAAATCAATTTGGGTACATTATACCTTATTTTCCAATTTATTTCAACAAAAATAGATATTTTTTCTTTTTGGCGCTTTTGTTCAGATTCATGGATAAATGGTGCAGCTTTGATTATCTGCGGCCAATGCGGGGCGTTGCATCCAAAAAGCCGGTTTCCAGCTTGTCGTTCAGGCCAAGGCTCATGGCAGTGCCCAGTGCCACACAGTTGACGGGATCGGGCGAAACCGTCACCTCCACCTTCAGCTCTTCGCTCAGGTATTCGGTAAGGCCGTGCAGCTGTGCACCGCCGCCGGTCAGCATGACACCATTGCGGAAGATATCGCCTGCCAGTTCCGGAGGGGTCTTTTCCAGCACCTGATGGGCCGCGGCGCCGATCTGCTCGCTGAGCATCATGACCGGGTCGTACAGGTCGTCAGTGGAAACATTCACACGCACCGGCAGGCCGGTGAGCAGGCTGCGGCCCTTGATCTCCATGGTCTCGTGGAAATCAGTCTTCTGGGGGCAGCAGGCCACGTTCTTTTTCAGCTCTTCGGCGGTGCGCTGGCCAATGGCAACGCTGTACTTGTTGCGCACGAACTTGAGGATCTCTTCGTCGTAGTGGTTGCCGGCCACGCGCACGCTGGTGGCCTTGACCTTGCCGCCCAGAGAAAGCACTGCAATATCGGTGGTGCCGCCGCCGATATCAATGATCATGCGGCCCTCCGGCTGGGTGATGTCGATGCCGGAGCCAAGGGCAGCGGCAATGGGTTCGTCGATCAGGTACACCTGACGGGCACCAGCGGCCACCACAGCCTCCACCACGGCATCGCTTTCAATGCCGGTAATGGCGGCGGGCACACAGACGGCCACGCGGGGCTTGACCATGTGGGAGCTGTACACCTGCTTGACAAAACGGCAGATCAGCTCACGGGTCATGGTATGGTCACTGATCACACCGTCCTTCAGCGGGAAGATGGCAGAAATATAGTTCGGGGTGCGGCCCACCATAGCAAGGGCCTTATCGCCTGCTTCCAGCACGGTCTTCTTGCGGGTATCCATTGCCACAACGCTGGGCTGGTTGAGCACAACGCCCTTGCCCTCCTGCGCAATGATAATGGTAGTGGTACCAAGATCGATACCGATATCGTTCTGTGCCATAAGTTTTCTTTTTCCTTTCTCTGGTTTCTCTATCGAAACAACGGCCTGTTGATGCAGGCCGGAAATCATACCAGTTTACAGTATAGCATAGTTGCCGTAAAAAGTATACCGGTTTTGAACTCCTTCCGTCTGCTCACTTCGTTCGCATCCACCTGTTCCCCTTTTTGTCACTTACGTGACATCTGTTCCTCTCTTTGTCACCTGTGGTGACATTTCTCCCCGGCGCGGGGAGAATCTGTCCCGGCCGGGGGAAGATGTCTCCCGGAGGGAGGCTTTGGCAGTGCAGAAAGCTTTTCTTCTTCGCCAGAGGCTCCCTCTCCGAGGGAGCTGTCACCGGAGGTGACTGAAGGAGTTTCTTTTACATCAAGGGGCTCAGCAGCCGCAGCACACTGTCCAGCACCGTGCCGGGCAGGCTGGTGCGGCATTCCGTCACCTGTATCTCGCGGCACTGCGGCAGCGTGGCCCGTACATCGTCCCGCAGAACTGCCACCTGACTGTTCTTTTGCAGCAGTACACCGCACTCAAAGTGTAGGAACAGGCTGCGGTAGTCCATGTTGATGCTGCCCACTACGGCAGTTACATCGTCGCTTACCCAGCACTTGGCATGCAGAAAGCCGGGTGTATATTCGTAAATGCGTACACCTGCCCTCAAAAGCGGCAGATAGTACGACCGGCTCAGCCGGAACACCAGCTTTTTGTCCGGGATGCCCGGCAGCACCAGCCGGATGTCCACCCCGCGCTTGGCCGCGTTTTTCAGTGCGTCCAGCATTTCCTCGCCCACGGCAAGGTAGGGCGTGTAGATATAAACATACCGCTGTGCCTGCGCAAGGATGTTCAGGTACACCGTCTCGGCCATCGGTTCCTCGTCCAGCGGGCTGTCCGCGTAGGGCTGCACGATGCCGTCCGATACCGGCGGCACCAGCGGCACCAGCGGCATGGGACGAAATGCATCATAATCCGTCTCGCTGGGGCGGAAGGCGTTCCAGAAGTTGAGGAACATCACCGTAAAGTTCCACGCGGCATCGCCTTCCACACGCAGGGCTGCATCCTTCCAGTAGCCGAAGCGCTGCTCTGCGTTGATATACTCATCTGCCAGATTCACGCCGCCGGTGTAGGCCACCGTACCGTCAATGACTACGATCTTGCGGTGGTCGCGGTGGTTCATCACCAGCGAGAGCAGCGGCATCACCGGGTTGAACGGGATGCAGCGGATGTGCGCCCGCTCCATGCGCACGATGAAATCGGCGGGCAGACCCAGCAGACTGCCAAAATCATCGTAGATCAGGCGTACATCCACGCCCTGCGCAGCCTTGCGGCGCAGGATCTTTTCAATGCCGTTCCACATGCAGCCGTGGCTCACGATGAAAAATTCCAGAAAGATGCTCTTTTCAGCCTTTTCCAGATCGGCCAGCAGCTGCGGATACATGGCTTCGCCGCAGGCAAAATACTGCGTGCGAGTGTTCTGCCACGCCGGATAGGGGCCGTACTTTGCCACATATCGGCTCTGCCCCTGCTCGCGGGCATCCAGACCTTCCAGCACACCCGGCTCCTGTACAAGGTCTTTTTTGTGGGCATCCTCCACCGCCTGCATTTTCAGGCGCAGACGCTTGGCCGGGCGTTTGTTGCCAAAGGCCAGATACAGCGCACCGCCCAGCAGCGGCAGAATGCCGATCAGCGCGATCCAGCCCACCTTGTAGGCGCTGTTCTCATCCTTGCGCACAAGGTACAGGACGATGAGCAGGCTCAGTGCGTTGAGCAGGCCGTTCACCCACACGCGGCCCGTGCCGGTGGTGATGGCAAACGCCACCCAGCACAGCCACAGCAGCTGCAATGCCACCAACACCACCGTAATGGTGACGCGGTTCAGAATGCGGCTGAAAAAGCGCACGACCGGTGAACGAAAAAGCATGGGCCTGCCCTCCTTTCCCATTTATAATTATGTGTAAGTATAGCGCGGTTTTACAACTTTTTCAAGTTTTGCGCTGTTCAAAAAAAAGCAAGCCAGACCCGCAGGCCCGGCTTGCTTGCAATATTAAAAACTCTTTTACTCTGTTTTTCCGTCCTCATAGCCCACCATCAGCCGCCCTGCTCAGCGTAGTAGCTGCACAGGCCGCCGCACTCGGCCACATCCACCTGCGCCCCTGCAAACACCGCGTGGATCATCAGCTTCAGGCGTTGGCAGCTTCCGGGTTATCACAGTGGCAATGTGGCACTTTGCCATCGGTAAAGCCGTGATCCTTCAATTCCAGCACGATGCGCTCCAGTGCACCGTGCTCGCCGCGGGTCTTGCACAGCACCTCCAGTTCGCCGCTCTCACTGGCCTGACCAATGACCCGGATGCCCAGCATCCGTGCCACAGCGGCAACAGCAGGCTTCACACGGCCATTGCGGGCCAGATTGGCCAGCGATTCCAGCGAAAACAGCAGATGTGTGTGCTTGTGGTAAGCCAGGATCGCCTCGCAGATCTCGTCAAACTCCATCCCGATCCGGACGAGATCCCGCAGACGCTCTGCCAGCAGACGCAGCTCCGGCCCGGCGGACAGGCTGTCCAGAACAAAAACACGGGCCTCCGGGTGCGTTTCCTTGTATTCTTCCGCTGCCAGCAGTGCAGCATTGTAGCTGCCGGACAGTGTGCCCGTGATGGTGGCAACAAAGATCTGCTCCGCACCCTCATAAGCAGCCAGCCAATCTGCACATTGGGGCAGGAGGTGCTGGTCTTGCCCTTGTAAGTACGCAGAGACCGGGCCATGTCCACAGCATCCAGAGTACCGTCATCCAGATATTCCTGTTCATCCGTGACGATCTTCAACGGCACACAGGCAAAATCCACGCCCGGCAGGGCATACAGGTTGGACGAAGAATCCACAACGATCTTGGTTTTCATAAAATGCACGCTCCAAATCTATTTTGTGATAGCAGGTCATTTTTTTATTTTCCGTGCCTTACACGCACTTCCGCCTGCATGGTTTTTCGGTTCACTGCAGACATCATAGCAGTTTTTCAAAAACCTGTCAAGGGATTTTATGCATTCTTTCAAAAGTTTTAAAAATCCGTTGACCAGAGAACCGATTTGCGCTATAATACCGCCAGAAAACCATTTTCTGTATCCCGCGCAGCCCAGCTGCGCCAACCTTAGAAAACTGCTTACGATATGAAAACTGAAACCAAATGCCGCGTTGCGGCCTGCGCCGCCGGGTTTGCCCTGCCCCGGTACGCCGATCTCCCGCAGATGGGGCTTTATCTTGACCAGACCGTGCAGTACGTCAACAGCTATTTCCGCACCTTCTGCGGCGTGGAGCTCACCTCTTCCATGGTCAGCAACTACGTTAAAAAGGGCATTTTGTCCCACCCGGTGCGCAAGAAGTACGCCCGCGATCAGATCGCATCCCTGATGTACATTGCAGTCTCCAAAACGGTGCTCTCAATGGAAAACATCGATGCCCTGTTTAAAATGCAGCGGGCGCACTGTTCCGCCGGGGCAGCTTACGACTACTTCTGCGACGAGATGGAAAACTGCCTGCCATTCGTATTCGGCTGCACCAGGGAGATCCGCGACCTTGCCGTGGATGCCGCAGATGAAAAGCTGCTTCTGCGCAGCACGATCCTTGCAGCGGCAAACAAAATGTACTTGGACTGCTGCTTCAACGCCCTGCGGCAGGAGGAAAATCTCTGGGATACCATTCTGCCTGATCTGGCGTAAGAACACAAAAAAGGCCGTGCCTCCATAAAAGGAAGCACGGCCTTTGCATTTTATACGTTCAAGATCAGGTATCCTGCAGCTCCCCGCGGCTTGCAGCCTTGAGGTATGCGAAGATGAAACCGTCCAGATCGCCGTCCATCACGCATCCACATTGCCGGTCTCGTAGTTGGTGCGGTGATCCTTGACCATGGTGTAGGGCATGAACACATAGCTGCGGATCTGGTGGCCCCATGCGATCTCGTTCTGCACGCCCTTGATGTCGTCGATCTTATCCATATGCTGCTGCTTTGCGATCTGATACAGCTTTGCCTTCAGCATTTCCATGGCGTAGTCACGGTTCTGGAACTGGCTGCGCTGGGTCTGGCAGCTGACCACGACGCCGGTGGGCTTGTGGATCAGACGCACAGCGGAAGAAGTCTTGTTGATGTGCTGGCCGCCGGCACCGGAGGAACGGTACACCTGCATCTCAATGTCCTCGGGGCGGATATCCACCTGAATGGTGTTATCCAGCTCGGGCATCACTTCCAGCGAAGCAAAGCTGGTCTGACGGCGGGCGTTGGCGTCAAAGGGCGACACGCGCACCAGACGGTGCACACCGTTCTCACTCTTGAGCAGGCCGTAGGCGTTGGCACCCTTCACCATCATGGAGGCGCTCTTCATGCCGGCTTCATCGCCGTCCTGATAATCCAGAACCTCCACGGTCATGCCGTGGTTGGAAGCCCACTTGTTGTACATGCGGTACAGCATTTCGGCCCAGTCCTGTGCTCGGTGCCGCCGGTACCGGCATGGAAGGTCAGGATGGCGTTGCTGTGGTCGTACTCACCGTTCAGCATGGTCATCAGCTGCAGCTCATCCACTGCCTTGCCCACAGCGTTCACAGACTCCTCTGCTTCGGGGATCATGGCGGGGTCGTATTCTTCATCCAGCATTTCCAGCATGGTCTCGGCATCATCGTACAGGCCCTGCAGCTTTTCAAAGCGGCTCAGCTTGCCCTTCAGGTCGCCCACTTCGTCAAAGACCTTCTTGCTCAGGTCTGCATCATCATAAAAGCCGGGGCGGCTCATGGTGTGCTCCAGTTCCTGCACGCGCTTGCGGGAGGCATCAATGGCAAGGGCTTCTTCCAAGTCCTTGACCGCCTTGCCGTAATCGGCAAGCTGCACCTTCAGTTCGTCAATCGTGATCATTCTCTAAATCCCTCTCGAAATGATAAATAAGGTAAAGTCCTTTGTACTTGTCAAAAGACACAGTTTATACACAGATACTTCATTAGTATACCGAGAATCTATGCTAAAGTAAAGGGGTAAATGGATTATCCTGCTGGAATTTTGAAGATTTTCACCTTTTCTTTTCTCTTTCAGGGGAGTATAATACCAGTATGAACCATACAACAGGAGGAAATCATGCCGAAATATTATGGCTGTCCCTGTGAAGGCTGCGGCAGACCGCTGGCGCTGACCGATGATATCGTGGTCTGCCCGGACTGCGGCGCACCCTATCACCGCGAGTGCTACGAAAAGCTTGGCCGCTGCATCCACACCCCCGCCCATGGCGCGGGCTATGAATGGACGTTCCCGTACAAAGACGATGCTCTGCGCACCTGCCCAGCTGCGGTGAGCGCACCTGCGCACCGAAGAGCGCTGCCGCTGCTGCGGTGCCGTTCTTCCGCCGGAGAGCCAGTGCCCGGAGCCGCCCACCCAAAGCCAACCCGGCACCGACGCAGACGGACGCTTTGATTACAACGACCTTTACCGCCAGTATCAGCAGACGGTGGAGGAACCCACCCGCCGCAACGTGCAGGCGGCCTTTGGCAAGGAAGAGCTGATCGACGGCATCCCTTACAGCGACTGGAACGATTATATTGGCAAGGCCGCGCCCGTCTACCTGAACGATTACAGCCGGATGCAGCTGCAACACACCAAAATTTCCATGTGCTTCTCGGCGCTGGTGTTCGGCCCGTTCTATTTCTTCTACCGCAAGGCGTGGAAGCCGGCCTTTGGTTTTCTGGCCGCAGAGCTGGTGGTGGCCCTGCCCACCCTGCTGAGCATGATGCAGGCCACCGGCAGTCCGCTCACTGCGGGCATCAGCAGCACTGCCATCGTCGTGCTTTCCCGCATTATGACGGTGTTTAGCTTTGCGCTGGTGATGCTGCGCACCTGTACGCCAAGTGGCTGTACCGCAAAAGCGCAGCCGAGCGCATCCGCCGCATCCGTGCTGAGTTCCCGGACGCTGCCCAGCGCCGTGCGGTCCTGTCTGCGCAGGGCGGCGTGAGCATCGCCGGTGTGATCGGTGCCTTTGTGCTGCTGATGGTGCTGGGTGCC
>ENA-OQAZ01000656-OQAZ01000656.1-human-gut-metagenome-genome-assembly--contig:-NODE-656-length-18775-cov-4.579097_pt1 | contig 18775 bp, 24 predicted proteins | sample MGYA00242737_ERZ504531 | MGnify/ENA primary metagenome ERZ504531 (study PRJEB26092, sample SAMD00036244) | human gut metagenome | host: Homo sapiens | study: EMG produced TPA metagenomics assembly of... | reverse complement strand
TGATTACAGTCAACGTGATGATTATTATTGCTTTATCGGCCGCCTTTCGCACGAGAAAGGTGCCAAGACTCTGATTGAAGCGGCCAATGCGTTGCCGCAACATAAACTGGTGATTATTGGGGGAGTCCTTTGGAAGACGAGTTGAAGTCTATGGCAGGCAAGCACATTGAGCTGGCAGGCTTTAAACAGTGGAGCGAAATCAAGCGCTTGGTGGGCAAAGCCCGTTTCTCGGTCATCCCATCGGAATGGTACGAGAACAATCCGCTTTCGGTGATAGAGCTCAGTGCTTGGGTACTCCGGTGCTGGGTGCCCGGATTGGAGGTATCCCTGAATTGATATCAGAGGAAACGGGCATGACTTCGAAAGTCGCAATACGGCCGACTTAAAGAAAAAAATTGAAGCGATGTACGGTCGGACTTTCAACAATACTAAGATTGCTGTCGCTTCACATAAGCGTTATAATGCGGAAAGGTATTATAATGAAATAATCACAGTGTATAAAATGTAAAAATATTATAATATTTATGGCTTATCAAAAAACTGTTCCTACTCCTACGGATGCAAGTATTATCCTGACTTATCGTTGTCCCATGAAGTGCAAGATGTGCAACATCTGGTTTAATCCCACCAACAAAAGCGAAGAGATAAAAGCGAGTGATTTGAGAACACTGCCTAAGTTGAAGTTTATCAACCTGACGGGTGGCGAACCTTTCGTCCGCGAGGATTTGGCGGAGATTGTGGAGGAATGCTACCGGCATACCGACCGTATTGTCATTTCGACGAGTGGATGGTTTGAGGATCGTGTGGTGGCGCTGGCCAAAAAGTTTCCAAATATCGGCATCCGCATTTCCATCGAGGGGCTGAGTGGCAAGAACGACGAACTGCGCGGTCATGCGGGAGGTTTCGACAAGGGACTTCGCACACTGCTGACATTGAAGGAAATGGGGCTGAAGGATATCGGTTTCGGCTGCACGGTGTCTAACAATAACTCTAAAGACATGCTTTCGCTCTATCAACTGAGCAAGAGCTTGGGGATGGAGTTCGCCACAGCGGCTTTTCATAATTCGTACTACTTCCACAAAGAAGACAATGTAATCACTAATAAAAATGAGGTGTGTGGTGACTTCAAGCAACTCATTGAATGGCAGCTGAAGGAGCGTCATCCGAAGAGCTGGTTCCGTGCCTGGTTCAATATGGGTTGATAAATTATATTGAAGGCGGTCGCCGTATGTTGCCTTGTGAGGCCGGTTCGGCTAACTTCTTCATTGATCCGTTTGGCGATGTGTTTCCCTGCAACGGGCTGGAAGAGAAATACTGGAAAAAGTCGATGGGGAATATTCACGAAACTCCCGACTTTATGACCATATGGGAGAGTGAGCAGGCACAGGAGGTTCGCGCCATGGTGCGCCGTTGTCCCAAAAACTGCTGGATGGTGGGTACGCTTCGCCGGTAATGCACAAATATATTAAGTATCCGCTGAAATGGGCGTTAATCAATAAACTGAAATCACTGCAAGGGAAAGATATTTGTCTGGAACCGAAATGGTGCGATGTAGGGCAAGACTCTTGTCAAGGTGATTTAAGGGAGAAATTCTGATGAAACTAGTAGTTACCGGCACCCGTGGTATCCCAGATATCATGGCTGGCGTAGAGACGCATTGCGAGGAACTGTTGCATGTTATTAGACATAAAATAATATAATTCACTTGATAGTTATCCTTATATGAAAAATAAAAGCTATATTTGTGATAAAATCTCGAATGAAGCAATTAAAGTATGATTATTCAATTTACAATAGGAAATTTTCTATCTTTCAAAGAACAGTCTACATTGTCATTAGCGGCATCGGCTTTGAAAGAAATACAGGTTCCGGCTGAAGATATAATCTTTAGTGTAGGGACTGCCGGATTATTGTTAATGAAGAGTGCGGTTGTTTACGGTGCCAATGCATCCGGTAAATCCAATTTCATTAAAGCATTTGAGTTCTTCAAGTGGTATGTGATAAATTCATCGAAGGATATTCAGGCAGGGGAACGTGTCAATATAGAAAGTTTCCGGTTAAATTCGCTTACAGCAGGTGAACCAAGTTATTTTGAAGCCATATTCTGTGATGAGGATAATCAATATCGTTATGGTTTTGAAGCTGACAATTCATCGGTACATTCGGAATGGCTCTATCAAAAAGCTAATAAGAAAAGGGCTAAGGAGGTGGAATTATTCTACCGGGAAAAAGACAGTTTTGATATTCATACCAAGTTTGCCGTTGGTAAAGAACTTGCAGGTAAACGAATGGTGAGAGCAAATGCACTATTACTTTCTGTTGCGGCACAATTCAATGATCCGACGGCAGTGGAGATCATGAAATGGTTGAACGATACCACTATTATTTCAGATTCTAATGATGAGAAAATATGGAATACCATCACCATCCAACTGGATGACATCAGAATGAAACAGCGAATTGTGGAGTTTTCCCGTTATGCTGATTTAGGTATTGAAAATATTGAAAAAATAGATAATACTATTGTCAGTACGCATACACAATACGATGATGAAGGTAATGAAGTCAAAGCTGTTACCTTCCCATTCAGGAAAAATGAATCGGAAGGTACAATAAAGTATTTTTCTTTAGCATATCCCATTATTGATGCTTTGGATAATGGGAAGCGTCTGATTATAGATGAATTTGATTCCAAAATGCATCCACTTCTTACGTGTAGAATTATTACCTTGTTTAATTCAAAAGAAACAAATCCGAAAAATGCCCAATTGATTTTCACTACCCACGATACAAACTTGTTGAGTGCTAGTATATTCCGACGAGATCAGATTTGGTTTACACAAAAAGACCGTTATGGAGAAACCGAACTTTATTCATTGGCAGAGTATAAAGTTCGTAATGATGCTTCGTTTGAAAAAGATTACCTGTCCGGAAAGTATGGAGCTATTCCAATTGTCGGAGATTTAACCCGTTTGTTTAATACGCGAGAAAAATAAACTATGGCGGCTACAAAAAGGAAAAATATGAATCCGCGTATCGAAAGAAAGATAACCCGTATCAGTGGTGTGCGTGAAATGAAACAAACATTTCTGATTATTTGCGAGGGGGTTAATACTGAACCAGACTACTTTAATGCCTTCCGCTTGACTTCTGCCACTGTGAAAGCTATCGGCCAAGGCATGGGGACATTAGCATTAGTACAGAAAGCTATCAATATAAAAGAGCAGGAAAGGCAAAGAGGAAGGACATATAATCAGAATTGGGTGGTCTTTGACAAAGATGATTTTCCAGAAAATGACTTTAACTCCGCAATCCTGTCAGCTCGCCAGAATGGTTTTGAAGTGGCTTATAGCAACCAGGCTTTTGAATTTTGGTTCTTGCTTCACTTCAATCTGTATCAGGGGGCTTTGCATCGTTCCAGATATGAAAAAATGTTGAGTACTTTGCTCGGATTTGCTTATACAAAGAAGTCGGGCGTAAGCTCTAAAATGTTTAATGCTTTATTTCTTAAACAAGAACAAGCCATTAATCACGCTAAAACTATCATGAAACAATTTGATGGGAATAATCCGGCACAACAAGAGTCTTCTACTACTGTTTATAGGCTTGTAGAAGAATTGAATAATTTTTTATAGAAAGCCAAATAATTGGGGCGAAGTTGCCTTTGTCTGGTTGTTGAGGGATTTGGCGTGGATTCTTAATAACTAATATTTACCGATAAAACTTATCTCCTCATTTCCTGTATCAGGAAATGAGGCTGAATGCATTGTGGCTGTCCTATTCGGATTGTAGCCTTCATTAATAATAATCTAAAATTTTGATGAAACTAGTAGTTACCGGCACCCGTGGTATCCCCGATATCATGGGTGGCGTAGAGACGCATTGCGAGGAACTGTTTCCCCGCATTGCGGCCAAAGGTGTGGACACCACTCTCATCCGCCGCAAAGATTATGTGAGAGATTCTCTCACCGAGTGGAAGGGGGTGAAGCTGGTGGATATCAGCGCACCGAAAAGGAAATCATACGAAGCGGTTGTCCATACGTTTCGGGCTGTAAACAAGGCGAAAAAGCTGGGAGCGGATGTGGTGCATATCCATGCCATCGGGCCTGCGCTGTTAGTGCCATACGCCAAGATGCTCGGCATGAAGGTGGTGTTCACGCATCACGGGCCCGACTATGACCGTGACAAGTGGGGCTTTGCCGCCAAAAGTGTGCTGAAACTGGGCGAACGGTTGGGATGCAGGTTTGCAGATGATGTAATCGTCATATCTGAAGTAATTCAGGATCTGATTGCCCGGAAGTACCATCGGCGTGAGAGGGTACATCTGATTTACAATGGTGTGCCGAAGCCTGAAATTTGCGACTATCCCGAATACTTTGAAGAACTGGGTATTGAGAAAGGAAAGTACATCCTTGGCATGTGTCGTTTTGTGCCGGAGAAAAACCTGCATCACCTGATAGAAGCTTTCAAGAAGTTGGAAGCTGGAGATTGTAAGTTAGTGCTGGCGGGCGATACGGATTTTGAAGATGAATATTCACTGGGATTGAAAAAGATGGCGCAAGAGGCAGGCGTGGTGCTGACAGGATTCGTGAAGGGACATAAGTTGCACTCGTTGCTGACAAATGCTCGCTGTTATTGCCTGCTTCATCGCACGAAGGGTTGCCTATTGCATTATTGGAGGCCATGAGTTATCACTTGCCGGTGGTGGTGAGTAATATTCCTGCCAATCTGGAGGTAGGTCTTTCTTCTGACTGCTATTTTCATTGTGGAGATGTGGATGCTCTTGCCGCTCGATTGCAGAAGGTGATAGACGAGGATTATCATAGTGTGCAGTATGACATGGCTCCGTATGATTGGGACAAGATTGCAAAGCAGGTGATGGGAGTTTATGAGGGTTTGTTGAAATAAGAATAAAACTGATGATGATAAAGAAGTTGATTTGTGCGGCGGCATTATTGATGGTAGCAGGTTTGCAGCATACGCGGGCACAATATGTATATGGCACCACGGGGCTTCTTCACGCCCCCAGCGCGGATATGCAGCGCGACAAGACTTTTCTGTGCGGGTTTTCCTATCTGCAAGTGGCGGCTACCCCGAAGCATTGGAATTATGACACGTGGAATTACTACATAAACATCACCCTTTTTCCGTGGCTGGAAGTGGCTATACCTGTACGCTGCACAAAATAGGATTGCCCCAGTATGGTTATTCATATAAGTTCCGCAATCAGGACCGCCAGTTTTCCGCCCGGCTGCGTGTATGGAAGGAGGGATGGTGGAAGGAGTGGACACCGCAGATAGTGGTGGGGGCGAACGATCCGTCCACCAACGATGTGCTGGGCGACCCCAATAAGGACGATTATGGTTTTACGGGTACGTCTTCGGTGGGTAACGGACACTGGAACCGCTATTACATAGTTGCCACCAAGCATTTCGGGGTGAAGAATGTGGGGGAGTTGGGGATGCACTTCGGTTATGTCTATAACAAGCGGCTGGATTATCACCGGAACGGACCTGTGGCGGGGGTGAATTTTCAGTTTGCCCTGCCGGCTACCTCTTTTTGGATGAAGGCTGTGAATGGGCTGAATGTGATAGCGGAATACGATAGTTATTCGGTGAATTGCGGTATCGGGTATAACTTTTGGAAGGATTATATTAGTGGTGTGGTGGAACTGACCCAATGTAAGTATCCCAGTGCAGGGATGGTATTCAGGATACATCTGAAATAAGGGATGATGTATGGCAAGAAACGACGGTCTCCGTGACTACCAGCAGGAGATGAAGCTCCGCCTCTTTGAAGAGTGGGAGCTTCACCGGAGTGTGATGGTACAAATGCCTACAGGCACGGGAAAGACACATCTGCTGGCTGCGGTGGTGAAAGAGTTTCTCTGTGGTGGCGGTGTCGGTATGCGGGTGTGGATAGTGGCACACCGCAGGGAGCTGGTGGAGCAGATAGAGGAAACCGTAGCCCGGTATGGAATGGGAAAAGAACCGGACAAGTCGGCAAAGAACGGAAGGACGGGGAAAGACAGTATGCCGGAAGAATCCGGGAGGGTGAGGGTATTTTCCATCCAGTGGTTGTCACGAAACCGGAAGATTATGGACGGACAGCCGGATTTGATCGTCATTGACGAGGCGCATCATGCCCTGGCGGAAACCTACCGGGAGCTTTGGAAGAGATATCCGGAGGCGAGGAAACTGGGCATGACTGCTACTCCCTGCCGGCTGAACCGCAAGGGATTCACGGATTTGTTTGATACCCTGATTACCTCATGGAGCATTGCGGAATTTATCGGGAGGGGCTGGTTGTCGTCCTTTGACTATGTGTCCATCCGTGCGAACAGCAGGGAACAGCGGCTGGTTGACTCGTTGAAGAAGCGGGGTGCGGACGGGGATTACCAGGTGAAGGAAATGAATGCGGTGCTGAACCGGGAAACCGGTATCCGCCAATTGTATGAGAGCGTCCGTCGATATGCCGCTGGGAAGAAAGGGATAGTCTATGCCGTGAGCATCGCACACGCCCGACAGATTGCGGCTTATTACAGCCTGCATGGCGTGGAGTCTGTTGCTATCGACAGCAGGACCCCCGCTCTGGAACGCAAGGAACTGGTAGAGGATTTCAGGCGGGGAAAGATCAGCGTGTTGGTCAATGTGGATATTTTTTCCGAAGGTTTTGACTGTCCCGATGTGGAGTTCGTGCAGCTGGCACGTCCCACGCTTTCGTTGGCGAAATACCTGCAACAGGTGGGCCGGGGGCTGCGGAAGTCGGATAATAAGGAATCATGTGTGCTGATAGATAATGTGGGATTGCACCGGATATTCGGTCTGCCTGTCCGTGACTGTGACTGGGAGGCGATGTTCGAAGGACGGATGGCGGGAAATGCTCAGCCCCGGACACGGATGGAGAACAACGGGCTGTCTGTGTCTTGTTCGCTATCGGAAGATAGCAAACGGAATGAAGGACTGGAAATTGTGATGACACACAACTGTCTGCTGGATGCTGTCCGGAACGGGGACTTGGTTCGTCTGGGAGAGGACGGTCCGGCCGGTGGGGAGCAACGGACGGCCTTGAAAGCCTGTCATGACCGGCAGAGTGGTTTGTGGGGCTTGAGGTGCGGGAACAAAATCACCGTGTTTCCTCAATACCGGGAAGTATTTGATATTTGTGCAAACCGGGCTGCTGTCCGTTTTGAGGACGGCCGGACAGGAGTGGTGGATGATTCCGGAACTCCCCTGATGGTGACAGACCGCTGCCGGAGATTGAGATTCCTGAAGGGAGAACTTCTTTCTGTCACCAAAGAGGATGGGAGTGACTGTTATACCGATTTGAAGACAAACAGAACTTATCAGGAGAGGCCGGTAGTTTTTTCATACGGCGGCATAGAGTTGCTGCGGGTGGGGGAGACTTTCCATAGCCGCACGCGGAAGGCGTATACCTCTATGCATGGTTTGCACAAAGACAGTCTTTGTTTTTATGGTTTCTACTTGAAGATACCGGATTACCGTGTTCCGAAGTCTTGCCGGCTAGTTAATCCTGTGTGGTCTACTATATTTGATGTCTTCGCCTGCGTGCTGGAAGGGGATGATGAAGAGGTGTACTGGTGTTGTGGTTGTTTGGCGGATCGGAGCATTGTGGTGATGGACGGGGAAGGAAACTATTATCATGTGGAGAAAGGAAAGGGGAAGCGGTATATAGCTTGTAATGCTCCTAAGGCGGGCGAAGCGGATTTTGCCTCCGTGGTGGAAGGTCTGAGGAAGGAAGCCGGGCGGCGTGCGGAGAGCGTACAGCGGGAACGGCAACAGAATGAGGAAGAGAAAAGGCGGAAGAGGCTGGAGGAAATAAAAGATGTCCTTCCTTTCCGGATGGGGATGAAGTGGGGGCTGAAATGGGGAGATCGTATCGTAGTGCCTCCTTGTTACCGGAATATCTGTATTCCTGTAGGCGGTTATTGTGCTTTTGAAGGGAATGCCTGCCAGTGGGGGGTGATGGCACTGGATGGAAAAGTGGTGGTGGAGGCCAGATATCAGAAGGTGGAGATAGAAAAGGATGGAACGGTGCATCTGACCATCATTCCGGGTAAGGTAAAGACCATCAAACTTTGACGGATATTGAATTGTTTGGGTATGGAGTGGGTAAATTTCAGTATATCACGGGTGTTTGATGAGGAGAGCAATTAGTGTAAAATAGTTTTTACGCCTTGATGTTATAATCTTTACATAAAAGAAAACAATTCTACCGTTGAAGCTCTTACGTGGGATACCGCTTTCAAGAACATAAACGAACCAAGCGGATGGGCCATGAAAGGGATACATGAAGAAGCCTACTAATAAATCCGGCATCAATTGACATAACAAAATCGGATAACTGAAAAATTATCCGCTTTTAGTTTCTTTATTTCGAAAGAAAGATATATATTTGCAACGCTTTTTCAGAAAAGCACCCGATATTGCAGAAAAAACAGTTGCCGAAATGGCTCAGTTGGTAGAGCAATTCATTCGTAATGAATAGGTCCCGGGTTCGAGTCCCGGTTTCGGCTCAAGAAGCGGTAGAATACCGCTTCTTTTTATTTTATATAGTTCTCTTTTTCCATATAATAAAGCCCTTCTCCACGGTCACCATTCTCTAAATCAGTTAACTCTACTTTAAATATTCGGTAGGGGAGAATATTTTTCTGGTGTCTGGGCATATCCACGGTCAGCAGATAGGCATTGCCGTATTCGGTAGCATCGAAGTACTCTTTTATCTCTTGTTTCATCAGAACAGGTACTTCTTCTCCATTTATCCAAACGATAGCTTTTAGTTTGTCAGCCGATGGTGCCAGCAAAACGCCTTTGGCTTGTTTGCTTAAACCTGTTTGCTCAATCTTGCTAAGATCCTGTGCATGTACAAGTGAGGATTTTTCTTCTTTTTGCCATTGCAGGGTGCGGGTCAGACTCATGGGTCGAACATATATCTGATAGGTGGCCATGCTCCAGGGATGTGGAAAATACGTAGTCCATAGACTTCCATACGATGATAGCGAATGTTGAGAGTGGTATCACGATCGGCAATGAAATTCCATGCCCAAAATTCGAGACGTTGGTCTTTTTCCGCTAGTCCGGGTTTTACGGTATGTGGTAGGTAGACATATTGATAGCTCCCATACTTTGATACTTTCCTTTAGGAATACGGGTGGTGTAGTATCCGTTTTTGTCAGTGATGGCTTGTTTAATGTCATCAAAAGAGGGGCTCTGCCAAAAGATGGAACAACTGTCAATGGGTTGTCCGTTATAATCTGTTACTTGTCCGCGTATGGTTATTGAATCCCGTTGTTGTGCATATCCAGCAGAATAAAGAAAAAATAGGATAAAAAGGAGAATCAATTTAGGAATAAAAGGTGTTTTCATTATTTTATCTGTTAATTGTGTTTTTAATGTGTATCTTTTTCACTTCTCACCACTTCCCATCCTTTGAACTGTATCAGGACTTTATGTAACGTGGTTCCTTGAGCCAGATACAGCACTTTTCTTCAAAATTATCATAATAATAAGAAGCGTAATCCTTTATGAACAGGTAGAGGACAACATTGCAATAAGTCTCAAAACATTTTTCCAGTCTTTCCAATGAAACCCCTGCCTTTGAGAAATCAAAATAAATCATCTGGAAACGGTTGCGCTGGTCGGTGGAATTCTTACCAATCCATAGTCCGCTGAATAACTTTCGAAACGGTCTTTTTGCAAAATGTCATAGTAGGCTTTCATTATGCTTAGGAAAAGGCTTTTTCCGAAACGGCGCGGACGTATCATAAAGATATAGCTGGCTGTATCTTCAATCAGGGGCAAATACATGGTCTTGTCCACATAATAATAATTTTCAGTCCGCATCCGCACAAAGTCCGAGATGCCGTAAGGGATTTGAGGCGCTTTTTTTGTTTCCATCTTTCTTCTTCTCTTTTTTATAGCTATACAAAGCTACACCATTTTTTTCTGATACCCGGCATGGAAAGGGCTGTTTTTTCCACTCTATTTCGAAAACGTTGGCAAAAGCACCGCGCAGCTTCCTCTTTTCGAAGGCAAGGCCGCGCAAGATTTCGGGGTGCAAAGCATCTCTTCTTTGAATACATGCTGTAAGAGAAGCGGTAAAGATATGCATGAAATTGTTGGAATCAGACTCACGTTGCCATATTATGAATCATATGCTTCTTCGTGCACTCCCTTCACGGCCCGTCCGCTTGGTTCGTTCATGTTCTTGAAGGCGGCGTCCCACGCAAGGGCTTCGGCTGTAGAACATGCCACACTGGGCACGCTTGGCACGCTGCGGGCTGCGCTTTCACTGGGAAAGTGCTCCTGGAAGATGCTGCGATAGTAGTATTCTTCCTTGTTTTGTGGCGTATTGATAGGAAACCGTTCGGTTGCGTGCGCCATTTGCTCGTCACTGACGGCTTCGGCGGTAAGGGCTTTCAGTGTATCAATCCAACTATAGCCCACGCCGTCGCTGAACTGCTCTTTCTGTCGCCATGCTACACTGTCGGGCAACATGTCTGCAAAGGCTTTGCGGACGATTTTCTTTTCAATGGTGCTTCCGGGGCACATCTTTGCCTCGGGATTGAGGCGCATGGCTATGTCCAGAAAATCTTTGTCCAGGAAAGGCACTCGGCCTTCCACTCCCCATGCTGCGAGGGATTTATTGGCACGGAGCAGTCATAGAGGTGGAGCTTGCCTAGTTTACGCACGGTTTCTTCATGAAAGGCTTGGGCTGTAGGGGCTTTGTGGAAATAGAGATAGCCGCCGAACACTTCATCAGCTCCTTCGCCACTCAGCACCATTTTGATTCCCATGCTTTTAATGACGCGTGCCAGCAAATACATCGGGGTAGAGGCGCGAACGGTGGTGACATCGTAAGTCTCGATGTAGTAAATGACGTCGCGAATAGCGTCCAATCCTTCTTGGATGGTATAGTGGATTTCATGATGCACGGTTCCGATAAAGCGGGCCACTTCGCGGGCTTTTATTAGGTCGGGCGCACCTTCCAGACCGATAGCAAAGGAATGGAGCTGAGGCCACCAGGCATCTTTTTTATTGTCGGTTTCTACCCGTTTGCCTGCATATTTCTTGGCAATGGCAGAGATGACGGAACTGTCCAGACCGCCGGAAAGAAGTACGCCGTAGGGCACATCACTCATCAGTTGACGTTTAACGGCCTCTTCCAGTCCGTCGTGTATGTCCTGGGAATAGGCATTGTTGTTTTTCACGGCTTCGTATTCAAACCAGTCGCGGACGTACCAGCGGGTCATCTTGCCTTCTTTTCCCCAATAGTAATGGCCGGAAGGAAGGGTTCGTATTCATCACAGAACCCTTCGAGGGCTTTCAACTCGCTGGCGCAGTATATTTTGCCGTCCTTATCCTTACCTATATATAAAGGTATGACTCCGATGGGGTCGCGGGCAATGAGGAAATCGTCTTTCTCCTCATCATAAAGGGCGAAGGCGAAGATGCCGTTCAGGTCTTCGAGGAAGTGAATACCTTTGTCACGGTAAAGGGCAAGGATGACTTCGCAGTCGCTTCCGGTTTGGAAATCATATTTTCCGGCGTACTTTGCACGAACATCCCGATGGTTGTAGATTTCTCCGTTCACGGCAAGGATTTGTTTCCGGTCGGGACTGTATAGGGGCTGCCCTCCGCTTTGAGGGTCTACGATGGAGAGGCGTTCATGGGCCAGGATGGTAGAGCCGCTACATAGATACCGTTCCAGTCCGGTCCGCGGTGGCGGAGCTTTTGTGACATTTTCAATGCCTTCTGACGCAACTCTTGCGTTTGTTGCTTTATCTTGAATATTCCTACGATTCCACACATAATTGTATTTGTTGATTTATTTATTGAGATAACTGTCTATGTCCGTTGCCGCTTTCCGTCCGCTGGCAATGGCGCGTACCACCAGGCTGGCTCCGCTTGCCGCATCGCCGGCTACGAATACGTTTTCGGTGAATTGGGGATGTTCGGGTTTTAAGAAGCCCATTGCCAGAAGAACCAGGTCGGCTTCAATCACTTCCACCTTTCCGGTGGGCTTCATGACAGGGCGGCCGCGTCGGGATCGGGAGTCCATTCCACCTGTTCCACTTCCACACCGCACACTTTACCGTTTTTGCCTAAAAACTTACGGGTGGCGAGAGACCATAGGCGGCTGCACCCTTCTTCGTGAGAAGAGGTGGTTTTCAGTACGACGGGGAATTGGGGCCATGGAGTGGCAGGATTCTGTCCTACGGGCGGCTGGGGCATGATTTCTATTTGGGTGACGCTTAGGGCACCTTGCCGGTTGCTGGTCCCTATGCAGTCGCTGCCGGTATCCCCTCCGCCGATGACCAGTACTTTTTTCCCTTTGGCAGTAACCAGTTGTTCTTTCGGGAACGTCATGCCGGCAAGGATACGGTTTTGTTGCGCCAGCATGTCCAGTGCCGGGTGGATGCCTTTCAGTTCGCGTCCGGGGACAGGGAGGTCACGGGCGGTCGGAGCTCCGGTGCAGATGCAGTAGGCGTCAAAACCTTCGGGGAGTTGCCGCACATCCACATCGTTGTTCATTTTGAAGTGGATGCCTTCTTCTTCCATCACCCGGATACGGCGGTCGATGATGGGCTTGTGCAGCTTGAAGTTGGGGATGCCGTAACGTAGCAGGCCGCCGGGAGCCTCATTCTTGTCGAAGACGGTCACTGTGTACCCTTTTCCGTTGAGCTGGTTGGCGGCGGCCAGTCCGGCGGGCCCGGCGCCGATAATGGCTACTTTCCGTCCGTTGCGTTCAATGTTCCGGGGCTTGATGTACCTTCGCGGAAGGCTGCTTCGGCAATGGCCGCTTCGTTCTCGCGGATGGTGACGGGAGAGTCCATGCTCAGTTTCAGCACGCAACTCTTTTCGCAGAGGGCGGGGCAGATGCGGCCGGTGAACTCAGGAAAATCGTTGGTTTCGTTCAATATCTTGTAGGCTTCCTCCCATTTGCCTTTGTAGAGGGCATCTTGGAATTCGGGCTGCTTGTTGCCCAGCGGACAAGCCCAGTGCAGAAGGGAACGCCGCAGTCCATGCAGCGTGAGGCTTGAAGTTTCCGGTCACGGCTGTTCAGAGTCTGTTCTACCTCGCTATAATCTGATATCCGGTCGTGGATGGGACGGTAGCCCGCTTCCTGACGCGGAATAGTTAAAAATGCTTTTGGATTTCCCATATCTTTGTTGTATTTCTTTTGTCGTTAATAATCTCTTTGTACATCAGCTATTTTTTGCTGTAGCTTGCGCATTTGTTCTTCTTGCAATACTCGTTTATATTCGATAGGTACTACCTGGATAAATTCATCCACATAGTGATTCCAGTTATCTAATATTGTTCGTGCCAGTTTGGAACCGGTATAGAGGTAATGCTGACGGATCAGTTCATGCAGCTCCTTCCGGTAAGATGCCTCCTCGATAAGTGAGAGCTCCACCATCTCCATGTTGCAGAAATAATCGAAGTTGTGGTTCTTGTTCCACACGTAAGCCACGCCGCCACTCATTCCGGCAGCGAAATTCCGTCCGGTTTCCCCCAGTACCACGACCCGTCCTCCGGTCATGTATTCGCAACAGTGGTCGCCTACACCCTCTACCACGGCCGTCACACCGGAATTGCGGACGGCGAAGCGTTCGCCCACCCGTCCGTTGATATACACCTCGCCGTCAGTAGCGCCATACAGCAGGGTGTTTCCGGCGATGGTATTCTTTTCCGCATCGAAATTGCTGCGCACGGGGGGCAGTACCGCAATGCGTCCGCCGCTCAGTCCTTTTCCCAGATAGTCATTCGCTTCGCCTTCCAGCTTGAAACTGATGCCGTGGGTCAGGAACGCACCGAAACTTTGGCCTGCCGAACCTTTGAATTTGATGTGGATGGTCTGTTCCGGAAGTCCTGCCTGCCGTATTTCTTGGCAACCGCCCCTGCCAGCATGGCACCTACCGAACGGTCCGTATTGGCGATGGTGTATTCCAGGGAAATCTCTTTTCCGTTTTCTATGGCATCCCGGGCGGCGGCCAGTATGGTTACATCCTTTACATGGGCGATGTCGTGCTTCTGTTCCATGACATGGTGTATGGCAGCTCCGCTGTCCACCCGGTGTAGCAGTCTGCTGAAATCCAATAGTGAGGATTTCTTCTCACTTGGCGCTTGTTGTATTTCAATCAGGTCTGTCCGTCCAATGATATCCTCCAACCGGGTGAATCCCATTTCGGACAGATATTCGCGTACTTCCTGTGCCAGGAAAGTGAAATAATTCACTACATATTCATAGTGTCTGCGGAAATGTTTGCGGAGTTCGGGGTCTTGGGTGGCCACGCCTACGGGACAGGTGTTGGTGTGGCACTTGCGCATCATGACGCATCCCAGCACAATCAATGCGGTGGTACCGAAACCGAATTCTTCCGCACCCAGCAAGGCCATGTTGATAATATCCCGTCCGGTTTTCAACTGTCCGTCCACTTGCAGTTTCACTTGTCCGCGGAGTCCGTTCAACACCAAGGTCTGTTGCGTCTCGCTCAGTCCTATTTCGGGCGAGATACCTGCATACCGCATACTCGATGCAGGCGATGCGCCGGTTCCTCCTTCCGCTCCCGAGATGACAATCAGGTCGGCTTTCGCTTTGGCCACTCCGGCGGCAATGGTTCCCACGCCGCTTTCGGCTACCAGTTTCACGCTGATTCGTGCCTGTGGGTTTACGTTTTTCAGGTCGAATATCAACTGGGCCAAATCTTCGATGGAATAAATGTCATGGTGGGGTGGAGGGGAAATGAGCGAGATGCCCGGAATGGAGTGGCGGGTTTTGGCAATCACCTCATCTACTTGAATCCAGCAGTTGTCCTCCTTCTCCCGGCTTGGCGCCTTGGGCTACCTTTATCTGAATCTCTTCGGCATGGACCAGGTATTCGGCGGTGACTCCGAAGCGTCCCGATGCTATCTGCTTGGTCTTGCTGCAAAGTGAGATACCCTGGTAAGTGCCGGTAATGCGGTCGCTGTCCTCACCTCCTTCACCCGTATTGCTGCGTGCGCCCAGTTTGTTCATGGCCAGTGCCAGCGCCTCATGTGCCTCCTTGCTGATAGCACCGAAGGACATGGCTCCTGTCACGAAATGTTTCACGATGTTTTCTACCGGCTCCACCTTTTCCAAATCAATGGGGTTTCGCTTGTGCCCGAAGAAGTCGCGCAGGAAGAGGGGTGACTCTTTTCCATCTACCATGGAGGTGAATTCCTTGAACTTCCTGTAGCTGCCCAGCCGGGTGGCCAGTTGCAGGGTGGAGATGGTTTCCGGATTCCAGGCGTGCCGTTCTCCGTCTTTGCGGAAAGAGAAAAGTCCGTTGTGCGGTAAAATGTCGCTCACTTCTTTTGCGGCGAATCCGGCATCGTGCAGGGCGATGGCGTCTCTGGCGGCTTCTTCCAGACGGATGCCTCCGATGCTGGATGTCTGTGTGCCGAAATAGCTTCTCAGCAATTCCTCGCTGACCCCTACGGCTTCAAAAATCTTTGCGCCCCGATAGGAACGGATGGTAGAAATGCCCATCTTGCTCATGATCTTGAATAAGCTTGCGGATGGCCTTGATATAGTTCTTTTCGGCCGTTTCGTAATTCATCTGCACATCGCCTTTCCTCACCAGTTCATCCAGTACGGCGAAGGCCATGTAGGGATTGATGGCACTGGCGCCATATCCCAGCAACAGGGCGGCGTGCATCACCTCGCGAATCTCGCCGCTTTCTACAATCAATGCGGTTTGCACGCGTTTCTGAACGGAGATGAGGTGATGATGGACAGCGCTAACCGCCAGCAGCGACGGGATGGCGGCATGGGTGTCGTCCACAAAACGGTCGCTCAGAATGATATAGTTCACTCCGTCGGTAACGGATTGCTCGGCTTGTTTGCACAGGTCGTTCAGGGCCTCTTGCAATCCGGTTTTTCCCTTGCTCACCTCGAATACGATAGGGAGTTTCACGGTATTGAATCCTTTATACCGGATGTTGCAGAGGATGTCCAGTTGGGTGTTGTTCAGCACGGGATGAGGCAGGCGTACCATTTTGCAATGGCTTTCGCTGGGCACCAGGATATTCATTCCCACGGCGCCGATGTACTCGGTGAGCGACATGACTAACTCTTCACGGATAGGGTCGATGGCGGGATTGGTCACTTGGGCAAACTGTTGGCGGAAATAGTTGAACAGTAACTGCGGCCTGTCCGAAAGGACGGCCAGCGGCGTGTCATTCCCCATAGAGGCGATGGGTTCGGCCCCTGTGTTGCACATCGGCATGAGGGTGCGTTCTATATCTCGCGCGAGAATCCGAAGGTACGCAGCATACGGTCATAGCCGTCTATCCGGTTGTCTATCTTGCGTCCGCTTTTCAAGGTATCGAGCTCGATGCGGTTGGCAGACAGCCAGGCGCGATAGGGGCGTGCCGATGCCAGTTGTTCTTTTAGTTCACCGTCATAATATATTTTACCCTGTTCGGTATCAATCATCAGTATTTTTCCCGGTTGCAGACGCCCTTTCTCTTTAATCTCTCCCGGTTCGAAATCCATCACGCCTACTTCACTGGCACTACCATCATGTCATTATTGGTAATGAGGTAACGGGCAGGGCGCAGACCGTTGCGGTCCAACATTCCTCCGGCAAACCGTCCGTCACTGAACAGCAGCGCGGCAGGCCCGTCCCAAGGTTCCATCAGGATGGAATGGTATTCGTAAAACGCTTTCAACTCTTCACTGATAGGGTTTTTGTCGTTTGAACGATTCGGGTACTAGCATCGCCATGGCATGGGGCAGGCTCAGTCCCGACATCACAAAAAATTCCAGTACATTGTCCAGTGAGGCGCTGTCGCTCATGCCCGGCTGGATAATGGGACGGATGTCTTTGACATCCCCCAATGCCGGAGAGGAAAGGACACTTTCGCGCGCCTCCATCCAACCCCGGTTACCGCGGATGGTATTGATTTCGCCGTTGTGCGCTAACAAACGGAACGGTTGGGCGAGGCTCCATGTAGGAAATGTGTTGGTGCTGAAACGGGAGTGTACCAATGCCAATCCGCTGGTAAAGTAGGGTTGCGTCAGGTCCGGGAAGTACTCGCGCACTTGCATGGACGAGAGCATACCTTTATATATAATGTTTTTTGCCGATAGCGAAACGATGTAGAAGTCCGTGTGCCGCACGCGCTTTTCTATCTTCTTGCGGATGATGTAGAGGGTGCGTTCCAGACTGTCCGCATCTGTCACTCCGGTGATGAATACCTGTTTGATGTCCGGTTCGGTGGCCCGTGCGTCCTTTCCCAGGCAGGCGGGTTGGTGGGCACATTGCGCAGGTGCATCAAGGTAAGTCCTTCGCGTTCTATTTCTTCAATCATAATGCTTAGGATGCCGGCCTGCTCTTTTTCGTCTTTGGGCAGAAATACGAGTCCGGTTCCGTATTTTCCTTTTTCGGGTACGGGGATGCCTTGCAGGAGGATGAATTCGTGGGGAATCTGTAGCATGATTCCGGCTCCGTCGCCGGTTTTGTTATCGGCTCCTTCTGCGCCTCGGTGGCGCATGTTTTCCAATACCTTTAATGCGGAGTCTACCAGTTCATGCGACTTGTTGCCATGAATGTTGACTACCATGCCTACGCCGCAAGCGTCATGTTCGTTGGTTGCGTCATAAAGACCTGTTTGCTCTGTTTTTACCATTATTGCTATCTTTAGTTTATAATAATGTTGGTTTGTATTTCATATTGTTCTACAAAAGTAGGTAATTTATTTCTTTTTGATAAAGGGTTGGTGCTTTATTTTGATAAAAAGATGCAGTCTTGCGTCTCTGTATTACAGTTTGTTGTATATATGACGTGTCTATTTAATATTTGAAAGCTAGATTATAAAAAATACTTTTAAATTGTAAGTTTGAATGTTTTTTTCATGATTATCCGCCTATATACCACTAGATGATAAATGGAAATTTATGGATAGAACGCGGATTTATTTCGTTCTACAAATTAAAATTGGAACGCAAATGACACAAATTAATAACTGCACAGCATGGATATAAACCTGCCAGAGGTTAGATTTGTGTCATTTGCGTTCCGGTTTAACCGATAAATTAGTATTTGGTGGTATGGGGATAATCATATTAAATAATGTGGGAAACTTTAGTATATAATGTGTCGCCGCACCTTATATATCTTTTACAAACAGACCTGTTAAAACCGAGGTGTGTCAAAACTAAACTATCCGCTATATCCTCCTTGGGATTGGGCTGAAAAATCCTTCAGATGTTGCAGCCACTCCGCAAACCCCTTGTTGACGGGCGTTCCGTCTGAAGGATTCGGCCTTTTAATTGTTTCAGCCCGCTTGCAGATGTTTCAGCCAGTAAAAAGTAAGGTGTTATGAGATCTCGAAAACTGTCTTGAGAGTTTTTGAAAGCTGTCAAGACAGTTGCCGAAGACTCTCAAGACAGTTTCAAGCCCTATCATTGTCCGGGTCGGACACGGAAAAAGACAGCTTTCCCGGCACAAAAAGAAATAAGAGCTTGGAGAAAATGCCTGGTCGTTTTCCGGGAACAGTCGATAGCAAGTGGGGAAGTTGCCGGTCTTGCAGGCAGGTAAAAAAGATAAGTTCGTTTTTAAAAAAGGTCCTTTTCTTTTGCTAAAGACATCCTTATTGTAGATACTAATTGAAAAGTGCGCCAATATTCCAGTTGAAAATTGCGCCACCATAGGATAAGTATAATGACCTTTGTATAATCCAAATGCAAAGGTAAAATGAAGACTATGGTAGAAAGACAATCA
>ENA-OQAZ01000655-OQAZ01000655.1-human-gut-metagenome-genome-assembly--contig:-NODE-655-length-18804-cov-2.318413_pt1 | contig 18804 bp, 24 predicted proteins | sample MGYA00242737_ERZ504531 | MGnify/ENA primary metagenome ERZ504531 (study PRJEB26092, sample SAMD00036244) | human gut metagenome | host: Homo sapiens | study: EMG produced TPA metagenomics assembly of... | reverse complement strand
GGCTCCCGGTGGGTGTGTAGGGGCAACACTTTGTGGGCGGTTAGGGCAAGCTTTGAGATCCGACGCTACGTAGGCTTTCGCGAGGGTCCGCTGACCCTCGTGAACTATAGCCGAAGTTAGCGGCTAGCTCAAATTGCCCTGCCCACGTTCGCCCTACACACACCGGGAGCCTGACGCGTCCTCCTTATACACCCCTTATCTAACTCTCTTTATCCACCGCCTCAAACGTAATCACAACCTTAAACAAATCCCCATCCAGGTAAATATCAAAGGTTCCCCCCTGCAATCCCACAAGGTTCTGGCAATCGACAAGCCCAGTCCGCTTCCTTCCGTGCTTCTCGACACATCCCCACGGATAAAACGCTCCGTCAGTTCCTCCGCCTTGATATTCAACGGGTTTTCCGAGATATTCTTGATCTCCATCACGACTCTACAGCCGACCCTTTTCGCCTCCACATACACTCTCGTATTCGGCATGGCATACTTGGCAATATTATTATAAAGATTCTCCACAACACGCCACATCCGGCGGCCATCTGCCATGATCACCAGTGGCTCCTCATCCATCTTGCAGACCATCTGCAGTCCCCTGGTTGCAAACTTCTCCTCAAACTCCCCATTTGTCTGTCGGATCAGTTCTCCGAAGCGGATAGGTTTCATATCCAGCACCACATTACCGGAGCTGACTTTCGACGCCTCCACCAGATCCTCTGTCAGCTGTTTCAGCCGTTTTGATTTGTTATCCAGCACTTCGATATAGCCCCGGATCTTCGGATCCTGGATATCCTCTCTCTTCAGAAGATCTACATAATTGATAATAGAAGTAAGCGGTGTCTTGATATCATGAGATACATTGGTGATAAGATCCGCTTTCAGTCTTTCACTTTTTAATGTTTCCTTCACTGCATTTTGCAGGCCTTCGCCTACACGATTGACAGCCGCAGCCATCTGGCGGTTATCACCCGTCAGATCTTTCTCATCGATCTTATAATCCAGCTGACCGCTTGCCAGCCTTGCAAGGCCATCATAGATCACCTGACGTCCTGCATTTTCCCGGATCATATATAAAAGAACCACACCATCTGCCAAAAACAACAGGATCAGGCCGAATCCGCCGAAAAGAGCTGCCAGCAGATAGTTCATTAACACCAGTCCGACAAATGCCACGATCATCCGCCCGGAAGTTGTACGTGCCATATACACTTTCTTACAGCTTTTCACGATGGTATAACAAAAACTGGATCTCCACAACTTCTTTGCTTTCCAACGGCGGATCACGCTGAGATACGCTCCGAGAAATACCGCCGCACCAAGAATTTCCCCGGTAGTTATAACGGTAAGCCACAAGCCGTCTGTAGGATTGCCGCTTCCTGTCAGCCCTAATCCCGCTATACCGACCATACCGATCAGTGCCATACCGCAGATCGCAAGCATCACCTCGGCAGGGATACGGTCTGCGATCATGGTATGCGCTTCTCTGTCCCGGCATACCAGACCGCTTTGCAGAGTAATGATAAGCAGGAACAGGATACCGGCAACAAAACTGATAAGCATGCCGATTGCCAGCCCACTGCCCCAGCCTGCGTAATTTTCATAGGATACATACGCAGCGGAGACCTCATCGGAATAAGGAAATGATACATCTACAGAAACTATGATTTTCTCATTTTTTCCGGTTACGGGATCATTTTGAAAATAGTTATAGATCCACTTTCCGGCATCTGTATCATTGTCGGATACATCTTTCAGTTTTCCGTCTTCTCTTTCTGCTACAAATACCGGCACATCTTCCAGATCCCTCAGATTCACATCTCCATCTGCCCATTCTGCCACATTGGTATACACTACCTGATTGTCCAGATTTTGTATCATGAAGATTACATTGGTCTTATCGTCCATCTTGATCCGTGCTGATAAGAGGTCAGCTGGGCAATGGCATCCGATAACTGCTGATACAGTTCAAACAGAGATACCTTTTTGGGATTGGTTCTGGCATATTCCGCCAGAGTCTCTCCGGATTCCGGAAGTACAGTTTCAAAATCTCTTGCATAGTTGTAAAGATAGCGGAAACGCGGTGTGTAATCACTGATATCTACATTCTCAGCGGTGCTTAAAGCCTTCTCGTCGTCTTCGTCATATTCACCATCTACTTCGAATTCCTCATCGTCTTCACCATCTATGCCATATTCCTCATCATCTTCGTAGTAATCTTCATAAAAGCCATTGCCCGCATTCCAGATTGCATCCTGAAACTCATCCCAAAGACCATTATCCTTCAGTTCCAGAAGATTTTCTACGGTATAGGTAGTTGCGTGATTCTGCTGGCTGGTTTTTGCATCCATCTCGTAATATCCACCAGCTTGGTCTTATCCAGTTTTCCTTTTGTTAAAAACGGCTTTCCGTCATGCAGTGCGTTACGGACTTTATTTACCTGTGAAGCCATCCGTTGTCCACAATCCTGGGTCTCCAGATAATTCTTTCCGTTGTAATAATTGCTTGTCAGCTCTTCCCAGCTGAAGCCCTGGCGCATCAGACCGCCAAAGATCATGGCAAAGACGGAAAAACAGGCAACCGCTGTCAGAAACAATGCGATTACGATTCCTTTTGCCCAGGCAGAATAAAATTTGTTTCTTTGTTTTTTCTCTTCCATTTTGCAGCCTCCTACGGAGGGTTACATCTTTTCTATCTTATAGCCGATTCCCCAGACTACTTTCAGATAGCGGGGTTCTCTCGGATTGATCTCGATTTTTTCACGGATATGCCGGATATGTACGGCTACTGTGTTGTCCGCTCCAATCGCCTCTTCGTTCCAGATATTTTCATAAATCTGTTCAATAGAAAAAACTTTTCCCTGATTTTTAATTAACAGCACTAAAATATTATACTCGATCGGGGTTAATTTTACCGGCTCCCCGTCCACCGTAACAGTTTTCAGATCATCATTGACCACCAGACCGCCACATACGTATACCGCCTCTTTTTCTTCTGTCGCCAGATTTCCAAGCTGAGTATATCTTCTCAGCTGAGATTTGACTCTGGCGATCAGTTCCAGAGGGTTAAATGGTTTTGTAATATAGTCGTCTGCACCGATGTTCAGCCCAAGGATCTTATCCACATCCTCTGACTTGGCAGATAACATGATAATCGGCACACTGCTGGTCTCCCGGATCTTACGCGTAGCCCGGATCCCATCCAGATTCGGCATCATAATATCCAGAAGGATCAGATGCACTTCTTCTTTTTTCATGATTTCGATGGCCTGCAGTCCATCGTACGCCTTTAAAATGTGATATCCTTCCTGTGACAGATAAATATCAATGGCATCCACAATCTCTTTATCATCATCGCACACAAGAATATTGAACATTTCTTCACCTCATTTCTTCTTCCTCTTTCCTTTTACGCTGTCAGTTTATCAGGGAAATCTTGTTTTCAGGATAGGGAAAATCTTAAGATATTTTAAATTTCTGTTTTACATACGATTTTATCATATCACATCTTTGCATCAAACGAAACTTACAAACATCTTACAGCTGAAGTCGTGTTACTGTTCACTCTGTGCTCATCAACACGCAATAGTTTTCTTTACAGAAAGAGAATTTTCCGATATACTTAGTTCACCGTTTTTGTTTTGGGAAAGGAGACTCCGACAATGTTTCGTTTATGGGGAAAAATATGGACCGATAATCACATGATGAAAGACACCGTGATCTGCAACGATACGGATGACACGAGAACCCATAAGATCTTCCAGTCTCTCGAAGAGATCTGTTACCTCTGGGATCTGAGCAAACCGATCTGGCTGGACAATAATATTATGGATTTTAAACGCCACGATAAAACCCGGTTTACCTCCGATAATTTTATTGAGACGATCGATTTTGATTATCTGGAAATTGAAGTGATTGAAGAGTAGTTTGTATGGAAAACAGGCAGACACCGCATGCTGGTGTCTGCCTGCTTTATGAAAATCACAAGTTAACGCTCTGCTCAGATCAGATATTCGCGAATCACCTCCCGCATAATATGCTCTTCCTCCGGTGTCAGCATATGAGAAAATTTTGTCTCACTTGCCGCCGTCTGCCGGATCCCCTCTGTTACTTTATCGATCAGTTCCTCTCTGGTCTGCTCTTTCAGTGCCTGCTCGTCCGGCACCGGTTTTCTGGCGGGCAGGGTATTTTCCATATAATCCAGAAGACCATCAAGAATCATATCTTCTTTATTCATAAATCCCATAAATTGCTTCATCAGAAGTAACAGGGCGAAGATTCCCGCCCCGGTCAGTACATACTCGTAACGCAACAGCTGTGCCTGCTCATAGCGGTAAGTCCCATAGACAGCTGTCAGAATCAAAAGGAAGCACAGAACCGCGCTGTAGCCGATTCCCTGCTTCCACTTTTGTATCCCGATTCCCAGTGTTTTTCCCCTGGCAAGCTGCGTCCTCACAAATGCCTCCGGATTATTGATCTCCTGCTCTTTCGTCAGACGCATCTGGTACTGGTTCAGAAATTCTTTTGTCCATTTTCCCTTCGGCTCTGTTATCCTGCGTACATCCCGTATGGCTCTGCCGTAGAAACGGTCGACCATAAACATACACAGGATTCCAAGAATTCCCGCTCCGATCATCCCGTAAAACAACACATTTTGTTCCATCCAAATATGCAGCATTTCCGTACCCCCTTATTTCAATACTGAATTGGCAGTCACTTTTCACATCCTCCCACAAACGCCTGTCCATCCCGCACCCCCGATCGCCGGATCCGAAAATCGTGCATTTGCAAAACGATGTTCTGGAAATATTATATCCTTCACATACCTGTTTTGAAACTAAAATCGTTCGTCAAATTCTTACAGGTTTTTACCATGACAAATCCTTTTCTTACAGTGCTTTTACCATCTCTTTCACGAGATTCACACAGTGACGTGCTGCCTCTTTTTCAAATGTCGGATAATCCATGGTTGCACTGTTATCCGCTTTATCAGAAATCGCACGCAGAACAACAAACGGAACATGGTTTAAGTAGGCCGCCTGAGCGATCGCTGCTCCTTCCATCTCGGTACAGCTTCCTGCAAATTCACGGATCAGTTCATCCTTCACTTCACTGCTTGCCACAAACTGGTCACCGCTGACCACTCTTCCTTCAAACACCTGAATATCCGGGTTCGCTTTCTTACAGCATTCTACAGCTACTTTACGGAGTGTCTCATCTGCTTTAAAAGAAAATACATTCATCTGTGGAATCTGACCCTTCGGATAACCAAATTCTCTGGCATCCATATCATGCTGCAAAGCATCGGTAGACACAACAATATCACCGATGTTAATCTCTGCCTTCAGGGATCCGGCGATTCCGGTATTGATCACCGCTTCTGCCTGAAAATCATCCACAAGAATCTGTGTGCAGACCGCTGCATTAACTTTACCGATTCCGGAACGTACTACGACAACTTCTTTTCCGTTTAATGTACCCTGATAGAATTCCATGGATGCTTTTTCTTTTACACAAACTTCTTCCATCTGGCTTTTCAGTTCTTCTACTTCGAGCTCCATTGCTCCGATAATCCCGATTTTTTTCATCTTTTCTCTCCTGTTTCTTTTTTGTCCGTAACTATGAAAGTACTGAACAGTTACACTTTTTATAAAAGTACTCATATCCTCTGTAATTCCGGTCTTCTCCTGCTTCCCGGGAGTTTTGCCTGCTCTTCATTATAACAAAGCATCATTTTTCCTCAACCTTTTTCCTTCCGTTTTGCTGTTATGACAAATTTATAACATTTCGATTCCCCTACTGGAAATCAGACGTAATATTTGTTATAATGAGCGTTAGCGAGCGTGAACAAACGAAGTTTGTTCATCGGGAGCGGCGAATGGCGATCATGATAGCTGTGAAAGCAGCGTCAAGCACCGAAGGTGCGAATCATGATATAATAGCTTGCAGACCTAAAATGTACCGGATTCGGAAGTACATGTAAAATTAAAGGAGGAATTATCATGACATACAAGACAAAAGGAACCTGCTCTTCTCAGATCGACTTCGACCTGAAAGACGGCAAAGTATACAATGTTCGTTTTACCGGCGGATGTAACGGCAATCTGAAAGGAATCGGCGCTCTGGTAGAAGGACAGGATGCCCGGGACGTGATCAATCGTCTGGAAGGAACTACCTGTGGTTTCAAATCCACTTCATGTCCGGATCAGCTGGCAAAAGCCCTGAAAGAAGCGCTGAACCAGTAATCAGGAAACATATCCTGTTCTTTGCACATACGTAACACAATGCCCCTGTCAAGGCCGACATAACAGACAGATCTCTGTCAGACATGCCGATCTTTTGACAGGGGCACTTTTTATTTTTTTATACAACTGTTCGTAAAACTATCTGTCCCACTTATCACAAAGGTTATTGATCTGGCTGGTCAGTTTCGCAAGATCTTTGTTGCTCCGCCTTCGTTATGACGGATCACCGTAAGGAGCCGCTGACCGGCTGCAACCAGCCGCTGATATACACCGGAACCTTTCGACTGTGATTTTGTCTCCTGCTTGCGGATGACCACACCTTCCGGACAGCTGATGAATGCTGCTTCTTTCAGATCGTAAACAGTTCCGCTGTACGGTGCCATCGCCGTATAATGAAGTTCATCTTCCAGTCTTCCGGTCAGTACCTGACAGGAAGTATCTTCTCCATGGCACACAAATACCTGTTTTGGCTTCTCTTCGAAAGCTTTCGCCCACTCCATCAGTCCCTCATTATCTGCATGACCACTGACGCCAGGCAGAACTTTGATCTCTGCATTGACCTGAATCTCTTCCCCAAACAGTTTGATCGCTTTCGCTCCTTCCACCAACGCACGCCCCGGTGTACCGATTGCCTGATATCCCACAAACAGAATCGTACATTCCGGTCGCCACAGATTGTGTTTCAGGTGATGCTTGATCCGACCGGCATCGCACATACCACTGGCTGAGATGATGACCTTCGGGCGGTCATCAAAGTTGATGGATTTGGATTCTTCACTGGTGATGGAAAGTTTCAGTCCCGGGAACGTGATCGGATTGATTCCTTTATTGACCAGCTCCATCGCCTCTTCATCAAAACAGTCTTTGTGATGTTCATTAAATATAGTAGTCGCTCCTACTGCCAGCGGACTGTCCACAAACACCGGGAAACCATCGTGCCCCTGTATCATATGACCCGCCTTGATCTTACGGATAAAATAAAGCATCTCCTGTGTTCTTCCCACTGCAAACGAAGGAATCACCACATTACCTCCCCGGTCAAAGGTTCTCTGGATCACTCTTGCCAGCTCATCTTCATAGCTGGCCCGTGGACCATGGCTGCGGTCACCGTAGGTAGATCCATCACCACATAATCTGCAGATTGCAGATACGTTGGATTCTTAATTAACGGTTGATCCTTATTACCGATGTCACCGGAAAATACGATTTTCCGTTCTGTATCGTCTTCTTTCAGCCACAGTTCGATGCTTGCTGAACCCAGCAGGTGACCGGCATCCACGAACCGTACCTGAATCCCGTCAGCCAGTTCCAGGATCTGCTGATATGGGCATCCCACCAGATGAGAGATTGCTCCCTGTGCATCGTTCATATCATACAGCGGCTGTACCGGTTCCTTGCCGGAGCGCCGTCCTTTTCTGTTTCTCCATTCCGCCTCAAACATCTGGATATGAGCACTGTCACGAAGCATGATCTCACACAGATCTACCGTGGCATATGTCGTATAAATATTTCCCCGGAAGCCTTCCGCATACAGAACCGGAAGTTTTCCGGAGTGATCGATATGTGCATGTGTCAGCAGTACAAAATCAAGTTCCGAAGCCGGCACAGGAATCGGTATATTCTCAAAATTATCCGGTCCCTGCTCCATTCCACAATCTACCAGAAACTTTTTACCGGCGGCTTCCAGAAAATAACAGCTCCCTGTAACTTCATGTGTCGCACCCACAAATGTTATCTTCATAAAAACCCCTCCTTTTCTTTTATTTTCAGAATCTTATCACGTTTTGCTTTTATATTCTTATTATACGCGTATATATACAGAAATGCAAAATACTTTTCCTTTTTATTTTCTTTTAATAATTATGGGTTTCTTGACTTTTTTTCTTAATAAGATACAATGAAACTATTAAAAATATTATATGTAAAAACATTGATTCTACTACTGCCCTTTCGGAAAATCAATCGCAAAACAACAGACGAAAGATTCCGGGAGAGTATTATGCATTCAGGAGGACATTATGAAACATATCGTACTTACCGGCGGCGGTACCGCAGGTCACGTAACACCGAATATTGCTATGATTCCAGCATTGAAAGAACAGGGATTTACAATTTCTTATATCGGTTCCTATAACGGAATTGAAAAAAAACTGATCGAAGAGATGGGAATTCCTTATTACGGAATATCCTCCGGTAAATTGAGACGTTATTTTGACGTAAAGAACTTCACCGATCCTTTCCGTGTGCTGAAAGGATTTTCCGAAGCCAGAAAACTGCTGAAGAAACTGAAACCGGATGTGGTTTTCTCCAAAGGCGGATTTGTCAGTGTTCCTGTTGTCATTGCAGCAAAGCGTTGTAAGATCCCGGCAATTATCCATGAGTCCGATATGACTCCGGGACTTGCCAACAAGCTTTGTATCCCGTCCGCTGTGAAAGTCTGCTGTAATTTCCCGGAAACTGTCAGCAAGCTTCCTGCTGATAAGGCAGTCCTTACCGGAACTCCGATCCGTCAGGAACTTCTGCAGGGTGATCCGCAAGCAGCTCTTCGCTTTACCGGGCTGAAAGCGGTAAACCGGTTCTGATGATCATTGGCGGAAGCCTTGGTTCCGTCGCTGTCAACACCGCTGTCCGCAACATCCTGCCAGATCTGTTAAAGGATTTTCAGATCATCCATCTTTGTGGAAAAGGAAAACTGGATACCTCCCTGACAGATACAGAAGGTTATGTACAGTATGAGTATATTAAAGATGAACTTTCAGATCTCTTCGCTTTGTCTGATCTGGTAATTTCCCGTGCCGGAGCCAATGCAATCTGCGAAATCAGCGCCTTAAAGAAACCAAATCTGCTGATTCCTCTTTCTGCCAATGCCAGCCGTGGTGACCAGATTCTGAATGCCCGCTCCTTCGAACGACTGGGTTATAGTAAAGTTCTTGAAGAAGAAGAAATCACCAATGAGAAACTGCTGCAAACGATCCGTGACCTCTACAAGAACAGAGAGCAGTATATCGAAGCGATGAGCAAAAGCAGCCAGATGGATTCCATCGGCAAGATTGTGGGAATGCTTTGTGATTGTGCGAAGTAAGTGAGTTCCGGCTCATAACCGTGAAGACACCGAACAGTTGCATATGATTTATAAAACGGACAGGACGATAAGCAGATACACCTTATCGTCCTGTCCGTTTTGTTACATTAATGCGGCTGTCACTTTCGCAACAATCTCATCTCTCACTTCATCTTTCAGTTCGCCCGGTTTCCAGGTGATACCTGCCTGATCGCCATTATAGCGCGGAATCAGGTGCATATGAAAGTGAAATACGGTCTGACCTGCCACTTCACCATTGTTCTGTACAATATTAAAACCATCGCAGCCCAGTGCTTCCGTCATGGCTGCTGCCATTCTTTTCGCCAGAACCATCGCTTTTGCAGCCATCTCTTCCGGAATCTCATACAGGTTTGCATAATGATGCTTCGGAAGGATCAGGCATGTCCTTTCGTTGCAGGACCAAGATCCAGAATCACACGAAAATCATCATCCTCATACAGGGTAGCGGACGGGATATCTCCGCCGGCAATTTTACAGAAAATACAGTCACTCATATTTATTCTCCTCTCTGTTTTGCATTATTATTCTTTTGTAACTGTTCAGTACCTTCACAGTTACGAGCAAAATGCATAAAAAATCACCTTCGGTGATGGCATTTTGGCTTGTATGTCTCGGGATTTGACATATTCATGTCAAAACACCTCGCGGGACAGTGGCTACTGAATAGTTACCTTTCTCAGACTTTTACAACCTGGACAACGAATGTAAATTAAAAAGTCTGGGCAGTTCCAGATGTCCCAGATAGGAAAGTCCCAGAACCAGTATCACTATGAAAAAAGCACACCAAGAAGAATCGCTGTTTTCCGGAGAATATTTCTCCTTCGCACCTGCCGTTCTCTGGTGTGCAGATCTTCCTGCAACATCTTTGGAATATTATAAGATTCCAGATTTTCCTCTTCCAGATATCGCATACCCACACTGATAATATAATAGGTCTCAAGCTCATCGTAGCACTCCTGACAGGATGTTACATGTTCCAGAAACTCTTCCAGTTCCCGCCCGTTCAATGTATGATTGATATATGCCTCTATTTTTGTCAGTGCTTCTTCACATTTCATATTGATTCCTCTCTCTGCGCCGATAGCTTTCCGGACAATCCCGAACTGGCTTCATCATACCACGAAACCGGGAAAAATTGAAGAGGAAACCTTATTCTTTATATTTTCGTATAATTACCACATAACTGACGATCAGTAAAATCGCCGCTCCGCTCCATGCACTGATCTCCGCATAAAAAATTCCATCCTCACCGATCAGTTTCGGCAGCAACAGCGCCACACCCACTCGCATGCAGAATTCCACAACACCGCTGGCAAGCGGTATCAGTGTATTACCCAGTCCCTGAATGGCTGAGCGATAGACATACAGAAGATATAAAACCCACAGAAATATTGCCATTATAAACAGATACTTGTATGCAATATCCAATACCTGTTTTACCTGCCCCGCTTCTCCGGATACAAACAGTGACAGGATATTTCTTCCGGTAATCACCATCACACCGGATATCACAATAGATGTGAGCAGGGCCATGTAGACGCCACTGCGGACACCATTTCGGATCCTGCGATATTTTTTGGCACCGAGGTTTTGTCCTACATACGTGGTAATGGCATAGCCATAGGATACCGATGCCATCTCAAGCACACCGTACAACTTATTAGCAGCTGTAAATCCTGCCACAAACAGGAATCCAAATCCATTCACCACGTACTGTACCGTAAGTCCTCCTACAGAAATAATCACATTCTGTATTGCCAGCGGAGCTGCCAGTTTTAAAAGCCGCAGACTCATCGCCGGCTGCTGATGAAAATCTTCTCTTGTCAGACGCACATCCGGAATGTGCCGCAGGACCGACAGACAATACGCTGCTGAAAAGCCCTGTGCAATCACCGTGGCAATCGCTGCTCCCAGTACACCCCAGCCAAACACTGCCACAAACAGAAGATCCAGTCCCACATTGATAAACGCTGCCATAATCATGGCAATCAGAGGAGATCTGCTGTTTCCCAGTGCCCGCAGGATTGCGGCAAAAATGTTATACGCTGCAATGATTGGAATTCCTGCAAATACCATTCGTATATACATCAAACTCAGTCCGATAACATTCTCCGGAGTATGTAAAAACTGCAGTACCTGTTGAACGGTCACTTCGCTCAATACCAGTACAATTATTGAAAGTAGCGCTGTCAGTACATAGCTTTTTGCTACTGCTCTTTTCAGATTTTCTTTCTCTCCTGCACCGTAATACTGGGATATCAGAATTGAAAAGCCCTGCGCCATCCCTGTCATGATACCAAATACCAGCCAGACAAGCCAATCTGCAGCCCCCACTGCTGCCAGAGCTTCCACACCGACCACCTGACCGACGATCATCGTATCTGCCATCGTATAAAATTGCTGGAACACGTTTCCAAGCATCAGTGGAATGGCAAAGGTGATGATCAGTTTCCCAGGAGATCCGCTGGTCATATTTTTTTCATTTACCGCCATAATTATTTCCTTCCCGTCTCCTTTTCTTTGCTTTTATTTGATTTATTGTAACTGTTCGGTACCTTCACAGTTACGAGCCAAAACGCCTTGCGAGATACTACCTACTGAATAGTTACGATTTATTTTACCTAAGAGTCTGAGGGATCACAAGTTCTGTTTTTCACAAAGTTTTTCGATATTTTTAGTAATTATTACCACGATTTTTGTTCCTGCAACTTCTGTCAGCACCACATCCCCGATGTACACCGGAGCCTCTACAACCACTTCTTTTAACTGTCGGATGCAGTCCATCACTGCACTCTTCGGAATATCTGAAGCTGTCTTTACCGGTACCACCGGAAGGCTGCCGCCATGTACCCGCACTGTCGTTGTCACAATTCTTGTCGGGTTGGTCACCTCTTTTTTCCCGTATTCTGCTCCTCTTTTACAGGTATTTCCTTCTACCTTTTCCACCTGTCCGTCTCTGATTGTAACCTGCAGCTGACATCCCATGGGGCAGCAGATACAGGTCAGTTTTTTCTCTTCCATGGTTTACTCCTCCTCTATGCTGATGGTTATGTCATTCCCGATATTGTCCGGTGAGAGAGAATCTTTTTTTATGTATACCGTCTCCATCTCTCCCGGTGCCATTATGGGACGTTTTTTTCTCAAAAGTACGGTATCACCGGATCGTACCGTAATACTTGCCTTCTGATACACCTGTCCCACCCGGAATCTCACCGGCAGTTTTTCTTCCATATAAACCGGACGGATCTTTGCCGGAACTGTATAGCGCACACCGGATCCACATTTTACCGGAATCTCTTCAGTCTCTTCTGTTCTTCCTGTTTTTACATATGCAGCCGCGCAGGTTCCTGCCATAGTTGCCTCCTGAGATACAAAATCCACCAGATCATGCACATGGAGGACATTGCCACAGGCAAATACTCCCGGAATACTGGTTTCCAGGCTCTCATTTACCACAGGACCGCCGGTCACCGGATGAAGCTGAACACCAAGTTTATCAGAAAGTTCATTTTCCGGAATCAGCCCCACGGATAACAGCAGGGTGTCACAGATATACTCTTCTTCCGTTCCCGGAATCGGCTTCCGGTTTTCATCCACCTGTGCCAGTGTCACAGATTCCACCCGTTCTTTTCCTTTGATGTTCACCACTGTATGACTTAATTTCAACGGGATTCCAAAATCATCCAGACACTGGACAATATTACGTTTTAGTCCGCCGGAATACGGCATCAGTTCTGCCACAACTTTGACTTTCGCACCTTCAAGCGTCATTCTCCTTGCCATGATCAGACCAATATCTCCGGAGCCAAGAATCACAACTTCTCTGCCCGGAAGATACCCCTCAATGTTTACCAGCCTCTGGGCAGTTCCTGCCGAATAGATGCCTGCCGGACGATACCCCGGAATATTCAAAGCCCCTCGCGGCCGTTCCCTGCACCCCATGGCAAGAATCACCGCTTTCGCCTGAATGGTAAACAATCCGTCTTTCCGGTTCAGGGCTGTGATTTCTTTTTCCGGACTGATATCCAGAACCATCGTCTCGAGAAGGCAGGAAATCTTTCTCTTTTCTGCTTCCACCTCGTACCTTTTGCATATTCCGGTCCTGTCAGTTCTTCCTGAAATGTATGCAGTCCAAATCCGTTATGAATACACTGGTTTAAGATACCTCCCAGTTCTTTGTCACGCTCCAGGATCAGAACATCCTGTATCCCCTGGTCGTATGCTGCACAGGCTGCGGCAAGACTGCGGGGCCTCCACCGATAACTACGATATCATATGTTGTCTTCATCTTACTCCTCCTCGCCTACAGGCTGTCCTTATTGTATCCTCTGATCAGCCGGGAATCTTTTCCGGCCTTTGTGATTGTCTCCATCGGCACTTTCCATTCTCTTGCCAGAATCTCCATGGTTTTCGGAGAGCAAAAGCCTGCCTGACATCTTCCCATACCGGCCCTGGTTCTCCGTTTCACCCCGTCAAGTGACTTCGCGGGAATCAATCGATGAATGGCTTCCACAATTTCCCCCTCTGTCACCGTCTCACACCGGCAGATTACATTGCCGTAGGCCGGATTTTCCCGGATCAGCTCCTGATAAGCTTCTCTGGAAAGATTTTTCGGATTCACAAGCCCTTTTCTTTTCTCCACAAAATGCTTTTTCTTCTTTGCACACAAATATCCGGTTACAAGTTCTGCCACCAGTTCTCCGATTGCCGGTGCACTGGTAAGTCCCGGCGATTCGATTCCAGCACAGTCAAAAAAGCCCTCTGCATCTTCCACTTCCCGAATGATAAATTCATGTCCGTCCTCATGGGCTCTCAGCCCTGCAAAAGAAGTAATCACCTGGCGAAGCGGCAGTTTTGGAACACTTCGCATTGCTTTCTGTGCCACTTCATCCAGACCTGTTTTTGTGGTATTCGTTCCTTCTTTTTCCTCAATATCCACAGCCGTCGGACCCACCAGAAGATTGCCGTGAGTAGTAGGTGTCACCAGGACTCCTTTCCCGTATGTTCCCGGTATCTGAAAGATCGTATGGTGTACGGTTGTGCCCGCTTTTTTGTCCAGCAGATAATACTCTCCCTTCCGTGGTGTAATACGGATCTTTTTTTCACTGACCATATTGTGAAAACATCCGCATAAACACCCGCTGCATTTACCACACAACGGGTCTCATATGTTTTCTCTCCGGCATGGATCCGATATCCGCTTCCGTCTTTTCTATCTGCTCCACCGCCGTATCAAAATAAAATTCTGCTCCGTTTTGACAGGCATTTTCCGCAAGGGCCAGATTCAGTTCAAAAGGACACACGATACCGCCGGTCGGTGCATACAATGCGGCATATACTTCTTTAGAAAGATCCGGTTCCATCCGGCGTACTTCTTCGCCGGAAAGAATCTGAAGTCTTTTTACCCCATTTTCTTCACCCTGTTTTTTCAGTTTTTCCAGGCGTTCCATTTCATCTTTTGCAAAACATAACACCAGAGAACCGTTCCTCTCGAAAGGAATATCCAGATCTTCTGTCAGTTGTTCCATCATCTGATTCCCCCGTACATTCATCTTTGCCATCAGACTGCCGGGACGGGCATCAAATCCGGCATGAACGATCCCGCTGTTCGCCTTGGATGTTCCACAACATACATCCTCTTCTTTTTCCAGTACTCCCACTTTCAGATCATACCTGGATAATTCCCGGGCAGCTGCACTTCCGCTTACACCGGCTCCTATAACGATTACATCATACATACTTTTTCCTCCTGTAACTCAATAAAAAAGACAGACAGAAAAGCACCCGTCACCGGATGTTTTTCCTGCCTGTCTCTGTTCTCTGCAAGTTCTTATTTGATTGTTTACTTGTAACTGTTCAGTACCTTCACAGTTACGAGCCAAAATGCATTTAAAATCACCTTCGGTGATGGCATTTTTGGCTTGTATGTCTCGGGATTTTGGCATATTCATGCCAAAACACCTTGCGGTACAGTGGCTACTGAATAATTACATTTACTGTTTCCCTGATTCAGAAAAGACGTTAATCATTCGTTGTTGGCATAGTTACATCAGACAAAGAAAAAGATGGTTGTCGTCAGCCATCTTTTTTCTTTGCATTTTTCTTATTGCGGTCCAATCAATTTTTCAAGTACCTGTGCTGCCGTCATATTACGCAGTCCATCCGGATCTCTCATACTGCTGGAGGACCACTGGAACGGTCTACGTTATTCACATATGCTTTACTTGCGATACACAGATTATATTTGCCGGCTGCATCTGAATAATATTTCTTCATATATGCATTTGCCAGTTTTACAGCCTCACTGTTCGTGCTTCCTGCTGTATTGACCGTACCGCTGATCTGAACTACCGGTGGTGTCGCATGAACGATCACCAGACTTCCATCCGAACACATGCCAAGAACAACCCACACATGACCGGTCATACTTACCACGTCACCAGGTGTAAATGTTCCACCGGAAACTTTTCCGTGCGATCCAAAACCTTTGTTGGTCAGATAAGCCGGAAATCCGGTAGATGTTGAACTGTATGCCGTTTCTTTCTGATTTGATTTCGTATTATATGTATTGTAGACAGCCCAGCTGACCAGACCGGAACAGTCCAGACCATTCTGATACTCATATCGATGTTTCGTATAATTATACGAAGCTCCCTGCTGATTATAGAACTGTTCCCACTTCGTTCATACCGATACGCAGTCCGTCTCCGTCTGTCCAGGCGTCATGACCGCCACCCCATACATACAGGGTGTTACCTACCGGCTGAATCATTGTTTTCAAAAACTTGGTCAGAGTCCCAATCGCCTGACTTTCTGTTCTCGATGCTTTTCCATCTGCTCCGATTTCAACACCGCCGATGACTGTACTTACCGCCATGGCGCCACTGCTGTAAAAATAATACTCTGAACCGTCAATATTCTGCCAGTCCGTCAGCATGGCACCGCTACCGTTCATATAATATTTACTTCCACCAACGGTTGTCCAGCCTGTTGCCATCTTACCGGTCGTCGGATTCAGATAATACCAGGTACCTCCGATTTTCTGCCAGCCTGTCAGCATGGCACCGCTGCCGTTCATATAATACCAGTCACTGCCCAGTTGCAGCCAGCCTACTACCATGGCTCCATCCTGATTCATGTAATATCGGTTCCTCCAATGGTTGTCCAGCCCGTTGCCATATCGCCATTTCCCGGATTCAGATAATACCAGGTTCCGCCGATTTTTCTCCAGCCGGTTACCATGTTACCGTTGCCCGGCTCCAGATAATACCAGCTGCTTGCGCGTTTTAGCCAGCCGGTTACCATCCAGCCACTGCCGTCAAAATAATACCAGGAACCATTAATTACTTTCCAGTTGTTTCTCGGATAGGAACCATCTGCTTCCCGATACCACCATCGTCCGCCGCTGGACACCCAGCCTGCTGTGGAAACTGTCTGACTGCTTTCTGCTTTGTTCTGGGAAGTCTTTCCTTCCACCCAGACACCATCGCTGTTCACGTAGTAGGCACCATTATCCACCCAGGTATCATGCTGCATCACACCGGAACCGTTCATGAAATAATATTTTCCATTCAGTTTCACCCATCCGGTAGCCATCGCTCCACTGGATGTAAGATAATACCATTCGCCGCCCAGTTTTTTCCAGCCAGTCGCCATCCATCCATCAGATTCAAAATAATACCATGAACCGTTGATCAGTTTCCAGGTACTCTTCGGATAACTCCCATCTGCATTTCGATACCACCATCGTCCGCCGCTGGACACCCAGCCTGCTGCTGTCGTTGTGGTTCTCACCCGCTGGTTTGTGCTCTGATTATTCTTCGCCGCATAACCCTCTACAGGTACAAGCAAGATACTGAGGCATAGAACCAGAGTCAGATATCTCCTGATTTTCTTATTCAGTTTTACCATTTGTTTCCCCTTTACTCCTTTTTGTGATCCTTTTCCATCTGACGGATCTGCCTGGCCACTTCACAGCTGCCCCGATGGATGCACCGTCTATATCCACAGTCCACTTCGGTCAGTTCGAGTCCTTCTTCCTTCTCTGTAAACTCACAGGTCACTGTCTGTGCCTGATTATACGTCCTGCAGAATCCGGAAAATATCTCCTCCCTGATTGCCTGTTCCACAAATATCACCGGCTTTCTTCTTTATTAATAGTGATCACGTTTGTTTTTCAAGGTATCTCACCATTACACACTTTGCGATGCACAGAATTCATACTAATCGCATAAATTCGTGAGATATGTCTCGGGTTTTCTGTGACCTTCGCTCACGAAAAACGCCTCGCAAGATAGTATCAGTGAACAGTAACAATTATGTTACCGTTTCAGTATAACTTTCTTCCTCATAAATATCAAGTGAAAATCCACAAAAAGAGATTGTTTTTTTCTCGTAATTCTTGACTTTTTTGCTAATTTATGCTATTCTTTAAAAGAAGTCTGAAAAAGAAGATCCTGGCTACTGACGGATATGTGGAGGAACCACAGGAAACCAGGATTCATATTGGCCGACCGTCTGGGCAGCAATGTAGAACATGATTACATTTGCTGCGTTTTTTTATTTACGGAACAGATACATTCTTCACTTTTTGTTCCGTTTCGGGGGCAGACGTCCGGTCAGAAGAAAGGAGAAATAACTATGGGATACAAAACAGACATTGAGATCGCACAGGAATGCGAAATGAAACCGATCACCGAGATCGCAGCAAAAGCAGGTATTGATGACAAATATCTGGAACAGTACGGAAAGTACAAAGCAAAGATCGACTACAATCTGCTGAAAGAATCTGACAAAAAAGATGGTAAACTGATTCTGGTTACTGCTATCAACCCGACACCGGCCGGTGAAGGAAAGACTACAACAACTGTAGGTCTGGCAGACGGTATGCAGAGAATGGGTAAGAACGTTATGGTTGCTTTAAGAGAGCCATCCTTAGGACCGGTTTTCGGTGTAAAAGGTGGAGCAGCCGGCGGCGGATATGCACAGGTAGTTCCGATGGAAGACATCAACCTGCACTTTACCGGTGACTTCCATGCCATCGGTGCAGCCAACAACCTGTTGGCAGCTATGATCGATAACCATATCTTCCAGGCAATGCTCTGAACATCGACCCGAGAAAGATCACATGGAAACGTTGTGTTGACATGAACGACCGTCAGCTTCGTAATGTAGTAGACGGACTTGGCGGAAAAACCAACGGTATGCCGAGAGAAGACGGCTACGATATCACAGTAGCATCTGAGATCATGGCAGTTCTGTGTCTGGCAAGCGATATCAACGACCTGAAGGAACGTCTGGGACGTATCATCATTGGATATACATACGGTAAAGTGGCAGAACAGAAGCCGGTAACCGCACACGACCATGCATGCAGAAGGTCGCCATGACCGCTCTCGTTGAAAGATGCCCTGAAACCAACCTGGTACAGACACTGGAAGGTGTACCGGCTATCGTACACGGCGGA
>ENA-OQAZ01000654-OQAZ01000654.1-human-gut-metagenome-genome-assembly--contig:-NODE-654-length-18823-cov-2.400781_pt1 | contig 18823 bp, 22 predicted proteins | sample MGYA00242737_ERZ504531 | MGnify/ENA primary metagenome ERZ504531 (study PRJEB26092, sample SAMD00036244) | human gut metagenome | host: Homo sapiens | study: EMG produced TPA metagenomics assembly of... | reverse complement strand
CAATAACCAAGCCTCAAGTGCAGTTGTGGAGTCGAATGTTATCCATAGATCTGAAACATTAATTAAATCATAAATATTCTCTTCGGTTTGTAGTGTTATAACATTAGGATATTCTCTTACCAAAGAAAACTCATCATAATATTCATTTATTGTCAAAGGATGCTTTTTACAAATAAACAATATATCAGGATTATTTGTAACCAATGCCCTATAGCCTTCGCGCAATGCAAATAAAGATGCCTTTATACCACTCCAACTCTTTCCAAAAAAAAATTGGTCCAGTACTATGATTCTCGTTAAAAGCAAAACGTCAAAAGTCCAAACCTCCTAATCCAACTATTTTTCCATAATGTCCTAAATCATATTTCATTAAAAAATCATTCTTCCTTTTGTGCTATTTTTCTTATTCCCTTTTTGCGGTATAATATTCTCATATTCAGCGGGGTACCAGATCCATAGGCTTCTTCGCTAAATGCAGCCTGTCTTTCGATCTTTCCCCACATCATCTTATATAAAATAGAAGGAGGACGCATATTATGCAGACATTAGATGCAATCAAAACAAGAAGAACGATCCGCAAATTTACAGAGGATCCTGTCTCACATGAAGTGATCGAGAAAATCGTAGAAGCAAGTGCCTACGCTCCATCCTGGAAGAATACGCAGACAGCAAGATATATTATAATAGAAGAAACAGCTCTCAAAAACAAAATTGCCAAAGAAGCTGTCATGGGATTTGAATGGAATACAGGCATCATTCTTGGTGCACCGGTACTGGTTGTTCTCGCTTCCGTTCCGGGGAAAAGCGGTTACGAAAAGGACGGAGCTTATTCCACCTCAAAAAAGGATAAATGGGAAATGTTTGATGCCGGTATCGCCGCGCAGACTTCCAGCTCGCTGCTCATGAATGTGGAATCGGTTCGGTTGTCATGGGTATTTTCGATGAGGTAAAGGTAAAAGAACTACTTGGTCTTGACGATACTCTGAATGTATCTGCCCTGATTGCGATCGGTCATCCAGCCATCCAACCGACCGCACCAGCACGTAAACCTGTCCAGGAACTGATCCAGTACCGCTAATCTACAGTAGACGTACACTTGACCACTTTGTACAGATTTTAGTGCATAATTTATTCATAAATTTACCATTTTCTTGTTGACACTACCGTGATAAAGTGATATAGTGTAACCAACTTAATCAGAGAGCTAAACCAAGGGCGGTTTCCAACACAAGGATACCGCTTTTTAATAAAGACTTGATTAAGCTACAACATTGGTTGTTATTGCAGTTATATTGTTGCCGGTCGTTTCCCCCAAGAATGATCTTGCAATGATAAAACTCCAATTTATATATACATCCTCTTTGTAGGAGCATTCCCCAGCTTTGTATATAAGGCAAACTGCAATGCAACGAGGAAAAACCTCTCAATGACATACCAAAAAGAAAAGACATGACCTCGAGGGGTCATGTTTTTTCTTTCCAAAAGTAAAGGAGACGTGAAAATATGAGTAGTTCAAGACCAATAGATAACCCGAAAGATCCCCGTACAGACGAGAAACCCGTATTTTCAAAAGAGCTGGTTCAGGAAGATCTGAAAGATGAATTCAAAGCAGGCTCCAACTCCGAATGGGCCGCTGATTCCCAGGATGAACTCGAAGACTGGATTGAGGAGCAGGGGATACAGTTGCGGTATTAGATTTCTCCTATTACTATACACTACTTACAATTAGTAATTCTTTCAAATACATAAAAAATCAGAGCAGGAAAATCTGTGGTTTATCAATTATGATATCTCTTCATTTTCCTGCTCATTTTTCATCAATAGTATCTCAAAATGATTATTATTTTTCTTAAGTTCTTCTAATTCTTTTTCTCAGGCGCTCAGCTTCCACAGACATCTTATCTGCACGTTCTTTTTTCGCTTGCCAGTTTTCCTTTCCAACTCATCAATTCGTATTCTATATTTATCCAACGGTAGTTCCATAGCTCCATCCAACAATGGTTTCATATCCTCGCATCCTCCTATTTCATAATAGTTATCATACAGATACTTGTATAATTGACGTGTCAGTTCCAACAATTGTGTCGCATCTTCTTGCGTTATATTCCCCACTTTTACATTTGCTTCTATACTTTTAAGTATATCATTTTCAAGAAGTCTCTGCAACTTCTCGAAATTTTTCCGGGTTGGATTTTTATGGATTATTTCTTTAAATTTAAGCAATTGGAACGGTATCAATATCCCCATTTTTCTTTGATTAAGCTCAATTACATCATGATTTAGGTAAATATAATTTTCAACCTTGTACTCAAAACTGCCTTGTTTACCAAAATCCAAAATCAACACACTTTCTTCTGGTATACTGGATTCTTTGGTAAGATAAATCACTACTAGTTCAGGAAATTTTAAAAATAGTTTTTATCATCCATATGTTCCCACTGCATGATAAAACCCATATTCGAAAACATCTTATCACAATATTTTCATCCTTCTGTATTTGCGCTTCTAAATGATATGTATGAGTACTATTAATAGAAATAAAAAACATCTGCGAACCTTTCTTTCAAGAAACGATTAACAAACTCTTTATTAGGATATTCCACTATACTTTCAGTCGGATAATTTGTGTGGAACAAACCATTAATCATATTAATAATAGATAAATTAGATAATGTAAAGATTCGCTTAAAAATGCGGTCATAGATTTGATAAACCTCATTATTCATAGGCATTTTCCTTTCATTTTCAGAAAATATTCACAGTTACATGTCTGAAATAATTGACCGATATCGTCAGATTGTTTTTAGACTTTTGATTTGTAATTTTGAAATGTATTAAATGAATTTGTACTATTGATGATTTAAAAATCATACTATCATACTGTTCGTGAATCCGCAACAAAAAAACAGGAGATAGACGTTAAAATCTATCTCCCATTTTGGTAATCTATTATTTATCACTCACGAAAATGAATTTTACGCTTCCGTCCATTCCGTCTGCGATTCCAGAGAAGTTCTTATATTCTTTGGATGCATCCAGAAGTTCGTTCGCCTTATCCAGAAGTGAATCAACATCTCCATCAAATACGCTTACCAGTTTTTCAATTCCTTCTTCGTTGAACTGGATCATACCACTGTTCAGTTCAGCTGCTCCGGAATCAAGCTGTTCTACACCAGATACCAGTGCGCCTGTGCTGCTCTGGAGAGTGTTCAGGCCTGTCGAAAGAGTTCCGGCTCCACTATTGAGCTGGGATGCGCCGCTTGCCAGCTGGCTTGATCCTGCTGCAAGCTGACCAAGTCCAGATGCAAGACCATTCGTTCCATCAACTCCGGCTAACAGCTGTGCTGTGCCACTCTTAAGCTGAATCACACCACTATTCACCTGGCTTACAAGTCCATCTTTTCCGTTTACGCCTTCATTTAATTCAGCTGCTCCCTCTGCAACCTGATCAATTCCATCTGCAAGTGCCGGTGTACCTGCTTTCAGTTTTTGCAGTCCTGCATTTACAGCACTTGAAACTGCAACTGCGGATGGATGTTGCTCATCAGTTCCTACATTAACTGCTGTATTCAAGGCAGCCATGTTAGCAGCCAGATTATAGCCTCCATTTGCAATATCATCTTTGTTAAATGCATTATCAACGCTTGTTGCACCATCTTTAATTGCAGAAAGATACTTTAATGTCTCTTTAATATCTGGATTTATTATCTTCACTGTTGTGTTCACAGTTGCTGTTCCTGACTGCATCGTTGCATTATCAATTTTTGCATTTTCTATAGTTGCTTCATTTATAGTTTGCTTTTCCGGAAACCTGTCTGTTGCCCTTCAAGAGAAGTAATTGCTGCATTTATAGCATTTGCCGCATCCGACCCTTCTTCTACACTTCTTAAAGCTGTTTTCAAACTATCTATTGCATCCGCATTCTTTTCCGCTCCATTATAAGTTATCTCAGCATTTCCCGTAGCTGTTCCTGCGGCTGTTCCTACGGCTGTTCCTTTAGCATTCGTTACATCCACATTTTCACTACTTACTTTAACTTCTTGCTCACTTTCATTTGCTACTTTTCCCAAAGTATTAAGCGCTGCATTAGCTGCCTGCACTAATCCACCAGTTTTTCCAGCGACTCCCTCAACCACACTATTCAAACTTTGTACATTCGTTCCAATTTCAGCAATTCCTGTATTCAATCCGTTTGCACCTGTTGCTGCTGCCTGCACTCCATCATTTACACTCTTGCAGCTGCAACCAGACTAGGCTGACCTTCCGCTGCATTCCCCGTATTCAATGCAGCATTCTAATGTTGCAACCCCTGTCGTAAGCTTCGGCAGTGCGTCTTCTGCTGCAAGCTTGCTCTGCATCTGAGACACCCCAAGGTCCAATGCTTTTACCCCTGGAAGGAGTGTTCCGCTTACCTTTGATGATGCTGTCTGTAATCCAGCATTCAGCGTATTCGCTCCACTCACCAGACTACCAGTTCCGCTAGCCAATGTATTTCCGCCACTTGCCAGCTGATCAATTCCGCTTACCAGTGTTCCTGATGAAGAAAGCAGTGTATCCAGTCCGTCTTTTAGTTCTCCGGAGCCGCTGACAAGTTTGTTCGATGCATCTTGAAGTTCTGTCATAGAATCTTTCAGTTCATCCAGGCTGTCAAATTTATCGGTACCTACTTCATTGAACACTTCGTTTGTTGCAACTGTAACGGCTTCTACTTTTTCGTAATCTGTCACATCTGCTTCTACTGTAAAGGAATCCGGGATATCCAGATCATCCACCTTGCTACTAATTGATGTAAGCTGTTCTTTCAACTGTGGAAGTCCCATTCCGATCACGATATCTCTGTCACCATCTGAGATTACTTTCCCATTGTCAACAGTTACATTTGAGAATTTCTCGCCATCCATCAGAAGTCCGGTCGCCATTAAAAATGGTGTGTATTTTCCACTGTCAGCACTTGTATTCTGATATTCATAATGAATCTTTAAGTGTCCACTCTTTCCTTCCAGATCATCTGCGCTGACTTTCTTTCCGTCAAGTTCATAAGTAACCTTCATCCTACAGGAATCTTCTTTGTGGTTGTTCCCTGATAGCAGATATCTTTCTTATCTCCCTGCCATACCAGTTACCGTTATTTTCAGAAAAGGTTTCATCACCTTTTACATTCTTGATATCTTTCAGATCTGATACATCATCAATGGTTCCAAGACTCGAAATATTTTTCAGCTGATCCGATACCGTAACATCTTTCTGGTTTCCTGCGTCATCTACTTTTACATATACAGTCTCATCTTTTGCAGGTGTTGCGCTGCTGTTTGTTTTTGTTTCGCTTGTTTTCTTTGTCTCTGTGCTTTTATCTTTATTATCTGCCGCCTGTACATTTACAGATGTTCCTGCAATATTCCCAACTACAAGTGATGCCATAAGTGCAAGTGTAACTAATACTCTGTATTCCCTGTTCTTCATGTTTAAAAACCTCCTGTAAGCCTCTACTGACTTTCCTGTCGGTATGCTTTCTTCTTTTTTGACTACTGGTCATTTTCTAGCTCGCACTTACTATAACTCAAAAATGACCACAAGTCAATATTTTTCTACAAAAAAGTTGACGCTGAGTCATTTTGATTTTATAATAAAGATAATTCAAAGGAAAAGAGGAATGAATCATGGGAAAAGTAGATGAAAACAAGCATCAGAAAATGGATGCTCTCTTTCAAAGCGCATACGATTTATTTCTGAATCAGGGAATTGAGAAAACATCAATCAGCGATATAGCAAAAAAGGCCGGAGTTGCGAAGGGAACGTTCTATTTATATTTTGCAGACAAATACGAGATACGCGACCGGCTGATCGCACGGACAGCCAGCCGACTTTTCCAGAGAGCACACAAAGCTCTGGAGACAGCCGACATCCCCGAATTCGAAGATAAGATTATTTTTATTGTAGATTACGTTTTAAATGCCATGCAGAAAAATAAACTGATTCTGAGATTTATCTCTAAGAATCTCAGCTGGGGCATTTTCAGACAGGCTATCACCAATAATACGCAGGATGATGAGGGTGAAATTCTTGCATATTTTAGTAATATCCTTCTGGATCATCCGACAATCAAACTTCGTGCACCGGAAACTATGCTGTTTCTGATCATAGAACTTGCAAGTTCTACTTCATACAGCACGATCCTGGACAACGATCCGATGTCGTTTGAAGAATTGAAGCCATATCTTAACGAAAGTATCCGCGCGATCATCCGTAACCATATTATCGAAGATACCGCAGAAAATTAAACAGCAAAAGTCCTGTCAGAATCCGAATATCGAATCCGGATTCTCAACAGGACTTTTCTATATCTTCTTTCCCTGCCAGCTTTACTTTTGACAGTTTTCTTCAAATTTCACAACCTTAACGCTTCTCATTTTTCCGCATTTTCAGCTTCAGCATTGCAGTAACCTTTTTCGCATCCAGCTCCGTCACATTATTTTCTCCGAGTACATCTGTCTCAATGCCCTCTTCACTTTTATTGATATCCAGAATTTCTCCCAGATGATCATTTTCTACCACAAACTGGCCAACTGTACCACTGAATTTCAGCCCGGTTACCGGAATTCCTCTGATTTCCATCTGTTCAGCCGTATTTGCGAAATCTACGTCACTGTTTCCCCATCCATCGGACGACAGGATAACTCCGTCTGCCCGCATAGCTTCCGCCCATACTGCCGCACGGGTTCCAACAAGCAATTTATCTGTATTATCATCCGGCGTTCCAACAATTATGATTCCCATCAGATCCAGATCTTCATCCGATGATACCACATCAAGAAGAGGATCCCTGAAATGGTGTAGTGATGTTTCCTTTGTCGATGGTCCAATTCCCATAATCGCACCTCCTACTGCATAGAACGGATAATTCCGTCACGATATTCGTTTGGTGTAACGATCACCGGCATATTTCCCATATCAATGATCGAGCGACCGTTTTCAGTTCCCGAAGGCTCTTTTGCAAATAACGAAGTATCGTACATCGCACCCTGTCCGGCAACCTGTTTTACGATCAAAACACGTTTTTTCCCTGGGCGAACCACATCATGGTACTCATGTCTCTCTGTACAGAGATCGCCCCTGAACTTCTTCATCTGTTCCCGGAAAATCTGGATAAACTCGTCACAGGCATGGTGAGCTGCAAGTACACCTTCTCTTTCCTGTCCCATTCCAGGTTTCAGAACAACATCAAATGACACAATATAATCATCATCCCCCGGAGTACCCGCACGGTTCAGATACAGCTTCTCTTTCAGATTGCCTTCACTGGACCCAAATTCGTGTGCCTGTTTTCCGTTTTCATCTACACCGGTAAGGATTACATAAACGCCGGTGAGCGTATGCGTAATCCCGTCCCCAATCTTTCCAAGTACTTTGGTCGATATCGGAATGATATCCATCATCGTATTGGTATAACGGTCATGTTCTCCCGGTCTTATAATCTGTACATCTAATTTGGAAAGCTGTGGATATTTCGGTAAAATTTCATCCAGTATTTTCTTCTCGATCGTCATCTTTCCAGATGCTGTCACTTTATTTTCTCCGCCTTCTTCCACCTCAGTAATATGGAAAGCTTTGATCACAAGCCGGCGCAGATCTATTTCTTTCTCCATATAATCATCCTCAATTCTAAATTGAACCAAATGCGCCCTGGCACATTTGAGGCACATAGCACCTTTTATCTAACAGGAAATTTTATCAAAATATCCAGTTAAATAAAAAGGACATCTCCGGCAAATCAGAGCTTTCGCCCCAATCCTGCCGGGGATGTCCCCTTTTTACTATTTGATTATACTTTCGCTACATATTCAAACGGCAGCGGAACAACTTTTCCTGGAGTATCCAGCTTCACGAGCTGTTCCAGAGTTGCTTTTACGATGCCTGTCTGCATCTCAACGTTGTGTGGTTCACCAGCGTTAGCTCCCATAGGAACACGCGGAGCAACCGCACGTGGGGTACCGGTCTGACGAACAACCGGCGGAAGCGCAGCAATAATAATTGTAGGAATTCCTGCGGCTTCAATCGCTCTCTGCACCAGAACTGCAGAGCGGTGGCAGGTACCTCAACCAGCGGTGAGGATAACTGCGTCTACGCCTTCCTCTACAAACATCTTTGCAATGGCAGGACCAGTTTCATGTTTGAATTTTTCCTGGTTTCCGCCACCACCCATGAATCCGGCATGTACCGGTGCACATGCTTTGATAAATCCTTCTTTAGCAAGCTCATGGATACGGTCAATCGGGAACATACAGTTGATGTCTTTGTTTACATCACTGTTGTCATATCCACCGTGAGATACCATTAATTCATCTGACGGCATTTTATCTGTTATTTTTCTCCAGGTAAAGTCACCGGCAAGGTTGAATCTCTTCTGATCCTTGTGGTGCACACCTGCTGCTGTGGCGAGGGCAATTGTCATATCCTTCAGTTCTTTTTTCACCGGAGCCCATACTGGCGGCGGAGTTACCGGAACAAAGATTTCTGACTGAAGTCCTTTAACAACGGTCAAACTCATGTCTATTTCCTCCTGATATAATTACACTTCATCATTCTTCTTATGAGACTTCATTTCTTCCTGACGTCTCTGATACGTCTGCAGGTTACTAACATATTTTTCATTGGCGTCCGGTCCAAGCTGTTCGACAAAACTCATATTCCATCCAACTTCCTGTCCTACCACTAATGGATAATCCGTAATCAGCATTCTCATCGGGATTTTCAGATAACCTAATCGTCCCTTCAAATCGATTCCAACACATCCATCATGGATCTCTACGATTACGCCTTCCATATAGATGATCTTATCGCCATATTTCATAGTCATTCACCTTAATCGTATTTTTCTTTTCTCTTCTGGCTCATCGGCAGTGACTGCTCGTTCTTAACCAATTCAATTGTTCTGTCCATAGTCTTTGAAATCAGTTCGATGTTATTTGCTTTTACATTCGGATTCCATTTTCTTTCTGCCTTCTTCACTTCTTCTCCAGCCATTCCAGCTTTCAGCATAGCAAGTGCACGGATTGCTTCTTCCTGGCAAAGCGTGTTGCAGGCAAGAACTTCGTTCTCGATTCCTGATTCAGATTTGTTGTTATCTACCATGTACTGCATGTATTTGTTTCCAACTACAAGTGCTCCCTGTACTGCGCAGAATGAAAGTCCAACAACCGGAATTCCTCTCATACCGATCTGTTCGATATGGCTTGCAAAATCGATGTGGTTGTTACCAAATCCTTCTGTTGTGACAAATGCACCATCAACATCAAGAGCTTCTACCATCATACCAACACGTTTTGATACATAGAATTTCTCTGTATTGATCTGTGGGCTACCTACAAAGATAACACCGCAAAGGTCAACTTCTTCATCATGAAGAGTTTCAAGAACCAGTGGTTCTCTCCAGTAATGTCTTGACATTTCTTTTGATGCAGGTCCGATACAGGTAAGTGCATGGATACATCCGTCAAGTACTTCCAGCGGAGATGCCATGATCGGTACGTTTCCAAGGTCAACGTTTGGTCTTGCACCAAGTACTCCGACTGGTTCCATAGGAAGAATCAGGTTGTCATGCATAGCACCCTGTCCCATGATTTCTTTTACGATAACGACTTTCTTCTTACCAGGTCTTCTTACCTGATTGAATGTCTCTGTATCTACTACAAGGCTTTCGTCTTCTACTTTCTTCAGAGCTTCACGGATTTCCTGTGTGATCACGTCTGTTGCAGAATGTGCAGCAAGCGGGCCAGGTCTTTCCATGTTGGTTCCTTCTTTGATGATAACTTCTGTCTTGATGAAGATCTCACCTTTATCAGGAGCTCCCGGACGTCCCCACATGATATTTTCATCCAGGTATCCTTCGGAAGAACCGAATTCACCAATCTGAACACCATTGTCGTCTGTTCCGGTAACCATCATGATAACGCCATCAAGTACTCTTGTTGTACCTGTACCGATTTCGTCTTCGCCCTCTTTTGTAGCGATCGGCTGTACGTCCATGATTGTATTAGAATAAGTATGGTACTGATCCGGTGTAATGATATCAATCTTTAACTGATGAACCAGTTCCTGTGAAGCAACTGCTTCTTCTTCAATTCCTTCTCGGATGTAAAGAGTTGTTCCTTCGATCTTTGTCTCCGGTCCACGCTTTACTTCTGTAATTTTATAATGCTTTCTGGTAACGCTTCTTACGACTTTCGGTTCCAGCTCTTTTGTCGGTGCTGCGCCTGAAACCACGCCTGCCGGTAATTCTACCTCTGCCGGTACTTCCGCTACTGCAACACCGTTATTAAAACCCATCGGCATTTCGATATCGATATCTTTGCCTTCTCCAATGTGGATTTTTAACACGCCGCCAACTTTCTGTACACTTGCTGTAGAATTTGCAGTAACTGCTGGTGCTTCTTCTTTCACTTCTTCTTTTGCTTCTTCAGCCGGTGCCTCCTCTGCTGCAGGTGCTTTTGCGCCTTCAACAAGATCAGCTGTAAGTGGTGTAAGAGAATCGCAGGTCTTAACAAGCTTTGCTCCAAGTACCTGTTCGATTGTAAGTGTTCCATCAAGTTTCAGAAGTCCTGAATCTACCAGATCATCAAAGATAGCCGGATCTTCAAGGTTTGCAGCCTGGATTGTAATGCCGCCTTCTGCTCTACAGCATAATACTGCAGGATCTTTTGCATGTTCTTTTGCGGTTTCCGCTGTAATTGACATAATAATTTCCTCCTTGTTAATTTAACAATAACTCAATTAACTATTTATACACTCACCGAAGTGAGGTATCAACTTATCTATTTACCTTCCGGTAACTGTTCTACCTGTTTTGAAACACGCAGATATCTGTAAAGTGGATGTCCGATTGTACGCATTACATGGTCTGTCTGGTGGAACACCTTAAGTCCCATCTTCGGTGCTGATCCCATTACTGTATTTGAACAGTCTGAGCAGTTACCAATAATAATGTACTCGCATCCATCCTTCTTGAACTGATATTATTCTTAGCCTGTCCAGGACAGTTTTCCAGGTCTTTCGCATTTAAGCGGAGCTCCCGGTTTGTTTTCAATTGCCTGTTTACATCTGGCTACTGATTTCACTACACCATTCATCTTCTGACAAATATCTCTCATACGTTCTTCGCTACCAACCGCAGGCACATACCAAAAAGACCTACACTTGCACCATGAAGATCCGGGAAATCAATTGTAACAATGATTCCACCAGTTGTCTTTGTGATCGGTGCATCCTCTGTAGTAGCATGTCCGGTAAATGGACCACCCATGATGATTTCCCATATACACCATCAATACCGCCGGCACGTTCGATCATTTCCCCAACGCTTGTGCCGACTGGTACATCCATAAATACATGTGGCTCATTACCGCCATTGATCTTACCAATAACAGTAAGGTTCTTAGAAAAACATGGCTTTCTCTCTTCAATTGCTTCCGCAACTCTTGCAAGAGTTTCTACATTACAGACAATTGCATTCGCTGCTGACGGAAGCTGTGTTGTATTCAGTTCGATTCCAAGACATTCTCTTACAACCGCACGTTCTTCTCCCATCGGATAAATATCCGGAAGTAAGTGGATCGTGATCGCCTCTTCATCTTTTAATGCCTCGCGCAGTGCCTTTACTGCTTTTTCATTTTTCTTCTTAATTGCAAAAATAGCTTTTGATGCATTGGAAATCTCCATGCAGTGTTTTACTCCGCGGATAACTTTCGCACAGTCATCTTCCAGCTGCTGAATGTTATGACGAAGTCCAGGCTCACACTCCGCTGCATTTACAAGGATATATCCTCCCTGCAGATCTGTTCCGAGTTTTACACCTGTCGGGAATCCGGCGCCACCCATTCCGACAACACCTGCCGCTTTTACCATATCAAGCTTGCTGCCTTCCGGAATCTTTACATATTCATCCTTCTGTTCTTCATCCGGCTTGACGATGATACGGTCTTCCAGTACGTCTTCTACACACCATATGCACTTGAAAAAATATTAGCTCCAAGCCTGTCGGTGTTGCAATCAGAGTCCCTTTTTCTACTCTGTCTCCGGCTTTTACAACCGGTGCACAAGGAGCTCCTACATGCTGACGCAGCAAAATCTGTAAGTTTGCCATGTCTCTTCTCTTCCTTTCTCCTCTACGTCGAAATCTATATCTTATCTTGTCCTACGCGTATTTGACTATAGTTTAACAAATAGATATATTTTTTTCAATAGCATTTATAGATTTTCACTTTTCATGTTGGACTCAATACTAGAATCTATCTAGTGTATTGATCTGTACTATAGTCTATATGATTTTACTTGAAAATTCAATATCTTTTTTATATATAATCTATTTATTTTTTTCATCGGTTCTGTCTGATTTTTACAGATTGTCTATTTTTTCTCATTTTACTTATCCGCATTATCTATAAGTATTCTGGCCAAGAGGATTTACGTCAAAAAAGAAAAGCCACCGTACTGTTTCCCCAAAAACAATACAGCAGCTTTTCTCTTTTATCTTTTTTAAGGCTTTCGCCCAAAAACCTCTCTTTTTGGCGAGGGCATGTGGGAATCGAACCCACCCAGGACGCTCCTAACGCCCCACACTGGTTTTGAAGACCAGGAGACACACCAGTTATCCATCTACCCCCATATATTGATTATTCCAATCAAGCTTATTTATTATAGCAAATTACCATTGACTTTTCAAGTGTTTTCGTACATAATATTTTTAAAGAAAACTGAACTGCATACTAGACTCTGGTCTGGTCTTTCAACTAAGGAGGAATATTAAAAATGGAAATCAATCCAAAACTGAATCTTGACGCATTTGAGGCATCTTTCCATGCGATCGACACACATACAGTTGGGGAATTTACAAGAATCATTACATCAGGTTTCCCGAAGCTTGAAGGGGATACCATGATCGAACGTAAGAACTTTCTTGCAAAGCATTACGACAAATACCGTCAGGCTCTGATGTTTGAGCCACGTGGACATCATGATATGTTTGGTGCTCTTCTGACAGATCCGATCCACCCGGAAGCTGATTTTGGTGTGATCTTCATGGACACTGGAGAATATCTGAATATGTGCGGCCACGGAACAATCGGTTCGGTTACAGCAATCATCGAAACAGGACTTGTTCCTGCCGTAGAACCTTATACAGAAGTTGTTCTGGATGCTCCTGCAGGAATTATCCGTACCAAAGCAGAAGTCAAAAATGGAAAGGTACTTAATGTAACACTTACTAATGTACCGGCTTTCCTTTACAAAGAAAACCTCACCACAGAAGTTGATGGCAGAGAAGTTCACTATGATATTTCTTTCGGTGGAAGCTTCTTCGCACTTGTTGATATCGAACAGTTCGGATGGCACGTAGATCCACAGTCAATCCCACAGCTTACCGATTTCGGTATGAAGCTGATTGAAAAGGTCAATGCCGAAGTAGAGATCCAGCATCCGGAACTTGATATCACAACTGTCGACCTTGCAGAGCTTTACTGCTCTACCGATACTCCTGGATGTGACAAACGTAATGTCGTTATCTTCGGAGATCATATGGCTGACCGTTCTCCTTGCGGAACCGGAACCAGCGCAAAGCTCGCCACCCTTTACAAAAAAGGTGAAATCAAAGTTGGACAGCCTTTCGTATATGAAAGCTTTATCGGCTCTCAGTTCAAAGGCGTAATCTTAGATACTACAAAGGTTGCCGACTATGATGCCGTTATTCCGCAGATTACCGGAAGTGCTTATCTGACAGGGGAAGCTACTTATGTGATCGATCCAGATGATCCGTTAAAATATGGCTTCAAAGTAGGCCGTTAAGTCAAAATATTTCAGGAGACAGAGCTATGTATATGGCTTTGTCTTCTTTTTTTGTAAACAAATTACTTTCTTGTTATTTCATATCCATTCTGCTATAATAAAAAAAGATTACTATTTTCAAAGGAGGGGAATTTTCATGCCAAAGAAAAGAAGTTCCACCAAAAGCCGTATCATAAAAGCCGCGTGGAATCTATTCTACAAGCATGGTTATGAACAGACTACTGTTGATGAGATCATCTCGGCTTCTAAGACCTCAAAAGGAACCTTTTACCACTATTTTAAGGGAAAAGAAGCTCTTCTCAACACACTTTCTTATCTGTTTGACGAAAAGTATGAAGAGCTTGCAGGAATCGTAGATCCGGATCTTTCTGCTTATGACAAGCTGTTATTTTTTAACCATGAACTATTTCATATGATTGAGACCAGTGTCGATGTCGGGCTTTTAGCCTCCCTCTACTCGTCCCAGCTGATCACCAAGGATAAGCGCTCCCTTCTTGAAAACGATCGTTACTATTTCGTGTGGCTCACTGAGACAATCAGCACTGCACTGAAAAATGGAGAATTCAACGGCACCAGTACTGCTGATGAACTTCTGAAGATTTATGCAATGTACGAACGTGCTGTTCTTTATGACTGGGCATTATGCAAAGGCAAGTATTCTCTCACCGCATACAGCGACAAGCTTCTTCCACATGTACTTGACCAGTTTGTAGAAGGATTTTAATTTTGTCATTTTTTCATTGACAGTATAGACACCCTTCTGCACATGGATCATCGCACTACAATCGAGTAGGCTGACTCCTACTCGACTCTTATACTTTGTACATCATCTCGCTTAACAGCTCGATGATGTACATTCGTCAAATGCAGATCCTTGTGCAAGCACAAATCTGCACTTGGCTCATCGTATACACAAAAAGACCAGAACCCGCCCCACTACCAGGCATTCTGGTCTTTTTCTTTTCACTGCCGCACTTTTCCCTTAAGCACTGCACTCTATTCTTCAATCAGGAAGCTTTCCTGTTCGATTCCCTTTCCGGTTTCAAGAAGCTTTTCTTTTAACTCCTCTAAAAGTGGAACATTTACCTTTTCCAGCTTTTCCATCGTCTCTTTCGAGATTGTTTTCGCATATTCTTCGTATTTCTCGTAGGTCTCCACATCCATCTGCAATGGCTTTATTCCCGGGAAATATGCTTCTGGATATATTCAAAAATCCGGATTCCACCGTAATCCATATCTCCGCTGTGGAATACTTCCACGTCTTTCCCTTCGATCACTCTCTGCAGCTTCTTCAGAAATTCTCTTTCAAGTGGTGAAAAATATCCATGACTGTAGATATAAAGGATCTCCGGATCATATTCCATCGCAAGGTAATTCGTCTTATTCTCGATCGTCACGATTTTTTTCAGTGCCGGCTGCTCTACCTCAACCATTGCATGCTTGACTGTCTGGCTGTTCAGCACAACTCCATATGTAAAATCGGAAAGATCCACTCTTTTTGCTTCTGATCCTTTCCAGATCTTCAGTTTAAGCGGTCCTTTAACTGCCAGTTCCTGGGAATTTTCTTCGATCAGCAGCTGCTCCAGAACCGTCTGGATATCCATATCTGCCGTAATCTCCGGGCAATATCTCCTTGCAGCCGTCACCACATTTCGTTCCATCTCCCGCTCGAAGATCTTGCTGTCCTTCAGATAGCGTTTACTGAAAATCCGCTTCATCATCGGTTCTTCCAGAGAGTCCAGTCCCCGGTAACAGTCCAGATATTTTTCCAGCTTCTCTATATTTTTCGGCAGATCACCTTCTGTGATCCGCTCTTTCAGCTTTTCCAGATAATTCTCGATCCATTCTTTCTGAAAGCCTTCCGAAAGCTCCTGGTCAATCATACGTATATAATAATTTACCTTCGCCTGCTTCGGCCAGTATTCTTCTCCGCTTTCGCTGTCTGCAAGAGGTAAAAATCCGGAAGATGCTCCACCTGATATGCCACAAGCTCTACATCACTGTCCGGAACAACCCATTTTTTCACAGTCACAAGTCCTGCTCTTTCCAGGCGCTGCACCTCTTCGATCAGCTCTTCTTTCCCACAGGCATCATAATCCTCCTGTGTGATCCGAAGGGTCCTCCCTCCAGTCGCTCCTTCCCGCCAGTCACGGCTGCTGTTCTCACATCTTTCTATAATTCTGTCTACCAGATACATTTTCTATCACCCTGTTCTTCCTCATCCGCAAGCTGTGCGAACTCGGTTTTTCCAAATTCCTGAATTGATATATGCCGTTTATTCGGGTTGGCATATACAAAGGTTTTATCAACATTTTCCAGATAATTCTGGATCTTATCATTTGTGGCACTGATGATCGCCTGGAAACCAAGTCCACGGATCAGCGCAATACAGCTTGCCACCTTCTCGGCATCCATTTTTGAAAATGCCTCATCCAGAACGACCAGTCTGAGTGTCGGATTCCTGTGGATTTTCGGGGAAAGATTGATCCTGTAAATCTGTGCAAAGCTTGCAAGAAGTGCAACATAAAGAGGATTTTGTCCTTCTCCTCCGGAATTCTTACGGATCATCTTGCCAAGACCGATTTTCATGTCTTCCTCACCCTGGACAATCTGCTGCATGTCGAAGGAAAGATAAGTACGATAATCCGCGTACTTGTCCATATTTTTCTTCGCCTCTTCCAGTTCCTCATGGGTAGCATTTTCCGGTGGGATAAATATGCCGATCAGTTCATTCATCATATCACCGTAGTTTTCTTCATGCTCCATCGTGAACAGATTCATCTGGTTCTCAATAGAACCTGAAAGCTGTGCCGGATTGATCTGCAGGGTATCATCCATAAACATCTTATAGTACTTTCCGTCTGCACCCTTATTCTTCGTGATCACAAACTGGTACTTATCTTTTCCGAAATCCAGCCGACTGATGATCCGGTTCAGTCATCTCTTCTCTGGTAGCCTCGCGGATCGCACTGCGGATCTTGAAAACAAAGTCATCCTTGAAGTGCTCGACCGCTGCCTTTGCCTGTTCATTCGCTGCCTGCCGGTAGGTTTCCAGATTATCACACGACAGGCTTTCCAGAAGCTCCTGATAAACCTTATTATCTTCTTCTACCACTGAAAAATTACGCTGCGTATATTTTTTGGTATAAGCACTGCGGGCTGCCACCAACTCCTGATAGATCTCTTCTTTTTTCTTTCCAAGCTGCTGCAGCTGCCTTGCACTTGCCTCTTTTAAATAAATATAGTTTCTGCTTTTCTGTGCTTCCAGATACTCTTCAAACTGCTTTTCAAACCTTTCGTTTTCCTGAAATTCTTTCTGGATTCCAGAAAGTGCAAATTCCGACTCTGTAATACTGTTTCTGAATTTTTCGATTTCTTCCCCGTTTTTCCAGATTTCTTTCTCTGTCTTCGTGATCTCTTTCTGCTTTGCATCCCGTCTTTCCTGCACTTCTTTCATCTGTGCTTCCAGAGTATCGACTGATTCTGCACGCAGTTTCTGCAGCTTTTCAAGTAAATCTTTCTTACGGGTTTCTTTTCCCTTTATCGCCTTTGCATCCAGGATCTGGCTGATATAATCCTCTGTCGGAAGTGGCATTGCTTCCAGTTCCAGAAGTTTCTTTGCCTCTTCCACAAGTGCCGCAAGTGGAAGCCTCTTCTCCTGAAGCTCATCACAGTGCTTCTGAAGCTGCCGGATCCTCTGACGGAGACTAATCTCTCCGATATAAGCACGTCTCATATAATTTTCCGGATTAATATGCTGCAGACGATAGCTGTGATACAGCATACAGTCCGGTGTCACACCAATCCTGCACTCCCTGAGTTCCTCAATGTTCTCACATTTCATGACATTACCAAGAAAGAAATTGATGTAAGACTGCACGTATTTTTCTTTTGCTTTTACTTCTTCTGCAAGAGCGCCCTGCCGGACAATGTGCTCTTCTTCCATAACCTTTTCCGTATCCAGAATTGCAGCACGGAAGAATTTCTTCTTATCCATCTCCTGATAAATATCCATTGCCGCTTTTGCGTACTTCGGCTCTACGATCAGCAGAAGTTTATTATTTCCCATATAGCCTTCCACTGCATTGTGCCATCTTTCATCCCGGATTTCCAGAAGATCTGCGAGAATCTGCACGGAAACAAAATTTCCACAATTCTCCTGCAACCGGTTCTGCAATTCCAGCCTTGCTTCTTCCAGCTCTTTTGGATATGCTTTTCTTCCCTGTTTCAGCTCTTTTAGCTCTTCTTTAGCTTCCCGTTCTTCTTTCTTGATCTGACGAAGTGTACTGTCCGTATCCCGACGTTCTTCTTCGATCTCCGCACGCATCTGTGCGATATTTTCTTTCAGCCTTGTAAGTTCGCCCTCCGAAATCGTACCGGCTTCAAATTTATCAATATCCCAGATTGTCTGGTTGGACGTAATCTCCTGTTCTTTCCATGCTGCAAGTCTCTGTGCTGTCTTTGTGAGACTCGCCTTGCTTTTTCCCAGATGTTCCAGAGTCTCGTTAAGTCCTGCAAGTTCTGCTTCCAGTGCTTTATAACCACTGTTATTCAGACGAAGTAAAAGCTCCTCATGCTCCTTTTGCAGTTCTCCACTCTGGCGCATCAGCTCGGCTTTCGTATGCTCCTGTACCTTGATACCTTCTTCTCTGGTTTTAATCTTATCATGGAGTCCCTGGATGTCCGCCTGCAGCCGGAGCATTTCCAGACGGGTAAGACGGTAGTCACATTCCCTGCTTTTTTCCCGTTTCTCATCAAAATCCTGATAGATTCCATCGATCTTCTTCAGTTCCTCAATCTCTTCCATCGTTGACTCGATCTTGCTGCGCATTCTTCCGTACTGCATGATACTTCTTTCAAATCCTCGATCTGGATATCCTGTTCCATGCAGATATATTCTTTTACAAATTCTTCCAGCTTGATATTCATCCGAAACGGGATTGCCCGCTTTAAAAAGACGTGGGAACTTTTCTTTATCCCAATCCGCCAG
>ENA-OQAZ01000653-OQAZ01000653.1-human-gut-metagenome-genome-assembly--contig:-NODE-653-length-18835-cov-1.924364_pt1 | contig 18835 bp, 25 predicted proteins | sample MGYA00242737_ERZ504531 | MGnify/ENA primary metagenome ERZ504531 (study PRJEB26092, sample SAMD00036244) | human gut metagenome | host: Homo sapiens | study: EMG produced TPA metagenomics assembly of... | reverse complement strand
CTGTGTTGATCTCATCCCTGCTTCCCACACACTCAAATGGCTTTTCTTCCTGGATGCCGACCAGCTGTTCCATAGTAGACTGCATGGTCTCATCTTCTAACATATCCGTTCCAAAGATTTCTTTCACTTCTTCCCTGGAAAGGAAAGGAGAAAGAATAAAGTATACAAATAAGCACTTCGGACAATGGCCGCACCAGCTGTCTGTTTTGCTTCCCGCATTACAGCTTCTGAAGATAGCGTGGTACTGCTTCTGTTTTGCGAAATATTTTGCGATCTGGAACTCGCTTAATGGGCGCAGCATACTGAAATAGTAGGCACTTCCCGGCAGATAGTCAGTCTGATAACGGTGAAAATCTGTCTCAAATTTAAAGCTCTTGGAATACTGGTGGTTTACCGTACTTCCCTGGACTGTACTTTCATTTGCACTGGATTCATTGGACAGCGCAATATAGGAAAGACCTGCCATCCTAGCTGCGATCACAGTGGAAAATGCCACCAGCGCGGAAAATGGGGTATGTCCGTTTAAGAAACCTTCTTTATTTAACTGGAGCATGCGCTTATCCAGTGTACGATGTACACTGATCACATGGTCTGCGTCCAGATCTGCAGACTCTGTAGTATGGATAGTAGCACCTCTTGGATTAATGATATAGGCGAAAACAGGCACATCTGCACTCTTTAACAGCTCCAGAGTAACTGCAGAATCTTTTCCACCGCCTACAGGAACTAATACGCCTTTTTCAGAGCCTGTTGTATCCTGTTTCTTTGCATAGTCATGGGGTTCTTTTACTTCTTCACCCAATGCACAAACCATCTCCATAAAGCCTTCCGGGTCTGTTTCTGTGATCTTATTTACGTAGAAAAATTCCCCAAGACCATTAAAATACAGATCTTTCCACCAGAGGATCTGATCTTTGTTTAAAGCGCCTGCTTCGATCACTACCTGTGGTGAACAGGTGATTTTCCAGTAGCTGACCAGTTCTACCATTCCCAGGGAAAAGATCATTTTCTTCATCAATGGGTCTTCATTCCATTTCACCTGTGTATTTCCATTTTTTGGAAATGTCCAGGTGGGAGTAAATTCGGAAAGGCCTTCTATTTCAAAGGTATATGTGATCTTTAATTCGTTTAATGTTTCTTCTGTGCTGTAACCTCTATAGAAGAAACGGGGATATTCTTTTCTGAATTTCAGGTAACGCTCCATTTTGTACCTCTTTCTCAATTATATGTTCTCTCTGTACGCATTACATTGTCTTCCATTTTCCTGTGCGGTACTCTGCATAGGAGATGGCCCAGTTTGCAAACCAGCCACAGGAACTGCGCACCAGACCATGGCAATGCCGAATCTTGGAGCACACGTAATGGCGATGATCACACGGATTCCTAAGTTTACCAGATTGGCAACGGTAAACATTTTCATATCACCGGCACCGCGCAGCAGGCCATCCACTGCCATTTTAAAACCAATAAAGCAGAAAAACCAGCCCATAAAGGTAAGATAACCGATTCCTGTGGAAAGTGCAACTGCCGTTCCTTCATTTCCAATGAACAGTCCGATCATACCCCGGTTAAATACCTCTAAAAAGAAGCAGATAACTGCTGCACAGACAATAACCATTTTACTGGCTGCGTGAAGTCCCTGAACAACACGGTCTTTCTGCTGTGCTCCGATATTTTGCGCTGTATAGGATGAAACGGCATTTCCGATGGCAGACATTGGCACAACACAGATGGACTCAATACGCATGGCTGCTGAAAAACCTGCCAGTGCCTCGGAACCAAAGCCGTTGACTACAGACTGTACCAGCATCATACCAATGGATACAGTAGACTGCTGGAGAATAGATGGAATAGCTATACGGGTCATTTCTGACAGCTCCATTGTATCAAACAGTGTTTTCTGCTTTCCTTCCAGACCGTTCAGGTTTTTAATAAGAACCGCAAAGGAAAGGACAGCGGAAATTCCCTGTGCGATCAAAGTAGCCCAGGCAACACCGGCTACTCCCATATCCATTTTTGTGACCATGATAATATCAAGGACTACATTAAATACCGAAGAGAATATCAGGAAATACAGTGGGATCCTGGATTTTCCCAGTGCGTTGAACATAGCAGAAAGCACATTGTACATAAAAAGGAAGGGCAGTCCCAAAAAATAGATCTGCAGATACTGTGCTGCCATATCCAGGCAATCCTGAGGGGTGTTTAACCAGATCATGATCTGGTTTCCAAGGAACAGACCTGCCACGCCAAGGACTAAGCTGATACCCAGGAAAGATAACAGAGCCGTAAATACAGCGGTCTTCATTCTTCCGTATTCTTTTGCACCAAAATACCGGCTTACGATCACCGATGCGCCGATACCGCCGCCAATAGCTACGCAGATAAAGATATTGGTCAGTGCATAGGAAGCACCTACCGCTGCCAGAGCCTGCTCACTGACATAGCGGCCTACTATGGCAGAGTCTACCATGGTATAAGTCTGCTGGAACAGGTTTCCTATGATCATTGGCAGTGAAAATAAAAATAACGCCTGTAAGGGCGGTTTTTTGATCAGATAATCATTATCCATTTTTATTGCAGCCTCCTGTGTGTCTAATGTACTCTCGGAATCTTTTTGTACTTGACTTTGGAGAAAAGACTCTGAAAATCCATTTCCTGTATTAGTATATCGGAGAATGAGGATTTATTCAATAGAATATAACTTGCCGTATTTAAATGCGAAAATAACAGATACTATAAAACCACCAGACGGTCAGCCAGAAATACCCCCACTGCCAGACTGACAAGCGCAGCCAAAAGTCCCCCTGCAAGTGTGTACCGGGTACGGCTGATGCCCACAAAACCGAAATATACGCTCATGCAGTAAAGCACTGTTTCTGTACTTCCCATAAGAATGGAGCCATAAGCCGATCCGGGAGTCCGGGCCATAATTTTTAAACAAGTCTAATAACAGACCCACAGCGGCGGAGTTGGAGATCATGCGCACAAAGGCAATGGGGATAATTGGCCCCGGAAGCCCCAGGGAAGTGGCCGGAGCTTCCAGGATCTGACTTAAAAATTCTAAAAATCCTGATGCCCGAAGTACGCCTACAGCGGTCATCAGCCCCACTAAAGAAGGTACCACCTGAACCACAGTGCCCATCCCTTCTTTTGCACCCCGCAGAAAATCATCAAATACCTGACGTTTTCCAAGAATGCCGAAACCAACAATATAAAAAATAATAAGTGGAACCATAAGATCTGATAAAAACAAAAGAAAACCCATAAAAATACCCATCCCCACACATGCTTTGTTTTTACAACATACGTGGAGATGGTTATTTTTATGAATATGGGGATGAGAGTATACGATACCCGGAATTATGCCTCAGTAAATAATGGAGTGAGTAGTATCTGTCACCGCTGTCTGGAAGAAGAGCTACAATGGTCTTTCCTTCGTTTTCAGGACGTTTTGCCAGCTGGATCGCTGCATATAAAGCTGCACCAGAAGAGATACCGGTTAAGATACCTTCTGTCTTTGCAAGAAGCTTGGATGCTTCAAATGGATGCTCATTGTCGATGGGCATAACCTCATCGTAGATCTTGGTATCCAGTACCTTTGGTACGAAACCAGCACCGATTCCCTGGATCTTATGTGCACCGCCATGTCCTTCAGACAGAACAGGAGAAGTTGCAGGCTCTACTGCTACTACCTTTACATTTTGGTTCTGCTCTTTTAAGTATGTGCCAACACCGGTAATTGTGCCGCCTGTACCTACACCTGCTACGAAGAAGTCTACCTGACCCTCTGCATCTCTCCAGATCTCAGGACCTGTGGTCTCTTTGTGGATCTTCGGGTTTACAGGGTTTACAAACTGGCCTGGAATAAAGCTGTCCGGGATCTCTTTTGCCAGTTCATCTGCCTTTGCGATAGCTCCGCTCATTCCCTTATCCCAGGTGTAAGGACGATCTCAGCGCCATATGCCTTTAAAATGTTGCGGCGCTCTACGCTCATGGTCTCCGGCATGGTTAAGATCACGCGGTAGCCTTGGATGCCGCTACAGATGCAAGTCCGATACCTGTATTTCCGGAAGTTGGTTCAATAATAACAGAACCTGGTTTTAAAACGCCTCTTGCTTCTGCATCTTCGATCATTGCCTTTCCTACACGGTCTTTTACGCTTCCTGCCGGGTTAAAGTATTCCAGCTTCAGTAAAATTCTTGCTTTTAATCCTTCTTTTTTCTCCAGATTTACCGGCTCTAAAAGTGGTGTATTTCCTACTAATCCTGCTGCTCCCTTAACAATTCCTGCCATAATAAGTTCCTTTCCATGCACAGCACATATGCCTATCTGTTCACTGGGTTTTGATTTATGGGTATTATAAAACCATAAACCTACTTGTCAATAGGTTTATGGGTTTTTATCTCAATACATCATAGCTCCATTTGCAGCGAACCGGTAAGTCCTGCCATCAATGACCATTTCCGTATTGCTGACCATGGCTCCATTTGCATCCATATAATACCAGTTATCTCCCACCTGTACCCAGCCGGTCTGCTTCACATAATCTTTCATGTAATACCATCTGCCATCAATCTTCTTCCAGCTATTTGCAGGGATTTTAGAACTATAGTCTGTAAACGACAGTTCAATGGTCACATGATCATTAATCCCATCTACATTTCCTTCCTGGGTGCACTGCCAGATAGTGCGGTTTGGATAACTGTTTACTGTGCCATAACGTGCATACCAGATATCATATGGGATATCTGCTGTATTTAAGTGATTGGTAAGCCAGTCATTATTTGCATACACAATAGGGCAATAACCTGCATCTGCGATCACCTTGCAGAAGGCATTTACATTTTCCGTGATCTGGGCTGCACTTAAACCCTGTTCCAACAGGTAATTAGACTCCACATCATAAGCTACCGGATAGGAAACCGGAAAATCCTTAATAACCTGGAGCACATACTCTGCCTCATCTGCTGCCGTCTGTGCATCCAGCGCCTGCGTATAGAAGAACACGCCTGTTTTTATGCCATGGGCTGCTGCTTCTGTTATATTCCGTTCAAAATACGGATCCCTGTCTTTATAATAGCCAATGCGGATCATGGCAAAACCAACGCCATCTGCAGCCACTTTTCCCCAATCAATACCATTTTCTTTATTTGCACGGTTCTGGTATTTTGTCACGGTAATACCTTTTGCCACTGCCCCCTCAACAGGCGCACCTGAAGCATCTACATAACTGCCATTTTCAAAATCCCATGCTTTTGCCTGGGCTGCCATAGGAAAAGCCAGCGAAACTGCAAGCACTGCTGCTGCCAATTTCAGAGAACCCTTATATTTCATATACCGGATTTTATTCCCATTCTGTTTCATTTATTCCCGTCCTTTCTGTTTTTCACAAATCATTCATGAGAGTTTCCGCCTGGGATAACAGGCAGCTAAGCAGGCATATGGAGAACCTGAATATAAGGTATTATAACTCTGTTTCAGCAAATAAGTATTAATATTTGTCGAAGAAAGTCTAAAAATTCTCCTACCATTTTCAAAACAGTCGGATATATAAATACAGTTATTCACTAGGAGAGATTTTTTTATGTCTAAAGTTTGGGAATTTTTTTGAAAATATGAATGAAGCTGTTTATGCTTCTGATGTAGATACATATGAACTGATCTATTTAAACAAAACAGCCAGAAATCTGTTCCATTTTAAGGATAAGGCTGCTTATAAAGGTAAAAAATGCTACGAAGCCCTGCAGCAATGCTCCTCTCCCTGCGCAATGTGTACCAATAAACGCTTAAAACCAGATGAATTTTACGAATGGTCCCGTTTTAACCCGCTGGTGAATCGTTCTTTTCTGCTAAAAGATACTATGGTCATTGATGACGGGCGCAGGATCCGGATTGAAATAGCGATTGATCTGGATATCCGGGAAATGGCAAAGAAAACTTTCTCCCAGTTTACAGACAATGAAGCTCTAATCAATGAAGGGCTTCGCTGTGCTCTGGCAGAAGAAACACCTGAACAGTCTATTAATACATTATTGCAGTATCTGGGACAGATGTTCCACAGCGACCGGGTATATATTTTCGAGAAAAATAAACATGACAACTTTGATAATACCTTTGAATGGTGCGCCTGTGATGTTTCTCCCCAGATAAATATACTGCGCAATATCCCGCCGGAAGCACTGGAACATGGCTTTCCACTTTCCAGAAAGGAGAAAGCGTGATCATCCGGAATGTGGATGATATTATGTCTTATGATCCTGCTGTGTATGAAACACTTATGCCCCAGAATATTAAACGGCTGATCACCAGCCTATTTCCCGCGATCAGGATGTGATCGCTTTCTACGGTATCGACAATCCGCCCCTTGATCGTATGGATCATATTGCTTTTACGCTTCAGCTACTTGGACATTTTATCAATTCCATGCTGAAACGCAGAGATCTGGTTGAAAAGCTGGAAAACTTAAGCTATTATGACCAGCTGACCGGTGCGAAAAACCGTCATGCCCTGAATGAACAGCTGGCTTCCCTTACCAAGGGCCAAAGTCTGGGCGTACTTTACAGTGATGTTATGGGATTAAAACAGATCAATGATACTTTTGGACATCAGGCTGGTGATAAAGCCCTTCTTTATGCCTGTGAAAACCTGAAATCCAATTTCCCGGCAGAATATGTATACCGTATTGGCGGTGATGAGTTTCTTGTACTCATACCGGGCATTACAGAAAATTTGTTCCAGTCCATGATCCGTTCTATACTGGCAAATATGGCAGAAGGCTCCGTTCACCTGGCTCTTGGCTCTGTGTGGGTGGAAGATTGTACTGACAATGCTGAAAAGGCTCTGTCTGAAGCAGATGCCAGAATGTATGAAGATAAACGGGCCTATTATGCAAAGAACAGGCAGTTAGACAGAAGGAGACGTTAAAGTACGTCTCCTTTTTTATTGGAACGATCCATGATCCTGCAAAAAAATACCGCTGCCAGAGTACTTACCATAGTTGCCACAAGGCATGGACCTGTAACAGCTGCCGCAGATACACTGTGATACTGGCTTCTGTAAGCGATGATATTCACCGGGATCAGCTGAAGGGATGATATGTTCATGACCAGAAACGTACACATTTCATTGCTGGCAGTGCCTTTGGGAGCTGCCCGAACTGTGCTTTTCTCTTTTCTGCGCATCTCTTCTATTTTTTCCAGTTCTTTCATGGCCTTAAGTCCCGCAGGGGTTGCGGCCCAGCCAAGCCCTAAAATATTTGCAATGAAATTTACTGAAATCTGTCTGGCGGCTTCACAGTCCGTTGGCAGATCCGGAAACAGAAACTTTAATATGGGCCTCATTTTCCCTGAAAGCTGTTCTACCAGCGGCCCTGCTTCCAACCTCCAGGATCCCGTTCCAGAAAGCTACGATCCCCACCATGGTAAGGCTTAATGTTACTGCTTCCCCGGCTGCGCTTAAAGCTCCTTCTGTTACCTGAGACAGTCTTCCATGAAATGCTCCCCATATGATCCCCAGAAAAAGCATTCCGCTCCAGATATAATTTAACATATGACTTTTTCTGCATTCCTTACACACCCATTTATACACATTTTATGATCTGGTGCACGGGAAAATACACCTTCCTGTAGTGCAAAAGTTATCCACAATCTAAATCTTGTATTTCCCCTTTTTTTACCACATATCTTGTGTTTGTCGGTGGATAATGTGGATAACTTTGGGGATAACTCTGTTTATAGTGTGTGTAAACCATGGGGAAACTGTGGGGAAATATGTATTTTTATGTGGAAATAGAAAATTTTGTGGATTTTTTATCCACATTTTCATAGATTTTGGAAATCTGCTTTTGAATTTTCCCGGCTTATCCTGTTTTACTGCTCTCTTTTCACCGGCATATATAGCTCCATAAAGTGAATATTTTTTTCCTCTCCCAAAAATGTTGTCATATTATTGGCATAAAAAACCTGTTCCGGCTCTACACCCTGGGATTTTCCCCAGTTATGCATTTTCCAGGCAACCTCTTCATCCAGATAAATGCTTTCTGATTTCACAATGGTATAAATACAGGGAACCGGTTCTGTCAATTTATACTGCTCCGGCTGAAATCCTTTTCCGATCCACTGCTCTACTCCTTTATAAAGAAGCAGATTGGTTTCCTTCTCCTGCAGACCGTCTTTTTCCATTGAAAATAATGTATAAAAATATGTCATGTCCAGACCTTCGATCGTTGAAGACATGGCAAACCACTGTTTCAGCCCCTCAAGAAGACTTTCGCAGATCCCTAATTTATAAGCTGTGGGGAAATTTTTAAAAGTATATTTTCCCTCATATTTCTCGGCCTGGTCCATATCCCGTTCAGCAAGCTGCATACGTGCGATCGCCTGCTGGTGATACTGTATGCTGGCTTCCTCCTGTTTTATACGCATTGCTAAATGGTCTTTCATACATTCTAAGGAATTCTCTTCCTTTATATATCTTTCAATTTCTTCCAGACTCTGGTTCATCTTCCGTCTGTATACAATAAACATAAGCCGAAGGATATCTTCTTCCAGATAATAACGATATCCATTTTCCTTTTTTCTTGATTTTATGATCCCTTTCTTCTCATAAAAACGGAGAGTATCCCGGCTTATGCCCACGATCTCGGACATATCGCCTATAAGATACTCTCGACGTTTCATTTCTGTTCTGTTTTCCGTCATACCTTTCTTTTCTCCTGTTTTCCATTTTCTCACGATCGATATTTCTTTTGGATGTGCCCTTAAAGAATATCTTATATGGATTTTGTGATTTGGTCAATGGTGACCAGAAAAATAGAAAGGGAACCGGTACATCATTTACGAAATGATGTACCGGTTCCAGTTTATCTTACACCGAACTTAGCTCCACGTTTAATGGTGCCGTTGCTGTTCCATTCATTGTAAACGTATGGACCGCCGTCCGTGGTTCCATTTTCTGTAACTCATGGTTTCCGCCATTATAGTTATAGTTGCCAGTTACCATCTTGCAGCTGCTGGTGTCGAAATAATAAACATTTCCATTGATCTTCATAATACCGCCCTGAAGTTCGCCGGTATCAGCTGCATAGTACCAGGTGCCATCTCTCTGGATCCATCCGGTTCTCATTAACTGGTCATCACCAAAATAGAACCAGTGATTTCTGTACTGTACCCAGTTGTTGGTGCAGTAAGATCCGTCACCCCACTGATACTTTACTCCCTTTCCTGTACCTGTAAAACCTGCTGCAAAAGATGTCATCGCACTACCTGCAGTCAAAGCCAGTGCCAGCGCTGTAATAGCAAAACGTTTCTTCATACTTATCAATGCCTCCTGCATTTTTATATCTGTTTTATGCAGAAAGCATACACCTTGGAGTTGCTCCAAGGTCAAGGCATGTAAGAGTTTTGTAATGTTTTGCAGCAGTTTGTAAGATTTAATGTTCTCTGCCCGGTAGTATTTTACAGTACCATCGCCAGCTTCGTTGCCTCATATATGTCCGGGACAGAAAAGAATCTTCTCGCCTACAATCAGGCTTCTGTGCTTATTTACGGGGAAAGTGGCGTTGGAAAAAGCTTTCTGGCAGAATATATCCAGAAAAGTGGTTCTTTATCTAAAAAGCTTTTGTAAAGATCAGCTGCAATGCTATTTCAGAGGAGCTTTTTGCCTCTGAACTTTTCGGCTATTCTCCCAATGCCTTTACCGGTGCCTCTGCCAGCGGAAAAACCGGACTTTTAGAAGCAGCAGACCATGGAACAGTCCTTTTTGATGAGATCAATGAGCTTTCTCCCCATTGTCAGACTCTGCTTTTACATTTTTTACAAAACAAAAATATAACTCCTATCGGTTCCCTTATTGCTAAAGAGATCCATACCCGCATTATCTGCACTTCCGGACAGGATCTACAGGAAATGATCAAAGCCAGAACCTTCCGTTCAGATCTCTACTACAGGATCCGGGTAGCCAATATCCATATACCTCCTTTAAGAAAGCGAAGAGATGAAATCCCTTTATTTCTACGCTTTTTTATAGAACACTATTCGAAAGAATATGATTGTCCTTTGGAAAACCAGCCAATTTCTGAAAACCAGATGACTGCGTTAAGCGGGCTTGAGTGGAAAGGAAATATAAGAGAGATTTCCAATCTGGCACAGCAGATCTGTCTGTCAGAAAACCGGAAAGAACTGATCGACTCATTTATCCATGCCCACTGCACACCACTGCATACACCAAAATCCCAGTCCATCCTTCGCCCTATAAGTAATGCTGCCGCTTCCGGGAAACAGCCGGCTGATCCCAAAGATCCGGCACATTTGCTGCAGGGGGATTTAATTCCATTAAAAGAAGCCCTTCGCCAATTTGAGGCAGCTTATATACAACAGGCTTTGGACCAGACCGGGACGCTTAAGGAGGCAGCAGATGTCCTTGGTATCAGTTTCAGTTCTCTTTGCAGGAAAAAGGCAGAGCTTGGCATATCCAAAAATGCAGGTTCCGGCAAAAAAATTACCGGCCATGCCCTTTAAAAATTTAAAAGGTATGACCGGTTTTTTGATGACCGCGCTGCTTATTATTCCCCTACCAGTTCTTTCATCACATCATCTACTTTTTCGATTTTTTCTGCTCTGTAAGCATTGCTGCCACAGAAAAGAAGGGCATTATTTTCATCCCCTTCCGCTGCATTTACCAATGCCTGTGTAATGCAGTAAGGAATAGTCCTGATGTCGCAGTGTTCCAGACACTGGAAGCAGCTTTTGATAGCCGGGCGGACTCCCTCTTTGATCTGCTGCAAAAATGGATTTAAAATAGCCCGTCCCGGCATTCCTACCGGGCTCTGGGTAATGATGATATCCTCTTTTTTTGCGTTGATATAAGCCTGCTTGTAAGCATCCGGAGCATCACATTCTTCGGTAGTAACGAAACGGGTGCCTACCTGCACTCCTTCTGCCCCCAGTTCAAACTGATGCATTACATCTTCATGGGTATAAATGCCCCCGGCAGTTACTACCGGGATATGCTTCTGGTACTTTTCTTCGTAAGTCTTTATTACTTCCATAATGGAGCGGACTTCTTTATCGTAAGCTTTCTGGTTGTAGGTATTTGGCACATCTTTGGTGTCTGCACCGTACTCTGCCAGCTCTTCCCTGGAAAAGCCCAGATGACCACCTGCTAATGGTCCTTCCACTACCACAAAGTCCGGAACCTGCTTATACTTTCTGTCCCAAAGTCTGCATATGACCTGTGCAGATTTGGCAGAAGACACAATAGGAGCCAGCTTTACTTTTTTTACTGCCTGTTTGCAGATCTCTCCGCAGGTTTCCTTTGCATCTGCGATCCCTGCTTTCATTTCCTCATATGCAGCCTGTGCATACTCTGGAAGGCGCACAGGAAGACCTGCTCCGGATACAATGGCATCTGCACCGCATTTAATGGCTTCCTTGACCCACAGGTCATAATGCCTGGTAGCTACCATAATGTTAAAACCAATAGCGCCATTTGGTGCGATCTCCCTGGCTTTTTGCATTTCCCGTCTGATAGCACGCAGATTAGCTTCTACAAAATTGGTCTTAAAATCAGGTTCCCTGAATCCGATCTGTGCTGTGGAGATAAGTCCCATGCCGCCACAGGCTGCTACAGCTCCTGCCAGCTTATGAAGCTGATACCTACACCCATACCGCCCTGGATCACCGGTCTTTTAAGGACCAGATCTCCTATTGTTAATGCTTTGATCCCACTCATTTCTCACATTCTCCTAAATCTTTCGTATCTGTGTTCTGCCAGCTCTTCTCCGGACAGTTTCAAATACTTTTCAAAAATCCGATTATAGACCGGTCCATATAGCCTGCAATGCGGTACAAAGTATCTGTATTTGCCGGTTCTTCCTCTGGAATGATCCTCTCGATCAGCCCAGTTCCTTTAAGTCAGCTGCTGTTACCTTCATCACTCTGGCTGCCTCCGGGGCTTTTTGCTGTCTTTATAAAGAATAGACGCAAAACCTTCCGGTGATAAAATGGAATAAATGGCATTTTCCATCATCCATACTTCATTTGCTACTGCCATAGCTAAAGCACCGCCACTTCCTCCTTCGCCGATGACAATGGAAAGCACCGGAACCTTTAAAGAAGACATTTCAAACAAGTTCTTTGCAATGGCTTCGCCCTGACCTCTTTCCTCTGCCTCCAGTCCGCAGAAAGCTCCTGGTGTGTCTACAAAACAGATAATGGGGCGTCCAAAGGTTTCCGCCTGCTTCATTAAACGCAGTGCCTTGCGATAACCATCAGGGGATGCATGCCAAAATTACGGCGGATATTATCCTTGGTGTTCTTTCCCTTCTGCTGTCCGATAACTGTAACCGGCATGCCGTGGAACATGGCAATACCGCTACAATAGCACCATCGTCTTTAAAGCAGCGGTCGCCATGAAATTCTATAAATTCATCAAAAACAGCGTTGATATAATCAAGAGCCGTTGGTCTGTCTGCTTTTCTGGAAAGGAGAACTGTATCCCAGGCACTCTTTTCTGTGTTTTCCTTTTTCTGACGGGCTTCTGATACATTAACAGCAGTATCTGCTTTTACAGCATCTGTCTCCACAGCCATATCATGTTTTCTGTGCATATATAGGATCTGTCCGATCACATGCTTTTGATCCTTTCTTGGAAGGATCATGTCTACAAAGCCATGCTCTAACAGGAATTCAGCTCTCTGGAAACCTTCCGGCAGCTTCTGTCCAATGGTCTGCTCAATAACTCTTGGACCGGCAAAACCGATCAGTGCACCTGGTTCTGCAATGATGATATCGCCTAACATTGCAAAGCTTGCGGTCACGCCTCCGGTAGTCGGATCAGTAAGGACGCTGATAAACAGCTGTCCTGCTTCATGGTGGCGTTTTAAGGCTGCGGAAGTTTTTGCCATCTGCATCAGGGAAACAATGCCTTCCTGCATTCTGGCACCGCCGGAGCAGGCAAACAGGATCACCGGAAGCTTTTCCTTTGTAGCACGTTCTACTGCCTCTGTGATCTTCTCTCCCACTACATGCCCCATACTGCTCATAATAAAGCGGGCATCGCACACACCTACAACAGCAGGATTTCCATCGATCTTTGCCTTTCCAATGACAATAGCTTCATTCAGCCGGATTTTTCTCTGGCTGCTTCTACCTTCTTCTCATAGTTAGGAAAGTCTAAAGGATTGGAAAATGGCATTTCTTTATTCCATTCCTCAAAGGTTCCCACATCCGTAAGCATTTCGATCCTGCGGTAAGCATGAACACGGAAGTAGCCGCCGCATTTGGGGCATACATAATAATTGTTCTTTACGTCTTCCACATAGATCGGCTGTCCGCATTTATTGCATTTGCGCCATAAACCTTCCGGGATAGATGGTTCTTCCCCTTCCTGACTTACCGGTCTGTATTTGGTATCTATTTTTGTATACGTTTTCTGAACATGTTGCGCAGCATACGACAACTTCCTTTCTGCATTATCCCTATTCAGGATCATAAATAACTGTACTAGTCGTGGAGGAAATTTCCAGATTAAATTCTAAAATTTATTTTACATAGTCCGGGAAATACTTTTCAATAAATCCGGTGTCCGTATCACCCTTCTGAAAAGCTTCATTTTCCAGGATCTCATACTGAAAATCAATATTTGTTTCAATGCCTTCTATGATAACTTCGCCTAACGCACTGCGCATTTTCGCAATAGCAGATGCACGGTCTTTATCATAAACAATCAGCTTCATGAGCATGGAATCATAGTTGGCCGGTACTTTATAACCATTGTAAATATGTGTATCCACACGGACGCCATTTCCACCTGGGATATGCACGTTGGTAATACAGCCCGGACATGGCATAAAGCGCTTCTTCGGGTTTTCCGCATTAATACGGCATTCAATGGCATGACCCTTGATCTGGATATCTTCCTGTGACACACTTAACGGCTCTCCTGCAGCCACACGGATCTGCTCTTTGATCAGGTCAATGCCGGAAACCATTTCTGTTACCGGATGCTCTACCTGGATACGGGTGTTCATTTCCATAAAATAAAGTTTTTATCTTTATCTAATAAAAACTCGATGGTTCCTGCGTTCTCGTAATTAACGGCTTTCGCTGCCTTTACTGCAACTTCACCCATTTTTTTACGAAGCTTTGGGGAAATGACCTCACATGGAGACTCTTCCATTACCTTCTGATGACGGCGCTGGATGGAGCAGTCACGTTCTCCCAGATGAACAACATTGCCAAACTTGTCACCCATGATCTGAAATTCCACATGGCGGGGTTTTTCAATATATTTTTCAATTATACATAGTATCATCGGAAAAACCTTTACAGACTCTAACTGGGCTGCATTAAAATGCTCTGTAAAATCCTCTTCGCTTCTGGAAATACGCATTCCCTTTCCACCGCCACCGGAGGAAGCCTTTATCATAACCGGAAAACCGATCTCCTTTGCCATGGCAAGACCGGCCTCTGCTGTGTATACAGGCTCTTTGCTTCCCGGAACAACAGGAACTCCAGCCTGTATCATGGTATTTCTTGCTTCTGACTTATTTCCCATGCGGTTGATGATCTCAGCAGATGGTCCGATAAAGGTAATGTTACACTGCTGGCAAAGCTTTGCAAAACGGGCATTTTCTGATAAAAAGCCAAAGCCCGGATGAATGGCATCTGCCTTCATTGCAACAGTTGCAGAGAGAATACGCTCCATATTCAGATAGCTCTGACTGGAAGGAGCCGGGCCGATACAAATAGCTTCATCTGCCAGAAGCGTGTGAAGACTGTCCTTATCTGCCTCTGAGTAAACTGCAACTGTGCGGATACCCATTTCACGGCAGGCTCTGATAATACGGACTGCGATCTCACCTCTGTTTGCGATCAATATCTTGTTAAACATACTTAATCTCCTATAGACCAGTCTTATCCGATCATAAAGGTCAGTTCGCCAACAACTGCAATCTTGCCATCTACAGTAGCAGTTGCTTTTCCTACGCCAACCGGTCCCTTCTGTTTAATGATCTCACATTCCAGTCTTAAACGGTCACCTGGAACTACTTTGTGTTTGAATTTTACGTTGTTTAATCCGCCAAAATAAGCGGTCTTCCCCTTGAAATTTTCCTGGGAAAGAATAGCTACTGCGCCGGTCTGGGCCAGTGCTTCCACGATCAGGACACCTGGCATAACCGGTTCCTGTGGAAAATGGCCTCTGAAATATGGCTCATCATAAGTTACAGATTTATATCCAACAGCCTTTACGCCCGGCTCTAATTCTTCAATACAATCTACCAGGAGAAATGGATGTCTGTGCGGAATGATCTCCTGGATTTCTTTAATACCCATTAACATGATTTTTGTCCTCCTGTGATACAATGTTCTCCCGGAACCTTTTTCATTTGGAAAGGTTCCAGGAGGACATCTATCATTTAATACGGAATAATGCTGTCCGTACTCTACTACTTCCTCATTATTTACAAGGATTGCTTCAATAACGCCGTCATATTCGCTTTCGATCTCGTTCATCAGCTTCATTGCTTCGATAATGCCAAGTACCTGGCCTTTTTTCACAGTATCTCCTTCTTTTACAAAGCTTTCTGCATCTGGTGAGGAAGAGCTGTAGAAGGTTCCTACCAATGGAGATGTGATGACTTTATCAGAAGCAATATCATGGTGTTCTGCTGCTTCTGGTGCTGCTGCAGGTATTTCTGTGCTTACACTTGTGGAAGCTGCAGTCAGTACAGGTGCAGCGGTTGAAGCCGGAACAGCTGCGACAGCGCCAGGTGCACTAACTGTGATGATCTTTGCTTCTTCTTTCTCTTTCTTCAGGGAAATGTGCATATCGCCTGATCCAATTTAAAGCTGGTCAGCTTTGAATCAGATACAGCCTGAACCAGTGTCAGGATTTCATCTATATTCATTGTCCACGTTCTCCTTCCTTATGCTGTGAATTTCTTCACGATCAGGCTGGCATTATGTCCACCAAAGCCTAAAGAGTTGCTGATGGCATAATTTACATCCATGGATACGCCTTCATGCATGGTGTAATCTAAGTCACAGCCTTCACCTGGTGTTTCCAGACCTACTGTTGGATGTACATAACCATCTTCAATGCTCTTTACACAGGTAATGAACTCTACGCCGCCTGCTGCGCCTAATAAGTGGCCGATCATGGACTTGGTAGAGTTGATCTTTACTTTATCTGCATGATCACCTAAAGCCAGTTTGATCGCCTTTGTCTCGAATAAGTCATTGTGATGGGTGCTGGTTCCATGGGCATTCACATAATCAAGCTGTTCCGGGGTGATGCCTGCATCCTTCATGGCAAATTCCATTGCCTTTGCAGCACCGCTTCCGTCTTCAGCAGGAGAAGTGATGTGGTATGCATCACAGGTTGCGCCGTATCCAACTACTTCTGCCAGGATCTTAGCTCCTCTTGCCTGGCATGCTCTAAGGACTCTAATACTACGATTCCTGCGCCTTCGCCCATAACGAAACCATTTCTGTCCTGATCAAATGGGATGGATGCTTTCTTTACATCATCGGTGGTGTTTAATGCTGTTAAGGAGGTGAAGCCTGCTACACCAATTGGTGTAATACTTGCTTCTGTACCGCCTGCTACCATTACATCTGCCTCACCGTGCTGGATAGAACGGAATGCTTCACCGATGGAATGTGTACCGGTTGCACATGCAGTTACTACGTTAATGCATTTTCCCTTAAGACCAAACTGGATGGAAACATTTCCTGCTGCCATGTTGCTGATCATTAATGGTACTAATAATGGCTCTACTCTTCCCGGTCCTTTTTCTAACAGTCTTTTTTCGTTGCGCTCTAAAGCCTGTAAGGAACCAATACCGGAGCCTACGCTTACGCCAACACGGAAAGGATCTTCTTTTTCCATGTCGATGCCTGATGTTTCCAGAGCTTCCTTTGCTGCTGCTACTGCAAACTGGCAGAATGTTTCCATACGGCGTGCAGTTTTCGGATCCATATACTGTTTTGGATCAAAATCTTTTACTTCCGCTGCCAGCTTGCACTTAAAATCAGCTGTATCAAAATGAGTGATCGGTGCAATACCTACTGTGTTTGACTTGACCGCAGTCCAAAAAGCCTCTACACTATTTCCAATTGGGGTAATAGCGCCCATACCTGTTACTACTACTCTTGTATTCATATTTTTAACTCCTGTTCTATTCTTGCCTTGCCAGTGTAAGACGGGCGTTATCTTATATAACGCAGCCGTTCGGGCGTTATCTTCTTGACGAACTGACGTCCGTCAAGAAGCATCGGATTGGCATCCGATGGGCATCTCAATCTAAAAACGGTCTTATGAGCAAGCTCAACACCCGTTTTTACCTTGACCTGCCCGCCCTATACCTGTTTCGTTACATCGCCATGCCGCCGTCTACTGAAATAACCTGACCGGTAATATAACGTGCTTCCTCAGATGCTAAAAATGCAACTGCATTTGCAATATCCTCTGTCTCGCCAAATGCTTTCATGGGGATATGCTCTAAAATGGAATTTTTGATCTCATCCTTTAACACTTCTGTCATCTCTGTTTTAATAAAGCCAGGTGCAACTGCATTTACAGTAATTCCACGGCTTGCCAGCTCTTTTGCCGCACTCTTGGTCAGACCGATGACACCAGCTTTTGCTGCACAATAATTTGCCTGTCCGGCATTTCCTAAAACACCGGATACAGAGGAGATATTGATGATACGTCCGCTCTTCTGTTTTAACATCTGTCTTGCAATGTGGCGGGTACAGTTGAATACGCCCTTTAAGTTAGTCTGGATCACTGCATCAAAGTCTTCCTCAGACATCTTCATTAACAGGTTGTCTCTTGTGATACCTGCGTTGTTTACCAGGATGTCCAGATGTCCATGCTCTTTTACCACTGCATCTAACATTTCCTTGCAGCTTTCAAAATCGGAAACATTGCACTGAACTGCCTGTCCGTTTCCTCCGGCTGCCTGGATTTCTTTTACTACCTCTTCTGCCTTTGCAGCAGAACCATTATAATTCACGATCACAAATGCGCCTTTTGCCGCTAATGTTTTAGCGATCTGACGTCCAATTCCGCGGCTTGCGCCAGTAACCAGTGCAATCTTTCCTTCCAGCATGTTTATTCTCCTTTATGCCTCTTTTAAAGCTTCTACTACCTTTTCTATATCTTCTAACTTCTCAACATTTAATGTTTTTACGCTTCTGTCGATCTTTTTCATAAAGCCAGCCAGTGTCTTTCCCGGGCCGATCTCAATGAAAGTATCTACGCCGTCTGCCAGCATAGTTTCCACACACTGCTGCCATTTTACGGAAGAAGAAACCTGTTTTACTAAAAGGTCTTTTACAGGCTGTGCTTCTGTTACATACTGGGCAGTCACATTAGCTGCATATGGGATGACCGGCTTGTGGATCTCTACATTTTCAAGAACCTTTCCCAGCTTCTCCCCAGCACCAACTAACATTCCGGAGTGGAACGGGCCGCTTACATTTAACATAATGGCACGTTTTGCGCCTGCTGCTTTTAACTTTTCGCAAGCCTCTTCTACAGCTGCTTTCCTGCCGGAAATAACGATCTGTCCCGGACAGTTATAATTTGCGATCCACACACCATCCATATCTGCAGTCACTTCTTCGATTACTGCTGCATCCAAAGCCAGGATAGCCGCCATAGCACCTTCTCCAGCCGGAACCTCTTCCTGCAATGAAAATACCTCTCTGACGGACAGTGGTGATCGCGTCTTCTTCACTCATAACGCCTGCTGCTGCCAGTGCGCAGTACTCTAACCAAGGCTTAAACCAGCTGCTACATCCGGTTTTACGCCATTTTCTTC
>ENA-OQAZ01000652-OQAZ01000652.1-human-gut-metagenome-genome-assembly--contig:-NODE-652-length-18845-cov-2.511967_pt1 | contig 18845 bp, 23 predicted proteins | sample MGYA00242737_ERZ504531 | MGnify/ENA primary metagenome ERZ504531 (study PRJEB26092, sample SAMD00036244) | human gut metagenome | host: Homo sapiens | study: EMG produced TPA metagenomics assembly of... | reverse complement strand
CTTGACCCGCCAAAAAACATGAGTAAGTAGCCATTTTTCAAAGAAAAAATGAGCGGATTACGAATGTTTTTGAGGATTGCGAGAGTGCAAAGCACGTAGCAATCTGGTATCAAAGGGTCAAAATACCTTTTGACCCCAACATCATTTATATAAAGGTATATAGAAAGCAGAACCTTTGCGTAAGGACTTTATGCAGGTTCTGTTTTTTATTTATGCGAGTAACGAGTAAAATTCGCGAGGATGAGAAAGGATATTCTTTGTTCGGAATAAATGTGTAGATTTTGTGTTTTTTATGTTTCTTTAAACTTCAATTAAGGTTTCTCCGATACAATCACCTTCATAAGGAGGAACCGAGATGATGATTCCGACCGTCCGACCCTGCCGCAGGGACAGGAAACCCCGCCGGATATGCAAAAGGGGGAACGCCCGCAGGGAGATCTGCCACGGGGCAATCCGGGGGATTCGTCAAATGAGCAGACGAAGGAGGAGTCTGACGGTCAGAAATAGCGGAATGGTTTACATAATTACCAGAATGAGGAATCCGTATAGCAGATCAGGATTCCTGCTTCGCCTGCAGATCTGCCAGCATCTGTGAAACGGTAAGTCCCAGTACCGGGTGACGTTTCCACGGAGCAATCTGTGCCAGCGGGATCAGGACGAAGTCCCGCAGATGCATCTCCACATGAGGAATGATCAGATCCGGGGTGTCCAGTACCAGATCGTCATACAGTAAGATATCCAGATCCAGCGTCCGCGGTCCCCAGTGGATCAGGCGCTCCCGGTGCGCTTCCTGTTCGATCTCATGGAGGCGTTCGAGCAGTTCCTGCGGTGTCAGCAGTGTTTTCAGTGCCAGTGCACCGTTTAAAAAGTCATCCTGCTCCACACCGCCGTAGGGTGCGGTCACCAGAAAATCAGACACTTTCAGCACCTGGCAGTCCGAAGTCTGCTGTAGTTTTTCAACTGCCTCGTTCAGGTATTTTTCCTTGTCCCCCATATTGGAGCCGAGCGCGATATAAGCGGTATGCCAGCCGCGGCTGATCTCCACCGATACGGTATCCAGAGGCAGACCGATGGCGCCCACGGTTTTTTGATGGTAAGATCCACCTGAGAGACCATCGGGTAGGAAAGCAGAATCGCTTTTGCGGTCGCCTCCGCCACCGTCTCCAGCAGTTTCCAGGTATTTTCTTCGACTACTTTTTTGATCAGATGGCTGACTTCACCGTAATGTACCGAATAAGAAAGCTCATCGGTGAGCCCGGCTTTTCTGGTGTCGGTATGCAAAACGGCGGAGAGTATAAACTTTTGTCCTAAAAAATTCTCTTCCGGAAATACTCCGTGCTTTGCAAAGATTTCCAGATTCTCAATTCTTATTTTATCCATAAATTTCCTCCTAGCAGGACAGGATCGCTTTCGTCATCTGAATGATCCGGTGGTTTTCTTTGATATCGTGTACCCGGACAAAGGAGCATCCGCGGAGCATGCCGATCACGGTGGTGGCAAGTGTTCCTTCCACGCGCTGATCTACCGGCAGATCCAGGGTGTTGCCGATGACAGATTTTCTGGAAGTGCCGAGAAGGATCGGGAGTCCGAGTTCCTGCAAGACATCTACATGATTGATGGCTTCCAGATTCTGCTCATACGTTTTTCCAAAGCCGACACCCGGATCCAGCATGATTTTATCGTCCGGAACACCTGCTTTGTGTGCGATAGCGACACATTCTTTCATATCGGCGACCATGTCTTCCAGAAAATTCTGATATATGGCTTCGTTTCGGTTGTGCATCAGGCAGCAGGCAGCGTGGTAACGGGCGGTCACCTCGGCGGTTTTATAGTCGAACTTGAATCCCCAGATATCATTGACCAGATCCGCACCTGCCTGAAGAGCGGCCTCTGCGACATTTCCTTTGTAAGTGTCGATGGAAACCGGAACATCAAAATGTGATTTGACCGCCTCGATGACCGGCGTTACTCTTGCGATTTCTTCCTCGTCAGAGATCACGGTATGTCCCGGACGGTGGATTCACCACCGATATCGATAATGTCAGCGCCGTCCCGGATCATCTGCTCGGCGTGAGCGAGAGCAGCATCCATATGATTGAATTTTCCACCGTCGGAAAAAGAGTCGGGAGTCACGTTCAGGATTCCCATAATATAAGTTTCATTCTTTGTATCAAATTCACGATTACCAATTCTCATACATGTTTTCTCCTCTTGAAGTTTACATAAGTTCAAAATTAATAACAAATCGTCAGATTCATCTTCTCCTCCGGCCAGTTGCATGCATTTCTTGCAGGACAGTACAAACAGTTTCGTGACTGTTTGTCCGCACGGTAGAGATAGCGGGAAAATAAGGGAGTTTCCGCAGTATCTTTTACCCGGTGGCTTCGGATCGCAGCAAGAATCGATTTCTGCTCAGTAAGAGAAAAATCACAGTCCGTAAGGATGCGTTCCGCCAGTCTTGCCCCTGCAAGATGGTGAGGAGTACCTTTTTTCATCTGTTCATAACGGCCGATATCGTGAAGAAGTCCGGCGGCGTAGATCATTTCCTTGGAAAAGCCAGCCTGATCTTCCAGATTATAAATATACATCAGCCGCGCCACATCCAGAAAATGCTCCATCGTGTGACGGCAGAAGATCCGGTCTTTTTCTGCTTCCTGTAACAGTGCAAACTGCTCTCGAAAGACAGGGTGGGATAAAATCTGATCGATGCGTTTCATAATAATTCGCTGTTCCATGACAGATTTAAGCCTTTACCATCTGTAAAAAGGTCTGCTGCAGGGAAAAATCTTCCGCAAAGGCTCCACGCACGATGGTGGTTACAGTTTTGCTGCCTGGTTTCTGAACACCGCGCATGGTCATACACATATGTTCTGCCTCGATCATGACCATCACACCCTTCGGCTGCAGATGTTCTTCGAGAGCGTCCGCAATCTGTGCGGTCATATTTTCCTGGATCTGCGGGCGTCTTGCATAGACTTCTACCGTGCGGGCCAGTTTGCTTAAACCTGCCACGCGCTGATCCGGGATATAAGCCACATGAGCTTTTCCGTAGAAGGGCAGCAGATGATGTTCACAGGTGGAATAAAAGGTGATATCTTTTTCCAGAACGATATTGTTATTGGTAGCGTGAAATTGTTTGGACAGATGCACACCGGCATCTTCATAGAGCCCGCCGTAGATCTGCTCGCACATTTCTGGCGATACGTCGGGTGTTTCGAGTAAACCTTCTCGATTGACGTCTTCGCCGATACCTTCCAGCATCAGACGAACGCCTTCTTTGATTTTTTCGTGATCCATCATGGTACAAAACCTCCTGTGTAAATAATGCTGTATACTGAGAAACTTCCTGTAAAATCGGACATAGAAAGATTCTGAGCATACAAAAATATGCATCAGGATGTTCTGCATAGATGTACAGAATAATATGTAAGAAAAAAACACCCTGATGTGAAGAAAATAAAGCTACTGAAAAATAACTATGAGTATATCCCTTCACAATCGGATGTTAATCATCTGGTTGTTGCAACGGGTGCGGTAACCATATCGTAAGTCCGGTCCGCAGGCGAACCGACTTTTCGTTTCTGTGGCAACTCCCCATCCACAAAACACTTGACGCATGGAAACCTATTTTGCATAGTATTTCAATCGAAACAGCAGACACATAGGGTTTCTCTGCTGTTTGAAAGGATTATAGCACTCATGGAAAGAGGGTGCAAGAGAATACTGGAAAATATGTGAAATTGTTACTGTTTACTCCGTGTGCGGTAACATGAAATTGTCATCTCCCTGTTGATTTACATAAGAATAAATCATCGTAAGGAGAAAATACAATGGCTATGCCAATGTATCCAGAAAATTTTTCACGTAAAACAGTGCCGCTCCAATTGCCGGTGTATACTGTCCGTGGGTGCCGGTAAGAAGAGAATCTTTCGCCAGAGGAAACGGTGTATGCTCATTGATCAGACCAAGCAGCCGATCCAGATCCTCAGGGAGAAAATAAGGTGCAAGATATCCGCTCAGGATCACCGGACAGTCGATCAGCAGATTGAGGTTACGGATGGCGAAAGCCAGATGCCGCAGATAGTCCTGCCAGATGTCCTGTAAATGTTCCCCGGTGCTATCCGGATCCCGCAACTTCAGGAAAAATTCTTTTACTGAAAGTCCGCTGCGCAGTTCCAGTGCACTGGCGGAACAGAAGGTTTCCAGGCAACCGCGATTTCCGCAGTAACAGACTGGACCATCCGGTTCCACACAGATGTGTTCCAGAGAACCGCTGTGCATGGAAAAACCCTGATGAACGTTGTGATTGGCGATTACAGCACCGCCGAGATTTCGATTTAATAAGAAAACAAGAGCGCTGTCCAGTTTCGGATGATTCCAGAGCTCCAGATCTGCGGCCGCCTTGGAGTCGTGCACCAGATGACATGGAAAAGGAAGCCGGGAAGCAAAATCAGAAAGCTGCATCCGCGTATTTCCCATAATAGCACCGTAAGTCACGGACGAACCATTCGGGGAAATGATCCCCTGTGTGGCAATGGAGATCCCTGAGATTTTTTCCGTGGGGTACTCATTTTTTTCAATAAAATGAAGCACTTCGCCGGCAAATGTGTCGTAATATTCCGGCGTGTCCTCGTAGGCAAGTGGAATCGTCTCCCTCGCGACGGCCTCCCCGTACAGATCCACCGCAACGAGATGGAACATGTTCTTTAAAATTCCGATCCCGATGGCGATCCTGAGATCCGGTACGATCCGGATAATCTGTGCTTTCCGTCCTCCGGTAGAGGCAAAATACCCGTTTCGTTCGATCAGCCCTTCTTTTTCCAATGTGGTCAGATTCTGACTGACCGTGGAAAGTCCCATGTTCAGATCCTGTACGATCTGAAATTTGGAAGTTTCCCGCTGGCGGTAGATGTATTGATAGACGGTATGTTTGTTGATTTGTTTTAACGTGAGAGTTGTCACACTTTTTTTATCCATAACGGCGGCTGCTCCTTTGATAATCTGACAATTGTTACTTATGATTGTAATACAATCATAAGAAAAAAGCAACGGAAGTGGAGGAGCAGGAGTTGTATTTTGCGCTGTCAGGGGAACAGTGGCAATCTTTCGGCAAATATGATATATTTACAGTAATAAATTATTTTTGTGGTTTGTTGCATTTTTCAACAAAGGATCTCTCTCTCGCCGTCAGTTCCACCCAGGAGGGCGGTAGCCGCAGGTGATGGCATTTCTCACGGAACGGATATTGGACCAGGCAGCGCAGTAAAACGGAACTTTGCCAAGATCCAGGATTTCTTCGGTCAGCCGGGAAGTCAGTGCAGCGGCGATCCCCTGTCTCCGGTATTCCGGCAGGACATCGATCCCGATCTGGTACATGGTTTCGCAGTCCGCGGATGCTCCGGCAAGACCGATCAGGGTCTCCCCGTCGTAAGCACCGACACACAGGACATCGTTTTCTTTTCGATCCGCGCAGAGCGCGTTGCTCCACTGTGGCAGATACAGAGCCTGAAAATCCTGTGGATGCAGCACGCGGATCTCATACTTACACGGATGCGATCCAAGCAGGGTAAGATCCGGCAGGAAATATTCCGCCATAAAGCAGATCTGCAGCCCGTAAGGAGCCAGTTTCTGTTCGAGCACCTGCATATTCGGTGTCTCAAAACAGTGCTCCGTCGGTAGGTATCGATGTAGTCCTTAACGGTATCTCGCAGATCTTCCCGCACCTGTGCCACAATATTATTCCCATAGGAAACCAGATCACAGGCAAATGGCAGCGGGAGATAGACACGCGCGGAAGGATGCTTCTTGAAGTAGTACCAGATTTTCACTTTGCAGAAAATCTTCCGGTTTACAATTGCAATCAATCGCTGACTGTTGCAGAGCGATTCGCAGGAGTTCTTGATTGGTCATAGGTGTGTTCTCCATTTCGTTTTTATATTTGCTTTTAATTATACCGGGAAGTTGCAAAAATACAACGTTGGGAGTGGAAAGCTTTGGAAATAATAAATACGGAAGAAGGGGATAATTATGGTAGAAGTGTTATTTGCGGAAAGCGAAGCCGCGTCCATGAAAGCTGGGAAAAAGAAATCTTTGAAGAGAGAACCTGCGGAACGGGTCGAGGAAACGCCCGAAGAAGTGATCTGCCTTGGATTTCTGCTGGATATCGGTGATATCCGGGAAAATGTAGACAGTGCATATCGGAAAACGCTGATCTATGATCTGTATACGCAGGAAGCATGGGGAAAGGATCCGGAAGTGGATGCGGAACTCCGGAATCTGGCAGATGTATATGTACGGGAAATGCAACGACTGAAGAACTATCTGGAAGAGGGGGAGACTATCCGAATCTGGTACAGTGATGCCCCTTATTCTGTGTGTGGTTTCTATCATGTATGCAGTATCCTTTCGGAATATGACAATCCGGTTCGGGTTGTGAAAATACCGGAATATATCGTTCGTGGAAATGAGATTATTTCGTACCGGAACTGGGGCGAAGTTGCGGCGGAGGAGTTTGCTGGATTTTTGCCGTATGAAAGAGAACTGTCCAGAGAAGAGGTAAGAATGTATCGTTCCTTATGGATGGAATTACAGGAAGAAAATACGCCTCTTCGTGCAATTATCAATGGGAAAATTATGAGTGTCGGGGAGAATTTTTATGATTTCCTGATCTGGAAAGAACTTACGAAAAAGCCAATCAAAGAAGCAAGACTGATCTGTCGGGTCTAAGTGATTTCGAAGATTAGAAATTACGAGATTTGATTGGGAGTATTAAAAAGATACTGAAAAAATAAGAATCAATGTAACTATTCAGTAGCCACTGTCCCGCGAGGTATTTTGACATGAATATGTCAAAATCCCGAGACATACAAGCCAAAATGCCATCACCGAAGGTGATGCATTTTGGCCCGTAACTGTGAAGGTACTGAACAGTTACGAATCAATAAATAAGTAGAAATATGGAACAGATTGGGAACTGAAATCCTGCTGTTGTGATTATCAGAGGAATCCAGTATAATATATCTTATAAAATCTTGACGGGGAGGAATTTGCATGGGCAGTTATCTGAATCCGGGGAATTTTTCATTTCGTGGAAGTCTTCGTTCGAAAATATATGTAGACAAAAGTGAATTGATCGCAAAGACAAATGAAGCTCTTTGCACAGAACAGAGGTATATCTGTGTGAGCCGTCCGAGAAGATTTGGCAAATCAATGGCAGCGAATATGCTTGCTGCATACTATGATCGCAGTGAAAATATAGAAGAACTGTTTCGGAATCTTGCAATCAGCAAAGACAGTTCCTACAAAGAAAATCTGAATCAATACGATGTGATCAAAATTAATATGCAGGAATTTTTGAGTATGTCAGGGACAATGGAAGAGATGCTGGAAATGCTGAAAAAATATCTTGTATTGGATTTTGAGGAAACTTATCCGCAAGTGCGTTTTCGGGATGAAAAAAATCTGATTCAGGTAATGAAAGATGTATTTTCTTATACCAGATGTCCTTTTGTAATTTTGATTGATGAGTGGGATTGTCTGTTCCGGGAATATAAACAGGATAGAGAAGCACAGAAAAAGTATCTGGACTTTTTACGGGCATGGCTCAAGGATAAAGATTATGTTGCACTGGCTTACATGACTGGTATTCTGCCGATCAAGAAATATGGTTCTCATTCGGCATTAAATATGTTTACAGAATATTCCATGACGGATCCGGTGAGCTGGCAGAGTATTTTGGCTTTACCGAACAGGAAGTGGCGGTTCTCTGTGAAAAATATGAGATGAATTTTGAAGATGCAAAAACATGGTATGATGGCTATCGATTAATTGCCCATCGACAGACAGGAAATGAATGCTATTCCATGTACAGCCCCAAGTCGGTTGTGGAAGCCATGCTGCGTCATAAGTTCGGAACCTACTGGAACCAGACGGAGACATATGAAGCACTAAAAATCTATATCCAGATGGATATGGACGGCTTAAAGGACTCCGTGGTTCGCATGCTTGCGGGAGAATCTGTCCCCATTAATATCGGAACATTCAGCAACGATATGACTACCTTTGCAACGAAAGACGATGTGCTGACTCTGCTGGTGCATCTGGGATATCTGACCTATGACAGTGTGGATGGAACCGTAAGTATACCAAATAAAGAGGTTTCCCGGGAATATGTAAATGCCATCAGCACCATGAACTGGCATGGCGTGGCAGAGTCCGTGGAATCCTCCCGTAAATTACTGGAAGCACTGTGGAACATGGATGCAGATGCGGTTGCAACTGGAATTGAAAAAGCACATGAGGAAATTTCTATTCTTCAATATAACGATGAAAATTCCCTGAGTTGTACGATTCAGCTCGCCTTTTATTTTGCAAGGGAATACTATACTATGATTCGGGAAATGCCAGCGGGAAAGGGATTTGCTGATATATGTATGATTCCGAGAAAGAAGCATTCTGACAAACCGGCTGTCGTGATCGAACTGAAATGGAATAAGAGCGCAGTTGGAGCGATAGAGCAGATCAAAGAAAAACAGTATGTGAATGCGTTAAAAGAGTATCAGGGGAATTTGCTGCTTGCAGGAATTAATTATAATAAGATGACTAAAAAAACATGAATGCGTGATTGAAACCATGCAAAAGTAAAAATAAGTCTCATGTCTGTGCTGTAGAGGTGGCAGGCATGGGACTTTTTGAAAAAGACAGACCGGCATTGCAAGTAGATTATCATGAAAAAGCCCCCCGCAACCACAAAGTTGCGTAATAGTTGGTAGCGCAACACGGGGAAAATCCGTATGATGGAGGTACAAAATCAGGAAGGAGGAAAAAATAAGTAATTGAATATATTGTCAAATGTGTTTAAATATACTCAAAGGAGTAAATTATTATGAATACATCAAATATCACAAATTATAAGCCAAAAGATTTTGATGAACTGTTAGGTGTGTCTGTTAAGACATTGCAACGCTGGGACAGAGAAGGAACTTTAAAGGCAAATCGAACTCCAACTGATAGGCGTTATTATACTTATGACCAGTACCTTCAATTCAAAGGCATAAATATTGAAAATGATAAACGTCAGGTAGTTATTTATGCCAGAGTGTCTACAGGAAATCAAAAAGATGATTTACAGAATCAAGTTGCATTTTTGCGACAGTTTTGTGATGCTAAAGGTATTATTATCGATCAGTGTATTGAGGATTATGGAAGTGGTCTTAATTACAATCGTAAAAAGTGGAATGAATTATTAAATGAAGTAATGGAACAGAAAATAAAAACCATAATAGTAACTCATAAAGACAGATTTATCAGATTTGGTTACGATTGGTTTGAAAAATTCTGTATGAAGTTTAATACAAGCATTGTGGTAGTGAACAACGAAGAACTATCATCACAGGAAGAACTCGTACAGGATATTGTTTCTATACTTCATGAGTTCTCTTGCAGGTTGTATGGACTTCGTAAGTATAAAAAACAAATAGAAAGGGATGAGGAAATTGCTAAAGAGCTTCAAGACGGAAATAAATCCGACGGTCGAGCAAAAAATCAAGATTAACAAGACTATTGGCACTTGTAGGTATGTCTACAACTTCTATCTCGATCACAACAAAACTTTACACGATAACGGTGAAAAGTTTATGACTGGCAAGAGTTTCAGCGTATGGCTTAATAATGAGTATATTCCTAATAATCCTGATAAAATATGGATTAAAGAAGCATATTCAAAAGCTGTAAAAAAGTCTATTGAAGATGGATGTACTGCATTTACAAGATTTTTTAAACATCAAAGTGCTTTTCCTAATTTCAAAAAGAAAGGTAAATCTGATGTAAAAATGTATTTCGTAAAGAACAATACTAAAGACTGTAGATGCGAGAGACATAGGTTGAACATACCCACTTTAGGTTGGGTACGCATTAAAGAAAAAGGTTATATACCAACAACTAAAGAGGGATGGAAAATCAAAAGCGGTACAGTATCCATCAAAGCAGGCAGATACTATGTGTCAGTTCTTGTAGAAATTCCTGACGCTAAAATTGCTAATAATAGCAATGGTGGTATAGGAATTGACCTGGGTTTGAAAGACTTGGCGATTGTTTCCAATGGTAAAACTTATAAAAATATCAATAAGTCAGCAAGAATTAAAAAATTGGAAAAGAAACTGCGTAGAGAACAAAGATGTCTCTCACGCAAGTATGAAAATTTAAAGAAAGGAGAGTCCACTCAAAAGAATATACAAAAGCAAAAGCTCAAAGTACAAAGACTTCATCATAAAATAGATAATATCCGTACGGATTATATCAATAAATCAATAACAGAGATAGTGAAAACCAAGCCATCTTATATAACTATTGAAGATTTGAATGTATCAGGAATGATGAAGAACAGACATCTATCAAAAGCCGTTGCGTCACAAAAGTTCTATGAATTTAGAACTAAGCTCAAAGCTAAGTGTGATGAAAATGGTATTGAATTAAGAGTCGTAGACAGATGGTATCCATCATCCAAAATATGTCATTGCTGTGGTGCTATCAAGAAAGATTTGAAGCTTTCAGATAGAATATACCGTTGTGATTGTGGCTATGTCGAGGATAGGGATTTTAACGCTGCTCTTAATCTAAGAGATGCTTTAACTTACGAAGTTGCATAATGAACGCAAACGTAAGTATGTACTGCGGGCTATCGCAGGAATTTACGACTGTGGAGTGTACACGAACTTGTGAGTAGCGTATTGTTTACAATCGCCAAAGCATACACATCGAAGCAGTAAGAAGTATCCGCAAGGACTTTAATTTCTCGATGTGTTTGAGTATATTTGAACACATTTTGAGTGGCAGAGTGTTCCAATGAAATTGAATTTTATTTTCGTCCTGCTCAACATTTGCTTATGGATATTTCTTGTGGTGGTAGCGGGGTATGTGGTTTATCTGGTGATCAAGGCGCTCAGAAAATACACAAGGTCGGTGCCGGTGAGAAAGGAAAAGGCGGAAAATGCAAAAACGCTTGGGAGGTTCTGAAACAACATCGCTTGAACTGTAAAATGACGCAGGAATTTGTCGCAGAAACATAAGGTGTCAGCCGACAGGCGGTTTCCAAGTGGGAAAGCGGAGCCTCGGCACCGAGTACCACGAATCTGATGGCGCTTGCGAAGGTGTTCGATGTTTCAGCGGAAGAACTTCTGAAGGAAACACAGAAGAATTAAAAGGTTACTGGGCATGGGGTGAGCAGTAACATTAAGACAAAATTAAGAAGAACAGGCACTTGTCTGGCGTTGAGATTCACAGGAACCTGTACTATAATAGGTATCAGAAAAAACGATGAAAATGGGACAAAGGAGGATTTTACCATGAACAATGAAGTATTGAAAGCAATGAAAACCCGCAGAAGCATCCGCAAATACAAACCGGAGCAGATCACAGACGAGCAGCTGGATGCGATCCTGGAAGCCGGAACATATGCGGCTACCGGAATGGGAAAACAGTCTCCAGTGATCGTGGTAGTGCAGAAACCGGAACTGATCGCAAAACTTTCGAAGATGAACGCAGCTGTGATGGGAAGCAGCAATGATCCGTTTTACGGTGCACCGACGGTTTTGATCATACTCGCAGATCCGGAGATCGGAACCTATCATGAGGACGGTTCTTTGGTTATGGGCAATCTGATGGCTGGCAGCTCATGCGGTAGGTGTGGATTCCTGCTGGATCACGGCAAAGAAGAATTTGAGAGTGCAGAGGGAAAAGAACTCTTAAAAGAGTGGGGACTTCCGGAAATCTGGTCGGCATCGGACACTGCATCCTTGGATATCGTGACTGTGAATACCCGGAAGCAAAAGAAAGAAAAGCGAACTATATTGTCAGAGTATAGGAAGAGCTTTCGTAACTGTGAAGGTACTGAACAGTCAGTGCGAAAATAAAAAGATAAGAAAAACAGAAAACGGGCTGTGTCCTGAAGCGGACAGAAACGGGAGAGTTTATATAGAATGTTTCTGTGTGTCACAAAAGGTATACAGCCCGTTTTATAAAAGTTCAAACCAGAAATCTTCCTGATGACCTGTTCATGGGAAGATTTAGAAAATGAGGAATATATGTATCGAATTATGATCGTGGAAGATGATGAAGTGATTGCAAATGCGATCCGGCAACACCTGGTTTCGTGGGGCATGGAGGCGTCCTGTGTGCAGGATTTTTCCGATGTGCTGACAGAATTTGCCGCAACCGGTCCGCAACTGGTGCTGATGGACATTCATCTTCCCTTTTTTAACGGTTACCACTGGTGCCAGGAGATCCGGAAAGTGTCGAAAGTACCGGTGCTTTTCCTTTCTTCCGCTTCTGATAATATGAGCATCATCATGGCAGTCAACATGGGCGGTGATGATTTTATCGCAAAACCATTTGACCTGAACGTGCTTACTGCTAAGGTACAGGCACTGCTTCGAAGAACCTATGAATTTGCCGGAACTACGAACTGATGGAGGCACAAAGGGCGAGTTTGGATGTAAAGAAAATGGAAGTTCTGACCTATCAGGGAGAAAAGATCGAACTGACAAAAAATGAGTGGCGGATCCTGCAGGTGTTAATGGAACACAAAGGAAAAGCCGTGAGCAGAGATACGCTGATGATGTGGTTGTGGGAGTCGGACAGCTTTATCGATGACAACACACTGACCGTGAATGTGACAAGGCTTCGAAGAAAACTGGAAGAAATCGGACTTTCGGATATATTCAGACGAAAAAAGGTGTGGGATATCTGTTGACATAATATGGAATTTGTCCTATCGTTCAGGAGATTTTCGAGAGATTACTCCTTTTGAAAAAAATTACCAGTGAAAGACAGAGAGAGCAGAGAAGAGAGAAACGGAGAAGACAGATGCAGGAAAAGGAAAGAAAAAAGAGTCAGGAAAAAAGAATTATCCTCGCGTTTCTGCGGGAACAGGCGGTAGTTCTTCTCTGGGTAGTGTTTTTTATCGGAATTTTTTGCCTTTTGTGTTTCCTGGAAAATGTTCCGCAGGATGTCACCGTTTACACCCTGCAACTTGCCTTCTTCAGTGGTATCGCAGTATTACTCTTTCGTTTCATCCGCTATCGGAAGCGCTGTAAGACACTGGAACTGCTGACAACGGATCCCAGAGACAAGATAGAAGCGTTCCCGAATCCGGACACTCTGTCGGAGAAACTGTACCGGCAGATCATCGGGCAATATGAGCGGGAACTGCGAAAAGAAGAACAACAGATGGATGATAGATACCGGGAGATGGTGGAGTATTATACGATGTGGACCCACCAGATCAAAACGCCGATCGCTGCCATGCACCTGTTATTACAGGAAGAAGAAACACCGGTTTCCAAAGAATTACAGGGAGAACTTTTTCAGGTGGAACAGTATGTGCAGATGGCACTACAGTATTTGCGGATGGAAAGGATGAACACGGATCTGGTATTTGCAAAACAGGAACTGGACGCTCTGATCCATCAGGCAGTACGAAAATACGCACCTCTGTTTATCCGTCGAAAGATCGCATTGCAATATGAGGATGTCCATTGTCAGATACTTACCGATGAAAAATGGCTGGAATTTGTCCTTGAACAGGTTCTCTCGAACGCCCTGAAATACACCAGGAAGGGAAAGATAAAAATTTATATGGATCCACAAAGCCCTAAGACGCTGGTGATCGAAGATACCGGTATCGGGATAGCACCGGAAGATCTTCCGAGGGTCTTTGAGCGCGGGTATACCGGCTACAACGGTCGCACGGACAAACGATCCACAGGTATCGGTCTGTACCTGTGCAGACAGATCATGGACGGCTTTCCCACACGATCCGGATCGAATCGGAGATGGGTGTCGGAACCCGGGTGTATCTGGGGCTGGATACGGTGGAATTGTAAGAAAATCAGGAACGAAAAGCAGAGCATGCTCCCAAAATGGACCAGAAAAGATCGAGCGCGATAAAATGTGAATGTTACCCGGGAACTTACACGAATGTAAGGTTTCCGGTATTTTTGTAAGCAGAGGTTAAGGCAGCCGGAAGACTGGATTGCTATAATAAGCCTGTAAACAGGAACGGAGCCGGCAGATTTCGATAAAAAGCAGGAACTACCGGGTTCCGGAAAACAGAGTACAGAAAGGACAGAAAACAAATGGCAATTCTGGAAGTAGAACATCTGAAAAAAACATATACCACCCGCCTCGGAAGCAACCGGTAGAGGCGCTGCGGGATGTCAACTTTACCGTGGAACAAGGCGAATTTGTGGCAATCATGGGAGAGTCCGGAAGTGGCAAGACCACGCTGCTGAATCTCCTGGCAGCACTCGACAAGCCGACCGGTGGTCAGATCCGGTTAAATGGAAAAAATCTGGGAGATCTGAAAGAAAAAGAGATCGCGGCATTTCGAAGAGAAAATCTCGGATTTGTCTTTCAGGACTTTAACCTGCTGGATACATTTTCTTTAAAAGATAACATTTTCCTCCCGCTGGTGCTGGAAGGCAAACGATACCGGGAGATGAAGCAGAAAGCAGATCCGATCGTCAGAAAACTGGGTATCAGCAATCTGCTGGAAAAATACCCGTATGAAGTGTCTGGTGGACAAAAACAGCGGGCGGCTGTGGCGCGTGCCTGATCACGGATCCACAGCTGGTACTGGCAGATGAGCCGAGCGGGGCGCTGGATTCCCATGCGGCAGATGCACTGATGCAGCTGTTTGAGGAGATCAATCAGGAAGGACAGACTATCGTTATGGTTACCCACAGCGTAAAAGCGGCATGTTCCGCAAAACGGGTTCTGTTTATCAAGGACGGAGAAGTCTTTCATCAGCTGTACCGGGGAAATCTGGGACGGGATGAGATGTATCAGAAGATCTCGGATACGCTGACCATTATTGCGACAGGTGGTGAGCGTCATGAATAGTCTGCTGTATGCAAAACTTGCAAAAACAAATCTCAGTAAGAACAGACAGAATATTCTTCCTTATTGGTTGTCATGTATCGGTACAGTTATTATGTTTTATATTATGAGTACTCTGTCTTTGAGTGAAGGTCTTAAAAAAATGATGGGGAAAGCCACGATTCAGATAGTAATGCAGTTTGGCGTATATATCATCGGACTTTTTGCTGTGATCTTTCTGATCTACAGCAACAGTTTTCTGGCAAAACGCAGGAAAAAAGAATTTGGACTGTTTCAGATCCTTGGCATGGAAAAGAAACATCTTGCAAAGGTTCTGTTTTTTGAAAGTCTGTATCTGTGGATCCTGTCGGTTGGAGGTGGGATTCTGCTTGGAATCCTGTGTTACAAGCTGCTGTTTCTGGTGCTGTTAAAACTGACCCGGTTCCAGGGAACAATCCATTTTGTTTTTAACTGGAAGGCTACAGGAAACACGGTGGTTTTATTTGCCGTGATTTTTCTGATCAATTATCTGAAAAGCCTCCACCAGATCCACGCAGCTCAGCCGATAGAACTGCTTCATGGTGAACAGGAGGGAGAGAGGGAGCCGAAAACGAAGCTTCTTACCGCATGGATCGGACTGCTCTGTCTGGGACTTGGTTATTATCTGGCACTGACCTGTCAGAACCCTATGGAGGCTCTGGGCAAGTTTTTCGGTGCGGTGCTTCTGGTTATGGCGGGAACCTACTGTCTGTTTTCGGCAGGTAGTATCGCACTGCTGAAACTGTTAAAAAGCAACAAAAGATATTATTACCAGACGAGACACTTCACCAGTATATCCGGAATGTTATACCGGATGAAACAGAATGCGATGGGACTTGCCAACATCTGCATCCTGTCTACCGGTGTGCTTCTGGTAATCTCCACCACCAGTTGTCTGTGGTTTGGCATGCAGGAAATTATCCAGACAAGATTTCCCCATCAGATAGCGGTGGAAGTTATGTCGGCCAATGGTGACGGTACTGCGCTGACAAAAGAAGAAATCAGTTCTGTGCGGAAACAGATTAACAACTATCTGGAGGAGCAGCAGGTGTCAAAACGATTTGAACGGGATGAAACCTACTGGTTAGCAGTGGCAGAAAACAAAGAAAACTGGGTAGGCCTGGCGCAGGAACTGAAAGGGTTTGAGGACGGTCGCAGCATGATCGAATTCATGGAAGCTTCGGAATATGAACGGATGACCGGAAATCTGCAGATCTGAAACCGGGCCAGGTACTTGTATTTACCAGAGAAGAGGAACCATACAAATATGATACGATACAGTTCGGAGATACGATCAGCTGTGAGTAAAACATACGGAAATACACAGGAAGATATGGTGGAAACACGAATGTAATGTATGATACCAGAATTATCGTATTTGCAGACGGAGAAGAAGCACAGGCAGCATATGTGGCAATGACCGGAAGAACACCTGCCGGATACAGCTGGAAGTATCAGATAGATCTGATTGGGGATACGAAGCTGGAGACGCGGATCGGACAGGGAATTGAGAAGCTTGTGAACCAGGCGCAATGTGACGGCTATGTGGAAGTACGGGAAAATAACAAGGCCAGCCTTTATCAGATGTACGGCTCCATCATGTTCCTTGGAATTTTTGTCGGTACTTTGTTCCTTATGGGTGCAGTGATGATCATTTACTACAAACAGATCTCCGAAGGTTTTGACGACCGGAAGCGTTTTCAGATCATGCAGAAAGTAGGCATGAGCCGTCAGGAAGTCCGCCAGACCATCCGGTCACAGGTTGTTACCGTATTTTTCCTGCCTCTTGTAGTGGCTATTCTGCACACCGTGGTGGCATTTCCGGTGACGAGACAGCTGATGACGATGATGAATTTCCCGGACAGTGGTATTTTTCTGGTAGCCACTGCAGTGACGATTGTGGCATTCGCTATTGTGTACCTGATCGTGTATACAATCACGGCAAGGGCATATTATAAGATCGTGGAATAACCGGAAATATTTTGTAGAAAAGTAATACAATCTTTTTTGCGTTTTTTTCTGTTAGTCGTGACTTTATCCGGTAAGCGTGGTAGAATAACAAGTATTCTGTGGGTGAGGAGTCCCGCAGGGCATTTTGAGAGAAAATGTCGGAAAAGTTAAAAGAAAGAGAGTGAAAAAGACGCAGATGAATAAGAAAAGAAGCGCATTTTCAGGGAAAATCGGCTATGTCCTGTCGGCGGCCGGTGCGTCTGTCGGACTGGGAAATATCTGGAGATTCCCGTATCTGGCGGCGAAGTATGGAGGAGGAATTTTCCTGCTGGTATATATCATACTGGCACTGACCTTCGGCTATACTATGATTGTTGCGGAGTCTGCCTTGGACGTATGACAAGAAAAGTCCGGTGGGGGCATTTCGAAGCTTTGCAAAGGGAAAAAAGGTGGGCTGGCTCAGCTTCGGCGGCTGGATCAACGCGATCATCCCGGTACTGATTGTACCGTATTATTCTGTCATCGGTGGATGGGTAGTCAAATATCTGTTTGAGTATATCAGAGGAATGGAAGCAAACTGGCGGAAGACGGATACTTCTCCGGTTTTATCTCAAGCGGAGGAGCTACAGAAATCTGTTTTGTGATCTTCTGTATGTTTACCCTGGTGATCATCTACGCAGGTGTACAGAATGGTATCGAACGTGTGTCAAAGATCATGATGCCGATTCTGATCGTTCTGTCCGTGATCATCGCGATTTATTCTGTCACAAGACCGGGAGCCATCGAAGGTGTGAAATATTTCCTCGTACCGAATGTGAAAAACTTCTCCTGGATGACGGTAGTGGCAGCCATGGGACAGATGTTCTATTCCCTGTCCATCGCCATGGGTATCCTGGTAACCTTTGGTTCTTATATGAGAAAAGATACCTCCATCGAAGATTCCACAAGGAACGTGGAAATCTTTGATACGGCGATTGCGATGATGGCAGGTCTGATGATCATCCCGGCGGTCTTCGCATTCTCCGGCGGCGATCCGGATACCCTGCAGGCAGGTCCGTCTCTGATGTTTATCACGATCCCGAAAGTATTTGCCAACATGGGATTCGGAACCGCAGTCGGTATCCTGTTCTTCGTGCTGGTTCTGTTTGCGGCAGTGACAAGCTCTATCGCCCTGACAGAAAGTGCGGTATCCACTTTCGAGGACGAACTTGGCTGGGGAAGAAAGAAAGCAACCGTTCTGACCGGTGTGATCATGATCACTCTGGGAACCCTGTCCTGTCTGGGATATGGTCCGCTGGATTTTGTAAAAATCATCGGCATGCAGTTTTTGGATTTCTTTGACTTCCTGACCAATTCCGTCATGATGCCGATCGCAGCCCTGATGACCAGCCTTCTGGTATCCCGGGTGATCGGAGTGGACAAGATCGAAGAAGAGATCCGCCATGGCGAGAGCACCTTCCGTAGAAAGAAGATTTTCGTAGTCATGATCAAATACCTGTGCCCGATCTTCGCACTGATCATTCTGGCAAGTTCCGTGGCAAATGCATTTGGATGGATAGCTATGTAAAAATGGATGAATGAAAAAGTGAAAAAGTCGTTGTTCTCAGTATTTTTTGGAGAACAGCGGCTTTTTTACTTTTTCTGAAAGTATGTGTTGACAACTATAGTTGTCAATGATAGAATAAACACAAGTTAAATGACAAATAAAATTGTCAAAATGACAAGAATACAAGTCAAAATAGAAACAAGAAAGGAGAAGCAGATATGCCGCTGGAAAACAGGTTAAAGGAACATCGCGCCAGACTTGGCATCAATCAGGCAGATATGGGAAAACGGGCAGGAGTGTCCCGGCAGACGATCAGTCTGATCGAGCGGGGGGATTATTCACCGTCGGTAACGCTGGCGCTGAAGCTGGCAAAGATCTGTCAGGTAACCGTGGAAGATATTTTCAGCTATACGGAGGAAGAGAATGATGAATAAAA
>ENA-OQAZ01000648-OQAZ01000648.1-human-gut-metagenome-genome-assembly--contig:-NODE-648-length-18917-cov-14.404258_pt1 | contig 18917 bp, 27 predicted proteins | sample MGYA00242737_ERZ504531 | MGnify/ENA primary metagenome ERZ504531 (study PRJEB26092, sample SAMD00036244) | human gut metagenome | host: Homo sapiens | study: EMG produced TPA metagenomics assembly of... | reverse complement strand
CTCCGTAACTTTTACATGAAAGAAGGTTTCTCTCTTCATGTATTGCTTTTTGTATTGCAAATGTTTAAAGCCCCGCATCTTGAAAATCTGAGTAAAGCAGAAACGGGACTGAGCAGGTTGTAGAATGAGGAGTATGCGCATTTTTTAATGTAGATTAAGTTATGCGCAAGATGCTGTTTTTATTGTGTCAGAAGTTTGCTGTTTCGTATATAATCTATATGTTTGGAGCAGAAGAAGACACAAAATTCACCTTTTTGCTTGCATATGGATGCAAAAAGGTGAAACAAAGAAAAACCTAATATTAACCCGTAATCAAGTGATAAACCATGGACCGGAATCTTGTAACAGTCATATTTTGCCTGCTGATAGCAGGCAGTATGAACACTTTCGCGCAACGCCACTACAAAAACATCTCTGCCCTGGAAATGAACTATGGCAGCAATATTTTCGGTGATTACGGACATTACGGAAACCTGTCCTTCTCAAAGTACGTCAACCGAAAGAGTTACTGGAAAGCCGGTATCAGCTACTTTGAAAAACCCTATGACTATGCCATCCCTAAACAGACGGTTCCTGTTACGCCTCCGGCCACACCTCCTGCAGCTGCACCTACACGGAATGCACCGGCAGCTCCGGAAACGCCTGTACCGGTAGAAACCGAATGGGCAGATAAAAAGGCATGGGACCTTCATCTGGACGGAAGCTATTATTATACGATTGTCACCAACCTCAAATCCGTCTATTGGAACGTAGGTCTTGGAGCCTTTATCGGCTGTGAGTTTGACAAGCGACCCGATGAGAAATACACCTTTATTGTCGGCCCGAAATTGGAAACCGAACTGGAAGTATTCGTAGCCCCGCGTATCGCCCTGTTGGGGCGTGTACAGCAATTCTGGAACCCTTTGTCTGTGGAAGACTGGAACACGGTCTGGAATGTCGGTATCAAGTTCTTGCTATACTAATCTAATCCCATCATCTTATGAATCCTTTAGTCATTTTAGCCAGTGCAGATGTATCTGGCCTGATAGCTCTATATCGTGAAATAGGGACTACCTTGATTGGCGTTGGCTTTGTTTGTGCCGGGCTGGCAGTTCTTAAAAAGCTGATCAGCAATCATGAACGAACCAAGGAAGCCATCATTACCTATCTTGTTGCACTGATAACCTGGTTACTGATATGGCAGCTGATTTAGGAGGATTTACCGATGTCCTGCTATTGGTAGGACTCGCAGCCGGACTCGTTTGGTGGTACTACAACAAGCCCACTCCCAAGGTGGAGCAGAAGACCGGCAAGAAACCGGGAGAAAAAAAGGAAGATGGAGCTCCTGCAGCTTCCGTGACACCGGTCATCAACATCATCTTCCAGTCGGATGTGGTAGAGGAGGAGGTGGCCGAGAAACTGGCTGACCTGTTTCACAGCGGAAGAACCTTCTACTACACCGGAGGGAAAGTCGGAAAGGAAGCACAGGAACCTCCCCACTTCATCCGCTATAAGGAAGTGGAATGGAAAGACCTGGAAAAGATAAACGTATAACCCAAAATACTAGAAACCATGAAAACATTAGAAAGAACCCAAGAGAGAGTAAGAAACTTCGTGAATCAACACAGCAGAGCCATCTTTACCTTGCTGGTCTTCTTTATGCTGTTGGGAACGGCTCAGGTGGTGGAAGCACAGAGCGGACTGAAAATCAGCAGCCTTTCTGAGGTAACGGACAAAGCGAAGGAAGGAGCAGATACCATCCTCGATGTGGCCAAGTATATTCTGGCAGCCGTTTTGGGTATTGCCTGGTCTTTGTCATTTATTCGCTGGCTACCAACAACCCTCATGCCAAGGAATACCTGCTGGGTGGATCATTGCCGTAGTGGTCATCATGGTAGCTTTCCTCATTATCTAAGGAGGAAACGCCTATGCGCACCATGCGGAAGATTAACAAGCCGATCAAGTTCTTCGGTTTATCGTCCGGACAATTTGCCGTCTTTATGCTAGTGGTGGCTTTGATTATCATTTTCAGCATTTTCAAGCAGCTGCATCCGGTATTCATCATCGGTATCGTATCCGGCATCCTGGGACTCTCCGGGATGCTGTTCGGGACCCTCAAGAAAGAGCATAAAGCCGGTAACCCGGATTATCTGACCGGTATCAGTGTGCGAAGCGCGACACCGCGACAGATCAGAGACAAGAAACAGATTTTCAAATTTATCCTGCAAAGAAGCAAATGATTGGAATCATCTTACTTATCACCTTATTGATTGGACTGCTGGCCTTGGTAGTGGTCTTGATCTACAGTCGTCAGAGCGAAGTGGAGCTGACAGACCGCTCGGTGGATTTGGGGGATGTGCTGCCCATCCAGACCATCACCGAAGATGCGATTATCAACGGCAACGGGGACATTACGGTCGGGTATCGGCTGTTTCTGCCGGAGGTCTTCACCCTTTCGGAGAGTGATGCGCTCTACATCCACGAACGGCTGGAAGCCCTGTTGAAGATGCTTCCTGCCGGAACTGTGGTACACCAGCAGAACTTCTATTATACAGGCGAATACCGGAACACGGAATATTCCACCAATGCATTGATAGCCGAGAACAACCGGCACTTTGACGGAAAGGAAATCCTGAACAGCTACTCCAACCTGTATGTGACGTTTACCAATGGGAACCGGACTGGAAAGCTGCGGAAAAGCGCCACTTCCACTTCGCTGTTGCGGAAGCAGTATTTCCCCTTTAAGCAACCGTATAAGGATTATCCGCAACGGTTGAAGGAAATGGAAGCCTTTCTGATGAACTTCGAGAATGGTCTGGCCTCCATCCAGCAGTTTGAGATCCGGAAGATGAGCGAGGTGGAACTCAACAACGCCATCTACGATTACATCAACCTGTCTTACGAAAATCCGGAAACGGATGCCACCCAAAAAGCCGTCAATCCCATGGCCATCACCAAGGATGGGACCATGAAGATCGGGCAGCAGTATGTGGCCATGCTTTCGCTGACAAACGAGGGAGAACATCTGAAGGAACTGAACCTGCCCCACACGGGCAAGTCGAAAGCCTTTGGCGGGCAGATCGAGATACCTGACAACATCAAGAGCAAGTGTTCGATGCTCTATCCGTTGGGACTGGGACTTCCGTTCAACCACATCGTGAATGTGGTGATCGAGATTACGGATCCGGATGCCACCGTGACGGCCATCGGGGCGGAGAAGGATGCACTCAACTACATCACCAACTTCTATCCACCGGCAGCGGAGAAGCAGCGGGAACAGGAAGCCTTCTGCAACGAAATCACGAAGTTTGACTATCAGACGGCCTATACCGCCTTCAACGTCATCCTGAACGATACAGACCATACCTCCTTGATGCGGAAGATAGCCTTGGCGCAGCAGGGGTACAGCTTCATGAACCAGAGCAGCTGCTATGTGGAGAATGCCGAACTCTGCAACCTGTTCTTCACGAACATCCCCGGCAACGCCCGCTCGAATTACCGGGGCTTTGTGAATACCACCAAGCAGGCCATCTGCTATCTGCAGAAGGAAGGCATGTATCTGTCGGATGCCAAGGGACATATCTACAACGACCGGTTCGGCACACCGGTCAAGATCAACCTGTGGGACTATCCGACCTTGAACAACAAGAACCGGATTGTCATCGGTCCTTCCGGCAGCGGAAAGTCCTTCTGGCTGAACAACTACATCCTGCAGAGCTACGAACTGGGAAGAGACGTGATGATCATCGACATCGGCGGATCCTACCGTTCGATGATTGCCTTGAATCGGGGAAAATATTTTGACTCTACGGAACAGAAGAAGTTTGCCTTCAACCCCTTCCTCTGTGACCGGGACAAGAACGGCAGATACCTGTATATCGACACATCGGATGCCGAGTCTGCGGATGACCAGATCAAGACCATTGTGGCCATCATCAGCTACATCTGGAAGGCTCGGGAACAGATGGTGCCGGCGGAGACGGCCATCCTCCGGAAATCCATTGTCGGGTTCTATGATTATGTGAACAATTCATCGGTAGGGGAGAAGCACGAACGCATCTTTCCGGACATGAAGACCTACCGCCTCTATCTGAAGGAAGTGTTCAGTCAGCGGATGAGTGAGTTTGAAAAGCAGAAGTTTGAGATTGAAGAGCTCATCCTGTTGTTGGAACCCTACTGTACCGGTGAACTGAGCTTCCTGCTCAATGCGAAGGAGAACGTGGACATTGTACATGACCGGCTGATAGCTTTCGATATGGAAGATGCCTCGAAGAAGGAATACTTCCCGTTGGTGGCCATCATCACCCTGCAGATGATTGTCGATAAAATCAAGAAACGTCAGGGTATCATGAAGGAACTGATTATCGACGAAGCGCTGGACTTCCTGCAGGATGAGAAATTTGGTGACTTCATAGCCTATTTGTACCGAACTTTCCGCAAGAAAGAGGGAAGCATCACCCTGGCTGCGCAGAACATCTTATTCTTGAAGAACATGCCGTCAGGCATCAAGGATTCGATCATCATCAACTGTGCGACGAAGGTGATACTGGACCACTCGGAGCATCGGCAGAACCTGCCGGAGGTGCAAGCCGTATTGTCCATCACCGATGAGGAAATCAATATGATTGAATCGCTGCAGCGGACCGACCGCTGGAGGGAGTTCTTTATCAAGATGGCGAACGATGCTTCATCTTCCGGAACGAAGTTTCGGATTTTGCAGCCGTTGCCTTTGACTCGCGGCAATCGACGGTGGTCCGGTTGAAGCAGCTGTTCAACGAGACCGGATCCACCTATACGGCCATCAACCTGTATCTGGAAGAAAGGAGGAAACGCCATGGATGATGCTACTGAAGGATTGACCCAACTGTCCGTTTGGAGCAGTGACTTCTACACCCAGAGCAACGGGGTGGCCGGCAGCATTGCCGCCGCCCTGCTGGGAGTAGCCTTGATCTTTGTGGTATGGGCACTGGCCATGAAGAAGGAGAATGCCCGGAGCTACCTGCTGGCCTGGATTGTCTGCGTGATATTTACCGTGTTATTCATCTTATAAGACCTTTGTTATGAAAAAGTACCTTACAGCCTTTATCCTCGCTCTGGTGCTGCTCACCGGAAGCAGCCTGGAGACGAAAGCCCAGTGGGTTGTGCATGACCCGGGGCATACCTATTTGAATTCTTTTGAATGGGCTTCAAATGTGAAGAAATGGGCCAGTCAGATCAACGAGATGGTAGATGCCCAAAAGCTGCGTCTCGGCTTGCAGAAGATTGACCAGCTCAAGCAGCTGCGTTCGCTCAAGGATCTTGCAGATCTGCTGGATGACGTAGCCTGTCTGAGCAGCGACTACAGTTTCTACATGAACGTGGGGTCGAACTACAACTGTCTGAAGTTTCTGAACTTTCAGGGAGTGACCGTCAACCTGAGTCTGAGTACGGACCTGCTGTTTAAGGTGGCCACCGTGACCAGCTACTTTTCGATGAACTCCGAAGGAAGAATGCAGTTTATCGAACAGGTGAAGGCATCGGTGGAGAAAGCCGCCGAAGAGATGAGAGAGTTTAATGAATCGGTCCGTTCGGTAGTCATCTACAAGAGCCTGAAAGGGCATAACCGCAAGACCTACTACCAGGGACGTTTGGCCGCCTATACCCGACACATAAACTAGAAGCCTTATGAATCAAGACAATTTCCTCTGGGGACTCCAGATCACGGACGGTCTGACCATGGAACTGGTATCGAAGATGACCGTTATCGCCTTTGGTGTAGGTGTTATCTGCTTCATCTGCAACATGGCCTACAACTACCTCTACCATGGAGCCAGCCAGCTGCTGACCCCGAACGAAGACAAGTTTCCGGACATGATGGAAATCGCCCGTTGCCTGGTGCTGATGTTCTGTCTGACCTTGTATAAGCCCATTGCGCAAACCATCGTCGGAACGATGGAAGTCATCAATGAAGCCACTTCGCTGACCTCCAGCCGGGCGGAGGAGTTTGCCCAGTTTATGACCCGGCAGGCGGACGAACAGGGTGAGATGCTGGCCGAATATGACAAGCATGCGCTGGAATCCGAAGTGGCGGACGGAGCCGATACCACCGGAGCCATGCAGCACGAGCTGGACAAGAAGGAAGAAGAGGACGAGATGAAAGGCGTGCGGTCGAGTGTGGAGAAAATCGTGCAGCTGCTGAATCCCATCAACCTGGTTACGCTGGTCATTCATGCCTTTGCGGCTCTGCTGGTGGAAGTCATCCAGATTATCATCCTGGGCATCGGCGTGGTGATTGTCAAGATTTTGGTCATTTTGGGACCCTTTGTCTTTGCCGTCAGCATGCTGCCGGTCTTTCAGAAACAGCTGAACGTCTGGTTCGGAACCCTCTGCTCCAGCTGTATGGTCTTTACGGTCATCAATATCCTGAATCAGATCATGTGGCAGACCCTGAAAGCCATCTACACCCCCAGTGCCGACATGGTGGACGGAGCCACCACACAGCTCCAGTACCTGGGGATGGACCTGGCGCTGATCGGAGCCTATTGCAGCTGTTTCTGGTTGGCCTCGAAGATCGTGGGACACAGCGATGCGGGCAAGATTATCTCAAAGGCCGTGTCGATTGTGACTACGGCAGCCACCGTTGCCCTGTTGGGCGGAGCCGGAGCAGCCACCAGGCTGACGAACGTAGCGGAGCCGCCTCGATAGGAGAGAGCTTTATCAACGATAACCCAAAGTAAGTAAGCCATGAACCTGACCCAATTTAAGTCTGCGGATGATGCAGTCAGACTGACCATCCGTCTCTCCGTCGGCTATTGCGTACTGCTGACCCTTGCCTTTGTGAGCTGTCTCATCTATCTGTCTGTGCAGATCGAAAAGGCACAGGCCCAGGCACTGGTCATTGACCGGAAGGGAGAAGTATATACCGCCAGTGCCGTGCCTTCGCTGGCCATGCGCAAGTATGAATACATGAACCATGTGAAGAGCTTTGTCAAAAGCTGGTATGCGTTTGACGAGAACACCTATGAAAAGCATGTGAAGTATGCGCTGAACCTCATCGGAAACAAGGGGAAGGAACTGCTGAACGAGTATAACGATGTGAACATGCAGAACTCACTGATTCAGAAGAATATCCGGTATGACGTGAGCATCAAGGACATTCAGATTGATACCCAGACGATTCCTACGACCGGAAAAATCTCCTTCACGCAGACTGGATACCGGGCCCGGGGAAGCATCTCCCGGGAAATCGTGGCTGAGTTTACCATCTACGATGTCTCGCGCAGTGAAGACAATGCCCACGGAGCCAAGATCGAGGACTGGATTGTACACTATTCGGCCCCCGTAGAGCAGGGCGCTATGCCGACGATGAGACTTTGACAGAATCTGTAACCCCAAAAACGACAGACCATGAAAGCAAGTGATTTACTGAAGGATAAGAACAAACTGCTGATGGGGATTCCTATCATCCTGGGCATGCTGTTTATCTATGTGTTCTTTATCCATGCAGGACAGTCCGAAGAGACGCAGCAGAAAGAGGATGCTTCCGCCTTTTTTGAGCCCACCGCCCAGGAATCGGAAAAAGGCCGGCGACAAGCTGGAAGCTATAAGCGGGATGAGTTGGAAAAACAAGAGGAAGAACGCATCCGGAAGGAATCGGACGTGAAAGGCTCGGACTTCTATTTCGACCTGCACAACCGGAGGAGGAGTATGACGAACGGAAGCTGGAACGTATCCGGAGAATGCAGGGCGACCCTTACAGTGAGGTGATGTCGGGCTATGGAGGCGGACGGCAGGGACGTTTCGCACAGCAGCTGGACCAGCAGCTGGACGGGCTGGAAGACGAAGAAGCCTGAACGAGATTATCCGGGAGGCCCGGAAGAATGCCCGGATCCGCAAGGACCTGGACGAATCGGAGCGTTACCGCAAGGAGATGTATAAGCGCATCCTCCAATACGATGATGACAAGAAAAAGAAGGAAGCCGCGCAACCGTCCAGCCCCTTGTTGGACAGCCTGGAGGAAAGCAAGCCCATCTATGTGGCGGAGAACGGAAAACGGATGCGGAAGCAGCAGACCGCCGTGCCGGTGAGCAGCAACCTGTTTAAGGCCTGCATCCATGGTGACCAGACGGTGGTGACGGGAAGCACCGTCAGGATGCGTCTGCTGGAGGACGTGACCGTAGCCGGCATGAAGATACCGGCCAACACCCTCTTCTACGGGGTGGCTACCTTGGGAGCCAGCCGGCTGGATGTGGTGGTGAGTAGTCTGAAGGTGGGGGACAATATCAACCCCGTATCGTTCGTCATTTATGACAACGATGCCATGGAAGGACTGAACCTGCCGAACAATCTGAAGGCCAGTGCTGCCAAGCGGATGGAGCAGGGACTGGTGCAGAACATCGACATGCCGCTTTCATCCATCGGAACGATGGCCAGTGAGGTGACCAGTGTGGTGAGCGCCACCACCCAGATAGCCAAGCAGATCCTGAACATGAGTCTCTCGCAGGTGAAGGTACATCTGAAGGCAAACTATCAGATGTACATCCAGGAAGAGACCAAAGAATCGAAGCTGAAACGCCAGGCTGTGCAAGCCGAGTTACAGCGCCTGTATGAAGAAATGGCTCAGCAAGAACCGGTCAAAAGTCACCCGTTACAAACCTTAATCGACAAGTTATGATAGATATTTTGAATTACCTGTTGGCTATTTCCGCTGTATTTTTCGGTTACCGTATCTATGCGGCCCGTAAAGATGGAAAAGCCTTTTCGGAGATAAGATCGTTACTCCTCTCTTTTCTCCTTTGTGTGCTCCTCCTATGGGGCATCACCTTCTATACTGCATTTTTCAGTAACCCTTAAAGCGTGAAGACCATGAAAAAAGAACTGACTCTCATTCTCCTGCTGCTGTGTTCGCTCCTTGTGACGGCACAAGAGAAACAGCCCCTGCAGCAGGCTATCCAGCCGAAGGACATCTACGTTACCTTCGATTGTGTCAAGCATATCGTATTCCCGGTGCAAGTGAATGACATCGAAATCGGCCAGAAGGATCTCGTGATGGCCAGCCGGTTAGAGGAAGCCCCTCATGTCATCCGGCTGTCGGCACAGACCGAAGGCTTTGAAGAAGAGACGAACCTGACGGTGGTCTGCATCGACGGAAGCGTCTATACCTACCACATCCGTTACCTTCCGGCAGGAGAGACGGACGGGCAGCCCAATATCTACGAAGACAGGAACAAATGGAACATCACGACTACCGGGCAGAAGTGAGTGACTTGCATGTGGCCGAGTTCTTCTTCCCGGGCGATATTGTCTATGGAACGCCGGGCAACGAGGCATCCTTTACACTGAGTAGCTATAACAACCAGCTGAAGGTTGCGACTGCCAAGGATGCTGTAAATACCTCCAACCTGTTTGTCATTGACCGGAAGATGAACACCTACCATATCACCATTCAACGGAGCAATACTTCTGTCTTTACCTATAACTACAATGACCAGCGACCCTATACTGCCCATGTGGACGTGAACAGCGAGGAGATGGCGAAGCACTTGCAGGAACTCAAGAAGAAGAAACGTAACATCTTTAGTCTGGGAGTTATTGAGAATAAGTTCGAGTTGTCGATGGCCAACCTATATGTACATGAAGACTATATGTTCTTTGTCTTTGATCTGAAGAACAACTCATATATCGATTACGATATTGAGTTTGTGAAATGCTTCGAAAGGGACCAGAAGAAGCGGAAGAACGCCATCCAGCAGGAGACCACCATCGAGCCCATTTATCAGGATGAGTTTAACACGAAGATCAAGGGAAAGGGTAGCAACCGGCTTGTGCTCGGATTCAACAAGTTCACCATTCCGGACGACAAGGTCTTTGAAATCGAACTGTATGAGAAGAACGGGGGTAGGCATATGAAGCTTGCCGTACTGAATGAATATATCCTATCTGCAGAACCACTTTATAAATTCTGAAGCTATGAAACTGAGAGAAGCATTTGAAACCTATAATTTTGAGAATGCCGGACAATTCAGCGGCATCGCCCAGTCATTGGGTTATGAAACCGAATATAGGGATGGTCACTTTCGATTTCGGAAAGGAGACGAAAATATAGTCATGGGTGTGAAAGAAATCCGTGCAAGGGCCAGTATGATTGATGATGAACCGGGAAGGGAAGCCTCGAAAGAGCGGGTAGCTGCTTTCTTCGACAAGGACCGGGCCAATGATCCGGCCTATCTGAAGGAACTGGAAAAGGAAGGGGTCAGCATCATCCGGTGGGAGAACCTGAAAGGAGAGGAGAGGGACGGCTTCACCATCATCGACCACAAGAACAAGGTGAGCTATACCGGACAGGCCCTTTATGAATATGCCCAACAGCAAGGAACATCCTCGACGGGAAGGGAACTAGGCTGGAGAAGGGAGTGATGTCAGACCTGATGGACCTCAACGGCAGGCCAGGGAAGTTGCGATTCAATGCAGACGGTATTTCCGTCTTTTACCGGAAGGAATCGCTGGTCATCCCGGACAAGATTTTGGGGAAGAAACTCAGTAAGAAGGACAAGGAGCAGCTGCTGGCCGGGGAGGTGGTGCCGGTCCGCATCCGGGACAAGGATATCTTCCTGCAGGTGGACCGGGACCTGAACAGTGTGATTGTGCGCAGCAACCAGGAGCTGAAGATACCCCAGGTCATCGGCAAGACAGATGAATACGAAGGCTATAAGCTCACCAAGTCTGACAAGTATCTGCTGGCCAACGGGCATTCGTTGGAGAACAAGCTGCTGCACAGCAAGGACGGTTACTTTATCGCTGACATCCAGCTGACGGAAGACCGGAAGGGCGTGATGATCCAAAATATACAGAGCGTGTCTAACGAGAAGGCCCACGAGATGATACAGGCCATGCGGCAGCGGCTGGATGTGCAGCCCGTCGGACTGGAACAGAAAGCCGGGCAGGAACCCACGCAAGGCCGGGATAGGAACAGCGAATTTAAAGAGGCGGTCGGTCGGCGCGATTTTGAGAAGATCGAGATGCTGCGGGAAGAGGGCTACAAGCCCAGCGAGGAGTATGTGAAGGGAGTGGCCCGGACGTTGGGACTGGACGAACAGGAAACCGAGGAAGTCAGGATGCTTTTCGGTGTGAAGACGCACGAACTGTCGGAGAATGAAAAGCAGAGCAGAAGGCTGGTGGAAGCTGCCTTGGAAGAGCGTTATCACACGATACAGGAAATTCAGCGGAGCGGTTATCAAATCACTGATAAGGATTTGGCACTGATGCGGGAATCCGGTGTACAGCCCAAGACCCTGATAGCCGTGCAGAAGATATTCGGTCTGGAAAAGCCGGGAAAGACGCTGGGCGATGTCAAGCTGGCCAGCACGCCGAAACCCAGCCACCTGAAGGAAAACACAAGAGCCATCGGCAACACCGTAAGCCGGGCTTTCAATGATCTATAGTATTCACCCTAAAACGCAACCGTATGAGAGAAGATTATGACGAACTGGTTCAGCTGAACCAAAGCGGAGCGATCAGCGATTTGCAGTTTCTCCTTGCCCAGGATGAACTGGCAACGGCCTATCAGGCAGCCATGGCTGCTTCAGACCGCGAATTGAGTGACGAAACAGCCCGGGAATGGCTGTTGGACTATGAAATCAACCATCTATATGAGTAGCCTATGGATACCGCAAGTGACAAAGCCCTGCAACGTTTTGCAGAACTGATGATTGAAAAGATCCAGCAAGTGGAGGATAACTGGCAGCAGCCGTGGTTCAGCACCAAGGGTGGGGGACTTCCACAGAACATCGATGGCCGGAACTACAACGGGGTCAATTCCTTTATGCTGTTTTTACTGACGGAAAAGGAGCAGTATGGCATGCCGGTCTATATGACTTTCATGCAGGCCAAGGAAAAGGGGCTGAACGTATTGAAGGGGGAACACTCCTTCCGGTGGTCTATTGGAACTTCAGCATCAAGGACAAGAACGGGAAGAAGATTACCATGGACCAGTACCGCCATCTCAGCAGGGAGGAGCAGGAGAACTACAAGGTGACCCCTTATATGAAGACCTACAACGTCTTCAATGTGAATCAGACCAATCTGAAGGAAGTGAAGCCGGAACTGTACGAACAGCTGGAAAACCGGTTCAAGTCACCGGCCTTGAAGGATGAAAAAGGCATGTTCGCCATGCCCCTGCTGGATGTCATGATAAGAGAAGGCAAATGGGTGTGTCCGATCCTGCCCAAGGAAGGGAACCAGGCCTACTACGCACGCGGGGAAAAGGACGGGCACATCGTTGTCCCCCTGAAAGGGCAGTTTGAGGACGGTGAATCGTTTTATGCCACCCTGATGCATGAGATGGCCCATTCCACCGGGGAAGTGCATCTGCTGAACCGGGAAAAGGGAGTTGTCTTTGGGGATGATAAATACGCCAAGGAAGAACTCATTGCCGAACTGACTGCAGCCACTACCGGACAGGCCATGGGCATCACGACCAGCATTCGCGAGGAGAATGCCATGTATCTGAAGAACTGGCTGGCTGCGCTGAAGGAAGACCCGAAGTTCATCTACAGCATCCTGTCGGATGTCGGAAAGGCCAGTGGTATGATACAGGAACGGAGTCAGGAGATGTTTTCTCTGTTAAGTCAGGAAGAAAAATTCATGGTGGGTGTTATTCAGGGAAACAAGGAACTGCTGGATGACCTGAAGAAGGAAGGATTTGTTCCGGCACCGGAACTGATGGAACGGATTGACAGCAGTCATCTGACGGAAGGGATGAAGGAACATCTGGACCGGCAGTTCGGCATAGCGGACAAGCCGGAATCCGTTTCGTTCACTTTGGAGGATGTGATGGCCAGTGTGCCGTTGCGGAAGATGTATATGAAGGACATGATGGAACTGAATTTGGAAATCAATGACCGCACCGCCAATGACTGGATGGAGGCCTATCAGGAACGGAAAACCATGAATAATGATTTTATTTTAGCACTTTAAATTTTAAAACTATGTTTACAGGACAAATTATCGGTTATGTAGGTGCAGATGCACGTGCGAACAAGAATGGAAAAGGTTTCAACTTCAATGTTTCAACCAAGTATAAGAACGCGCAGGGAGCAGAACAGACGCTGTGGGTATGCTGTTTCGTGAATTACGAAAGCAAGGTAGTGGAATACATCAAGAAGGGTGTGCAGGTCTATGTGACCGGTGATGTCTTTGTCGATGTATTCAAGAAGGACGATGGCAACTGCATCCCTTCGGTGACCCTGACCGTCAACCGCATCGAACTGCTTGGAAAAGCTGAGAAGAAAGAAGAAGTAACTGCCTAAAGTGATAAAGGTATGGATAAAGAGAAGAAAGACCTGTCATTCATCCTGATACTGCTATCTACGCTGATTGGGATGGCCGTGCTGTTTCAGTGGGCAATCATCAACCGGTTCTATGAACCGGAGATGCAAGGAATTTGGGGAAAACTGATGGACAAGCAGCTCCTGTTCCGTTTCCTCTATGTGATACTGATAGCCGGACTGGCCTTTCTCTTTCCATACCGCAAGCCGGGACCGGAGGACAGGAAGTGGTTTTATACCAGTTTGACCTTGCTGGCAGCTACCGCGCTGGTAGCTGCCAGCAAGGTAATCCGCTGGTATAACCTCTTCTTCTTTCCCGTAGTTTTTGTCGGCTACACCCTGCTTGTCATCAAGACGTTACCTTATTTCTTCCGCCGGAAGGTGGTCTCAGATTCAAGTATCTTCGGATTGAGCAACGAGACATCTCCTTTCTACTTCGCCTTTGAGACGGCTGAAGGCCCCCTGGTCATCCACAAGCCCCAACAGAATATCTACATCGACGGAGGACCCGGATCCGGAAAGTCTGAAAGCTGGATCAAGGGAATGATTTACCAATGTGCCGAACGGAATTATGCCGGATTCATCTATGACTGGGAAGGTGATCCGACCAAGGACAACTCACCCATCCTGTCGAGGATTGCTTACGGTAGTATCGAATACTTTAAGAAGCAAGGCAAGCCTACCCCCAACTTTGCCTACATCAACTTTGTCGATATGTCGAGAACCGTGAGAGTGAATGTGCTCTCACCGAAGTATATGGCCAAGGGGAATGAATCCCTTTTCATCCGGAACATCATCATGACCCTGATGAAGAATTTGGAGGCCAGTTGGAAGGAGAAGACTGACTTCTGGGCGAACAATGCCATCAACTACGTCTATTCAATCGCCTACAAATGCTTTAAAGACAAGGACAAGGGAATATGTACGCTACCCCATGTGATTGCTTTCGCTCTTTCTGACAGCGAACTTGTTTTTGAATGGCTTTCGGAAGATGCTGAAATAGCTTTGAACATGTCTTCGATGCTGACAGCCTGGAAGCTCGGAGCCCAGCAGCAGACAGCCGGAGCCGTATCATCGGCACAGACTCCGCTGGTCATGCTGAACAACAAATACATCTTTTGGGTGTTGTCGCCCCTGCCGGAGGAAGAGTTTTCGCTGGACATCACCAACAAGGAGCATCCGACTCTGCTTTGTGTCGGTAATGCCCCCACCATCAAGGAAGCCGTTTCTCCAGCCATCTCCTGTATCGGTAGTGTGCTGATGTCGCAGATGAACAATCCTGGGAAAGCCACCAGCGTCTTCATGGTGGATGAGTTTCCGACCATCCTGCTACAAGGCATTGACACCTTTATCGGAACCGCTCGAAAGCATAATGTATCGACCATCCTGGCTGTGCAGGATTTCAATCAGGCAGTCCGAGATTATGGAGAGAAGAGTGCCAATATCTTGAAAGCATCCTGCGGTACCCAAGCCTATGGTATGACCGGAAACGAAAAGACTGCCAAGGACATTGAAAATCTTTTCGGAGACAGAAGGAAGCCCAGGAAAGTTTCTCTCAACAGGAGGGAGGCGGAAACAGCCGGACTGAAAGCCTGCAGAAGGAAAAGGTACTGAAGGCCCGTGAAGTGGCTGGCCAGTCAGCCGGTCACTTCATCGGCAAGATAGCCGGTGGAAAGCCGCCCTTCTTCAATGTGCAGATGAACATGTGCAAGTTTGAAGAAAAAGAGATCCCTCCGTTCTCTCTGCCGGTCAAATTGGCATCCGGCAACGAGAAGCTGGAAATGGATATCCTGGAGGAAATCGTACAACAGAATTATGTAAAGATTATTGAAGATGTCAACCAGGTGTTGGAACCTATCGCCCGGAAGAAGGCTGAGAAAGACAAACTGAAGAAACCCAATGATTCGAGAAACAACAAGAACATGAAGTTATAACCCTAAAAAACAAGCGCCATGAAAAAGTTTTATTTTGCATTAGTGACCCTTCTGAGTGTAATGTTTGCCTCCTGCAGCAGTGACGATTCTCCCATATCAGGAGAAGAAGGCCATCTCTACAGCATCACCTTCAAGGTGACCGGTCATTCACCCCGTGGAAACGCCCATCTCATCAATCTGGATGGGGTGAAGTTCAAGTGTGAACAGACCGGAGTCAGCCAGTCATCCGTGGATGAACCGTTTAGCGGAACTGCCACCTATACAACCGAAGGGCTGGTGAAGGAAATGACGGTGCAAGGTGTATTGTATTCCACGGAGAACGGCACCCTGTCGATGCGCATCACCCAGGACGGCAAGGAAATCTATCATGAAACTAAGGAGCTGGATGTAGCCAGCAATCCCGAAAAGACAATTGACCTGACCTTCACTACCATGAAGGGAAACTGAGAATAGCTTTTTCCCCTTCTTTCCGGTCAGCAACGCTTGGTGATGGCTGGAAGGAAGGGGAAAAGTGTTTTAAAATGATTGACAAACAATAATCCTTATGCCTATGAAAGTGGATTTCAATCAGATCAAGACACTCATCTCGCTGCCAGATTTTCTTTATGAACTGGGATGGAAATTTGTGAAGGGAAGTTCGAGAGCCTGTCCGAAGATGAGCAATGGCACCCATACCATTGTCATCAAGCGCAATGCGCAGAACCAATATACCTATTGGGATGTGCACAGCGACAGTGTGCGTGGACGCACCATCTTGGACCTGATGCAGGATCACTTGATGGAAACGACCGGCAAGCGGCCTACCCTTCGGGAAGTGGGTGAGATGCTGCAGGGGTATATCCAAACGAATCAGATTGTGACTCCGGAGCAGAGCAGCTATCGCGTGGGCAGTTCATCAATCACAACCGATGAACTGCATTTTTACTTGGGACAGCTGAAATCTTACCGTGGAGACTATCTTCAGAACAGGGGAATCACCCGGGAGAGCATCGAAAGTCCGACGTTTAAGGACACCTTCTATGTGCGTGAGGTAAGGAAAAAATATAAGACCTATCAGAACCTCTGTGTGAAGATGTACAACGAGCAGGGAGTGCAGGCCATCTCGCAGCGGAGCGAATCCTTCAAGGGAGTCATCGGAGGGAAGTACGACTGCCTGGCTCTGAGCGCCCATGACCGGAGCCGGCCGATAGACATCCTCTATGTCGGTGAGTCTATCATCGACTGCATTTCGCATTATCAGCTCCATCACGAGAAGAGCCCCAGGAACCTGGTTTACCTGTCCAGCGAAGGAACATTGACGGAAGGTCAGATGAATCTGCTGCAGGTTATTCTGGAGCGGAACTACATCCGGGAAATCCGTACGATTTTTGATAATGACAGGCAGGGGTATAAGTACACGCTATGGATGTACAACCGTTTCTTCAACGGTCGGGAAGATGTGGAAAGTCTCAGTGAAGAAGCGATGAATCAGAAAGTTTCCTCACTCTCGTTTGTGGACTTGCCTAATCAGAAAGACTGGAATGAGGATTTGATGAAAGATGGTGATATAAAAATATATAAATAGTCTGATATACAACGATATAAGTATAACATAACCGTGTCTAAAGTTGCATATATATAATAATTATATTATCTTTGTTATGTGTAAATCAAACATATATGGAAAAGTATTTATCAGCCAATAATATCAAGATACCCGTACTGTCAGAAGACAGCAAAGAGTTTGTACGCTATTTGGAGGACAAGGATGTGGATGAGGAATTCATCCATGAACTGAAGCATGACAACATCAAGGTTGTTTACATCGATAAGTCTTTGAAAAAACTGGCATACCAGACCAAGGAGATGTTGTATGATACCCTGCTGTTCAATAGGAACGTCCCGCTCAAACAGGGCGATTTGGGAGTCTTTGATGTGACTCGGAAAGAAGCAGCGTACTTCCAGAACGATGGTGAGAAAATAGCAGCTGTTTTTGGAGTCAATATAGGCTATCGATACATAGAAGAAGAAAAACTGTATGTCAAGCCATCCAATCAGTCTAAATGGAAAGCTGTTTCGGCGGAAGAAGCCGATGTAAGCGTGACCATTACGATTGAAGGGGAGATGAAAGGAACCTATCACTTCAAGAGGATTTGGCCTTGACAAACAGAAACGAATGGTGCCCGTCATCCTTTATCGGATGGCGGGCACCATTCGTTTCATTGAAAGAGATTACTTACCGGAATCTGTTTGGATTCAGCCAGTCGGACCGTAAAGGAGGTTCCACCGGTACCTACACCGTCATAGTAGGCTATCAGTCGGGAAGCATGGTTCACCATGTAAGCGTTTCGACGCAGATAGCAATGTTGGAAGTAGGTAGCGGACAGGACCACAACTTCATCTGCCTGATCGAGGATCCGGCGATAGCGGACCTTGGAGGCAGGGGAAAAATATATGTCCTGTCCTTCAAACGGAACAATGACCATCAGGGCCAGCTCCGGAAGATGCTCCCTCAGTTGAAGGACAACTTCTGCGGCCAGTGTATCGAAGCCGACAGCACCGCCCGTTTTGAAGAAGCGCTTGCCAGTCCGGTAGGCACGGATGATTTCATTCTTCAGCTTCAGTACAAGAAAGTCGGTATGTTCTGACAGATGTCTGTGTCCCGTGAAAGAGACGGAGAGGGAGCGCAGCCATCTGTCGCGAGCCTTCCGGCATTCGTCCAAAGAGCTTGCAATGGTCTCGAATCGGAGACCATTGCAAGCCGTGTAATGATAGATATAGCAGGTCTCAGTTTTGAACAGACCTGCATGAGCGGTTTGGTAAGATTCCAAGCTTTTCATGATGGCAGTTTTACTTTCGGATAAAATACTCGATGGCAGAGTGTACCAGGATATAATGGGTGAGTGTTTGCCGGCATTGTCCTGCATACGGGTTGGGATATTGCAAGGCAAGAGACTCGTACAAGTCCGGCAGTTCCTTTCGAATGCGCTGGACCAACAAGCGGTAGGAACAGCTTCGAGCATGTTTCATCAGCATTGTCCATTCGTCGATGGAAAGCTGGGTGCAGTTTGTCTCGTAAATCATCGTTATCTCATCGTTTTGGGTGAATACTGAGTGGAAGGAAGGGGCAGGATTAACCTGCCACCTTCTGAAACGCATTGTAGCAGTCGATGACCTTCAGTTTGTCCGGTTGGATGCGAAGGGTTTCCACTACATAGCCGTGCAGGTCCAGCTCCGCTAGCTCAGAGAAGGAGAAATACCCCCATTCCCATTCGTGGATGTGGCAGTAGCCGAAGAAGACCCAATCGCCGTTTGGCTGTCGTTCAGCCTCGGTAGCCATCCAACAGGCACTGGTGCCCGGGAGAACAAACATAGCCAGTACGGTGGCATTGAAGCCCTGACCCTCTTTTGAATACAGTGGACTCAGTCCGAATGCGTTTTCTAACTCTCTGGAAATGGTTATCATAAGCGTAATGATTAAAGTGAAACTTCGGATTTATGCTTCAGCTAGATTTATAGACCTTTTTACGAATTTCCGTCTTGGTCTTTTTCTGTTAGCCGACTTTTTTTAAAGGGATTTCTGCCCCATCTGAGTTTATGAGCCTTTTTACGGCAGAATTCAGTAAGGATAGAATGGAATAAGAAAAGTTTTGGGCATAAAAAATGTTGGGGACAGCGTAGCCGTCCATCGTTATTTTTTTTACGACCAAAGGGCTTTGCC
>ENA-OQAZ01000645-OQAZ01000645.1-human-gut-metagenome-genome-assembly--contig:-NODE-645-length-18960-cov-6.071152_pt1 | contig 18960 bp, 18 predicted proteins | sample MGYA00242737_ERZ504531 | MGnify/ENA primary metagenome ERZ504531 (study PRJEB26092, sample SAMD00036244) | human gut metagenome | host: Homo sapiens | study: EMG produced TPA metagenomics assembly of... | reverse complement strand
AAAAAAAGCTTGCATTATCCGATTGACCATGGTATTATAATACACGGTTCGTTGGTCAAGCGGTTAAGACGCCGCCCTCTCACGGCGGAAACACGGGTTCGATTCCGTACGGACTGCTAAAACAAAAAGCCCTCAGTACACAGTGCTGAGGCTTTTTATTTTTGCAAGCTTTTAATAACCATAAAACCATTGAGAACAAAAAGCTGATGCCTGCATGTAAGCATGACACATCAGCTTTTTTATTCTTAAGGTGGCTCAAATCATTATGTCTAAAGTATAATAATACTTGCGCACTTCAAATCATTGCCCAGATTGTATACTCTGCCGGAATCGACGCCGACAACAGTTGGTCGAAGAATGTAGTCTCGCTGTTTTTTACAACTCTTGCCTTTTCACCATTGCTAAGCTGTACAATTGAATCAACAGGATATAGAATCATACTGCTCATGAAAGCACGCATGACACCTATATCAAGCTGGTTTGTCATGGACATAAGCATCTCAACTGCATCGCGCTGTGATAAGGCATCCTTGTACGGACGCTTTGTGACAAGCGCATCATAGACATCTGCGACAGACAGAATCTTTGCAAATTGACAGATTTTGGGTGCATCAAAGCCGAGTGGATATCCGGTTCCGTCAATGCGTTCGTGGTGCTGCAGCACTCCCATCAGTATAGAGTTGTTTAAATCCTTTCGGTCTTTTAGCATATTGTAGCCGTACACGGAATGTTTTTTCATGATATTAAACTCATCATCCGTGAGCCTGCCCGGCTTGTTTAGAATCTCATTGGGGATCATTGTCTTGCCTATATCGTGCAGCAGGCCGGATACACCTATGTCGTGGATTTCGTTGTCAGGCAGCTTCATCTGCTTGGCAAGAATCATTGAAATAGTAGCCACATCCACACTGTGCTTGAAGGTGTACTCATCGCTTGTTTTGAGGGAACTGATATCGACAGCTATGGCATCGTTTTCATTGATGGCTCCATAAGCGAGTCTGCAATCTGGTTTGTTGCCTGTGTTAGCTCCTCGGAGTTAGTGTTGTTGAAGATGTACTGGACGCCGGTTGATACACGCTGCCTGACACTGTCGCTTAAGGTGACCTTGGAACGGTCGTCCGTCCGCAGCTGTTTGACCATGGCGGCAGCCTTTGGAGACAGTATGGCATCCGGATCGTCAGGATCAGCACTTCCCTCGCGGATGTATACTGACATTATACCGAGCTTAAGCAGCGAAGAGATGATATAATCATCGATAGCTGAGCCCTGTACCACCAGGTTACGGCCGGTAGGATCCTTGATGACCTGATCAATAATCATGCCGGGTTTCAATTGTCGTGTTCTCATATATCTGCGTTTAATCATTTTTGCCCCAAAACTAAATAAGTCTACTCTAAAAACAATTCAAAATACTACGAATATTATATAGTATATTTGTACTAAAAACAATCACAAATTGAGATTTTTTTAGTGTTTTTTTTGTAATAAAACAAACCCCGGCATTTGCCGGGGCTGATGATGGTATTGTATTTATCAAAATCAGAGGTTAGATGTGGTGACCGCCGCCACTGTGACTGCCGCCACTATGACCTCCACCACCGCTGTGACCGCCACTTGAGCCTGAGCTTTGTGGACTGTAGTGTCTTGTCTGGTTCATAAAGCGTGCGCGTGCATTTTGAATCTCTACCTTTGTAAATGCTGCACCCATGAGCTCGTTGCTCTTAGCCTTGCGGCCCTTTGACAGGATAATGCATATACAAAGCAAAAAATCATGCCGGCAGCGAGAGCGATAAAGATACTGGAAATGTATCTGAGAGGCTGTGATATATGTCCGCCTGCGAGGACTGTGTTGACCTGGTATATTGTTTCCATACAGCAGGTGAAATAGTCGTAATCATGACTTGAGGTGGCATATATATAAGTGTTGTCACAGATGGAGTTACATTTTGAGTTCGGGATGGTTCTCTGCGTGCTTCCCTCACAAGCCAGATAAATCTCGTTTAAATCTCTGTCTATTACAAAAATGACACCGTTTGCACCGGTTCCGAAATAGCCTTCAAATGTATTGACTGCATAGCTTTCAGTGCTTCCGTAAGGATGTGAGGTAGTGGTGACAACAGCTATGTTGCAGTATTCGGTTGTCTTTTTCATCTGTGAGATGAGCTTGCCTTTTACGGCATCGTCAATGAAATTGGCAGAGTCTCAAGGATGTACTCGTAGCCGGTAGACTTGTTTGTGCCGCTTAGATTGTAATTTGCGGCTGTCTCAGTAGCGTATACATTTGATGAGCTGCTCAAAACAAGGACTGTAACAAGCAAAAATAATGTAAACAAAGCTGAACACATGCATTTTATACAATGCAAAAAAGGACTTTTATAATTATTTCTATGCACGATCATCACCTCCCTTATGTGTGGCAAACTGTGGCAGCTTGCGCGTTGTAAGCACATTGAATGCGCGGATGACATTAATCAGTGTGATAAGCACTGAGGCGATGATGATAAAGCTGCGCCATAGTACCATGCATCGAGCACCGGCTGGAACAAAAGAACAGCATCGCCAATAAGCATGGATACCATGCCAAAGATGAGTCCTGCAACTCCCTTGTGTCCGGGCATCCGGTCAAAGCTTGAGAAGGCTCTGATTGAAAAAATAAATGATATAATGGTCAAAATAACAAATAAAATCAGACTGCCGTCTGCATTTCCAAAGCCACTGCCTATGCCTGCGATGATTGCAAACAGCGCAGGGACAAATTGAATGACAAATATAAAAAGTATAAAGTAAGCTACAAACGATGTGTTTGTCTTTTTCTTTATGGTTTTCGTGGCCTTTTTTGCAGCCTTAAGGCGTCTGCGGTTGTTGATTGCACCAAGAGCCTCCGGCTGTTCCTTTGCTATGCGGCCCTTATCCTCGGTACCGGCTTCCTTTACAGCAATCATGGTCAGCTCCTGTGAGTAACAGATATTTGCGATAATCGCAAGCACACCGACTATGGTGAGAGTCATTCCGGGAGTGAGAACCGTCAGCAGACATAATAAAATGTATACCGGAATTGCCGCAATGAGTGAGCCTAGCAGGAATTTACCGACAGATATAGGCAGATCTGCAACAACCTTGCCGGTCTGGCCGTTTACTGTGGCATATGCCACACGATCCTTATTGCGGTACGACAAAAACCATACCGGAAACATTGAGTAATCTGTCTCTTTTACAGTAGTGCCAAGACTTAAAGGCGAAAGAGCAGCGGAGTCACTGTCGACTGACAAGCCGGTAAAGGCAGGCTCTTTACTTATTTCGCTTACTGTGTTTGTGCAGGCTGCATCCATTGCGTCACTTGCGTAAATCGTTGATGGTAAATCAGCTGTATCAGCGTAAAAACCACTTAAGAATGCCGGTGTAAAGCGCTTCATATTCTTCACATCATATGGTGCAAGTTTTTCGCTGATGCTGTCATCAAATGATGAAGATGCATCGTAGGACAGTCCCTTGTAGTAGGCGTCGAGATCTCCCTCGAGCCTGTAATGGTCTGTAATGATGTAATCTCCTGAACGGTGGGATCTTTTCGCCGGAAGTGAAATAGGAGCCTTCTGGGTTACATAATATGTCCAGTAAGGCATGTAGATACCTCTGAATCCGTCGATAAACTTAGGATCCTTAAGCTCCTTTGGCGCGAAAATAGCCTTTTTCATGAGGCTCATGTAGGCCTGCTTACAGTCATCCTTACTCTTTGCAAATGGTATGATATAAGCCGGCCTGTGCTCCTTTTGCATGCGGCTGTAGAGCACAGTTGATGCACCGCAGAAGCTGCAGAAGCCTGCTGCGGTATCGTCTGTGCTCAGGATTTCTCCTCCGCACTGAGGGCATGTGAAAATGGTTGCGTCGAAGTCCTTCTGGACCTCGGCGTCAGAGGTTTTGTCCTCGTACGCGTAAGGTCGAAAAGTGAATGACAGTATTCACAGGCTAACTGGCCTGATTTGATGTCAAACTTCACATTTCCACCGCAATTTTTACATGCGAACATTTTGTTTCTCCTTTCTATTCCCTTTTACTTTTTTATCTGCTTGAATAAATAATTCCTTCCAGATTGACGGATGGAAGAGGATGAGCAGTGGAAACAGCTCGAGTCTTCCGGCAAGCATGTCAAACATCAGTACATATTTGGAAAAATTATTAAAAAAGCCAAAATTGCATGTCGGACCGACCAGAGAAAGACCCGGTCCGATATTGTTAAATGTAGCTGCGACAGCCGTGAAATTGGTAGTGAAATCATAGTTTTCAACGGAAACAAGCAGCATTGAAACAACAAAAATGACGGCATACGTCATGAAATAAACATTTATTGACCTGATAACATCATGGTCTACAGGCTTGTGCTCAAATGTGAGCTTTTTCACACTCTTTGGGTGAATGTAGCCATTTAACTCCTTAAGTATTGTCTTTACAGCGATGACAATACGAGATACCTTGATACCGCCGCCGGTGCTTCCGGCACATGCGCCAATGAACATCAAAAGCACAAGCAGTGTCTTTGAAAGCTCAGGCCATCTGTCGAAATCGGTGCTCGAGAATCCGGTTGTCGTGATGATTGAGCCAACCTGAAACGCTGCCTTTGTGACTGCGTCAAACACACCGGTACACATATGCGCGATATTCACGCTTATGACTACAACGGAGGCTATTATGATGCCGAAATAGTATCTGACCTCCTCAACCTTAAGTGCGTCACGGATGTGACCGAAGAAAAGCAGGTAGTAAGCGTTGAAATTGACACCGAAAAGTATCATAAATATGGTAACAACCCACTGCAGATAAACATTGTAGCCGCAAAAGCTGTCGTTTTTGATACCAAAGCCTCCTGTTCCGGCTGTGCCGAGAGAGGTACAGATGGCATCGTAAAGAGGCATTTTCCCGAAAAGCAGGAAAATAATCTCCATAGTCGTAAGACCAAAGTATATTATGTATAAAAGCCTGGCGGTATGCCTCATCTTTGGAACGAGCTTTCCAACCGAGGCCCGGGGCTTTCTGCGCGCATCAGGTTTATATTGCTGCCACCTGAAAGCGGGATGATTGCCAGAAGAAAAACAAGCACACCCATACCGCCAATCCAGTGCGTAAAGCAGCGCCAGAAATTCATGCAATAGGAGAGTGATTCTACCTCAGGCAGGATGCTCGCTCCTGTCGTGGTGAAGCCGGAGATGGTCTCAAAAAGAGCATCTGTGAAGCTTGGAATCTCTCCTGATATGTAAAACGGCAGACAGCCGAATATACTCAGTACAATCCAGCCCAGTGCGGTTGTTGCACAGCCCTCCTTCAGGTAAAAGGTAAAATCCCTCGGTTTTTTAGCCGAAAAAATAAAACCGATAGCTATGCTTATGAGTGCAACAATCAAAAAGTAGATGCCGCTTTTTTCATAATAAATACCGGCAACAATACATGGCAGAAGCAGCAAAAAGCCTTCAAGCTTTAAAATATATCCCAAAAGATATCGAATTACTGAAGTGTTCATATCATTCCCCCACTATTCCATAATATCCTGAAGATTCGTAAAGCCGGTATTGGTTGTTATAATCATGACAGTATCATTTTTTTGTATACAGTCATTACCTGTAGGGATAATAATTTTGCCGTTTCGGTTGATGAAGCAGATGAGCAGATGCTTTTTGAGCTTTAGGTCTCGAAGCGGTATGTCTGTCACATTTGAGTTTTCTGATACAAAGAATTCAATTGCTTCAACTCTTGAGTCGTACATGTGGTAGAGAGTCTCTATATTGCAGTTCATAGAGTTTTTCTTTGCACGGACATAGGCAATTATGGCTTCTGAGGTGATGTATTTTGGCGAGATTACACTGCCAAGGTCCAGGCTGTTTATGACATTGGTAAAAGTTATACGATTAAGCTTTGTTATGACCTTTGCATTGGAAACCTGTTTCGCATAGAGTGTAAGCATGATGTTTTCCTCGTCTATACCGGTAAGAGGTACAAATGACTGACAGGTCTCTATGCCCTCTTCCTTTAAGAGTGCCTGTTCTGTTCCGTCACCGTTTATGATGACAGCATCCGGAAGCAGTATGGAAAGCTCCTCACAGCGCTCGAAGCTATTTTCGATTATTTTGACCTTTATGCCTCGTGATATGAGCTGCTTTGCCAGGTAATATGCGGCTTTGCCTCCTCCGATAATCAGTGTATTTTTTACGCTGTGTGTATTGACTCCGATGTGGCTGAAAAACTCCTTTGTATGTCTGCGTTCGCCGACAAATGACAGTTTGTCTCCCTTGCGGAGCACAAAATCACCTGATGGGATAGTGACCTCATCATCTCTCTCGACTGCACCGATAAGTATGTTGGCATGGTGTCTGGTGCCCAGATCCATGAGCTTTGTTCCGTCGAGGATGCTGCCCTCGGGAATCTCATACTTGATGAGCTGTGCCTGACCGTGAGCAAAGTTTGTCACCTCAAGGCTGGACGGCAGATGAAGAATATGAGCCATCTCAATAGCTGCCTCAAGCTCAGGATTGATAATGAGTGCAAGACCAAGCTTGTCGCGCAGATATTTGGCCTCCTGGCTGTATTCAGGCGTTCTGACTCTGGCTATAGCAGCACAGTTGCCGACCTGTGTGGCAATGGTACAGCATAGCAGATTCAGCTCATCAGAGCCTGTGACTGCGATGATTAAGTCGGCATCATCAATACCCGCTTCCTGCAGTATCTTGTAGCTGGCACCGTTTCCTGCAATACCCATTACATCATAGATATTGGATACCTGGGAAATCCTCTCCCTGTTTTTGTCGATAATTGTTATGTCGTGCCCCTCCTTGCCAAGCTGCTCAACGAGAGTACGGCCTACCTTGCCGCATCCGACGATGATAATTCTCAGTCCCTGGGAGGGAACCACTCCTTTTTTGAACATTATTTCCTCCGTATATAAAAATATAATGATATGAGGGTCAAAAGGTATTTTGCCCCTCATTTATGATTGTGTGGTGGATAGAATTATTATGACTATCATATATCAATGGATTATAACATAACGCATATATATTTCATAGAGAAAAAAGTCCCAAAAAATATGAGATTGTAATAAAGTACAAAAAGTGATAAAATTGATTTAATTGTAGTATTTGAATAGCTGTTTGAACAGCAATAAGAGATAGATTTTTGGAGCTTTAAGTAATGACGGGATTTTTAAAGGCAAACTACCATACGCACACCTATAGGTGCCAGCATGCATATGGCAGCGAGCGCGAATATATAGAGGCGGCTATCAGAATGGGTATCGCAGAGCTTGGTTTTTCAGACCATGTGCCGTGCCCCTTTAAGGATGGCTATGTGTCGGGCATCCGGATGACGATGGAGCAGGCACCGGAGTATGTGTATGCCATCAGGGAGCTTGGGAAGGAGTATGCATCCGACATAAAGCTCTATGTCGGCTTTGAGGCGGAGTACATACCGGAGTTTTTCAAGGAGCAGAAGGCTATGTTTGACAGGCTTGGCTGTGATTACATGATAATGGGCCAGCATTTTATGAAATCAGAGCAGACAGGCCCGTATACAGGCACACCGACAGATGATGAGAGCCGTATACGCGAGTATGTGGATACTGTTATAGAGGGAATGAAAACAGGCATGTACAGCTATTTAGCACATCCTGATTTAATAAATTATCAGGGACTTGATTCCGTCTACGAATGGGAGATGACGAGGATGTGCAAGGCACTTAAGGAGCTTGACATACCGCTTGAGATAAACATGCTTGGTATCAGTGCAGGAAAGCACTATCCGACAGAGCGCTTCTGGTGTATACCGCATGACATCGGCAACAAAGTGATACTTGGGCTTGATGCACATACAGTGGACAATATATGTGATGTGGAAAGCTATGAAAAGGCACTTGATATAGTCAGAAAATATGACCTGAATCTTATTGACCGGATTGAGATATAGTTACTTACAAAATATCAAATACCAAAAGTGAGGAATGCTATGATTATTACAGAAGAAAAATATAATGAGGAATTAACAAGATATGTTTTGCCTTTTATCAGGCTTAATTTTGAAGATGGCTATATGAAGAGTGCAGATGGCACACGCATACATTACGGCTATGTGACGACACCTGTAGCAAAGGCTGCCATAGTCATATCACATGGATTTACAGAGTGTATGCCTAAATATTATGAGATGATTTACTATTTCGCAAAGGCCGGATACTCTGTATATATGGTGGAGCATCGCGGACACGGCTTTTCGGACAGAAGTGTATCAGATATGAGCATGGTCACTGTAAACAGCTTTGACGATTATGTGAGTGACCTTGATATGTTTATCCGCGAGATTGTGATGAAGCGTGAGGGGCGCAGACCGCTTTACCTGTACGGTCACTCTATGGGAGGCGCGATAGCTGCCCTGTATCTTGAGAAGCATCCTGAGGTATTTACAAAGGCAGTACTTTCAAGCCTATGATAGAGATGCTTTATGGCAATTTTTCACATTTTGCCGTGGAGGCGATACTGTTTGTCGCAAGTGTGCTTAACTGGAACGATAAATATCTGCCGAGCCAGACACAGTATACGGATGAGTATGATTTTGAGTCGAGCTGTTGTCTGTCAAAGGCGCGCTATGACTACATATACAAGTGCAAGGTGGAGGAGGAACGCTATCGTACAAATGGCGCCACCTACAGATGGTGCAGGGCCGGGCGCAAGGCATCCAAATATATAAAGAAGCATGCACAGGAAATTAAAATACCGGTGCTGTTATGTCAGGCGGGAAAGGATTATCTGGTTTCAAATACCGCTGAGGATGAATTTATTGCGAAGCTGCCTCAGGGCATTAAGAAGGTCTATCCTGATTCAAAGCATGAGATATTTAATGCGGATGATGATACCTTGGAAAAGTTTTACTCAGATATCTTTGATTTTTGGGCTTGAACATGAAAATGAAATTCGTCAAGTGAAAAATGTGACATAAAAAATCATTTGTTTTGTTAGAAATGACATATGGATTTAAAATACAATATATAGTATAATCACAACTGTTGCGGACAAGATGTTAGTATTTAAGCCGATGGTAAGAGTACGTAAAGCATAGCCCGTACAGAGAAAAATAATAAAATATATCAATATTGTAACAGGTAAATATACTATCAAACAAATGTGAGGAGAAAGAGAATGTCAGACGAAGTTTTAGACGATGTAATGATTAAGGGTTCATGTAAGGGAAAAGCAGATGCTATTGTAAATTGCCAGTGCAATATCGAGAGTGCACCGGTCAGATGCGAGCAGGCAGAAAGATGTATGTTCTATTCATATTATAAGTGCAGCAAGCAGTGGAAGAGGCTTGCATAGTTAAAATTAAAGATTAAAGCTCCGGGCTGACAATGAAGTCGGCATGGAGCTTTTTTGCGTATATTGCGTATATAAAGAAAAAATATTTTACACGCGGAAAACTTATGATAATATATAATAATAATATTATCAAGATAATAGGAGAGAAGCGCATGAAGAGAGTTTGGTACTGAGTGATTCACATGGTAATGTGGGAAATATGATTCGGGCAGTCAAAAGAGAGGAGCCTGATATGATACTTCATCTGGGAGACTGCGTTGTGGATGCGGATGCCCTTAGGAGAGAGTTTCCTCATATAACCATGGTCAATGTGCCGGGGAACTGTGATTTTTCACGGGGAGATACAGAGAGACTTATTGATATCGACGGCTATAAGGTACTCATGTGCCATGGACATACATATGGAGTAAAGCTGTCATATATGCATCTGGAGCTTCATGCGAAGGAAGTCGGGGCAGACCTGGCGCTCTTTGGACATACACACAAGCTGTTTTATGATAAACACAATGGTCTTGCGATGATGAATCCGGGAAGCATCGGTGCACCGCTTTGGTGCTGCATGCCATCATACGGTATCATCACATTTGACAAAGAACACGATGTTATGAAGCTTGATGTTGACTACATTGAGTATTGACGAATGATTTATCAAAGCGGTATAATATTGGCTAATACAGTTATTTATATAGGAAGCAGAGGAAAAACAGACAAATGGTAAAGGTAGTAAAGTTTGGCGGCAGCTCGCTCGCCAGTGCAGAGCAGTTCACAAAGGTTGGCGACATCATAAGAAGCGATGAGTCAAGAAAATATGTTGTGCCGAGTGCACCGGGAAAGAGAAATTCCAAAGACACAAAGGTAACAGATATGCTTTATGCATGCTATGATCTGGCTGAGAATGATCAGGATTTCAAGGTTATGCTCAGAAAAATCAAGGACAGATATGATTCAATCATAAATGGCCTTCATTTAAAGCTGGCACTTGATGAGGAGTTCAAGATTATCGCTGAGAATTTCAAGGCAAAGGCAGGTGCAGATTATGCAGCCTCTCGTGGTGAGTACTTAAACGGAATCATCATGGCAAACTATCTCGGATATGAGTTTATAGATTCGGCAACAGTCATCTTTTTTGATGAGAATGGCAATTTTGACGCGGAAAAGACAGACAAGGTGCTCTCAAAGAAGCTTGAGCAGACAGACAAGGCTGTTATTCCGGGCTTTTACGGAGCAGGACCTGATGGAAAGGTAGTCACCTTCTCAAGAGGTGGTTCGGATATCACTGGTTCCATCGTGTCAAAGGCATGTCATGCCAGCATGTACGAGAACTGGACAGATGTTTCAGGCTGTCTCGTAGCTGATCCTAGAATTATCGACAATCCACAGCCAATCAAGGTTGTTACTTATAGAGAGCTCAGAGAGCTTTCATATATGGGAGCATCAGTGCTCCACGAGGATGCTGTTTTCCCTGTAAGAAAGGCAGGCATCCCAATCAATATCAGAAATACAAACGACCCGGAAGCACCTGGTACTCTCATCGTTGAGAGCACATGCCAAAAGCCTGATTATACCATCACAGGTATCGCCGGAAAGAAGGGCTTTGTTGCGGTAAATATCGACAAGGACAAGATGAACTCAGAGGTGGGCTTCTGTAGAAAGGCTCTCCAGGCGTTTGAGGAGAACGGTATCTCTATAGAGCATATGCCATCAGGTATCGATACTATGACAGTATTCGTACATCAGGCAGAGTTTGAGGGCAAGGAGCAGCAGGTTATCAGCTCAATCAGAAGACTTGCTCATCCTGATATCATTGACCTAGAGTCAGACCTCGCGCTTATCGCTGTTGTTGGCCGTGGCATGAAGTCAAACCGTGGTACAGCCGGCAGGATTTTCTCTGCACTTGCACATGCCAATATCAATGTGCGCATGATTGATCAGGGTTCATCAGAACTCAATATCATCATCGGTGTAAGCAATGATGATTTTGACAAGGCAATAAAAGCCATCTACGATATTTTTGTTGTCACACAGCTGTAATAAGCTACGGAGAGATTATCCGTTGGAACCGGAATTGAATAGGATAATTTAAAAATTAAATGTAGAATTTATAAAAAATACAGGGTTTGGCGGAATATATGCCAGGCTCTGTATTTTTGAATAGGTAAAGCTTTGAAAAAGCTTTATGAGGAAGCTTTAAGCGAGAAAACAAAATACCATCACATAAGCTGGAAATGCGCATATATTATAGCGAAAGGAAGAAGTTATTATGCAAAAAGACACTATAATATATGTTACGGATCAGAGGCAAAAGTACCTCGCTGATATGCTGGGAGGAGAACAGACAGATTGCAGAAATAGCGGCGGGATTGATTATGAGCGTGTTGGAAATATTGTGTTTCCTACACCTTTTTCAAAGCTAAAGCTTATAAATAGTGATATAGAAAAATTAAAACATAATATAATAATTAACAATATTGCAGTGTGGGGCGGCATGATGCCGGAGTGCTTTCCTGGTATTGACAGGGGCTGTGACTTTATGAGAGATGAAACTGTCATAGAGCAGAATGCCATTGTTACGGCCGAGGCCACTGTGTCCATAGCAATACAAAAAAGCATACATGGTATATACGGCTCAAAGGTACTTGTGAGCGGGTTTGGAAAATGCGGAAAGGCAATTGCCCGCGTTTTTTCTGCTATGGGAGCCCATGTCATGGTGATGGCAAGGAGAAAACAGGCAAGGCATGAGGCCGCTGAACTGGGATATGAAACGGTGGATTTTAATGATCCTGCCAAGGCCTGCTTTGAAACACTGTTTCTCATAAACACAGTACCGGATAGGGTTATAGATGAAAGTTTAATCATGATTTTGCAAAAAGATGCGATAATTATAGACATTGCATCTAAGCCCGGCGGCTGTGATTTTGAGGCTTGTAAGAGGTATCAGATAAACTGTACGCATGCGCTCGGCCTTCCGGGCATATACTGTCCGAAAACCGGTGCAAAAATACTTTATGACTGTATGAAAAGAAAAGGTATGACGGAGGGCTTATGGTTATTTCGGATTGCACCGTAGGAATGGGAATTACAGGCTCCTTCTGTAGTTTTGAAAAGACTAAGGATGTTGCAAAGCGGCTTGTGGATAGCTTCACACATGTGACACCTGTATATTCCTATAATGCACAGATGATGAACACACGCTTTGGAAAGGCGGGAGACTTTATGCATACTATCTCCGAAATCACAGGGGATGAGGCATCAGACACTGCAGGAGCAGAACGTGTCGGCCCGGGAAAGTTGTTTGACGTGATGGTGATTTATCCATGCACCGGCAACACAGCGGCAAAGCTTGCAAACGGCATAGTGGATACACCGGTCCTTCTCGCGGCAAAGGCTCATCTGAGAAACGGCAGGCCGCTTGTTATCGGGATCTCCACAAATGATGCGCTCGGCATCAACTTTAAGAATATCGGAAAGCTGATGAATATGAAAAATATTTATTTTGTGCCGTTTGGGCAGGATGACTGTGTGAAGAAACCGAATTCACTCGTGTGTGATGGAAAACAGGTTGTCGACACAATAAATGAAGTGATGGCCGGACGACAGATCCAGCCGGTAATCCTCTAGAGTGGGAATATTACTTTATTGAGATTATAGTACGGGACGATTCACGCGGGCACCGCGGTGGGCTGCATACACTCCGGTGTCCGCTACGCTGCGCAGCCAAGATACTGTGCAAATTATGCTTTGTAGGTTTTCATAGGATGACGAAAACGTCGAAACTCGCCATCCATGGCTCGATTTCTCCTTGCCTCGGCGTCCATGCCTCGGCATTTCTGTGTAGCATGTGCATAATTCGACAGTATCTAAGCAGCTTCGCTATTCGCGGACTCCGGAGTGTATGCAGCCCGCCGCGGTGCCCGCGCGAATCGTCCCTTACGTTATGGCGTAAATAGTAAATAAATAAGATTTATGAATCTGAATCGTTGCCGGTCACATTGTTATGTGTGAACAGTAACTTCTGAATTGAAAAACTGAGTTGGAAAATGTAAAAAAATAGAGGAAAGATGTAAAAATATATGTTATAATCGTGTATACACAAAAATGAAAACACAGGAGGATAAAATATGTCATATATTTACAAAACAAAAGGAACCTGTTCAACACAGATTGAGCTTGACCTCGATGGCGATGTAGTACATAACGTAAAGTTTACAGGAGGCTGCAACGGAAATCTTAAGGCTATCCCAAAGCTCGTTGAAGGACTCACAGTAGCCCAGGTAGAGGAAAAAATCGGTGGAATTAAATGTGGATTTAAGAATACATCCTGCGGTGACCAGCTTGCAAAAGCATGCCGCGAAGCATATGAAGCCCAGAAATAATAAAATAGGAAATTCCATATGTAAACCTTATATAGTGATATATGTATTTAAAAGCTATATAACATTAAAAACATAATAAATACATGCAAACATGTAGCGCCAAAAGCTCTCCCATAAGGAGAGCTTTTGAATTAAAAAAATAATTCTGCCATGCTTCGCGCACAACAAAGTGGATCCGGGAAGTACACAGTGTGTTCAGAATAAAAAAGTTCATATTTTTTATGAGGAATATACTGTGTGCTCCCCGGACCTCACAGCCTCCCATGCGCGAAGTCTCCCCATTAAAGCTCGGCACTTCCACAAATATTTTTATAAAATGTTTACAAAACATTCATCCCTTTAGGTTGTGCAATCATCCTCAAAGTGTTACAATAACACTATTGTGAGCCTGTACAAGGGCAATTTGAAGTTATAGGAGAAAAATATGAGCGCATTTTCAAAAATCTTTGGTTCTCACAGCGAGAGAGAGCTTAAGAGAATTTACCCGATTGCTGACAAGGTTGAGTCATATAAGGAGGCAATGGGAAAGCTTTCCGATGAAGAATTAAAGGATAAGACAAGGGAGTTTAAAAAGCGTCTGGAGGACGGAGCAACACTTGATGATATTCTTCCGGAGGCATTTGCTACAGTAAGAGAGGTTGCTAAGCGTGTGCTTGGCATGGAACATTATAGAGTACAGATAATCGGTGGTATTATTTTGCATCAGGGACGTATTGCAGAGATGCGAACCGGTGAAGGTAAGACACTTGTTTCTACACTTCCTGCATACCTTAATGCACTTGAGGGCAAGGGTGTGTGTATTGTCACAGTCAATGATTACCTTGCAAAGCGTGATGCTGAGTGGATGGGACAGGTTCATGAGTTCTTAGGACTTAAGGTCGGCGTGGTACTTGGCGGCATGGACAATGACGAGCGCAGGGAGGCTTACGGCTGTGATATTACATATATCACAAACAATGAGCTTGGATTCGATTACCTGCGTGACAATATGGTTATTTACAAGGAGCAGCTTGTTCAGAGAGGTCTCCACTATGCTATCATCGATGAGGTCGATTCAGTGCTTATCGATGAGGCACGTACACCTCTTATCATTTCAGGACAGAGTGGCAAGTCGACAAGACTTTACGAGGCATGCGATATCCTGGCTACACAGATGAAGCGTGGTGAGGATGTTCCTGAGTATTCAAAGATGGATGCCATCATGGGCATTGTCCAGGATGAGACCGGTGATTTCATCGTAAATGAGAAGGACAAGGTCGTAAACCTTACACAGGATGGTGTGAAAAAGGTAGAACAGTTCTTCCATATCGAGAACCTTGCAGATCCGGAGAATCTTGAAATCCAGCACAATATCATACTTGCGCTTCGTGCGCACAACCTCATGTTCAAAGATCAGGACTATGTGGTAAAGGATGATGAGGTGCTTATCGTAGATGAGTTTACCGGACGTATCATGCCTGGACGCCGTTATTCGGACGGACTGCATCAGGCTATCGAGGCAAAGGAGCATGTAAAGGTTAAGAGAGAGAGCAAGACCCTTGCCACAATCACATTCCAGAACTTCTTCAACAAGTTTGACAAGAAGGCCGGTATGACAGGTACAGCTCTCACAGAGGAAAAAGAGTTTCGTGATATCTATGGCATGGATGTTGTCGAGATACCTACAAATAAGCCGGTAGCGCGTATTGATTTACAGGATGCTGTATACGCTACCAAAAAGGAAAAGTTCAAGGCAGTTGTGGATGCGGTTAAAGAGGCACATGAAAAGGGACAGCCTGTTCTTGTAGGTACAATTACCATCGAGACATCAGAGCTTTTGAGCGGCATGCTCAAGAGAGAGGGAATCCCTCACACAGTATTAAATGCCAAGTTCCATGAGAAAGAGGCAGAGATTGTTGCACTTGCAGGACAGCACGGTGCAGTTACAATAGCAACCAACATGGCAGGCCGTGGTACCGATATTAAGCTTGACGATGAGGCAAAGGCTGCCGGAGGTCTTAAGATTATCGGTACAGAACGCCATGAGTCAAGACGTATAGACAATCAGCTCCGTGGACGTGCAGGACGTCAGGGAGATCCGGGTGAGTCACAGTTCTTCATCTCACTTGAGGACGACCTCATGAGACTTTTCGGTTCAGAGCGTCTGATGGGCGTTTTCAATGCTCTCGGAGTACCGGAGGGCGAGCAGATCCAGCATAAGATGCTCACATCTGCTATCGAGAAGGCTCAGGAGAAAATCGAGGCCAACAACTTTGGTATTCGTAAAAATCTTCTCGAGTATGACCAGGTGGACAATGACCAGAGAGAGATTATCTACAGCGAGCGTATGAAGGTGCTTAACGGTGACAACATGCGTGATGCTATCCTTAAGATGGTTCAGGAGCAGGTTGAGAAGTCTGTCGACAGATGTATTTCCGAGGAAATTGACAGAGCTGACTGGGATCTTGTAGAGCTCAACGAGCTTGTGCTTCCGGTCATTCCTCTTGATCCGATTACAAAAGAGGATATTGAGTCAATCAAGAATGCAAAGCAGCTTAAGCAGTACTTAAAGGAAAAGGCCGTCATGCTTTATGAGCAGAAGGAGACAGAATTCCCTGAGCCTGAGCAGTTCAGAGAGATTGAGCGTGTCGTGCTTCTTCGTGTAATCGACAGAAAGTGGATGGATCACATCGATGATATGGCACAGCTTCGTCAGGGAATCGGCTTACAGGCTTATGGACAGAAAGATCCAATCGTAGAGTACAAGATGGCAGGCTTTGATATGTTTGACGACATGATTTCAGCTATCCAGGAGGATACTGTCAGACTGCTGTATCATGTACAGGTTGAGCAGAAGGTTGAGCGAGAGCAGGTTGCAAAGATTTCGGGCACAAACAAGGATGAGTCAGCACAGAATGCACCAAAGCGCCGTGCAGCAGCCAAGGTATATCCGAATGACCCATGTCCATGTGGCAGTGGCAAGAAATATAAGCAGTGCTGTGGACGTGTGAAGTAAATTTTAAATGGCTGTAATCGTTGCTGGTCACACTGTTAGGCGTGAACAGTAACATAAAATAAATAAACAAGAACGAATGTTCTAAAATTGTGGACAAAGTCAATTTTTTGTAGTAAAATAAAGCGCGTAAGTGCATACTATAAATGATTGACTTTGTCTTTTTATAATTTTACAAAAGCAGTATTTAAGATTTTTTTGGAGGAAGCGTGCGTTATGGAATTTAAACTGCATTCAAAATACAAGCCGACCGGCGACCAGCCACAGGCAATAGAGCAGCTTGTAAAGGGCTTTAAGGAGGGCAACCAGTTTGAGACCTTACTTGGAGTTACCGGCTCCGGCAAGACCTTTACTATGGCTAATGTCATTGCAGCACTCAATAAGCCTACACTTATCATATCGCACAATAAGACACTGGCGGGGCAGCTCTATGGTGAGATGAAGGAGTTTTTCCCCGAAAATGCAGTAGAGTACTTTGTCTCCTACTACGACTATTACCAGCCTGAGGCTTATGTGCCGCAGTCTGATACGTACATAGCCAAGGATTCCTCTGTAAATGATGAGATAGATAAGCTCAGGCTTTCAGCCACGGCAGCGCTCACAGAGCGAAAGGATGTCATTGTCGTGGCATCGGTTTCCTGCATATACGGCTAGGAAGTCCTGATGAATGGACAGGCATGAGTATTTCGCTGCGCCCGGGGCAGGAGAGGGACAGGGATGATCTCGCGAGGGCTCTCATAGATTTACAGTACACCAGGAATGATATGGATTTTCACCGAGGCACTTTCAGAGTGCATGGTGATGTGCTTGATATATTTCCGGCAAATGCCGATGATACGGCAATCAGGGTTGAGTTTTTCGGTGATGAGATAGATCGGATAGTGGAGGTTGATGTGCTGACCGGCGAGGTAAAGTGCTCGCTTGAGCATACGATGATTTTCCCGGCATCCCACTATGTAGTTTCGCAGGAGAAGATAAATGAGGCCTGCCTCAATATAGAAAAAGAGCTTGATGAGCGTGTGAAGTATTTTAAGGGCGAGGACAAGCTCATAGAGGCTCAGCGAATAGCAGAGAGGACCAATTTTGACATAGAGATGATGAGGGAGACTGGCTTCTGCTCAGGAATTGAGAACTATACGAGGCATCTGAACTTTGCAAAGCCGGGGGAGCCTCCAATGACACTCATAGATTTCTTCCCGGATGATTTTCTCATAATCGTTGATGAGTCACATATCACGATTCCGCAGATAGGCGGTATGTATGCGGGTGACCGCTCCAGAAAGACCACTCTTGTGGACTATGGCTTCAGACTGCCCTCGGCCCTTGACAACAGACCTCTCAATTTCGAGGAGTTCGAGGGTAAAATAGACCAGATGCTCTTTGTCTCAGCCACTCCGAATAAGTATGAGAATGAGCATGAGCTGCTTCGTGCGGAGCAGATTATCAGACCGACAGGACTTTTGGATCCAGAGATATCAGTGCGCCCTGTTGAGGGACAGATCGATGACCTTGTGTCAGAGGTCAACAAGGAGACTGCAAACCATCACAAGGTGCTTATCACCACGCTCACAAAGCGTATGGCTGAGGATCTCACAAACTATATGGCAGAGCTTGGTATCAGGGTAAAGTACCTGCATTCAGATATAGATACACTTGAGAGAGCGGAGATAATACGTGACCTGCGTCTTGACGTATTTGACGTGCTCGTCGGCATCAATCTGCTCAGGGAGGGCCTTGATATCCCGGAGATTACACTTGTTGCCATACTTGATGCGGATAAGGAGGGCTTCCTTCGTTCGGAGACCTCGCTTATCCAGACGATAGGACGTGCTGCGCGTAACAGCGAGGGACATGTCATCATGTACGCGGACAAGATTACAGACTCCATGCGTGTCGCAATTGACGAGACAAAGCGTCGTAGAAAGGTACAGGAAGAGTACAATGAGGCTCACGGCATCACGCCACAGACTATACAGAAATCCGTGCGTGATCTCATAGCTATCTCAAAGAAGGTAGCGGCAGATGAGACTGCTCTTGACAAGGATCCGGAGTCAATGAGTAAAAAAGAGCTTGAGAAGCATATTGCGGATATAGAGAAGAAGATGAAAAAAGCGGCAGCAGAGCTCAATTTCGAGGCTGCTGCAGAGTACAGGGATAAGCTTATTATGCTGAAAAACACACTGAGGGATATACGATAAAAGCTTATAACATCCGGAAGCAATTTGGAAGGAACACAAATTATGGCAAA
>ENA-OQAZ01000644-OQAZ01000644.1-human-gut-metagenome-genome-assembly--contig:-NODE-644-length-18983-cov-2.933019_pt1 | contig 18983 bp, 21 predicted proteins | sample MGYA00242737_ERZ504531 | MGnify/ENA primary metagenome ERZ504531 (study PRJEB26092, sample SAMD00036244) | human gut metagenome | host: Homo sapiens | study: EMG produced TPA metagenomics assembly of... | reverse complement strand
ATAAAAAACACCAAAAAAAACCTTGACGAAACGCGAGTTTCTTAATATAATGCGTATGATGTCCAATTTTTGCAACGGCGTAAAAAAAAACGCCGAAAAATCGCACTTTTGGTGCAAGCTGTGGGACTGATACCCACAGTGTAAGAAACAGTATTATTTGAAAACCAACACAGAAAACAAGGAGGTGTTTTGTTATGAAGATGACATTTCAGCCAAAGAAGAGATCCCATGCAAAGGTTCATGGTTTCCGTGCAAGAATGAGCACAAAGGAGGAAGAAAGGTTCTGGCAGCAAGAAGAGCAAAGGGAAGAAAGGTTCTCTCTGCTTAATTGAGCAGTATCAACTCTCTTAAAAAGAACAGAGACTTTCAGAGAGTCTACAGCAAACGGCAGTCTTTTGCAAATCGTTCGCTGGTCATGTACAAGATGTCAAACGACCGCGCTGATACCCGCATTGGCATATCTGTCAGTAAAAAGGTAGGAAACAGTGTGGTCAGGCATCGGGTTACAAGAGTGATCCGTGAATGCTGCCGCTTACACGAAAAAGAATTAATACAAGGATTGGACATAGTGATTGTTGCCAGACCGTTGGCGAAGGAACAAGGATTAATGGAAATTGAGGAAGCTTTTTTTCATGTAGGAAGAAAGCTGAATATTTTTTTAGAATCGAAGTAGGGTCGGGACTATGAAGAAGATTATGATTCATATGATAAGGTTTTACCAGAAGTATTTATCACCTCTCAAAGTCCGGACCCACTGTATATATACCCCAACCTGTTCGCAGTATGCAATAGAAGCGTTGGAAAAGTATGGAGCTTTGAAAGGCTCCTTACTTGCTATATGGAGGATATTGCGCTGCAATCCATTTTCAAAAGGGGGGTACGACCCTGTTCCGTAGGTAGCTTAAGGAGGAAAACAAGTGGATTTTTTATCATTAACGCAAAGTAACTGGTTTCTTGTAGGGCCAGTTGCGAAGGTGCTTGGTGTTGTCATGAATGGAATTTACGAGTTCCTGGACATGTTTGGCATTGCAAGCATTGGATTGGCGATCATTTTATTCACGATTATTATTAAAGCATTGATGCTTCCGCTTTCCATTAAGCAGCAGAAGTTTACAAAGCTTAATAGTATTATGGCGCCAGAACTTCAGCAGGTTCAGAAAAAGTATGCAAATCTGGACAAGTCAAGCCCGAAGTACAATGAAATGCTTTTGAAGCAGAATGAAGAGATGAAGGAAGTCTATGCAAAGTACGGAACAAGCCCGACAGGCGGTTGTGTTCAGATGCTGATTCAGATGCCGATTCTGTTCGCTTTGTATCAGGTTATTTACAAGATTCCGGGCTATATCACAAAGGTAAGAGCGTTCTATGAGCCGATTGTTGAGGCACTGCAGAACATTCCTACTTACATGGATAACGCAGATTTCGTGACATTGGCACAGCAAAACGGCATCAATGCAGCAGGACTGAGTGATTCTAACAAGCTGATTGATCTGCTTTACAACTTCGATAAGACAGAGTGGGCTAAGTTTACCGAGATCTTCCCGAATTTGAATGAGTACGTAGCCAAGCACTGCCAAGTATCGAGAAAGCAAATTATTTCCTGGGAATGGATTTGGCAACTGCACCTGCACAGCAGCTGTGGCCTGGTGTTTTAATTCCTATTCTTGCCGGTCTTACTCAGTGGCTTAGCTCTAAGATGATGCAGACAGATAATGGAAGCAAGAATTCAGATGACACAATGGGAAGCACAATGAAGACCATGAACATCATGATGCCTCTTATGTCAGTGTTCTTCTGTTTCACATTCTCTGCAGGTATCGGTGTATACTGGATTGCATCTTCTGTTGTTATGATTCTGATTCAGATGATCGTAAACAAGTATATGGAGCGCATTGATATTAATCAGATGGTTGAAAAGAACATTGAAAAGGCTAATGTAAAGCGTGTTAAGAAGGGTCAGAAGCCGCTTAAGGCAAAGGCTGTTATGAATGTTCGTACTATCGAAGAAGAAAGAGAACTCGAAGAAAAGAAAGAAGCTGAGCTGAAAGAGCGTGTGACAAAGCAGGTTGAGAAATCAACTGAGTACTATTCCACCACCCAGAAAAAGAAGGGTAAGCTGGCATCTAAGGCCGGAATGGTTCAGCAGTACAACGAAAAGAGTGAAAAGAAGAACAGAAAGTAATCAGTGATTGTAAGGCTGATTACTTGCTTGGGGAAGCTTGCAGATTCAGAAAGGTAAGGTTTGTATGACAGAGTTTGCTACGTTCACTGGAAAGAATGTAGATGAAGCCGTAAACAATGCACTGCTTCAGCTTCAGATCACCAGTGAAAAACTTGAGTATGAGGTTGTTGAAAAAGGTTCGAATGGTCTGCTTGGTTTTATCGGTTCTAAGCCGGCGGTGATCCGTGCACGTAAAAAGTCAGATTTTATCGATGAGGGAGAAGAATTTTTACAGAATATTTTCCACGAGATGAATATGGAAGTTGATATCGCAGTTGCCTACAATAAAGAAGAACAGGTTGTTGATATCGTTCTGACCGGAGAAGACATGGGCATCCTGATCGGAAAAAGAGGACAGACACTGGATTCACTGCAGCATCTGGTGAGCCTTGTTATAAACAAACACAGCGAAGAATATATTCGTGTCAAGCTGGATACTGAGAATTACCGTGAAAGAAGAAAGGAAACTCTCGAGCAGCTGGCAAAGAATATTGCCTACAAGGTAAAGAGAACAAGACGTCCGGCATCGCTTGAGCCGATGAATCCTTACGAGAGAAGGATCATCCACTCTGCACTTCAGGACGACAAGTTTGTATATACCAAGAGCGAGGGCGAGGATCCATTTCGTCATGTAGTGGTACTTCCTAAAAAAGAAGCAATTCCGCAGAGAAGATACTACAAAAGCTATGACAAAGGATACAAAACAAATTATGACAGAAGCGCAGCTGGTACAAGAGAAACAGCTGAAAAGCTGACTTCTGAGGAATAATAGAGAAAGTGCCATTCAAAGTTCATACGGACTATTGAGTGGCATTTTCTGTATCATTCTTGGAAACTTACGAAAATTGAAGTGAGGTAGAATATGAAAGAAAATAGTACAATTGCGGCGATTGCAACGGCACTTAGTCCAGCAGGAATTAGCATTATTCGAATAAGTGGACCTCAGGCGCTTGATGTGATTGATCGTATTTATAGAACAAAAAAAGAGGTAGAGTCGATTAAAAAAGGAGCATTTGCTGCGGCAGCGTCATCTTCAGTGAAAAAGCTCTCAAATGCACCTACACATACCATTCATTACGGCTATATTTGTGATGAAAATGAGGTAATTGATGAGGTTATGGTATCCATCATGAAAGGACCTCGTTCCTTTACTGCAGAGGATACAGTAGAGATTAACTGTCACGGAGGCATTCTTGTTACGAGACGTGTATTAGATTGTGTGTTTAAAAATGGGGCAGCACCGGCACAGCCTGGTGAGTTTACAAAGAGAGCCTTTTTAAACGGACGAATTGATCTGTCTCAGGCAGAGGCTGTTATGGAGCTTATATCTGCAAAGAATCGTTTTGCAATAGATGCATCACTAGAACAGCTATCTGGAAAAATTAAAAACCGCATACAAGACCTCAGAAGCGCGCTTTTAGACGAGATTGCTTATATAGAGGCAGCACTTGACGATCCAGAGCATATTTCGCTTGAAGCTATAACAGAGGGCCTCACAGAACGTGTTCAAAAAATTAGAGCAGCAGTAAAGAAGATGGCAGACTCCTTTGATAATGGAAAGGTTTTAACAGAGGGGATTCGCACTGTGATTGTAGGAAAGCCAAATGCCGGAAAGTCATCTTTGCTCAATGCGTTATCAGGAAGACAGAGGGCAATTGTCACAGAGATTGCCGGTACGACGAGAGATACTCTTGAGGAGCAGATTATGCTTGGCGATTTGAGTTTAATTTTGGTAGACACAGCTGGTATTCGTGACACATCTGATGTTGTTGAAAAAATCGGCGTAGAGAAGGCACGTGAGGCTGCTGCAAAGGCAGACCTATTGATTTACGTGGCAGATTCCTCAAGAAATCTCGATGAAGATGATCATAAGATTATGCAGTTGCTAAAAAACAAAAAAAGTATTATTCTGTTAAATAAGTCCGATTTATCTTCTGTAATTCAGCCGAAGGATTTAAAGGAGGCTGGAGTGGATGCACCTGTTCTTTGGATATCAGCGGCAAATGAAGATGGATTAGATGCGCTTGAGCAGACAATACGTGACATGTTTGAACAGGGAATGATTGCAGGAAATGATGAGGTTGTTATCACGAATGCACGTCAAAAAACATGTCTGTTAAATGCCTGCGAAAGCCTGAGGCTTGCAGAGGAGGGCATTGAAAATGGGATGCCGGAGGATATGCTGACAATCGACATGATGGATGCTTATACCAGTTTGGGAGAAGTAATCGGCGAGGAGATTGAAGAAGATCTGGTAAATCGTATTTTTGCAAAGTTCTGTATGGGTAAGTAACTAGATAGTGGAGGCAAAATATGGCTGTTTTAGAAGAATATTATGATGCGGTGGTGATTGGAGCAGGACATGCCGGCTGTGAGGCGGCGTTAGCTTGTGCCAGACTGGGATTAGAGACGATTGTTTTTACTGTGAGTGTGGAAAGTATAGCAATGATGCCGTGCAATCCGAATATAGGAGGAAGCTCTAAGGGTCATCTTGTAAGAGAAGTGGATGCGCTTGGCGGAGAGATGGGCAAAAATATTGATAAGACGTTTATTCAGTCTAAGATGTTAAATACATCAAAAGGACCATCTGTGCATTCACTTCGTGCACAGGCGGATAAGCGTGCATACTCGCAGGAGATGCGCCATACCATGGAAAATACCGACAAGCTGACAATACGACAGGCAGAGGTATGTAAACTTCTTGTTGATGAAAATAATAATATAAATGGAGTTGTAACGTATTCTGGTGCAATTTACCATTGTAAATGTGTAGTGCTTGCAACTGGAACATATTTAAAGGCACGCTGCATTTATGGTGATATCAGCAATGAAACAGGTCCAAATGGATTGCAGTCAGCGACACATCTGACAGATTCATTAAAGGAACTCGGTATTGAGATGTTTAGATTTAAGACTGGAACACCAGCGAGAGTTGATAAAAGAAGTATTGATTTTTCAAAAATGCAGGAACAAAAAGGTGATGAGCGAGTTGTTCCATTCTCATTCACAACAGATCCTGAGAGCGTTCAAAAAGATCAGGTTTCCTGCTGGCTGACGTATACAAATGAGCAGACACATGAGATTATCAGAAGTAATCTGGATCGCTCACCGCTTTATTCTGGCGTGATTCATGGAACTGGACCTCGTTATTGTCCGTCTATTGAGGATAAGGTAGTGCGGTTTGCTGATAAGGATCATCATCAGGTGTTTATTGAGCCGGAAGGCTTGTATACAAATGAGATGTATCTGGGCGGTATGTCAAGTTCTATGCCGGAAGATGTACAGTACGAAATGTACCATACAGTAGCAGGTCTGGAAAATGTAAAAATTGTGCGAAACGCATATGCAATTGAATATGACTGTATTAATCCAAGACAGCTAAAGCCGACGCTTGAGTTTAAAAAAATAGGAGGATTATACAGCGCAGGACAGTTTAATGGAAGCTCTGGATATGAAGAGGCAGCGGCACAGGGAATTATAGCAGGAATCAATGCGGCGTTGCACGTGTTAAAACGTCAGGAATTAGTGTTAGACCGTTCACAGGCATATATTGGTGTTTTGATTGATGATCTTGTGACAAAGGAGAATCATGAGCCATATCGCATGATGACATCACGCGCAGAATATCGTTTGCTGCTTCGTCAGGATAATGCAGATCTTCGTTTAACTGCAATTGGTCATGAAATCGGATTAATATCTGATGAGCGTTATCAAAAACTAAATGATAAAAAAAGACAGATCGATGAAGAAATCAAGCGTCTTCAAACGGCAACTATCGGAACAACACCGCAGGTACAGGCATTTCTTGAACAGCATAACAGCACACTTTTAAAGAGTGGAATGACACTTGAGGAGCTGTTAAAACGTCCGGAAATCTGTTATAATGATTTGAAAGAAATAGATACAAAGCAACCAGAACTGCCAGAGGCAGTGACGCAGCAGGTAGAGATCAGTATAAAGTATGAAGGCTATATTAAGCGTCAGCTGCAGCAGGTAGAACAGTTTAAAAAGCTTGAAAAGAAAAAGCTTTCACTTGATTTTGACTACAGTCAGGTACCGAATCTGAGAAAAGAAGCTATTCAAAAGCTTAATGAATATCAGCCGGCATCAATAGGACAGGCGTCAAGAATATCAGGTGTTTCACCAGCTGATATATCAGTATTACTTGTCTATTTAAATAGATAAATAAAAAAACACTTTATTCGATGTTTTTGTGGAAAAGATAGTTGATATCGAATAGTAAATATAGAATAGTGGAAATAAATGCATAAACAGGAGGAAATAAATGGCAGAAACGATACAACAGGGAGAATGCATTGAAAAAATTATGAATGCGTTTGCCAAGATTGGACACGAACTGACTAATAAACAGGCAGAGCAGTTTTTTCAATATTATGAAATGCTGGTTGAAACAAATAAGGTAATGAATTTAACCGCAATCACAGAGTTCGATGAAGTGCTGCAGAAACATTTTGTGGACAGCGTGCTAAAATCAGAGATTTTTATTAAGGAAGATACAAAGACTCTGATTGATGTTGGAACTGGAGCAGGATTTCCAGGTGTTCCATTAAAGATTATGTATCCACAGTTAAAGGTAACATTGCTTGATTCTCTGAATAAGAGATTAAACTTTTTGAATCAGGTTATTGAAAAGCTTGGTCTTGAAAACATCGCCACTGTTCATTATCGTGCAGAGGATGGCGCCAGAAAGGCAGAACTAAGAGAACAATTTGATTGTGTTGTATCAAGAGCTGTTGCCAACATGTCTACATTGTGTGAATATTGCCTTCCATATGCAAAAGTAGGAGGATGCTTTGTAGCTTATAAATCAGGTAATGCAGAAGAGGAGATTGATAAGGCAAAGAAAGCAGTTCATCTGCTTGGTGGAGTAAAGGAAAATGCAATCTACTTTGATCTTCCTGATTCAGATATTGGACGCAGTCTTGTTATAGTGAAGAAAAAAGAGCCTACATCAAAAAAATATCCTAGAAAAGCTGGATTGCCAAGTAAGGAACCGCTTCAGTAGGGAAAATTATAGTTCACAGGACGCCCATTCGCAAAACGCGAACAATGTTCCACGTGGAACATGAACAATTAAAAATACAAAAGAGATGTTCCACGGGAGATAATGTTCCACGTGGAACATTTTTTTATGGCATTTTGAAGAAAGAAGTGCTATACTGTAGAAAAGATGCAAAAAACGTTACAGTTCACAGGAAACCCACTCGCAAAACGCACGTTCCGTGTGAATTGTAATAAAATCATGCTATTTAGCAGAAATGAGGATATTATGGGAAGAATTATAGCTGTTGCAAATCAGAAGGGTGGAGTTGGCAAGACTACTACTGCAATCAATCTGGCAGCTTCATTAGCAGAATACCAGAAAAATGTACTTATCATTGATATGGATCCTCAGGGAAATACAACCAGTGGATTCGGCGTTGATAAAAATGAACTTGAGCATTCACTGTATGATCTGATTACAGATAACTGTACAATACAAGAATGCATTCTTGAAAATGTATTATTCGATACCCTTTCACTTATTGGGTCAAATGTGAACCTGTCAGGAGCGGAAATCGAATTGATTTATGTGGAACGTAAGGAATTTATTTTAAAAGATGCATTAGACGAGATTAAGGATCAGTATGATTTTATTGTAATTGATTGCCCGCCATCTTTAAGTATGCTCACTGTTAATGCGCTTAGTGCAGCTGACACAGTACTTGTTCCAATTCAGTGTGAATATTATGCACTTGAAGGCTTGACACAGCTGTTACATACAATCAATCTGGTAAAGAGCCGCTTAAATCCAGACCTGGAAATGGAAGGCGTTGTATTTACCATGTATGATGCGAGAACTAATCTGTCACTTCAGGTAGTGGAGAATGTAAAAGACAATTTGCAGGAGCGAGTTTATAAGACAATTATTCCAAGAAATGTGCGTCTTGCAGAGGCACCGAGCCATGGACTGCCAATCAATTTGTATGACGCAAGATCAACAGGAGCAGAAGCATATCACCAACTGGCAGAAGAGGTTATAAACAGAGAGTAGTTAAAAATTATTCGCAAAATTGCAAATGGTACTGAATGATAGAAAGGATGAAAGAAATGGCACTCAATAAAAAAGGTGGTCTTGGAAAAGGTCTCGGCAAAGGTATCGATTCCTTGATCAGCAATGCGTATGCAGTAGAAACAAAGAAAAAAGATTCAGCAGCTGATAAAAAAGAGCCAGAGACAACAGTAAAGCTGCGTCTTGTGGAGCCGGCATCTTCTCAACCAAGACTGAAATTTGATGAGGATACATTGACTGAACTTGCAGAATCTATCAAAAAATATGGCGTAATTCAACCGATTGTAGTAAAGAAGGTAGAGGATCATTATCAGATTATTGCTGGAGAACGCAGATGGAGAGCAGCAAAGCAGGCTGGATTGAAGGATATTCCAGTCATTATAAAAGATTATGATGAACAGCAGATCGCAGAAATTGCACTGATTGAGAATTTACAGAGAGAAGATTTAAACCCTATTGAAGAAGCAAAAGCATATCAGTCATTGATTGAAAAGTATCAGCTAAAACAGGAAGAGATTGCAGAGAAAGTATTTAAAAGCCGAAGTGTAATCACAAATGCACTTAGATTGCTTAAGCTAGATGAAGAGGTTCAGCTTATGCTTATGGAAGGTAAGATTACAAACGGACATGCGAAGGCGATTTTGGGACTGGAAGATAAAGAAGAACAGCGTGCTGTTGCACAGAAGGTTGTGGAAGAGCAACTAAGCGTGCGCGATACTGAAAAGTATATTAAGAGTTTGTTGGATAAGAAAAATGAGCCAGCTGTTAAAAAGCCAGTTTTAGAGAACCAGACATTATATGAGACATTGGAGAGTCGTATGAAGTCTCGCATGGGTACGAAGGTGCAGATTAAGAGAAAGTCTGATGACAAGGGCAAGATTGAAATTGACTATTATTCAAATGATGATCTTGAGCGCATCATTGAACTAATGGGAATTACTAAGGATACAATCGAGTAAATTAGTTAAAACTTAGAAAAATAAAACTGAACAGAGGATAACTGTTCAACTAGAGGAAAGGAAATAAAATATGGAAATTCTGAATCAGGCGATGGAATTTACACAGCAGTATAGCCTGTTTTTTCTGGCAGGAATGTTCGCTGTGATTTTGATTCTTGTGATCTGCATGACTGTTATGAACAGCAGAATGAAAGAATTGCAGGCAGCATATGATGATTTTATGCGCGGTAATGATGGAAAATCACTTGAGGGCATTTTAAAGACAGTAGTAGAAGATAATAAGCGTGTAAAGATTCAGTGCAAGCGTGATATTGATGAGATCATTAGCATGAAGAAAGGACTTAAGGCAACATACAAAAAGATTGGTATTATGAAATATGATACCTTTCGAGGAATGGCTGGAAAGCTGAGCTTTTCACTGGCACTTCTTGATGGTGATGACAGCGGTTTTGTATTAAGCAGTATGCATACGCAGGATGGCTGCTACAGCTATTTAAAAGAAATTATTCATGGACAATCACATGCAACACTCAGCAATGAGGAGCGAGATGCTTTGGAGATGGCATTAAATTATAATATCGATGCAGCTAAATTAGAAGAGAAACAAGCGCAGCAGGCAACTCCAGTACAGCAGGATATAGATAAAGATAAAAATTAAATAGAATAATCATCATTATAAAGAAAACGGTTTCTAAGAAAAAATTCTAGGAAGCCGTTTTCTTGCTTTATTTGAAAATAGAGTGTAGCTGCCTATAAAATCGAAAGCAGTTCATTTAACTGTTTGATTTCATAGGTTGGTTTCTGCAACATGGTATTTACAGCTTCTTTGGGATTAAACCAACATGTATCAATGCCATATTGGATTCCACCGATGATATCAGAAGTTAAAGAGTCACCAATGACAAGTGCCTTAGAAGTAGGAATTTGAAGCTTTGAAAGAACAACATCGAAAAATTCTTTCTTAGGCTTTTGACATCCGAGTTCTTCAGAAATGAATAGGTCGGAAATCATTGGTGTCAATTCAGAGTGGGATAGTCGGCTGTGCTGAGTGGTGCTTCGTCCATTTGTAATGATGGAAAGCTTATATCCTCTTTCATATAGAATGCGGCATACACGAAGAGCATCGTGAATAGGAGTGCAGTCTTCACCGAGGCTAGTCTGATAAAGTTGACACATTAGCGCTGGATCACCGTCTTTGCCAACAGCAACAAGAAAATCGCGAAATCTGGCAATCGCTAATGCAGCAGGAGTAATTTCACCGCGTTCATATGCTTTCCAATAGGAAAGATTTATGCGCTGATAGAGTGAAAGTACTTCATCAGAGTATTGAATATGAAAAGTATCGCAGACTTTATGAAAAGCATAAATTTCTCCAGCATCAAAGTCAAAGAGCGTACCATCAAGGTCAAATAATAAATGGGTATAAGTCATGTCAGTTTCCTTTCTGGTGATGATATATGATATCTTAACACGGAAGCAGACAATTGACAACAGGTGATGTTCCACGTGGAACGTAATGCTACCCGGAAGTTTAACAAAGCGGTTCGACGATTGTTTTGTCGGCGTCTCTTTTCCGCGGACACCTGTTACATTTCTTTTTATTATACATTATTTTGAAAGTCCCGCTACAACGTTCCGCCTCGTAAAATCAACTCGTCTCACCGCTAATCTAGGTTACAATTGACAACAGGTGATGTTCCACGTGGAACATGCGGTTTTGTGAATGGGTGTCTAGTGAACCGCGACAATATAATCAACCCCACAACCTACTTTACAAAAGAGAATCCGTGGTATATAATAAATAATGTCTGTTTTCCTTATAAAACAAGGCATTTATTGAGTATGAGAGTAGAGACAGAAAGGTTTGGAAACTATGTTAGATATCAAGTTTGTCCGTGAGAATCCGACGTTGTCAGACAGAACATCCGTAATAAGTTTCAGGATGCAAAGCTTCCGCTGGTTGATGAGGTAATCGCTCTGGATCTTCGCAACCGTGAAATCAAAAAGGAAGTTGAGACCCTTCGTGCAAATCATAAGAAGGCATCTAAGCAGTATGGTGCACTTCGTGCACAGGGAAAGTTAGAAGAGGCTGAGAAGCTACGTGCAGAGGATGCTGCGTCAGAAGAACGCATGGCAGCATTGAGTGCAGAGGAGAAGCAGGTTGAGGCAGATCTGAAGCAGAAGATGATGATTATCCCGAATATCATTGATCCATCTGTTCCGATTGGAAAAGATGACAGTGAGAATGTAGAGGTTGAGCGCTTTGGCGAGCCAGTTGTTCCGGACTTTGAGGTTCCGTATCACACTGATATTATGGAGTCTTTCAACGGTATTGATCTGGACAGTGCAAGAAAAGTAGCTGGAAACGGATTCTATTATTTAATGGGTGATATCGCAAGACTGCATTCAGCAGTAATTTCCTACGCAAGAGATTTCATGATCAATCGTGGATTTACTTATTGCGTACCGCCTTTCATGATCAGAAGCGATGTTGTTACAGGTGTTATGAGCTTTGCAGAGATGGATGCAATGATGTATAAGATCGAGGGTGAGGATCTTTACCTGATCGGAACAAGTGAGCATTCCATGATTGGAAAGTTTATTGATACTGTTAACAAGGAAGAAAATCTTCCATACACTCTGACAAGCTACTCACCATGTTTCCGTAAGGAAAAGGGAGCTCATGGTTTGGAGGAGAGAGGTGTATACCGTATCCATCAGTTCGAGAAGCAGGAGATGATCGTAATTTGTAAGCCGGAAGACAGCATGATGTGGTATGACAAGCTGTGGAAGAACACTGTAGATTTATTCCGCAGCATGGACATTCCAGTTCGTACACTTGAGTGCTGCTCTGGTGATTTGGCTGACCTTAAGGTAAAGTCTGTCGATGTTGAGGCATGGTCTCCGCGTCAGAAGAAGTATTTTGAAGTAGGAAGCTGCTCTAACTTAGGTGATGCACAGGCACGTCGTCTTGGCATCCGTGTTGTTGGACCGGATAAGACAAAGTATCTGGCTCATACTTTAAATAACACTGTAGTAGCTCCGCCGCGTATGTTGATTGCATTCTTAGAGAACAATCTGCAGGCAGATGGAAGTGTTCGTATTCCAGAAGTTCTTCGTCCATATATGGGTGGAATGGAAAAAATGGTTCCGAAGAAATAAAAGTATAAAATGATAAAGGAGGGAATTTTATGCACGCATACTTACCAGCAATCGGATTTGGGCAAATCAAGAAAAAGTCTCAGCTTCAGCAGCTGTTAAGCAGCGTGCAGAATTTCCCAAATCAGGTTCAAAAAATTCGTCTGGACGAGGAGAGTAGTCTTGTTGTCTATACAAAGGAAGTTGCACCAGACATCGGTCTTATGGTTTGTGGAGAAGAGGATATGCAGGGCAGCTTTCAGATGGAATATTATGAACCATATATCAACAGTAATATCTGTTCTTCTAAGGCAGAATGCAGCATAGAAAAGGAAAGTGCGAGAGAATCATATGACGGTGTCTGTGATGATTGCCGATTAGGACTGAATCTGATTTTTCTGTAAATAATTTTATGGAATATCGAAAATATCAGGTACTGCAGGGATTCTTTCCAACAGTAACAGATGTATGTATGTCTGCTCTGTGTACGCAGGGAAAAATTTTACTTCCTATTCTAAAGAGACCAGAAGCGGCTCGGCTTGCAAAGAAAAAGGAGCAGGGACGCCAACAACTGATAGAAGCGGCAAGAGAGGGAAATCAAGAAGCGATTGACAGTCTGACAATTGATGATATGAATTTGAGTAATAAAGTAGGCAGGTTGTTAAACAGTTGCGATATTTATACAATGGTTGAGTCAAGCATTATGCCATGTGGAATGGAGAGTGATCGATATACAATCATTGGGGAAATTCTAAATGTGGTGCCTCTTGTAAATGAAATAAGCAAGGAACCGCTGTGTCAGATGGATGTGAAGTGTAATAATATTTGCATACGTGTGTTGGTAAATCGTTCAGGCTTATGGGAGAGCCAATGGCAGGACGGCGTTTTAAGGGCGATATTTGGCTGCAGGGAGTGGTAAACTTTGTTTGACAGACAACAGAAAGTATGCTATTATAAATGGCGTGTGAGGCACCATTTTATGGTAAAAAAGAATGGATTGCCTGATGCATATGTGAATAAAGTTCTCTTAGTTAAATGGATATAACAGGGACCTCCTAAGTCTCAGTTGTGGGTTCGATTCCCGCAGGAACAGTTTAAAAGCGGTTGTGACGTCATGTAGTCATTGCCGTTTTTTTGTAATTTTTGATTAATTATGGAAAAGGATTTCTGTTATGGGTAATAGAGCTGTGAGAAAATGGAAGAAGACAAGAATGGTGACTGCTATGTTGGCAGTGTGCAGTATCTTTTTGGGAATCATTGTGGGGTGTCAGGTAAAAAGCAATGAGAAATCAGAAATGCTTCCGATTATAACAATTGGAACTGATCAGTTTGAACCTTATAATTATCTGGATAGTAAAGGAAATAATGTTGGAGTAGATGTAGAGCTTGCAACAGAAGCTTTTAAACGACTTGGTTATGAACCACACTTTTGCGTAATTTCATGGGAGGATAAAGAACAGCTGCTTTCTGATGAAACTATTGATTGCATTTGGGCTTGCTATACAATGACAGGAAGAGAAGACAAATACCAGTGGTCTGGGCCATATCTTTACAGCAGACAAATGATTGTTGTGCGCAGTGATAATGATATTTGGGAATTTGATGATCTTGAAGGAAAAAGGATTGCAGTTCAAGCAACGACAAAAGCAGAAGATTTATTTTTGCACCGGATTGAATCTAATCTTCCGACTGTAAGTCAGGTGAATTGCTTCTCAGCAACGGAAGACATGTTTGCCGCAATTAGGAAAAATTACGTAGATGCAATCGCAGGCCATGAGGCAATGCTGAGAAAATTTGTTGATGATGGAGAGGGTGCGTATCGTATGTTGGAGGAAAGTCCATATTGCTCTGGGCTGGGTGTGGCATTTAGAAAGGGGACACATGCAGAGTTAGCTGAAAGGCTAACAGACACACTTCGTGAGATGGAGCAGGATGGAACTACCAAAAATATTGTGGAAAAATATGGTTTTGATGCTGATCAGGTTTTAGTGGGAGACATTGCGTATGAAGAGTAAAAAAAGATTATCAAGTTGTTTTTTTATGCCGATTGTTTTGATTTTGCTTGGGATTAGCTGCTTTTGTTTTACTAATGCAAGTAATATAGCAAAATTAAATGATACGCTTGATGAGACAATATCTTTTGTGAAATCACGTATAAATCGATATGAGATTTATAATGCAAATGATAGAGTGAAAAGTCTTGTGCGTTTGCTTGATAAGTCAGAGGAGCTAAGTCGCGTACTTTACGCAGAGCACGATTTTACGGCACAAGATATGGATAATTATGCAAAGCAACAGCGTTTGACTGGTGTTTTGGTGCTTGATGAAAAGCTGAATGTATCAATACAGACAACACAGGATTATGATGCAATGTCACTGTGGAAGAAATTGATTGATAGCAAGTATGTAAGGGATATTTTAGAGTCACCTTTAAAAACATATATGACCAGATTACGCAATGAAGGAAACATATATGATTTTGCAGCAGTGGCAAGACAGGACGCCCCAGGAGTTTTGATTACATATGCGAAAAAGGAAGAGGTGAATGAAAAAAACGGTGATCTTACTATGGAAACAGTGTTTGCAGATTTTCCATTTAAGATGGATGGCAGCGTTGTAATTAGTGATGGAACGAAAGTGGTGAGCACCAATGAGTCAAAATTGTTGGGAATGTCAGTTAAGGAATGCGATGAATTGTATCAAAATGCTTTTCATGAGAGCAAAGACCATATTGTCAGGCTTGATGCAGCAGGCAGCAGCTGGTATGGAAAAAAAGAAAAAATCATGGATTATGATATATATGTATTTTTTCCGGCTATGCAGGTGTTTATGACGCGAAATGTTGTATGTCTGTCATATGTATTGATTGCAATTGTGATTTTTACATTGTTTCGAACAGTCAGGATTCATATGGAGCAGGAGAGCATTATACGTGAGCAAAAGCGTCTTCAGATTATCAATGCGCTTGGACATGCATATTCATTTATATTACTTATTGACATAAAGAAGAACACGTTGGAGGTGGTAAAGTCTGCTGATGTGGCAGGTCCGAATTATAGAAAGAAAAATTTGACAAATGAGCTTCAAAAAGAATATATAGATAGCATGATTGCACCATCATTTCAAAAAAGTTATCTTGAATTTACTGATATGGATACTATGGAGAGTCGTTTAAAGGAACATGATTCTCTTTCATGTATCAGCCAAACAATAAAGGGAGCTTGGATGCGCTCTATGATTGTACCGCAAAAATATGATGAAAAAGGCAATTTGTCAACTGTTTTACTAGCAATTAGTGATGTCACAGAGGAAAAAGAGCATGAGTTAGAGCAAGATAAGATAATTAGAAAAGCATTGGTATCCGCAGAGCATGCGAATCGTGCAAAGACTGCTTTCTTAAACAATATGTCTCACGATATCCGAACACCAATGAATGCAATTATCGGATTTACATCACTGGCAGCAGAGCATCTTGATGACCGCGAAATCATAAGAGATTATCTTGGAAAAATTAGTACATCTGGTAAGCATCTTCTTAGTCTGATCAATGATGTGCTTGATATGAGCAGAATCGAGAGCGGAAGTGTTAAAATCGAAAAGACTAATATACATCTTTCAGATATTCTTGAAGATTTAAAAACGATTATATTGGAGAGTGTACATGCAAAACAGCAAAAACTTTTGATAAAGATGCAGGATGTTGTGCACGAGGATATCATTACAGATAAGCTTCGTTTGACGCAGGTGCTTTTAAATATAATAAGCAATGCTGTTAAGTTCACGCCTATTGGAGGAACTATACAAATTCTTGTAGAAGAAAAGATTTCTCAAAAGGTAGGATATGCAGTATATTCGTTTTGCATCAAAGACAATGGAATCGGTATGTCGAAAGAGTTTCAGGAGCATGTGTTTGATTCATTTGCGAGGGAACATACGGTTACAGAGAGTGGAATCACTGGAACTGGTCTTGGAATGGCTATCACGAAAAATATTGTTGATCTGATGGGTGGAACGATACATTTAACAAGCAAACAAGGTGAAGGATCTGAATTTATAGTGACACTTGAATGTGAGCTTGCAGACAAGACAGTGCAGGACAAGCAATCTTCTTGTCCAAAAGCAGAAAAAAAACATTTGGATTATTCAGGAAAAAAAGTACTTCTTGTTGAGGATAATGAGCTAAACAGGGAGATTGCAACAGAGATTTTGAAATCTTTAGGAATGAAGGTGGACTATGCAGCTGATGGCATGGAAGCAGTTGAAATTATGTCATCTGAGGCAGGAAATCAATATGATATGATCTTTATGGACATTCAGATGCCAAAGATGGATGGATATACTGCGACAAGAGAAATTCGCACCTTAAAGGATACGAAAAAAGCAAATGTTCCGATTATTGCGATGACGGCAAATGCTTTTGATGAAGATCGAAAGAAAGCAATCAAGCTGGAATGAATGCCATATTGCAAAGCCGATTGATGTGAATGTGATTTGCAAAATCTGGACAGAATTTTTGGACAGAAGGGTGACGAAGACACTAGGGCGGTAGTGTTAAATAAGTAAGGGAAAAATATGACAACAATGAATCGTTTTGCCACTGACGTCAAACTTATTAGAAAGAGTAGAAAGGAAAAGAAGATGAATGTATTAGAAATTAAGGGAAACGTTAATACGGCTCTTTGCTATGCAAAGGTAGTAGAGGATGAAGCGATTGAGCAGATTAAGAGGATGTGTGATTATGCCATGTCGGAGGGTTCAAAAATCCGTATCATGCCTGATGTACATGCCGGAAAGGGGTGCACGATAGGAACCACTATGACTATAATTGATAAGGCAGTTCCGAATGTTGTTGGTGTAGATATCGGATGCGGAATGTATACAGTGAATCTTGGAAAAGATGAAATTGATTTTGAAAAAGTGGATGAGGCAGCACATTTCATTCCATCAGGCCATGAGGTATGGGAGGGCGACAAGAGAAATTTGATCTAACAGATCTTCGTTGCTATAGGAACTTAGAGATACAAAAAGACTTGTGAGATCTCTTGGAACACTTGGAAGTGGAAATCATTTTATTGAAATTGACAAAGCTGCAGATGGAACGAAATATCTCATCATTCATTCTGGGAGCAGAAATCTTGGAAAACAGGTGGCAGATTTATATCAGAGGCTTGCAATTAATTTAAATCGTGGTTATGGGGAGTATTTAGAAAAAAGAGACGAGATCATCCGCACCTACAAAGAGCAGGGAAGAAAAAAAGAAATTCAGGATGCTTTGAAACAGCTACAATGGCAGATATCTGAGAGTTCTAAAAGCATGCCAGAAGATTTGTGCTATCTTGAGGGAAGATATCTGGAAGATTATATTCATGATGTAGAAATTTGTCAGGCGTTTTGCCAGACGAAGCAGAGAAAAGATGGCGGAGATTATTCTTGAAAAAACCGGAATGACTGGAAGTGATGCTTTTCATACAATTCATAATTATATTGATACAAATGAAATGATATTAAGAAAAGGTGCAATCGCTGCTCATAAGGGGGAAAGAGTGCTGATACCGATCAATATGAAGGATGGAAGCATACTTGCAATAGGAAAAGGAAATCCAGAATGGAATTATTCTGCTCCACATGGTGCAGGAAGGATCATGTCTAGAACAAAAGCAAAAAGTGAACTAGTTTTGGAGGATTATAAAAAGGCTATGGAGGGCGTATACACAACCTCTGTAAATGAAGATACTTTGGATGAGCACCGATGGCATACAAGTCTTTGGATGATATAGTAGATGTGATTAGAGAGTCAGTGGATGTTGTTGATGTACTGAAACCGATATACAATTTTAAGGCATCAGAGTAGTACATACCTGTATATTCTAGCTGTCAGGATGTGCTGCTAGTATGGTTCATGTGTAGCGTATAATAAAAGTACCCGATATCGGAGACAAAATTCCCCAGCATCAGAGAGGGAATTCCTCAAAATCGGAAAGGGACATGTTGAAGCAAAATAACCTATCAGATATCCTTTGTCTAAGAACCACCAAAGGCAAAGGAGGAAAGGAAATGCTAACTATGTCCCAAATCAATGATATCAGAGATTTGAGCCAAAAGGGATACTCAATTTCAAAAATTTCATCTCTTACTGGTTTAGATCGCAAAACAGTTCGTAAATACCTCAATCAAGACGACTTCTCACCTCAGCCACCTGTAGCAAAGCGAAGAACTTCTATCGTTACGCCATACCTTGACATCATAGAGGAATGGTTGGAAGAAGATCAAAAGCACTGTCTAAGCAACGACATACAGCCAAGCGAATTCATGAACGTCTTCAGACAGAGTACGGATTTACTGGAAGTTATGATTCTGTCCAAAAGTTTGTTAAAAAGATTCGCACAAATATATAATCCAAAGGTTCTCAGGAACTTATATGGGAACCGGATGTGCACAGGTTGATTTTGGAGAAGCTGATTTTAATGAAGATACCATTGTGTACGACGAAAATATCTTGTGTTTTCGTTTCCCTATAGTAATGACAGTTACAGTTCAGCTATTCCGTGGTGAAACTGCTGAATGTGTCTGTCAGGGCTTATGGATATCTTTA
>ENA-OQAZ01000642-OQAZ01000642.1-human-gut-metagenome-genome-assembly--contig:-NODE-642-length-18986-cov-5.245294_pt1 | contig 18986 bp, 25 predicted proteins | sample MGYA00242737_ERZ504531 | MGnify/ENA primary metagenome ERZ504531 (study PRJEB26092, sample SAMD00036244) | human gut metagenome | host: Homo sapiens | study: EMG produced TPA metagenomics assembly of... | reverse complement strand
CCGGAGCAGGCGATCCGGCGGGCGCGAAGAAATCCTCAGCGGCAGTCTCCACGGCATCCGGCACCACCGGTTTGACGATGGCCCGTGGCGGGGCCTTTTGGAGCGGGTCCTGCCCAAAGGTGCCGCCCGGCCCGATGATGATGGGCTCAATGGGCTCGCTGCCGCCCTCGGAAACAGAGGTATCCGGCCCAAGATCAATATCAAACGCCGCGCGGGGATGGTTGGCGGTCACCTTGACTGGCTCAAAGGCTGGGGCAGGCTGGGCGGAGCCGGTTCCGGCTCCACCGGCGCAGGCGGCTCGTAGCCCAGAGAATCGTCCACGGGAGCAGGTTCCGCTTCGCCTTCCATCTCCTTGGTCACCTTGTGGCCCCAGCTGAACACGCCGGACAGCCACCCGGGCACCGGAATGCCGCCGGGCGCATCTTCCTCATCGGAACTGTCATCGTAATTGCCCGCAGGCTCCTCGCGCGGTACTCCTCTTCCGCCTGCCGGGCCGCAAGGCGCTCAGCACGGCGGGCGCGTTCTGTTCATAGACCGCCACGCCTTTTTCATGCACACCGCCGCCCACATTGCAGAGCACTGCCAGCACTCGGCAGGGGTGATATCAAAGATATACAGGCTGGCGCACAGGGCCAGCACCGCCATGACCAGATTGGCCGCAGGCCGCCCGCAGAGCAGGAGCAGGTTGCCGCCCAGCAGAGTGCCCAGCACGCCGCCGCCCAGCCAGGCGTTTGCGCCGTTCTGGTAGCAGGCAGCGATCATCTGGCAGCGGTCAGGTCGGCGGGGATATCCGAAAACACGATGACCGTGCCGCTGGCAAAGATCAGCCCCAGCAGCAGCTTGAACACCTGCATCAGCAGGTCCTGCCCCCGGGTGTAGAGGATGGCCAGATAGCACACCGCTGCGCCCAGCACAAAGCTGCCGCAGCCGAACAGCCCGAATAAAATCTGATGGGCGCTCTTCCAGACGGACGTCTCCCTCCACGAACGCCCAGCACAATGAGCAGCAGCCCCACAAACAGGGTGCCCAGCCCCGCCGGCATCCGCTCCTCGGCCCGGCTTTTTCTGCGTGCAGACGCGCGCTTTGCAGTTGTTTTTCGCTTTCGTTTTGCCATTTTCTGTTCTGACCCCTGTCCTTTGTTCCCATAGTATTCGATTCTTTCATTATACCACGGGTTGGGTCAAGTGGCAATTATAGAATGCAGACCGGTTTGACCCTTGAATGCCGCGTGCGGCATCCATTCCGCACAGATAAGGCAGCAAACAAAAATGCAGTACCTTCCATGCGGAAAAGCTGCACGCTGTTTTTATCTGCTATGAACTCTGCCAGAAATCTCGTCAGGCTGTTGCGGATATAGAAAATGCAATGAAGATCATCATAGCAGAACAGGCATCCTGTCCGATACCGCCAAGCGGTAACGCAGGATGCCTGTTCTGCTTTCTGTTTCCCGGAATTCCCGCGTATTGAACAGCGCTTTTTAATGCTGGATCTGTCCGCCTGCCCGGGTCGCTTTTTTCATCCGTAAATCTGTGAAGGGTGCCAATGCTTCGATCAGTGCGTGATCGTGGTTCTGCACCAGACGGCTTTGGGGGCCGAAAAGCATGGTCTGTTCCACATCCTCCGTACTGGCAGCCCAGCCCGGCGCACCGGTACGGGCAAACTGCATCACAGCGCCAAAAATTTCCGCTTCCAGCCGCTTTGCTCCCTCAAAGGCACACACTGGCACAAGCTCTGTGTTGTGGAACACAAATGGGATATCTGCACAGTGCCACGGGGTACTTTTCCCCATCAGAGGGAAGTCCTGATCAAACAGATAACTGTACACCTTTCCGCCCGCCTTGGCACGCTCCCGGACATATTTGATCGTGGGGGCGCGGAAGCTGGTATCTGCCAGCAGCAGGTCTTCCTCCGGGCGGTGCGGGTAGGCAGTGCGGAACTGCTCCCGCAGGTCTCTGCGGCAGACAGGCCCACTGCTTCTTCCGGACTGACTCCTTTCAGACCACCAAAGAAACCGTAGAACTCCGAATAAACCGTACCGATCAGCACCGGGATGTCTGCAGTCTCGGGCCGAAACCCACTGCCGTTTTGGAGCGGATCTCCAAGATAGAAGCGGTTCGGGTGGGGACTTTGGCCCACGTTCGCGCCTTTTGCTTTCAGAGCCGGGCTGACGTTCCGGTAAGCCTGCGCCAGTTGGTGGTAGGGCACAGTTTCCAGCTGCTGTGCTGTCTGCACGCCAAGCTCCTGCATCAGCGCCTGCACACAGTCCCTGCCGCTGCCGACACTGTCGTTCAGCAAACCTTCCAGCACACCACTCATTATCATTGCCCTGTGGTACAGGCCATCTGCTGCCGGGGTCTGCAGCAGCGTTGTCACTTTGGCACCGCCGCCGGACTGGCCGAATACCGTCACGCAGCCGGGATCGCCGCCAAACGCTGCAATATTGTCCCGCACCCACCGCAGTGCCAGGATGATATCATCCCCACCCGCATTGCCGGAGTTTGCGTACTCCTCCCCAAAATCAGAGAGATCCAAGTAGCCCAGGATGTTCAGCCGGTGTTCAGTGACACCACCACGCAGTCCCCTTCCCGCGCCATGTTTCCGCCCTCGTAGGCACCTGCTCAATGGACGAGCCGGCAAAAAATCCGCCGCCATGGAGCCAGACCATCACCGGCCGCTTTTGGGCATCGCAGGCCGGGGTCCAGATGTTCAGGTTCAGGCAGTCCTCATCCTGCACCCAGTAGCGGTGGGGCACACGCAGTTCGCCGCTGGGCTTGTCGATGCTCAGCAGAGGGCAGACGCAGCCGTAACTGGAAGCGTCCAGCGGCTCTGCCCAAGGCTGGGGCGGCTGGGGTGCATGGAAGCGAACCGCCCGCCCATACGGGATGCCCTTGAAGCTGCTGATCTCCCGGAAGCGATATCCCCGCACCGGACCATAATTTGTCTGAACCACCGGGAAATCCGGCGCACAGCAAAATGCCTTTTCCATAAATGACCTCCTTCTTTCAAAAAGACCGACCCCCGGTACTGCAAACATGGCACCCGGAGGTCTGTTTTTGTTATCCTAAATCTTCGCCGTTGGTGGCAATGACCTTCTGATACCAGTAGAAGCTGTCCTTCTTTTCGCGGCTCAGATCCCCCGTGCCGTCGTCAAACTTGTTGACGTAGATGAAGCCGTAGCGCTTTGCCATCTCACCGGTGGAGGCACTCACCAGATCGATGCAGCCCCAAGGGGTGTAACCCATCAGGTCTACGCCGTCCTTTACAGCCTCAGCCATCTGCTCGATGTGGGCACGCAGGTAGTCGATGCGGTAGCTGTCGTGGATCTTTCCGTCGGCATCCTTCTTGTCGTAAGCGCCCAGGCCGTTTTCCACCACCATCAGGGGAATGCGGTAGCGGTCGTAGATCTCGTTGAGGGTGTAGCGCAGACCAATGGGATCGATCTGCCAGCCCCAGTCAGAGGCTTTCAGGTAAGGATTCTTCTTACCAGCAATGATGTTGCCGCCCACATCATCGGCATCCTTGTGGGTGGTGATGCAGTTGGACATATAGTAGCTGAAGGTGTAGAAATCGACAGTACCGGCCTTCAGGATGGCAGCATCCTCCGGCTCCTGCCGGATGGTGATGTTATTCTCGGCAAAATAGCGCTTCATGTAAGAAGGATACTCGCCGCGGACATGCATATCAGAGCAGAACCAGTTGCTGATCTGCATGGCCTTCTGGTTGGCAATCTCGTCGGCCGGGTCGCAGGTCAGTGCGTAGCTGGTGATAAAGCAGATCATGCAGCCCATCTTGAACTGAGGGTAGTGGTCGTGGGCATACCGAACAGCCTCTGCACTGGCCACAAACTGGTGATGCAGCGCCTGAAAACGCTCCTGCTTGTTGTCCGGCACCTTGTCGGTAGGGCCTTCAAAGCCCCGGATGGTGCCTGTTTCCAGGATCGCGCCCATGGGCATGGTACCGCAGTTGATCTCGTTGAAGGTCAGCCAGTACTTGACCTTATCCTTGTACCGCTCAAAAATGGCCTTGCAGTAATTCATATAGAACTCGATGAGGTCCCGGCTGGCCCAGCCGTTGTATTTTTCCACCAGCGCATAGGGCAGCTCATAGTGGCTGATGGTGACCAACGGCTCGATGCCGTGCTTCTTGCAGCAGTCAAAGACCTTGTCATAGAATTCAAGGCCCTTCTCGTTTGGCTCGGTCTCCATACCGGTGGGGAAAATGCGGGTCCAGTTGATGGAGGTGCGGAAGGTCTTGAAGCCCATCTCGGCGAAGAGAGCAATGTCCTCCTCGTAGTGGTGGTAGAAGTCGATGGCCTCATGGCTGGGATACAGCCGGTCGGAGCGGACAGCAGTCGTCACCCATTTCGGCTGGTGTGAGAGCCATTGGTGCACAGGTCAGGGACACTGGGGCCTTTGCCATCCACGTCCCATGCGCCCTCGAACTGGTTGGCTGCACAGGCACCGCCCCACAGGAAATCATCACGGAAAACGCTCATAAGTTTCTACTCCTATCCTATTTTGTTCTGGTTCAGGCGGGGTTCTGTTCAAAGAACAGCTTCAGGGCACCGATCAGGTTGGCATCGTTTCCATAGCGGCAGCGCACCAGCTCCGGCTTGACCGTCGGCATGACTGTGCAGCGCTCAAACAGCCGGTCCAGCTCGGTCTGGATCGCAGGCAGCAGAGCCTCCGCTGCGCTGATACCGCCGCCGATGGCCACCTTTTCCACGTCCAGTACATTCTGCAGGCTCAGGATCCCGATGGCCACCCGCCGGGCAAAGAGCTTCAGGGCCTGCTGTGCTTCCGGTTCCCCGGCGTTATAAGCTGCAAAGATTTCTTCGCCGTTGGGCATGGGGCTGCCCTCCGGCAGATGCTTCTGCCGGGCATATTCCAGGATCAGTCCGGTGGCGGAGGCCAGGCCTGCCCAAAGCGGAGCCTCTGCGAATTTTTCCACTCTCGTCAGGTTGAAATCATCAGGTTCCATCCTTGCCACATCCGTTACAAGACCGCTGACCTCGCCTGCGGCGGCGTGAGCACCCATCAGCACCTTCCCGTTCAGGAGGATGCCGCCGCCGATGCCGGTGCCCAGCACCAACACCAGACCGTTTTCTACCCCGGCCAGTGCGCCCGTCCAGCCCTCGGCAGCGGCGGCACACTTGCCATCGTTGGTAATGGTCACGGGAACCCCGAGAAGCTCCTCCATCTGTGCGGCAAAGGCTGCTCCCACATAAAGGAGCTGAGCACTCCGCCCGTGTGAGCAATGCCATGTTTCGTATCAATGCGGCCCGGCATCGAGATGGCGCAGCCCACGAACTGTCCCTGAAGGGGAGCGGCAAAGCCCTTGATGACCGCCAGAAGGTCATCCATATTCGTCAGCGGTGTCGGAACCTTGCCGCCGGAGATTTTCCGGGCCTGTTCATCGGCCAGACTGTACTTGATAAACGTACCGCCGATGTCGATCAGAAGATACTGTTTCATCCTTTTCCTTCTTTCTTTTTCAGACAAAGCCAAACACGGCAGCCAGGCTGAGCATCACCGGCAGCGTGATCAACGACAGCAGGGTGCTCAGACACACCATCTGCACAGCGTAGGAAGAATCCAGCTCCAGACGCTGAGCATATACCGCGATGTTGCTGCCGATGGGAGCCGCATTCACAATGATGAGCACCGTGCCGATCTGCCGCCATCCGGCTGGAAGAAGCATCAGACAGACGATCGTCAGCAGTGGGATCACCACCAGCCGTACTGCCGAAAGGGCGTAGAGCCGGGGGCGGGTGAAGATGGCCTTGAGGTCGGTTCTGGCCAGATAGACACCTAGCACGATCATGGCAAGCGGAGCGTTCATGCCCGCAATGGCCCCATGGGGGTGCGAAGAAACTGCGGCACCGGGATGCGGCAGAAGTAGAGCACCACACCGCCCAGCAGGGAGAGCACCAGCGGATTTTTGAGCACTGCCCCCAGTTGGATGTACTTTTTGTCCCCGGAAAGCTTTGCCTGGCCGTAGGTCCACTGCAAAGCATTCAGCAGAGCCACAAAGCCTGCTGCGTAGAACACAGCTTCGCCGCCCAGCACTGCTGTGACCAGCGGAAGTCCCATGAACCCGGCGTTGGAAAAAGCCACACCGATCTGCGCCATGGGGTCTTTGCGGAAAAAGAGCCACGACACCGCCATGGAGAGCAGCAGCACCCCGGCACCTGCCGCAATGCTGACAGCCAATTCCACAGCTCTCTTTGCCGAATACTCAATACAAAATGATTTTAGCACAACACAGGGCAGCACGCAATATAACAGCAGGTGAGCCAATGCCTTGCTGCCCTCCTGGGTGATCAGTCCGGTACGGTAAAGCACATAGCCAATGATGAGATAGAGGAACATCAGAAGGATCTGACCCAGAACAACACCAAAGACTCCGGTCATTGCTTTCCTCCCTGTTCTTCTCCGATTTTGCGCAGCAGCGGCAGCAGAGCATCCATCACAGGGCGGTAACCGTTGGCATACAGGTGCATTCCCTCAATGGTGTACTCCGCTTTCAGATTTCCGGCAGCATCGTACAGGTCCTTGTTCAGGTCGAGGAATTCCGCTCCGTATTTCCGGGCCAATGCCTGCACGCCCTCGCTTGCCTCCCGGATGCGCTCATTGGTGCGCCAGCGGAAGCATTCGATCAGGCCCGGATCTTCGGCCACGGTGGGGTTTACCGGATAATAGGCCAGCAGGTAGAGCTTTGTTTCGGGCAGTTTTTTCCGGATCTGCTGCACGATCTCCTCATACCGGCCCAGCATGGCGGCGCGGTCGTAGTCCGGGCCGTTCAGGTCATTGGTGCCGATGTTCAGGAACAGGTGCGCAGGCTGCAGTTCAAGGATGCACTCGTCCATGGCCTCCAGCAGCTCGGTGGTGGTAAAGCCGCCGATGCCCCGGTTGTACAGGTACAGTGCAGATCATCGTCCTGCAAAAACTCATACAGCGGAAACTGTTCCATCAGGCTGGAACCGGCAAACACCACCGCCCCTTTCTTTGCATAAGGATTCAGACGACGGAACCGCTCCCGCTTGATCTGCTTTTCCCTCTGGCTCTCCTGCTGCCGCAGTTCGTTCAGAAGGACATTTCGTTCCTGTTCCGTCATGGTCTTGGTTCCTTTCTCTCAGTTCTCGTGCAGGGGCAGTTCTACAAAGCTGCCCTCCCCCAGCAAGATCTTCTGGTGGGCGATGCGGGTCTTTCCCTGTTCAGACCAGACTCCTGCGTAATTGCTGTGAACGGCGTACTGCGGGAAGTCGGAAGAAGAGACATCCAGCCGCAGGCAGCTGCCCGGCTGCACTGTCCAGTTCATATCCCACATCTCCACACAGACCTTTGCTGTCTGGCCGGAGTATAAGTCTGCCCCTCCGGCAAATCTGCTGCAATGGTGGTGATGCCGCCCCGGATGTTATAGGCCCTGCCGTCCGGGAACACTTCCATCAGCTTGGCAGTGAAGGCAGTATCATCCACATCGGTCGAGACATTCAGGTGCACCTTGATTTGCCCACAAATGGGCAGTGCTTTTTCCAGCGGAGCGCTGACGAAGCTGACCACATCGGGCCGATAGTCCGGCTCCGGCTGCAGCAGACTGCCTGCCTCGGCAATGGTGGTCAGAACGCTTTCTGCGCCATGGCTGGGCACGGGGGTCTCCGGGTCATACACAAAGGTGCGCTTCCCTTCTGCCGGCTCGGCATTCAGAGTTGTTTCACCCAGATAAAGCTTTTCAGTCCGGCTCACAGGGGCGGGCCATGCCTCCAGCGTTTTCCAGCGGTCCTCCCGCATCACATAGGTGCGCACCCGCTTTTCCGGCTGTTTTTTCTGCTTCAGCAGCAGATCGAACCATTCCAGCATCCGGTGGATGTCGCCGTTTTCCAGATTGTGCTGTTCGCCCCACGCAATGCAGGCTGGGACATATGATTCCAGCAGCCGATATCCAGCCAGCTGTGCTCTTTGGTCTCAGGGGCCAGAGAGGCATAAGTGTTGATGGCACTGCCAAAATGGTGATCGTACCATGCATCGATGATATACACCGGAACCTTGGTATTTCCGGGCACATCGGCTAACAGCTTCCACCAGCCCTGCTGCCAGTAGGCATCTGTGCGGCGGGTGGCGTGGATCCAGTCCTGATACCAGTCTAACTTTCCACCCCATAGCGCTTCATCCACCTTGTCGTGGGGACGGAAGCGGCAGCTTTCCAGATAGTCCGCTGTGACCGGATGACCTGCATTCTGCATTGCCCAGCCAGTCAGCACATCGTGCGGAACAGCCCCTTTTCATAAGCCGATTTGAAACGGTCGGTGCCATAGACCGTCAGCATCATTCCCTTGACCTTGGGTGGAACGATATCTGCAATGGCCCAGCCGGTCAGGGCCAGATAGCTGGCTCCGAAATAGCCGATGCTCTCTGCCCAGGGCTGGTCGTTGAGCCACTGCAGGGTATCGCGGCCATCCGGGCGCTCATTGACGTTGGGTTCCCAATGTCCCTCGCTCTTGCCGGTGCCGCGGCAGGTCTGGACCACATAGCCGTAGCCCCGGCGGGTCAGTTCTACACCGTTGATCTCATACAGCGGCTGCTGATTGGGATAGCAGCTGCGCTGGATCAGCACAGGGAACTGTGCAAGCCCCTCCGGTTTGAAGATCTCGGTATAGAGCTTCACTCCGTCCTGCATGGGCAGCATCAGCTCCTCCCGGCGGCAGCCATAGACCGGGCCGTTGTAGGGTATACTGGCATATTCCTGCCGGTAGCTCTCCTGCGCCTGCCGCATCATCTCTTCCATCTCACGCTGCTTCTGCTCGGCAGCGGCCTTTTTTTTCTTTCTCTGTCATCGATTTTCCCGCCTTTCCGTGTTCTCAAAAGCGTGTGCAGCTGACAAAGTGGCCGGGTTCCACTTCCTTCAAGGGGATATCCCTGCCGCGGCAGGCATCTGTTGCATAGGGGCAGCGGGCCGCAAAACGGCAGCCGGGAGCCGGGTCCACAGGGCTTGTCAGTTCGCCGCGCATGACCTCGGTGGAAAGCTTTTTGGCCTTCAGGCTGGGGATGGGCACAGCATCCAGCAGACCCTTGGTATAGGGGTGGAGCGGATTCTTGAACAGATCCTCGGTCTTGGCATATTCCACACACTGGCCCAGATACATGACCATGATCTCGTGGCTGATGTGTTTGACCACGCTCAGATCGTGGGTGATAAAGACATAGGTCAGCTTTTTCTCATCCTGCAGATCCATCAGCAGATTCAGGATCTGTGCCTGAATGGAAACGTCCAGTGCAGAGACCGGCTCGTCGCAGATGATGAACTCCGGATCCATGGCCAATGCGCGGCCAATGCCGATGCGCTGGCGGCGGCCGCCGTCCAGCTCGTGGCTGAAACTCTCTGCATAACGCTCATCCAGACCAACGGTCTCCATGATCTCGGCGATGCGGGCATCGTATTCGTCACGGTTTTTGCAGGCTTTATAGATCTTCAGCGGTTCCCCGATCAGCTCCTTCACACTTTTGCGAGGGTCCAGCGAACCGGACGGGTCCTGAAAGATCATCTGCATCCGGGAACGGATGGGCTTCAGTTCCTTGGCATTCAGTTTGGTGATGTCGGTGCCGTCGTAGAGGATCTGACCATCGGTAACATCATAGAGCCGCAGCAGCAGGCGGCCCAGCGTGGACTTGCCGCAGCCGGACTCGCCCACAACGCCCAGTGTGGTGCCGCGCTGATCTTGAAGTTCACGCCGTCCACCGCGTGGAGCTGGCTGTTTGCGCCGACTTTGAAGTATTTTTTGAGGTTCTTTGCCTCGATCAAAATCTTTTCTTCCATTGTCATTTCCTCCCGGCTCAGGTGTTGGACTGCGGCGGATCGAACCGGCAGCAGCGGATGAAGTGGCCCGGTGTGACCTCCCGCATCTTCTGGGCCTTTTTGCAGGCTGCAGTGGCATATTTGCAGCGGTCAGCAAAGCGGCAGCCCTCGATCTTCTGGGTGGGGTCAGCATCATCCCCTCAATGGCCTCCAGACGCTTGGTGTTCTCATCCAGCTTGGGAATGGCATTGAACAGCCCCTGGGTGTAAGGGTGGCGCTGGGTGGTCTCAAAGATATCCTCTGCTGTGCCGTACTCGATGGCCTCGCCGGCGTACATGACCATGACCTTCTCACAGGTCTGGGCCACAACACCCAGATCGTGGGTGATGAGGATCATGGCGGTGTTCAGCCGCTTCTGCAGCTCATTGATCAGGCCCAGCATCTGGGCCTGAATGGTCACATCCAGTGCGGTGGTGGGTTCGTCGGCAAGGATCAGCTTCGGTTCGCAGGCCAGCGCAATGGCAATGACGATGCGCTGCTTCATGCCGCCGGAAAACTGATGGGGATACTCCACTTTGCGCTTTGCAGGGATGCCCACCAGCTCCATCATTTCGTCCACACGGGCTTCCAGTTGAGCAGTGCTCTGCTCCGGATGGTGGATCTTCAGCACCTCCATGATCTGAGCCCCCACGGTCATCACCGGTTCAGGGCAGACATGGGATCCTGGAAGATCATGGATACCACACTGCCGCGCATGGCACGGATCTTTTCCTCGGGAGCATTCAGCATATCCACACCGTCCAGCTTGATGGAGCCGTCGGTCACAAAACCGATTCCCTCGGGCAGAAGCTGGATGACGCTCAGGGCTGTGGTGGTCTTACCGGCACCGGTCTCACCCACCAGCCCCAGCGTCTCGCCGTAGTTCAGATCCAAGTCCAGACCATTGACAGCATAGACGGTGGAAATTTCGGTATCATATTCAACGCTCAGGTTTTTGACTTCCAGCAGCTTGTCGCTCATTTCAGGCCACCTCTTTCACTTTCTTGGTGCGCTTTGCGCGCTTGGTCTTTTTGCCGCTGCCCAATGTGCCGCGCAGCTTCGGGTCGAGGGCATCGCGCAAAGCGTCGCCGCACATATTGAAGCAGAGCACCACAATGATGATTGCAATGCCGGGAGCAATGGCAATGATGGGCTGGGTGGACAGGTACTTATAGCCGCCGCTGACCATTGCGCCCCAGCTGGGAGTCGGGGGCGTGATGCCCATGCCCAGGAAGCTCAGGTTCGCTTCGGCCAGAATGGCACCGCCCAGGCTGGCGGTCATGCTGACGATGTTGACGGACAGGCAGTTGGGGAACACATGCACCAGCGTGTTGCGGATCCGGGATGCACCGCACAGGGTACCGGCGGTGACATAATCGGCATTGCGGACGCTCAGCACCTGACCGCGGGTGACACGGGCGTAGCCGGGCACCATCGAGATGCCGATGGCCAGGCAGACATTGCCCAGGCCCTGACCCAGGATCGCGCCCAGAAACATAGCCAGGATCAGCATGGGCACAGCCATCATAGCATCCATGACACGCATGATGAAGGCATCCACCACACCGCCTGCCATGCCGGCGATCAGGCCCAGTGCCATGCCGATAACGCTGGAAATGACCACGGCCACGATACCGACCGTAAAGGAGATGCGGGCACCATAGATGATGCGGCTCAGAACATCACGACCATTGGAGTCGGTGCCAGCCAGTGCTCGGCAGAGCAGCCCTTCAGAACATTGTAAAGATCATCCTTGTTGGGACTATAGGGAGCAATCACCGGTGCGAAGATGGCGATAAGCACCATAATGAGAAGCAAAATCGCGCAGACCACGATGATCTTGCGGCTGAACATGACCCGGAACACGCGGGAGGACGTGATACGGTCCAGCAGACCCTTCTTTTTTGTCTTGTTTTCCACAGTTCATTCCTCCTTTTAGCGGGTGCGGGGATCGATGATGCCGTACAGGATATCGACCACGAGGTTGCAGATGGCAACAAAGATGGAGATGATGAGCACGCCGTTCGCCACCAGCATGAAGTCACGGTTGCTGATGCCGTTCATCATCACGCTGCCAAGGCCGGGGATGACGAACAGGCTCTCGATCAGGACGGTGGAGCCCACCATGGAACCCAGGCGCATTCCCATGGTGGTGACGATGGGGATCATGGAATTGCGCAACTGATGCCTGAAGGTAACATCCTTCTTGGAAACGCCCTTGGCACGGGCGGTGGTCACATAATCCTGCCGCATGACCTCCAGCATGGAGGAGCGGGTCAGACGGACAAAACCAGCGTTGACACCCAGACTCAGCACAATGATGGGCATGATCATATGGCTGAGCCAGCCGCCAAAATCACGGGTGATGGCACATAGCCGGAACTGGGCAGGACCCGCAGTTTGAGGGCAAACACCAGCATTCCCATCATGCCCAGCCAGAACATGGGCATCGAAACGCCGATGTTCGCAAAGAAGGAGATCACACTGTCAATGACCTTGCCGCGGTTCTTGGCAGCAATGATGCCGAACAGGATACCGGTGATCGTTCCGATGATGAAAGCCGGGATCACCATGGTCAGGGTGGTGCCCAAACGGGGCAGGATGATGTCAGCGATCTCAGACTGATAGCTGATGGACTGGCCCATGGTGCCCCGGAACAGACCGCCGATCCAGCTGAGATACTGGACGATGACCGGACGATCGAAACCATAAAGGTGGCGGTAATAGGTGATCTGCTCTTCGGTAGCGGTTGCACCCAGATAGTTGGCTACGGGATCGCCCGGAACCATCTGAATGAGGGCAAAGACGAACAGAGTGACAAGCAGAATGGTGATGCAGGATTGCACCACACGCTTGCCGATCATTTTGGCAAGATTGTTCGATTTCATAGTTCGCTCCATTTCCTGCGGAACCTTTCTGCCCTTCAAAAACAAATTCCGGCGCAGTTGCCCGCGCCGGAATCTGCCGAAATAAGGAGAAACGTATTCCGGTCGTGATACACTAAGGTTGGTCGCTTACTTGTTCAGCCAGCAGGCGGACAGATCCCATGCGGAGGTAAATGCCTCGGTAGCGTGGTCGTCGATGACGTAATCATACTTGTACATCGTAGAACCGTTGACCATCAGCGGACGGCCAAACAGGCAGGAACCGGTCTCAGCATCGTAAATTGCTGCCTGCATTTCCTTTTCCAGCTTGTGCTTCTCGTCGGGATCCATGCAGCGGCGGATCTCCTCCAGCAGCTGCATTTCCTTGTCGGGATGCTGGATGCCCTTGGCGTAGTAAGCGCCGTTGTAATCCAGATGACGGCCCATGTACAGGCCCAGATCGGGAGAAACGGTCGTCCAATGGGGCATCAGGCCTTCCCAGGTGCCATCCATGTACAGCTGGTTCTGGGTAGCACCATCGACCTGCTGGATGTTGCAGTGGATGCCCACCTCGTCCAGCATGTTGGCAATGGCCGTGAACATATCAGAAATAGTACTCACCGTTACGATGTTGGTGTTGAAGCCATCTGCATAACCAGCTTCGGCCAGCAGTTCTTTTGCACGGTCGGGATCGAACTTGTAGTGGTTGATATCATCATTGTAGGTAACTGCACCGGGAACTGCCCACTGATCAGTCATCTGTGCCGTACCCATCAGGAAAGCAGCATTCAGTGCATCCACATCAATGGCGTAGCACATTGCACGACGGACGCGAGCATCGGCAGGGGCCGTCAATGGCACTGTTGGGGATCAGACCCAGTGTACCAACGCCCATACCGTTTTCATTACGTTCAGCCACATAGATGCCATCATTGTCCAGATCCTGTTTGACTAGCGGAGACATATCAAGTACCTGAAGCATATCGTACTCATTGGCACGGAATGCGGTCTCAGCAGTGCTGGACTCGGTGACCACGGTGATCTCGACGGAATCCAGATAGGGCAGGCCTTCCTTCCAGTAATTCTCGTTCTTGGTATAGATAGCGTAGGCGTTGTTCTCGAACTCGCTCAACTGGAAGGGGCCGGTGCCGCAGGTAGCGGCATCCAGGCTGCTGGGGTTCTCAAGTGCCTTGGGGCTCATGTAGTAAACGAAGAAGCCAACGGATTCCAGCGTAGAGGAGTTGGGCTCTGCCATCATCATCTTGATGTGGGTGTCGTCAATGATCTGGCACTCGGCAATGTTTGCGGTCTCGGTACGGTTATTGGCTGATACTCTTCAATATTGCGCTTGACTGCCTCGGCATTGAACGGCTCACCGTCGGCAAATTTGACGTTCTCCCTCAGGTCCAGGTGATGCTGTTTTCATCATTGTTCACGTCCCACTCGGTAGCCAACTTGGGAACCATATTGCCGTCATTGTCATAGGTCAGCAGGTTCTCATAAGCCAGATTCAGATAGAACAGCAGTGCATTACCGGTTGCACGGGGGGTATAGCCAGGAGTTGCAATGGGGTTGCCGTAGCACAGGCGAAGGGTTCCGCCTGCCTTGGGTTCCCCGGTTGCTGCTGCGCTGGCAGCGGAAGAACCGGCGGTGCCGGCTGCGGTGGAGCTGGAAGATCCGCCGCAGGCAGCCAGTGCCAGAGCAGTGGTAGAGATGCCCATCGCCTTGAGGAAGTTCCGACGAGAGATTCGTTTCATAGTGGTTTCTCCTTCTTGTCCTTCTTATTCTTGCGTTCGTCTGCACGGTTCTGTGTCTGCCGTGCTTTTGTTGTATTTAGTTTAGCGCACCGGGAGCTTTTCCAGCTACCAAAAAACCGAAACTAATTTTTCATTTTCCGTGTTCCTGTTCCGAGAGCTGCCGCATTTTTTTCAAGTTTCCGACCTCTGTTTTTCATTTTCAGAGGTTTCTTCTGTCCGAAAAAAGAAAACAGGGCCGGTCTCCCCAGCCCTGCCTGTTTCAGTACGATGCGTTCAGCCAGTTATCCAATGCGCTTTGTTTTGCCTGAAGGATCTCCTGTATTCCGGCCTGTTCCAGTTTTTCCAAAAACTCCGGGAGTGCCTCTTCCGAATCCAGATAGCCGCACATCAGCCCATTGTGATAGCTGTTCTTCAGTGCCCGGCAGGCATCCAGCTTTGCGGCAACTGCACTGTTGTTGAAGCTGAACCCATAGGCCGGAGAGACCCATTGCGGCTGCTCGTCTGTTTCCGGCAGCAGTCCGCTGGCGTTGAGATACAGATTCTGCCACGGATGGAACTGCTCCTCTTTCCCATCTCCGTTCGCAAAGAGATCGTAGCAGGATGCATCCGTGTACAGCAGTTCAAGAAGAGCCAGTGCCTCCCTGCGGTGGCTGTTGGTCACAGGCAGGCACCAGCTCTCCGCCGGGATAGAGCCGTTCTGAATGGTCGGCCCCAGCGGGATGGCAGTCAGCTCTGTGCCACAGGCCCGGGTGCAGCAGTCCAGTGAATCCCGGTTGAGCCGTGCAAAAAAGCCGAAGCTGTTGCACAGCCGCATCCGATCGGTGGCCGGTTCGTCCCGCAGGCTGGCATTCCGCAGGATCAATCCTTCCTGATACCACTGATGCATAGTTCTGCAAAGCCTGCTGTAAGCATCCGCGGCATACCAGTTGACAACGGTGGTGCCGCTTTCTTCGGTCAGAACACCAAAGGTATCTCCCAGAGGATCCAGTTCCGGAAAAGGAAAAACCTGTCCATTATCCGGCAGGACCCCCTCTGCATTGGGCCGACGCTGCCTGACCTGCATCAGCAGGTCGTGCAGAGCGTCCAGATCCGTGATCTTCTCCGGCCTGGCACCCAGCTCCCGCATCCAGTCGGCCCGGGCCAGAAAGCCGACCTGATACATCGAGACTGCCCGTGCCGGGATTGCATAGACGCGGCGGTAATAGGTTCTGCTCGCCCACTGCTGCTCTGAGAACAGAGCTTTCAGCCCGGGATATTCTTCCAAAAGCGCACTCAGGGGCAGGATGCAGTTCTGATTCAGGTAAACATCCAGTGGCTGATTCTCTGTGAGGAAAAACAGATCCGGCATAGTCTGGCAGACCATCCGTTTCCACAGCTCTGCCGAGTAATTGGTGGGTGCCACCTGCTCGATGGAAACGCCGAAGCCCAGCTTCTGCTTTGTGACTTCGCTCAGCGCCGCTGAAATGCGGACACAGGCAGTTTCATCCGATTGGCCCGGCATCAGCACTGTGACCATGGGCCTGTTCCACTTTCTGCCGTCGATGCCGCCCGCTCCCCGCAGCCAGCAAGCAGAGCCGCCCCAGTTGCAGCACCGGTCAGCTGTAAAAATGTCCTGCGAGCCATCCTTGTTTCTCTCATAATGCTGCGCTGCGCTCCTCCTGTGGGGTCTTGTGATAGAACTTCTTATAAGAAGTGGAGAAATGCCCGAAATTCGTATACCCGACCTTTGCCGCGATCAGGCTGATGGCAGATTGGTGGTGCAGAGCAGGCTCTGGGCCTCCTGCATTTTCTGCTGAATGATATAATCCTTCAGGTTCAAGCCGGTCTCTTTCTTAAAAAGCCGGGCCATGTAATCCGGATTCAGGTGGACAGCCTCGGCCAGTTCTTCCCGGCGCAGCTCGTTTTCCAGATGCTCGGCAATGTAAGCCATAATGATCTCCACGGTACTCTGACTATTTTCTTCCGTTTCATTATCCCAGACCGAGGCCACATAATGGACCAACGCCTTCATATCCGGCACGGTCTTCATGCCGTTGCGGTAAAGTTCCAAAGCTTCCGGCTCCCGGAACATATCGCCCTGCCGTTTCTTTTCCGGAAAAGAGAAAAGCATCTGCATAAAATCCTGATAAAAATACCGCAAAGTCTGGCTGTTCAGCTGATTGTTGACCGTCAGCTTGTCCAGCAGCTGGCAGGCTTCCTGCTCCATTGCCTGCGCACATCCCGTCTGTAGCAGCTTCTGCCATGCACCGATCTGCGGGATACGGAACACTTCCCGCGTCTTTTCCGCTGGGCGGCCCAGCAGAACACCGCTTTTCAGGGCCACGTTCTCGCTCCGTTGCTGCAGCAGCTCCTGGTAGATCTCCGGTGCCTGTTCAAAGGGCTGCGGCCCCTCCGGATAAAAAGCCGCCTCGCAGTGGATATATTGCGCACACGCACTTTGCAGATAATTCAGCTGCCGGGTGATATAGTCTGCCTCCAGCGGCTCCCCCACCCGGCTTTGCAGCACCAGAACGAGACACTGCTCCGCAGGGATCGCCACCGTCACGCTGAGCACCTGCAGCGGCGTGAACACCTCGCTGCTCATATTTCCTACTGCCGTGCTCAGCAGGCTCAGCTCCCACGGCTCCTCGCCTTGCTTCCAGCGCAGTGGCTGCATCAGGCAACCCAGCATTCCCGCTCCTGCCGGGGCACAAGGCTCAGTTCTTCAAACGCGGTCAGGCTGCTTCCCGGGGCGTTGCCCAACAGGAAGCCCCGCAGCATAGTCTCCACGATCTCCTTTTTCTGGTCGTCAAAAACAGCTCCCCTGCTCTGCAATTCCAACGCCGCCCGTTCCTCTTTTACATTTTCCAGCGCACGACTCACTGCATCCGCCACCTGCTCGTAAGGGGCGGGCTGCATGATATAGTCAAAACCGCCCAGCCGCAGTGCCTCCTGTGCATATCGGAACTCAGCATGGGCTGTCAGGAAGATACAGCGGGTGGTCATCCCTCGCTGCCGGAGCCAGTCCAACAGATCCAGCCCGCTTTCCATGGGCATTTCAATATCGCAGAGCATGACCTCGGCCTCCTGCCGCAGCAGGCTGGCCTTGGCATCCACAGCGTTCAGAGCCGTATCCACCACAGTAAATCCCATTGCTGCCCAGTTGGTGCAGTGCAAAAGCCCCTGCACACGGTGCTTTGATCATCTACGATCAGCAGTTTCATGCTGTTTCTCCTTCCTTCTTCTGTAAGACCGGATCTATCGGCAGGAACAGCTCCACCCTGGCACCGCCGCCCCGGCGGTTATTGGTAAAGGCGATGGCTGCCTGCTCCCCATAGAGCAGCTGCAGCCGCCGTACCACATTGAACAGCCCGACGTGCTGTCCATTCTCCTCCTGCGGGGCTGCACAGTTCAGCTGCTTCAGATCCCCTGCCGTAAAGCCTGTGCCATTGTCCGCCACCGAAAGATCCGCCATGCAGCCCTCTTCCGTTTCGAGGAGCTTTGCAGTGATCGTGATCTTCAGCGTTTTGCCGATCATCTTGCCGTGCTTGACGCTGTTCTCCACCAGCGTCAGCAGCGAGACCGGCGGCAAGGGCAATTCGCTGAGTTCCGGGTCGATCTCGCATACCACCTCCACGGGATCGTTCTGCCCCACGCTGGAAAGTTCCGCGTAGTTGCAGCACTGCTCGATCTCGGTGTGCAGAGGCGTTGTGGTCGCTGTAAAGGAGAGGATATAGCGCAGATACCGGCTCAGCAGCAGGATCAGCTGCTGGGCATCCTCGCGGCTGCCGGTCTGCACCATGCATAGACACTTTTCAGGCAGTTGAGCACAAAGTGGGGCCGGATCTGCAAGCTTAAGGGCAGTCATCTCGTTGCGGCGGGCTTCCAGCTCCTTTTCGTAACCGTCGATCTTCAGCTGGGTGATCTGGTCGATCATCCGGTTGAAGGTCTCGTTCACCTGCGTAAACTCAGCGTTGCGATAATCCACACTGGAGCGCACCGAAAGTTCACCACGGCCGATTCTGTCCATGGTGCTCACCAACGCCGTCATAGGCAAAGATCTCGTGCTTCATATAGAACAGGAGAAACGGGATCGCCAGCAGAACAAAAACAGCGCCCATCACCAGCAGGATCTGATACGGCGCAAAGTCCACTCCGAAATGCTGGTAGGGAACCAGATACAATACCGTCAGCGCTTTGACCTGTTTGCGCACCACCAGTCGGCTGTCCCTGCCCACCTTTGTCAAACAGTAACCCTCACTGTTCCACTCCATTTTTGTGGGGAGAAGGTTGGCATCCCCCACCAGCACATTGCCGCTGTCGTTCATCACAATGACCTGACCATCCAGCCATAGTCCTCCACCAGTCTTCAAACACCAGCCGCAGATCCACCGCTGCGGTCAGGCTGGCTTTCTGGTAGAAAACACTGCGCAGCAGGTATAGCCGCTGGCCGATGGTGCGCAGATACCATCCTTTGTCATCATTTATTGGTCTGGCCCGCTGGCCGAGATACGCTTCCAGATTCAGTTTCTGCTTGAGCTGCTGGGCAGCTGCA